>Ga0182008_10001749_pt1 | contig 14261 bp, 10 predicted proteins | sample Sormic07211129_1_FD_120482 | JGI IMG/M metagenome (GOLD analysis project Ga0182008, IMG submission 120482) | Rhizosphere microbial communities from Sorghum bicolor, Mead, Nebraska, USA - 072115-129_1 metaG | ecosystem: Host-associated > Plants > Roots > Rhizosphere | place: USA: Nebraska...
GGCGGGGACTCCACGCACGCGCGCGTGCGACCGGGCACGCAGGCGACACAGTGGGAGGTGGATCATAATGAGTCAGCCAATAGCGATGAAAGCGGTCGTACGAGGGTGAATTGTGCAAGCGATGAGCCAGTGCCCAGGCTCGGCGAAAGGGCGGGTCGACGTGCAGGACGACTCCTCTCGAGTCAGTGAAATCTTGCAAGTCACCATTCGGTGACTATATTTTGTCACCAACTGGTGACTGGGGAGCTTCGTGGCAAGAGACCGATTCGCAACGCGTGCCGCCATTCTGGAAAGCGCGGCAGAGCTGATCGCCGCGCACGGCGTGGATGCATTGGGTGTGAATGCGCTGGCGGATGCCGCCGGTTGCGACAAGGTGCTCATCTATCGGTATTTCGGCGGGCTCGATGGCGTGCTCGAGACGCTGGGTGCCGAGCGAACGATGTGGCCGCGCGTGGAGGTCGGGGCGGTTGGTGGACAGGGCGAGGAGGGCCCGTCACTCGCGGACACCTTGGAGGCGGTGGTACTGGAGGAGTGGGCGGAGTTGTCGGCGGGTGCCTTCATGCTCAAGGGTCAAGCGGCAGAGATATTGGGTGAAAATGCGCTGGGCCAAGCTGGGGCGACGCAGCGGTCGGAGCGCCATGGGGAAATCGTGGTGTCGCTGCGAGCGGCGCATCGGGTGCCGCCGTACGTGGATCTCGCCGCGCTGCTGGAACTCTTGAGCGCCGCGCTCACCCTCTTCGCGTTGCGTGCGGCCAGCGGCAATGAGGCGCATCCGGGCGCTGAGGGGAGAGGGACTTCCCTGGATCCCGCCTCGCCCGAAGGGTGGCGGCGCATCGAGAAAACCGTCGGGATGGTGGCCAGGTCGCTGCTCGACGCCTGAGTAGGTCACCGTATGGTGACATGATGGAACGAGCTACCTCGCGCCCGCGTCCTTCAACACGAAATTGTAGCTACCGGTCGTCGGATGCCCGTCGCGCGAGACCACGCGGTACGTCACGAGGTAGGTGCCCGGCGCCGACGGAGGTGTCGCGAGATCCAGGGCTGCGGTGGTTGCCGCGTCCCCCTCGTGACGGAGCACGCTCGTCTTCACCGTGTCCCCACCCACCCGCACGACCTTGATGCGGCTCAGCCCCAGCTCCACCGGTTCGGAGAACCAGAGCCGCACTGCCCTCGGCGTAGCGGCTATCGTGTCGTTCACCGCAGGCTCGGCCCGCACGAGGTGGGCATGGAAGGCGGTCCGCGCAGCACCGACGCGCGTGACGGCGGACGGGGGGGCGGGGGCAAAGGCAGTGACGCCGGCGAAGAGCACCGCGGCAGAAAAGATCGAGCGAAGCGGGAGAAGTGGCATGATCAAAGATAGGTGGGCGACCAGTGGACGGGAGTAATACAAACGCAAGGCCGATATGTGCCGTTTCACCCCAAACCGCACCACGATCGCGGAGCCGAACGATGGCGGTGCATGCACCATCTTTCGATGGCACGCCCGCGTTACCCTTCGCAGTGAATAGACCCTCGACCCCTATCAGACTCTTGCCTCCTCGCAACGTGTTGTCCACGTGATCGATGTCGAGAGCCTCACCAAAACCTACGGCGACTTCGAGGCGGTGCGAGGGCTGTCGTTCCACGTCGCTCCCGGAGAGGTGCTCGGGCTCGTCGGGCCCAACGGCGCCGGGAAGACCACGACGCTGCGCAGCATCGCAGGCATCATCGTTCCCACGAGCGGAGCCGTGCGCATCGGCGGCCACGACATGGCGACGGCGCCCGAGCGCGCGAAGTCGCTGCTCGCGTTCATTCCCGACGAGCCGCAGCTGTTCGAGCATCTCACGGTGGAAGAACATCTGCGGTTCATCGGCCGCCTGTACGGAGTCACCGATACGCCCGCACGCATTGAACCGCTGCTCATCGAGATGGAGCTTCTCGAAAAGCGCGGCTCGCTCCCCGCGGCACTCTCCCGCGGAATGCGGCAGAAGCTCGCGATTGCGTGCGGGCTCCTCCACTCGCCCTCGGCGCTGCTCCTCGACGAGCCGCTCACCGGTCTCGATCCCGCGGGCATGCGGCGCATGAAGTCGACGATCGCAACGCGGGCGCGCGCGGGTGCGGCCGTGGTTCTCAGCTCGCATCTGCTGCATCTCGTCGAGGAGCTCTGCACGCGGCTGCTCATTCTGCAGCGCGGGCGCGCGCTTGCGATCGGCACGATCGACGAGATCGTGGCTCGGCGAAACGACCTCGCCGGACGCGCGCTCGAGGATGTGTTCCTCGCGCTCATCGACGAGGGCGAGCGCGAGGACTCCGCGCCTCGCGGAACGTGAACGACGCGCTGCGCTATCTGCTCTGGCACAGCGCACTCAATCGGATGCGCGGCCAGCTCGGTCGGCTCAGGCGACCGCGCTATCTGCTGGCGGTGCTCGCGGGCGGATTGTATTTCGGCACGCTGCTGTTCAACTCGCGTATGCCGAGCCCACTCACAGGGTCGACGTCGAGCCCGATCGGGCAGCTCATCTACACGGCGCTCATCTTCGTGACGGTAGCGAGCGGATGGGTGCTCGGCAGCGATCGGCCGGCGCTCGTCTTCTCGGAGGCGGAGGTGCAGCTTCTCTTCCCCGCACCGCTGTCCCGCTCCGCGCTGGTGCGCTACAAGGTGGCGCAGGCGCAGATCGTCGTGCTGTTCAGCGTCGTCATCTGGGTGGTTCTGCTGCGCCGCGGGGGAACGACACTTCCGTTCTGGACGCGAGCGGTGTCGCTGTGGATCATCCTGTCGACACTCTATCTGCATCGCGTCGGCGCATCGCTCGTGCGTACGAGCGCCGTGACGCATGGAAAGCGCGGTGTGCGCACGAACGTGATTCCGATCGTGATCGTCAGCGCCGTGCTCCTGATTGTCGGCATCACCGTCGTGCGCGCCATCCCGACCGTTCGCGCGGCCATGCACGCGGGCACCGGGATAGCGGCGATCGTGCAGCTGGTCACGCACCAGCCACTCGCGGCGATTCTCTTCCCGTTCCGACTGCTCGTCGCGCCGCTGTTCGCAGATTCCACTGCACACTGGCTCACGGCGATCCTTCCGGCCTTCGCGCTGATGATCGTGCACTATCCCTGGGTCACGCGAACGGACGCCGCATTCGAGGAGGCGGTCGCAGACGCGGCCGCGAAGCGCGCGCGCGCGGGTGCGGTGTCGCGGCACAGGCGGCAGCATCTGGTGGCCATGACCGAGGGGGCGGTGCCGCGTCCGTGGTTCAAGCTGTCGTCGGCAGGACATCCGGCGATTGCGATCATCTGGAAGAACGTGCTCGCGTTCACGCGCACACTCAGGCTCACGACACTCTCGATCCTGCTCGGTGTGCTCCTGCTCATCGGAATCGCGGTGTATTCCGAGATCGGAGACTGGAGCGATCTGGCGCAGATTCTCGAGACGCTGTGCGTGATCCCGATCGTCATGCTGGTGGTGCTCGGGCCGGGAATCGTGCGCGCGGACCTTCGACAGGATCTGCTGCAGCTGGACCAGCTGCGCAGTTATCCGCTGCGGGGCTCGACGATCGTGGCGGCGGAGATCGCGAGCTCCGCGATCGTTCTTTCCGCCATGCAATACGTGCTGCTCGCGCTTGCGGCCGTTCTCTCATCGTTCGGTGCAGAGCCACCCGTTCCGGTTCTGCCAGCTGTGCTGATCGCGCTCGTCCTGCTTCCCGTGCTCAACGCGATCGCACTGACCGTGGCGAACGGCTCTGCGCTGCTCTTCCCGGGGTGGGTGCGTCTGGGCGATGGGCGCGCCGCCGGCGTCGAGGCGATGGGGCAGAACGTGCTCGCGGTGTTCGTGTCGTTGGTCATCACGTTTCTCGCACTGATCCCGCCACTCTTCGTCACCGTGCTCGTCGCATCCGGCTCGAGCGCGGTCGGCTCGCACCAGATCGGCGCATGGGACTTCGTGGCCGCCGTTCCAGTGGGCGCGCTCGTGGTGGGCGCAGAGCTATGGCTGACGATCAAGTGGCTGGGTCGCGTGTTCGCGCGCACGGACCTCGCCCAGATCGAGCCGCCGGAATGAATTGTCGCACGAACGAGCCCGCATCGGCATCCGACGTCAGGCCGGCCTCGGCTTTGTCGTAGGTGCGGCGCCCTCGGTTCCCATTAACAGCATCTCTCGAGTCATGCGCACGTCTTCATCCAACGACTCGTCGAGCTGCTCATCGTAATCGAAGCGATCGCGCAGGCGGATACTGTTGCCGAGGTGAAACGGCACGGCAGTGACCACGACGTTGGGCTTGAAAAGAAATGCCGTGCGGATGTACAGCGCCGTCTTGTTGTGAAGAAAGTGCTCCCACCAGTGACGTGGCACAATTTCCGGCACGACGACGGTCACGAGCTCGCCCGGAGCGTCTCGCCGGAGGTTTTCGACGTAATCAACCAGTGGTCGCAGCACCGAACGATACGGCGAAGGCACGATTATGAGCTCGACTCCGATGTCCCACGCCTCCCATTCGGCGCGCAACTTTGCCGTGGCCGCGCTGTCGAGATCGATGTAGGCCGCTCGTACATCCGCGCTGATCATCGTTGCGTAAACGAGCGCACCCGACGTGGCCTTGGTGACGGCATTGATGGGCACGACGACGGTGTGGTGCAGCGGAACGATCGGGCTATGGCCGACGAACTTCACTTCCTCCGCGAAGCGCCGATAATGCTCGTGAATCGCGCGCAGCAGCAGGATGATCAGTGGAATGAGGACTACAACGATCCACGCGCCCGACGTGAACTTCGTCACCACCTGCACGACTGAAACGATTCCCGTAGCGACTGCACCCAAACCATTGAGTGTCGCCTTCCACTTCCATCCCGGCGTGCGCGCAGTGAACCAGTGGCGCACCATCCCTGCCTGGGATAGGGTGAAGCACACGAAGACCCCGATCGCGTAGAGCGGAATCAGCGCCGTCGTCTGCGCCTGAAAGATCCAGACGAGCAGGATCGCGACGAGGGCGAGCGAGACGATGCCGTTCGAAAACGCGAGCCGGTCTCCGCGTGCGGCCAGCTGGCGTGGCAGGAACTTTTCGGTCGCGAGAATGCTCGAAAGCCTCGGAAAATCCGCGAACGCAGTGTTTGCAGCGAGTACGAGTATGGCGAAGGTCGCGTACTGAAAGACGTAGTACACCTTGCCCAGGCCGAAGATGTGGCGGCCTAGCTGCGAGAGCACCGTCTCACGCAACGTCGGCATGACTGCATACTCCTGGGCGAGCCAGCTCACACCGAGAAAGAACACGGCCAGAATCGCCACCATCCACCCGAGCGTGTTCGCCGCATTGCGCGCTGCGGGCGCTCTGAATGCCGTGACGCCATTCGAGATCGCCTCCGTGCCCGTCATGGCGGAACAGCCCTCGGCGAATCCACGCATCATCAGATACATGAAGCCGAAAGCGACAGGCATTCCCATGGCGGCGTGTTGCACGGACACGGGATCCACATGCGTCACTCCGCTCACGGGTGCGACTTCGTGTCCAATCGACAACCGGTAAAGCCCCACGCCGATCAGCGCCAGCATCATCGCGATGAAGACGTATGTGGGCAGGCTGAAAGCGGCGCCTGACTCGCGAACACCTCTCAGATTGACGAGCATCAGCAGCAGAATTGCGGCGATGCACAGGGAAATACGGTATGTAGTGAGGCTGGGATACGCGGACACGATCGCCGCCACACCACTTGCGATCGATACGGACACGGTGAGCACGTAGTCCGTGAGCAGCGCTGCCGCCGCAACGAGACCCGATCCGGTTCCGAGGTTGTCCCTCGCGACGGTAAACGATCCGCCCCCACTCGGATAGGCGAAAATCGTCTGGCGATAAGAAAGGCCGACGAGTACCAGCAGGGCAACGATTACGACCGAAATCGGAAAGACATAGGTCGAAGCAACCACGCCCGGCAGAACAGCGAGAACGAACAGAATCTGTTCGGTCGCGTATGCCACCGAGGAGATGGCATCCGAGGACAGCACTGCCAATGCCGTCGTTTTGCTCAGCTTCTCTTCTTCGAGTCGTTCCGAGGCAAGCGGGCGGCCAACGAGCAGCCGCTTGCTGCGCATGAGTAGAGAAGACATAACCGTTGCTTGATGCTACCGGGCTTTGCGCGCCAGTTCAAGCAATGGTCGCAGCACCGGATAGTAAAAACTTGTTAAAATCGGTGCCGCCTCACGCTGCGCCGAGTGACTACGCCACGCTTCTAGTCGGCGAGCGCCGGTTGCTCGGCCGCCGGCAATAGCAACGAGAACACGCTGCCACCGCCGGGACGCGCCTCGTAGGTGACGTCGCCTCCCTGCGCAAGCGCGAGCCCGCGCGAGATCGCGAGTCCGAGCCCGGCACCGTGCGTCGAGGGTGGCGCGCCCGGGGAACGGAAAAACGGTTCGAAGATCGCCTCGCGATCCTGTTCGCTCACCCCGATGCCACGATCCGCCACCGAGATCACGAGGCGCTCACCCAGTCGTCGTACGCCAATGTCGATGGGCGAATCCGGGGTGCTGTACTTCGCCGCATTCTCGATGAGGTTCACGATGGCGCGAACCGAGTGCACGAAATCGAAGCGACCCAGGGGTATGCTCGCATCGGGGTCTTCTGTGACGCGAACGGTGCGCGACTGCACGATGCTGCGAGCACTGGCGAGTGCGGCGCCCATCAGATCGTCCGCGCTTTCGATTTGCGGTGTGAGAACGAGCGTGCCGCCGGTGAGGCGCGAATAGTCGAGAAGATCCGTGATGAGCGCGGTCAGGCGGTCCACCTCTTCCTCGATCGAGATCGCGTTCGCATCGCCGGGCGATGCCCCGCGCTCGACGATCGTGTGCGCGAGGGCCTTCACCGTCGTGAGCGGCGTGCGAAGATCGTGCGAGACCGCGGCAAGCAATGCGTTCTTCAGGCGGTCGCGATCGCGCAGCGCGGCCGTATGAGATGCATCAGCCGCGAGCTGCACGCGCTCGACGCCCAGTGCGGCGTAGTACGAGAGTGCGTTCAGAAAGTCGCGCTGGCCGGGTGCGAGATTGACGTGCGGCTCCTTCGCGACTCGCAGCACGCCGACCGATCGGCCGCGCACCGTGAGCGGGATCGCGATCGCGCGTGCGTCCGCGAGATCGCCCCACGAGAGCGACCAGCCGTGTTGCACATCGCCGCGGACGGCTGCATTTGCGTCCTCCAGCGCGGCGCCGACGCTCACGGTGCCGTCCATCCGTTCCACCGCGATCTCTCTCCGCCCGCCCACCCACGCGAGAAGACCTCCGGCGCGCGCGGCCTCGGCAGCCGACTTGATCGACTTCGGCGCGGCGGCATGCGCGAGAAGCTCGAGATCCGCGTCCTTGCCGCGATGCACGTAGATGTCACAGCTATCCACGTCGAGCGTCGCACGAATGACCTCGGCGATCGCGGCGAGCGCCTGCACGGGCTCCGCTGCGTTCAGGGTCTCCGCACCCAGCGTCGAGAATCCCTCGACCTCGCGTGTGCGGGCATCGGCCTCGCGGGTGCGCTGCTGCGAGTGCTCCAGGAGCTGTGCGGCCACGATGCTGGTGACGAGGAACGATCCGAGCACGAGCCAGTCCAGCGGATTGGTCAGGCCGAGTGTGTAATACGGAGGAAGGAAAAGAAAGTCGAAGAGCAGGAACGCACTTCCGGCCAGCGTTAATCCGAGTGCGCTGCCATCCACTGAGCTTCCAACCAGAACGACGAGGAGATACAGCAGGGCGACGTGCGCCTTCTCGAGCTGGGCCCGTACGAACAGCATGACACCGGTGAGCGCGAACAGCCCGACGAACGACATCACCCATCGTTGCACACGACGGCTCGCTCGACTTTCCATCATGCTCGGGATCGGCGCCAACGTCATGGGGAGAGCACGAATCGATAGCCGACACCCGGCTCGGTGAGAATCAGCCGCGGCCGGTACGAGTCTCCCTCCAGCTTGCGCCGAAGATGCGCGACGTACACGCGAAGATAGAGCTGCGCATCACCCTCGGCCTGGCCCCACACCGCGTGGAACAGTTTTTCGTGCGTCACGGGCTTGCCCGCGTTCGCCACCAGCACGCGCAGCAGTCCCCACTCGGTCGGTGTCAGATGCACATCCGAGCCGGCGCTCGTGACCTTGCGCCGCGCCGTGTCGATCACGAGATCGCCGATCACGATCGGTGCGTCCGTGCCCGGCACCGGTGGCATCTGCGAACGGCGCACCGCTGCGTGCACGCGCGCGCGCAGCTCGACCGTGCTGAATGGCTTGGTGATGTAGTCGTCCGCGCCCGCTTCCAGCAGGAGCGCCTTCTCCTGTTCGTCGGTACGAGCCGAGAGAACGAGAATGGGCACGCTCGACCACGCGCGAATCGTGCGGCAGACGTCGATGCCTTCCATGTCCGGCAAGCCGAGATCGATGATCACCACCGCGGGGCGTCTCTGCTCGGCGATCGAGATGGCGTCCCGACCGTTCGCCGCCTCGAAGATCGTCCCCACTTCCCGTTCGAGCGCCTGGCGCAGCGCGCTTCGAATCTTGGCCTCGTCATCCACGATGAGCACAGACGGTAACCTCCGCGCGGCCTCCGCCCTCGATTCGGACGCCTCAGGCATCTCTCGGTCCACTGCTTCGCGCCAAGCGACATGGCTCGCGACAGAAAGTTCGGATGACGGCGCGCCTCGCGGGGCACCTGCGCACGGTATTAACAAAAAATTCACGCAGCCGAGCGTGTTCAGGGCCTCGCATCAGCGCGATCGCGCACCGGCTCCGGGAGCACGGCAGACTACTCCTCGTCCTCGTGCTTGCTCAGGCGAGCGGCGCTGATGGCGTCGTGGCCGAATCTTCGGCGCACCACGTCCATGGTGCGCGCGACCTTGCGATCCCGCTCCGTCTCCAGCGACGTTCCCTTCTCCTCGAAGAGCGCGAGCTGCGGCGGCTCGGGATTCGTCACCAGCGTCGAGAGCGAGATGCCGAGCAGGCGCGCGGCGATTCGACGCCGTGAGCGGAGCGTGTGCAGCAGCTCGCGCGCCACGCCGTAGATCACGCGATCGGACACCACGGCTTCCGGAAGTGTGCGTCCGGCCTGCCGGATCTTGAAGTCCGCATCCTTGATCTTGACGCGGATCGTGCGCGCCGCGAGCAGCTCCGATCGCAGATCGGATGCCGCGCGCGCGGCGAGCGCGAACAGCTCGCGCTCCAGCGCGGCATCATCGTTGATGTCGGCCCCGAACGTCTCCTCGCGGCTCATGCTCTTCTGATCGCCGTGCCCTTCCACGGCATCGGCGTCGATGCCGCGTACGCGATCCCAAAGCCACTTTCCTTCGCGATCGCCGAACCAGCGAATGAGCTCGGGCAGCGAATGCTCGAGCACATCGTTCACGGTGCGAAGCCCCGCGCGCTCGAGGCGATTCTGAAACTTCGGCCCGACGAGCGGGATCTCGGCCAGCAGAAATCGCTTGAGAAAGTCGGCCTCGTCTCCCGGCGCGACGATGTGCACGCCGGTCGCATTGTTGTCCGGCTTCGGCTTGGCGACTTCCACCGCCATCTTCGCGACGAGCTTGTTCGTGCCGCCGCCGATGGAGATCGAGAGTGAAGTCTCCGCCCGCACAGCCTCCCGAATGCGATGCGCCGTGCGCTCGAGCGGCTCGTTGTCGTACAGCTGCTCGGTGCCGCCGAGATCGAGATACCACTCATCGATGCTCGCGCTTTCGACGAGCGGTGTGAATCGCTGCAGCACCCGACGGATCTCCGCGCTCTTTCGGGAGCAGGCACCGCGCGGCACGGGCACACACATCGCCTGCGGACAGAGCTGAAGCGCCTGCGCCGTGGGCATGGCGGAGCGCACGCCGAATTTGCGGGTCTCGTAGGACGCCGAGCACACGACGCCGCGGCTCTCGCGCGATCCACCCACGATCAGGAGCGGGGTTTTCCCCGCGCCCTCAGGATCGATGAGGCGCGCGACGGCGACATAGAAGGCGTCGGCGTCTGCAAGGAGAATGCGTCGAGCAGGAGCGGACACGACCCGAAAGCTAAGCCCGATCAGTGCTCCGCGCTCAGGCGCGCGATGCGCGCATGCGCATCCTGCACGATCGGCTGAAGCTCGGGATCCGCGTTCTTCCAGAGGTCGGTGAGCTTCAGGTAGAACTCGACAGCCTTCTTGCGATCGCCCTGCGCCTCGTAGATCTCGCCGAGTCGCTGGTAGGTTGCCGCGAGATAATAGACATCGCCGAGAACGCGATATGGGCCCGCGTTTCCGATGTAGCGCTCGTAATACGCCTTGGCGGAATCGACCTGGCCGAGCTTCGCGAAAGCAGCGGCAATCTGAAAGACATTGTAGTTGGGGCGCCCGTCACGCTCGCGCTGAGCCTCGAAGTCCGTGATCGCATCCGCATATCGCCCGCGCGCGCTCGCGATCTCGCCGAGCGCTGTGAGTCGCTCGATATCTCCCTTCTGCAGACTGGCGGGAGTCACGCGCGCATACTCCGCCATCAGCCGTTCTCCCTCCTCCGGGCTCCCCACCATGGCGTACGTGCTCGCGAGAAGCACGTAAGGGCGATCCAGCGTGCTCATCGACGCAAGCGGATGCTTCGCCAGCGCGGCCGCGAGCACCTCGCGTCCCCGCTCCGGGCGGTTCCGCTCGCGCGCTTCCATCTGCGCCAGAAGTGCGTGCTCGGCGAGATAATCGGTCGGCACGCCGCGCTCCTCCGCCGCCGCTGCCGAGGCGCGATACAGCTCTTCTGCCCGAGCGAGCTTCCCCTGCACGCCCACCAGCGCTGCCTCGTCGTTTGCGTTCTGTTCTCGCCAGAATGCATTGGGTGGGGAGTTGGCCTTGAGCGCGTCGAGAAAGCGCTCACTGGCCGCGTAGTCTCCGTGCGCGCTGGCGAATGCAAATCGAGCTCGCATCATGTTGGGGTCCTGAGGCGAGGCGCGCCCCCATCGCGCAATCGTCGACTCCGCTGCGGCGTACTTTCCCTGCACCATCTGATTGCGAAGTGCGTGAAAGGCGCAGGTCCCGTAATGGCCCAGGTTCATGCAGTGGACTGCGAGACTCTCCGCGTCCGCGTATCGATGTCCATCGAACAGCGACTGCGACAGATTATTGAGCGCGATGACGTTCCCGGGGTCAATCGCGAGCATCGAGCGATACGCGGTATTCATTTTCTCTACATCGGGGTCCACGATGTCGTAGTACCACGCGATGGTCGCCTGCCGCTCCAGCTCCGGCAATCGGTCACGGTGGCGATAGGCGCGCGTCGCTGCGTCCGCGTAATCCGTGTACGGAGCGCTCGTATTTCCCAGGATCACGGAGAGCTTGCGCCACGCCATCGCGAATCCGCTGTCGATCTCGGTCGATTCCTTCAGCAGCTGAATCGCCGGCTCCGACTTGCCGGCGTCTTCGAGGCTCAAGGCCTGGGTGTACTTCCGGAGCGCATCGAGGGACGCGGTCGAGACACGCTCGAGCGGTGCGTCCGCTCGAATGCTGACGAGCGACTCGCCAATTCGCTCGCGCAACGAGCGGGAGAGCTTGTCGAGTGCCGGGATCAAATCGGCATCGCTCGCGGCCGTCTCGCGCTCGGCGGTGAGCACGGCTCCCGTGGAGGCGGAGATGACCTTCGCCGACAAGACGTAGCTCTTGCCCACGGGATCGATCTCGCCCACGACCACCGCCGGAATGCCCTCGCGCTGCGCGAGCTCACGCGCGAGCGCCGGTGTGAGAATGGCGCTCGAGGGCCGCTGCATGCGCACGAGCGCATCCGCCACCTCCTGCGCCTGAACGAGCTTCACCGACGCGGACTGCGACAGGTCTACGCGCAACGCCTCCGTGAGTGTGGGCGCGAGCGTCGTGTCGCTCGATCGACTCTCGAACTCTGCGAGCAGGATCGGCTGCTTCTCCTTGATGTACCCCTTCGCCTGCAGCGTGCCGAACGGACCGACGCCCGAGAGCCGCATCACCGTGTAGCCGATCACCGCGAGCGCGAGCACGCCGAAGGAAACGGCGCCCGTGAGAATCGACCTCCGGTAGGTAAACAGTCTCCCGATGCCGGACGGCGGCGGAAGTTGCGTGCCGGTCGTCGCCGCGCGAATGCGCTCTCGCTCCGCCCGAGCCGCGCCAAGAATGATTGGAAGGTTCAGCAGGAGAACGAGCACGGCACCGGCGAGCACCCAGTCCGGGAGCCCAAGCGATGTGCGCAGCACAAGCACCGTTGCGAGCACCGCGACCGATGCGAGCCCGAATAACAGCGCGACGCGGACGGGATGCGAGCGGCGAATCGCAGCGGCCGCGCCGGACGTCATCTCCGGTGCCGCGGTCGCCGGCGTCATGCCGGTGGTGGGCGTCGCCATCGACTGGAGCACGGCGAGCAGATCGGTCGCGTGCTGCACGCGATCCGCGGGCGTCTTCTCGAGGAGACGCATCACGAGTGCATTGAGCGCCGGCGACACGGATGTGCGCACCGTCGAAACCGGCGCCGGCGCCGTCGTCATGTGTGCCGCGAGCACCTGCTGCGGCGACATCCCGCTGAATGGCGGCCGGCCCGCGAGCATCTCGTACGCCATCGCGCCCACTGCGTAGAGATCGGCGCGATGATCGACGTGCGGATCCGCCGCCGCCTGCTCCGGTGCCATGTACGCGGGCGTTCCGAGCGCGACGCCGATCGAGGTGAGCGAGCTCTCACCCGTGGCGGCGCTCACCGCCTTCGCCACGCCGAAATCGGTGACGACGGCGTGGTTGCCCGAGATCAGGATGTTATCCGGCTTGATATCCCGGTGCACGACGCCGTGTGCGTGGGCATAGGCCAGCCCCTCGGCCACGTCAATGAGAATGCGAACCGCGTCGCTGATCGGGAGGCCGCCCTCGCGAGCGAGCTTCGCGCGCAGCGACTCGCCTTCAACGAGCGGCATAGTATAGTAGAACAGGTCATCGACCTGCGACGCCGCGTGCACGGGTACGATGTGCGGATGCTGCAGCGATGCGGCGAGCTGGATCTCGCGCCTGAATCGCTCGATGTTGACGGAGGCGGCCATCTCGGGCGGCAGTACCTTGATCACCACCGAGCGGCCGAGCGCACGCTCGCGCGCGACGAAGACGCGCGACATTCCTCCGCCGCCCAACTCGCGTTCGATCTGGTACGCGTCGCCGAGCGCCTCCTGGAGGCGGGTCTGAAGATCGGACATCGAGTAGAACCTACGTCCGCTGCACCAGCCGCGCGAGGCCATGGCGCGTTGGCATCAGCCCGGCTCCGCGTAGGGCGCCAGCGCGTCAGGATAGCTCTCGAAGAGCTGCGGAGGCGCCACCACCTTCCGGTGCGTGATCATCGACTTGAGCTGGAGCGCGTTCACTCCCGCCTTCCCCAGATTGTGGTTGTTCGAGACCACGTATGTCTCCTCCGCACGCTCGGCAATCTCCTCGATGCGGCGCGTCCACGGCGCGAGCTCGTCGGGCGAGTAGAGATAGTCGTATCGCTCGCGCACGTTGGCGTTCTCGCGAAACCATTCCTTGTAATTGCGCCCGTGCACCCGCACGTAACCGACCGGTGACGTCACGGCCGCACTCGGCTTGATGCTCTTCTTGAAGAGCGGCTGGTCGATGTTCACGAATCCCACACCCGACTCCACGAGCGATTCGTAGAAGTGCGGGACATTCCATGAGTCGTGCCGAATCTCCACGACGAGGGGGAATTCGCGAAAGGCGCTCACGACGTCGCCGAGCCACATGCGATTCTCCTCGGTGCGCTTGAACGACCAGGGGAATTGTACGAGCACGGCGCCGAGCTTTCCGGCCGCATGGAGCGGCTCGAGGGCGACGCGGACATCGCTCTCGTCGGCCCGCGTCCATGCGCTGTCGCGCTCGTGTGTGAAGCGTTGCCACAGCTTGATCGCGAATCGAAAGTCCGGAGCGTGCGCCGTCCTGGCGATCCAGCCGTCCACCTTTGTCTCCTCCGCGGGCGCGTAGAAGGTGGAATTGATCTCGATCACGTCGAAGTAGTGCGTCATGTAGGTGAGGCGATCGACGCCGCGCGGCATCGGCTTGGGATAGAGCACGCCGTTCCAGTCGGCATATGCCCAGCCGGCGGTGCCGATGCGAATGCGACCTCGCGCCGATGCTTCAGTCATTGTGCGCAGGCGCGACGGTCACGCGCGGCTCCTACAGGTGTGCTAGCGCTCGCCCGACAGCCGCGCGATGCGCGCGTGCGCATCCTTGACGATGGGCTGCAGCTCCGGATCGGCGTTCTTCCAGAGATCCGCGAGCTTGAGATAGCTGTCGATCGCCTTCTTCCGATCTCCCGCCTGCTCGTACAGCTCGCCGA
>Ga0182008_10001751_pt1 | contig 14239 bp, 12 predicted proteins | sample Sormic07211129_1_FD_120482 | JGI IMG/M metagenome (GOLD analysis project Ga0182008, IMG submission 120482) | Rhizosphere microbial communities from Sorghum bicolor, Mead, Nebraska, USA - 072115-129_1 metaG | ecosystem: Host-associated > Plants > Roots > Rhizosphere | place: USA: Nebraska...
ATTTAATGGATCTATTTTTATATTTAAGCATCATTATAAAGACAAGTTGGCAACACAAGCATATTGTGTAAAATGTAAGACAAAACGTGATATGAAAGATGAAAAGCAGGTAACAATGAAGAATGGTCAAAAAGCACTCTCCGGAATATGTACTACATGTGGCACCAAGATGTTTAGAATAGGTGGCGGGGGTGGAAAAAAGATTGTAAGGGCAACAGCAAAAGAGGGCAAGAAAGGAAATCTGAAAGCCAAAGTAAAAGCAAAAGGAAAAAGCAAAAGAAAGTAGCTAGAGTTACAAGAAAGTAGAGTAGTGAAGTTCTACCTGCTTTTTTTGTCATTGATTATTAAAATTCAAATGGATTCTCATATTTGTAAATATTAATTGCCAATAAAATACAAATATTCTAGCTATATACGTCATACATCAATAACACTTCGTTTGTGATAATTAATAAAAATAAATGATTTCGCTGCACATTCTACAGAACCATAACTTACAAATACTTTTTCTCTGCTGCTTCCAGCTTCTCTAGATCTCCGCAGCGCCGAATTAACTCTGATAATTTTTTAGATGCTAAGCCATCTTTTATCGCACTTCTAGCGATTCCAATTCCTTCTTTAAAATCCTTTGTAATTCCTCCTACTATTAGAGCTGCAGAAGCGTTCAAAACTACGATGTCTTCTTTTACGAAATCAGCGTTACCATAGATTACCTGAAGGGTGTCTCTAATGGAATCTTCTCTATTGATTGCTATTAGTTCTTCAGCCCGTGCCACTCGCAGATCTAAATCATGTGGATGTAAAACAATACGTTTAGTTTGTCCATTGCTGACCCAAATAATATCATTTTCACTTGTATTCGAAAGTTCATCAAAGCCGTCATGAGAATGCACTATCATTATCTCATTTCTATCTGAACTTTGCATCACCTTTGAAAGAGTGTCAAGTAACATTTGTTTAAATACACCTATTACCTGCCCACAGATATTTGTACAGGGATTACATAAAGGACCTATAATATTGAATATCGTTCGTATGCCTATTGTCTTTCTAGCAGATGCTACATGAAATAAAGCAGGATGGAACATCTGTGCATAAAGAAAACCTACGCCATTCTCTTCAATACTTTTAGTTACAATTTCTGGAGGTGAATCTAAATTGAATCCTATATGTTCTAAAAAATCAGCACTACCGCAACTACCGGTTGTAGATCTATTGCCATGTTTTGCCACTTTTGCCCCGCCTGCAGACGCTACTATTGCTGCTGCAGTGCTAATGTTGAATGATCTCATAGCGTCTCCTCCAGTACCACAATTGTCTATTAAGCAACCATTGATTTTAGGGGTAATCTGTATGGCAAACTTTTTGATTGCTTGCAAGATCTCGTAGATTTCTTCAGAAGTTTCACCTTTCATTGTAAGGGCTACTAGGAATGATGCAATTGATGCATCAGATAATTTACCTTGAAGGATTAAATCCACTGATTGCTTAATTTCAATTTTAGATAAATTCTTGTTGGAAACCAGCTTTTGAATTATATATCGAAGGTCCGTGGTTTCACTATTCATCTTTTTACCATAGAGATAAAATTGTTAAGAATTCTTGGTCCTTCCTGTGTCAGAACAGATTCAGGGTGAAACTGCACACCTTTTATAAGGTATCTTCTGTGTTTTACTGCCATTATCTCACCGTCTTCGACTGATCTTGCAGTCACCTCAAGACAGCTTGGAATACTACTTTTTTCTGCTACAAGGGAATGATATCGAGTTGCTTTAAAGGGATTAGCGACATTATTAAATAATTCATCTGAACTGGTATATTCAATAGTGCTCGTCTTGCCATGTAATATGTTGTTCGCATTGATTACTCTTCCACCAAAGGCATTTACTATTCCTTGATGGCCAAGACAAATTCCCATTATAGGTATGGTTCCTCCTAGATCAATTATTATATCATTACAAATACCAAAATATTTGCGATCCGCTGGGTGGCCTGGTCCTGGAGAAATGAATATTGCATCTGGATTCATAGCTTTAATTGCCGATATGGTGATTTTGTCATTTCGAATTACTACAGGCTCGACTTTGATACTTCCTAAGAACTGAGCAATATTATATACGAAAGAATCATAATTATCTATTACCAGTGTTTTCATTACAAAACCCCGTATTCATTATAAGAAATACTGAGGAAAAATCTATAATAGTATATTCCATTCATTTTTTTATTCTATATGTAGTAAGTAGTATAATCTATATCAATGGAATAAATCTATATAAAGTTAGCTTGTGAATGTCTTAATTATGGTTTTTACTACGTCAGAGAACTGGTTAGAAGTCAGCATACTTGTTATAAACAGCGTTTAAAATAAAAATCATAGATTGTATCTAGTTATTGTAAATCCAAGAATCAGGAATATATATAATGTTGAAGTTATTACTATTGTTATCCGCTGATGATGGGGTGTTAAGATGGTTAGCATTTTTATAAATGGGTACGGAAACATCGGTCGTCGCCTTGCTTCTGCTCTTTCAGCAGACAAGGAGATTAAATTTGTAGGGATAGCAAAGTATACTGCAGACAACAAAACTCAGGAAGCATTAGAAAAGAGATTCGATGTATATGTTCCTTTAGAACAGATCAGGCATTTCAAAGAAAGAAATTACAGAATAGCTGGAACAATCAAAGACGCCATAGCTGAAAGCGATATTGTTATAGACGCTGCCAAGGAGGGTGGAGGATTTGAAAATAAGAAAAGATTATACGAGCCAATGAAAAAACCTGCAATATTTCAGGGAGGAGAAGATAGGCATGGAGATCGATCGGTTGCAGATATTATACATAATTCAAGAGTAAATTATGAAAAGACAGCAGATAAAACTTATGTGATTCAAGGAAGCTGCAATGTATCAGGCATAGGAAGAGTGATGCAACCACTTATTGAAAAATTTGGAAATGAAATAAAAAGATATGATTTAACTCTCATAAGAAGATCTGCTGATCTTGAAGATTCAAAACAAGTAAATGATTCTATTGAATGGGATAAAAACCCTCATCATCAAGACGACGTTAAGGATTTTATTCCATCAGCTAATCTATATGTCGATGCCTATAAGGTTCCCTCTAGAATGATGCATGTTCATCAAATGCTGGTTAGGTTTAATGGCAAATCACCATCTAGGGATAGGATATTAGAAGCATTTCATAATGAATTTGGGATTGCACTTCTAAGCTCTGCAAAGGGAACAGCTGATGTTAGAACAAAAGCTTTACAGCTTGGCTTCGAACACGGTGATACCAATATGGTACATATTCATCAAGAACTTCTGCGAGTACAAGATGATACTGTCAAAATTGCATATTCGGATGATCAAACTGGGATGGTAATTCCAGAAAATTATTTGTTATTACAATCCATGATTTTTAAACGCTCTAAAACAGAGGCTATTAGAAAAGCCAATCATCTGTTTCAAATAAGTAAGAAAAAAAAGATACTAGAAGAAGAGTTTAACTAATGAGATTTCCAACACTATATAATAATTTGGTGGATGATAAGATGTGATGAAATAGTGGATATTTAGTAATCTTGCGAATAGATCTATTGTTATGCAATAAACTAACAAAGTATGCGTTGCAATTTTATGTATAATTATGAAGGACTAATCATGAACAAGTTCATTATCAGTTGCTAAATTTTACAACGTCTCTAATGATCAAAGTAATTTAGTTGATAGTATGCCACATAGTGTCTAAACCATTCTGTCATCTTAATAACTATGCATTTTGACTTAACAGAACTAACTCTTCTTACTTTTAATCTGTAGAGATGCCTTTCTTATTGAAACATTTTCTGAGGAAACCCTTTTAATAAGATTGTCGTGGTGTTTCACTACCAAACGTCCCATACGATCTATGTCTATGGCTAGACCACTGAAAACTTCATCTACATGATTGACCACTACCCAATTGCCAAGTGTGTCTAACCTCTTCTTTAACTTGGCTACAGTCACGTCCGGATCAACTCTTTCAAATTCAAGATATTCCATGTCCAATTTTTCTAATAGCAATTGAGTAAACTTGATCCTATCAATAGACCTACCTGATAATTCGTTCTTCAATGAAGTCATTACTATGGAATCAAAATTCCTAATATTCTTACCTTTAGTAATATCGATATTTGCATTTAATCCAATTCCTATTATGGCATATAGAATTCTTTCCTGTTCTGTTGCCGCATCTAGCAAAATTCCGGATACTTTTTTTTCATTGATTACTATATCGTTGGGCCATTTTAATTTGGCATTTAATCCTGTTGTCTCATCAATTGTATCACGTACTACTAGAGCTGTAACCAATGGCAGCAGGCCAATACAAGTCGTTTGTATTTTCGGATGTAGAATAACTATTGATAACCATATTCCTCCATAAGGAGAAATCCACTCTTTACCGTGTCTGCCTCTTCCTTTTTTTTGACTTTCAGCTACCACAACTAGACCGTGTACATTCTCTTTTTCCCTCTCTGCTAAAGATATCGCTACATCCTGAGTTGATTTAACACATTTGTACGAGATGACTCGTTTACCAATAAATGATGTATGTAAATGATCTTTTAATCTTTCATAAATTGTCAAATAGAATGACACGTGTAATTAGCTTATATATTCATATCCTGCGGTGGAAATTGGCATCGGCCTAAAATTTCTTCTGACAAATAACTCATCATACCATATACAGTATACAAAAGTGTTTTTCTAAACTACCTGCTCTCAAACCGTAAACCGGATATTTACATACAACAACATTGTATTGACATTATGAAATGTTTAGATAGTATTCTGGGGAGGAATAAAAAGATGTGAATCTAATGGACGTGATGTTACGATGATGTCAAAATGGCTGCATGCAATAAGGGTTAAATTCCTTCTAGCATCCGTAATTGGAGTTATAAACGGTCTGTCCATAGCCGTCTGGAAGTATAAAGAATTAGATTTTTTATATGCCTTTTTAACATTTGTTGGAGTTATATGCCTTCACGCCAGCATAGATCTATTCAATGATTATTGGGATTATAAAAGAGGTATTGATACTCTTACAACGAGAACAGCATTTAGTGGAGGCAGTGGGGTACTACCGCGTAATCTATTAAAACCTAATGCCGTATATGCTGCGGCAATAATATTACTGCTAGTTGGCTCTGTAGTTGGATTTTATTTTGTTCTCGTACGAGGAATAGTTATTGTAATATTGCTCAGTTTCGCTGTGTTTTCTATCTATTTTTACTCAAATAAAATTGTCAATGTAGGCTTGGGTGAGGTATTCGTAGCCATTAAAGGATCAATGATAGTGTTAGGCGCACTGTATATACAAGCATCTAGCATTGATCCATTAGGATATTATATAGGAGGCATTATTGGAATTTTGTCTGCTTCAGTTTTATTCGTTAATTCCTTCCCAGATTATGATGCTGACCGCTCCAAGGGACGACGTACTTTAGTTATACTCATAGGAAAGCAACGATCAGCAACAATATTTCCTATCATACTAGCATGCACTTATTTCTTGATTGTGATAGGAATTTTTCTAGGGTATACTAAAGTTTATTCTTTATTGTGTTTGTTATCTGTTCCATATGCTATTAAAGGTAGTATACAACTGAAAAAGTATTATAACCAGCCAGACAAACTTGTACCTGCGATGGGAGCTATTGTTGTTTATTCTAGAATAACTGGAGTTTTGCTAGCCTGTAGTCTCTTGTTATAAAGCATGCTTCATCTCATGGCATACTATCCGAGTAACTAAAGAAAGCATGCATGTATAATATAAGACAAGCATATTTCCTACTCCTATAATATCACCTATGTTTTATCATGCCCCAGATGACTATAAGTCCTATAAAACAAAATATGCCAATAAGGAACCATATTTGTACCTCTCTGAATGCATCTGCGATAGATTGAACAGCCAACAAATCAGGGAGCTGTTGATTCATATTTGTAATATTTATGTAATACTGATTCACACCGGTGATCATATTTAACATGTGCATCAGTATAAAGACGGAGGAATCTAATCGGCATATAGCTCAAAAAAGTCCAATAATATCTATCAAACATGTTATTAATTTTTTTGTATATTTATTGTGAACTCATTGGAATTTAATGCATTACCACACATACTACATCTGCCATTAGAAGGCCGCAAAACATCCTTTATAGATTTGAGAGTGATTATTTTTTTTATAACAGATCCACACTTTCCACATACTATTTCGATAGAAGGATAGGACATTGTGCTGTTAAAGCAATTCAACGTAATGAAAGATTATGTCAATATTGAATGACGAAATCAGCAATAATAATTTCCCAATATATATTCTTGTACATACTTGTTATAATTGATTTTATGATGTGAATGGGAAAACAATAAATACAATTTTCACATCACTCCTACCAAATGCCTACCGATCCTGTGTGTGGAATAGAACTCGATTATGAACTATCTGTTAACCACGAACACAATGGTAAAACTTATTTTTTCTGTTGTGAAGGGTGCAAGAGAATTTTTACCAAAAAACCAAAAAAATATGCATAATTATATGATATGTGAATTAGAATGAATTTTCACCGTGATCAACTATATTCACTTTCGTGATAATGATGTTTATAATGAATAGTACATCTTCCATTTTCCAACAGGATATTCTAATCCATTTACAATATTTATAGAAGATCTCTTTATTGACCATACAGGATGAAAGCGGTATTTGTAAAGGGTCAAGACAAAGTTTCTATTAATGATGTGGTGACTCCGGTAGCTGGTGAGCACGACATTGTAGTCAAGATGCGTGCTTGCGGAATATGCGGATCTGATTTAGAGAAAATCTACAGCAATTATAGTATGTCATCGAACAGACTTGGTCACGAACCCGCTGGAGAAGTAATAAGCATTGGAAAGTCAGCAACTGGATATTCAGTTGGCGACAGGGTTTTCATCCATCATCATGTTAGTTGCTTATCATGTCATTATTGTCTTCGTGGAGACAACACCATGTGTGTAATGTATCAAAAAAGCAATATTCAGCCCTGTGGATTATCACAGAATTTCTTAGTACCTGAATGGAATATTTCGCGTGGAGGGCTTATAAAATTGCCAGATAATATAACATTTGATGAAGCTGCACTTGTCGAACCACTTGCTTGCTGTATAAGGGCCTTAAATAAGTCGTGCCTACAAAAAGGCGACGATGTTGCTGTAATGGGTGTTGGACCAGCAGGTATGATGAATATTATTCTAGCAAGTAATTTTGGAGCAGCGAAAACAATTGCAATTGATATAAATGAGTTTAGATTGGATTTTGTAAAGAGACAATCCAATAATACTGAAATAATAAACTCCTCTACTGAAAAAAATGTTGTCAAAAAAATCCAGAACATGACAGATGGAAGGGGCGTAGACGTTACAATTGTTTCTACTGGAAATACAGAAGCAATTCTCAAATCATTTGATATAACAAGAAGAGGAGGAACGATTATCCTTTTTGGAGTACCCAGAAGCGGAACTAAAATCGTGTATGATGTAAGCAAAATCTACTCAAATGAGTTATCAATTATTCCAAGTTATGCATCAACTGAGGTTGAAACAAATCAGGCGTTGAGATTGATAGCAGAAAAGAGATTAAGGGTTGACTCATTGATAACTCATAAATTTGATATTGAAGACGCCCAAGAAGCATTTAGATGTGCACATCTGGCTAAAGACAGTATGAAAGTAATCGTGACATCTGATTAGTTTTAGAAATTGTATAAACTATAAATAATTAGGAAGAGTCTAGATGGTAGAAAGCAAAATGGATTGGGGCATGAAAAATAGAATGTCGAAAATAATCCCTCCCGATGATGGCCGCTGTGTAATGGTTGCCGTTGATCACGGTTATTTCCTTGGACCTACAGATAAATTGGAGGTACCTAGTAAAACAATAAGACCTCTTTTACCATTTGCTGACTCTCTAATGCTTACTAGAGGCATTTTAAGAACGTCAGTCAATCCTAGTGCAAATATTCCTATTGTTCTACGTGTTTCTGGAGGAACTAGCATTGTAGGCCAGGATCTTTCAAACGAGGCCATTGTAACTTCAATTGAGGAAGCTATTAAATTAAATGCTTCTTGTCTTGCATTATCTATTTTTGTAGGAAGTAAATACGAGAATCAAACACTATTGAATCTGTCTAGACTGGTTGATGATGGTGAAGAGTATGGAATACCAATCTTGGCAGTAACTGCAGTAGGCAAAGAAATGGATCGGGACTATAGATATCTAGGACTTGCATGCAGAATTGCTGCAGAGTTGGGAGCAAGATTAGTAAAAACATATTACTGTGAAAACTTTGAAAAAGTAGTCGAAGGATGTCCTGTTCCAGTTATTATTGCAGGTGGAAAAAAACTACCCAAGGAAACTGATGTTCTACAGCTAACTTATGACGCTATTCATTACGGAGCAGCCGGTGTTGATATGGGTAGAAATATCTGGCAATCAGATCACCCTGTTGCGATGATCAAAGCAGTACGAGCATTAGTACACGAGAATTTCAACGTAAAGGAGTCGTACGAACTATTGGTCAAGGAGAAAGAGAGAGATAAAGAAGTTCAACAACAACAACAACAACAAGGATTCATGAAATAGAATTGTCATGAAGAATGTTATAATTATACATCCATTTGTATCAGTTTGACAATGTACAAGATTCAAGTAAAGGAAAAAATTTATAAATTATACCTATGTTATTTGTTTATTAAAAATGCCTGATGCTAACAACGGAGAGTTAAGGGCCATTTGGTTGAAAATGCAGCCAATTCAGATTTCCTTTCTGATTCATCTCCCTATACTGATAGTCTAAATAGATCTCTGGTCTTCATTTTAGTAGGGCGTTTAGTTGAAAATAAATGGTGAATATGTGTAAATGGTAGAAATGACGGGTGCAAAAGCATTGCTTTCTGCACTTGAGAAGGAGGGAGTCGACATTGTCTTCGGTCTTCCCGGTGGTGCGAATCTTCCAATATATGATGCTCTTGTTGATGCTAATCTACGTCATATTCTAGTTCGCCATGAACAATCGGCGTCACATATGGCTGATGGTTATGCAAGGATAAAGAGAAAATCAGGAGTATGTTTTGCCACTTCAGGACCTGGTGCAACAAATCTGATTACCGGCATTGCTACGGCCTATGCTGATTCCTCTCCAGTGGTTGCAGTCACAGGACAAGTTCCCGTAGCCATGATCGGTAAAGATGCTTTTCAGGAAACTGATATTATTGGGGTGGCTAATCCATGTACAAAATATGCATTCCAGCCTAGAAAAGCTACTGAAATTCCAGAGTCAGTAAAAAAGGCATTTTATATAGCAGAGAGTGGTAGGCCAGGTCCAGTGTTGATTGATATTCCAAAAGATGTACAACAGGCCAGTGCTGATATGAAATTTCCAGAATTTATAAAAGTAAGGGGGTACAGTCCCATCGTCGATGCAGATCTGTCTCAGATAGGCAAGGCAGCGGAGATTTTGCTAAAAGCAGAGCGGCCGATCATCATGGCAGGTGGAGGAGTGATCCTATCAGGAGCGTTTTCAGAATTACAGACACTTGCAGAATTATTATTAATACCTGTAGTGACCACATTCAAAGGTAAGGGTGCATTTCCTGAAAATCATCCCCTCGCTATGGGTCCAATTGGAATGCATGGGCATGCAGAAGCGAATAAGATAATTCTTGAAGCAGATTGTATACTTGCTGTAGGAGCAAGATTTTCTGACAGATCTGTAGGTAGATTTGATGAATTTGGAAAGGGTATGAGCATAGTTCACATGGATGTCGACCCTGCAGAAATAGGTAAAAACAAATCAGTTGATCTTGCAGTTATCGGTGATGTGAAATCATCCTTAAAAACTCTAGTTAAAATGGTTACGAAAAGGATATCAAATACGAATAATCGTGGAAATGCTAATAATAATGAATGGTTGAAAAGGAGGCAGGAGCTCATCGAATATTATACGGACACCATTAAAGATTTTCCTAGAGATCTTACAGCTAAGAAAACACTTAAAAAACTAAGAGAAATTTTACCTGTTGATGCAATTGTTACTACAGAAGTTGGTCAGTGTCAAATGTGGGCATCATTGCATTTTGACGTGATTTGTCCTGGTACTTTTTTTAGTTCAACAGGATTGGGTACAATGGGGTTTGGTTTTCCTGCCTCAATCGGAGCGAAGGCAGCTAAACCGGAAGCGGTAGTAGTAGATATTGCTGGTGATGGATCATTTAATATGACTGAAAATTCATTAGCAGTATCTGTGCTGGATGATTTACCTGTTATTGTATTTCTAATGAATAATTATATGCTTGGTATGGTAGCACAATGGCAGAGAACGTTCTACAATCGGAGGTATATGGGTGTTCACCAGCATAACTGTCCTGACTATGTAAAAATAGCCGATGCATATGGTGCTCAAGGTATTAAAGTGCAGTCTATGCAAGAATTAGATAAAGCACTTAGAGCAGCCATAAAAACTGATGTTGCTACTGTTATTGACATAACGATTGATCCAGAAGAGGATGTCTATCCATTTGTTGCTCCGGGAACAGGTCTAAAAGATATGATAACAGGATCATAAACTAACAGTATGACAATAACAACTAGTGCTGATAATCCCAATAGCTCTACTATTACAGATCCATACTCAAGCGGGGGAGCATATCAGTGGTATATACTATCTGGCTTGGTAGAAAATAAACCCGGGGTTTTGTTTAGAATTACAAATCTTTTTAGAGCTAGAAATTTTAACATCGAAAGCATAACAGTAGGTTCAACCGAGATGCCTGATCTATCACGTATGACCATTACTCTAAAAGGCGATGAAAGAATTGTGGACCAACTGGTAAAGCAGCTTAGAAAATTAATAGATGTAGTAGAAGTTAAGGTACTTGCAACAGATAAAACGGTATATAGAGAGTTGGCTTTAATCAAAATGAAATCAGAAGATCCAACAACAAGAATGGAAATAGCCAACTTTGCATCTATTTTTAGAGCTAATATACTTGATGTAGGAAAACAGAGTGTTGTTGTAGAAATTACAGGTACTCCAGACAAGATAGATGCATTTAAGAACTTAGTTAATCATTTCGGTATCATACAATTGGCTAGGACAGGTGTTTCAGCTCTATCCAGAGGTGTAGATATATAGATGGCATATGTTGATAAAGTAATAATTTTCGACACCACTTTGAGGGATGGGGAACAAACCCCAGGTGTTTCAATCACTCCAGAACAGAAAGTTCAAATCGCAATTAAGCTCGATGAACTTGGTGTTGATGTTATAGAGGCTGGTTTTCCTATAGTGTCCCACGGTGAAATGCAGGCGATAAAAGATATAATAAAACAGAATTTAAATGCAAAAATATGTGGTTTAGCTCGTACCGTACAATCAGATATTGATTATGCATTACAATGCGATTTAAGCTATATTCATACTTTCATTGCTACATCAGAGATTCACATGCAATATAAGTTGAAAATGACAAGAGAGCAAGTACTTGAAAAAGCTATATATGCAGTTGATTATGCAAAGAAGCATGGAATACAAGTAGAATTCTCAGCTGAAGATGCAACCCGTTCTGAACGGTCCTTTCTAACTGAGGTCTTCAAGTCAGTTGCAGATGCTGGAGCAGATAAATTAGATATTCCTGATACTGTTGGTTACGCAACCCCACAATATATTACAGAACTCGTTAATGACATAAGGAAAACAACAACTCTACCAATCAGTGTACACTGTCACAATGATTTTGGTTTAGCCGTTGCTAACTCCATCTCTGCCATTAATGCAGGCGCTACATGTGCGCATGTCACTATAAATGGGTTAGGCGAGAGAGCGGGTAATGCGTCACTTGAAGAATTAATCATGGCACTTCAATGTTTATATAAGAAAAAACATAATATTAAAACTGAATTACTTTACGAAACGTCGAAATTCGTTTCTAACACGATGGGAATAGTTGTACAGCCTAATAAAGCTATAATCGGTGAAAATGCATTTGGTCATGAATCCGGTATTCATACCCATGGCATCCTAAATAATCCACTTACGTACGAGCCAATCAGTCCAGAACTTGTCGGTAGAAAGAGATGGCTTCAGGCAGGAAAACATGCAGGCGCACATGGTATCAGGGCAATGCTAGAAGATTTTGGGATAAAAGCCTCAGACGAGGATATTCACCACATTGTAGAAAAACAAAAGGATCTTGCAGATAAAGGGAAATCTGTAACTACTGCTGATCTCTTATCGATAGCTGGGGAAATTGTTCATAATAGCAAATTCGAAGAGAAATTTAAGTTATATGATTTTCATATTGTAACTGGAATGAATATTATTCCTACTGCAGTGGTAAGATTGAAAACTGACGGAAAAGATTTTATCTCCTCGGAAATAGGTGTTGGGCCTGTTGATGCAGCATTGAAAGCTATTCAAAAAATTGTAGGAGAAATGGAAAGTATAAAAATTCGTGAATATAAATTAGATTCAATCACTGGAGGATCAGATGCACTAGCTGAGGTTTCAGTAAAGGTAGAAGATAGAAATGGAGATGTTGTTTCAGCAAGGAAAGCAGGAGAAGACGTCGTCGTAGCATCAGTCCAAGCCATGATTGATGCTATCAATAAAGTAATGCTAAGAAAGGTGCTTTCTACTCCAAGCTAGAATTCCAATATAATTGACACGTTATAATATTGCTTTAATTACTGGTGATGGTATAGGAGGAGAATTAACTGCCTCCGCAAAGACAATTTTAGAAATGATAAATGATAACTCTGAAACAAAATTTACCATAAAAGAATGTGATGCAGGTGACTCTGCACTAGCCAAGATTGGAACAGCTCTACCACAATATACTTTAGATTTAATTAAGAAATCAGATGCATGTTTAAAGGGTCCTGTGGGTGAGAGTGCTGCAGACGTAATTGTAGTTTTGCGACGGTTATTTGATCTTTATGTGAATCTAAGACCAGTAAAATCCTATCCCAATATAACGAGCATCTCCTCAAAATGTATTGATCTCTTGATAGTAAGAGAAAACACTGAAGATGTATATTTAGGTTGGGAGTTTAATGCTGATGATGCTACAGTCGTAGCCTTACGAATAACATCCGAAAAAGCCTCAAAACGTATAGCAGAATATGCATTCAAAATGGCTGGATTGCGTAATAATAAGAGAAATGTTACAGCCGTACACAAAGCAAATGTACTTAGAAAAAGCGACGGATTATTTGCGAGTGTGTGTAATATGATTGCAAAAAAAAATCCTAATATAAAATTTAACGAATTATACGTTGACGCTTGCGCCATGAATTTGATACGCAATCCAGAGGATTTCGATGTTATTGTAACAACGAATCTCTTTGGAGATATATTGTCAGACGAGGCCGCACAGGTTGTAGGAGGTATAGGCATGGCCTCCTCAGCAAATATAGGAGATAATTTTGCATTATTCGAGCCAGTTCACGGAGCTGCTTTTGACATTGCTGGCAAGAATATTGCAAATCCTTCCTCTATATTGTTATCAACAAAAATGATGCTAGAATGGTTATCTCAAAAACATAATGATGAAGCTATCATAAAGGAAGGTCAGCGTATAGAGGATTCAATAGTGAGTTTATTAAGATGTGATAAGAAGACAAAAGATATAGGTGGCAATCTTGGTACCACGGAGTTTACCAAATTAATAGCAAAGTCGTTATATTAGGTATGACGCCTATTTAGAACCGTTAAACATTAAACTGCAAAAAAATTTTTTCTCTTAGAGTGGACGTTTCCTCCATGCGAACATCAAGAATACAAAGGGAATCATCATTATTCCTGTCGCAATTAAGACTGGCTGCATAATAGTGAAATCCACTGGCTTGCCGATGGCTATAAGATACGGAAATGGATATAGACCAGAAACAAAGAACCACAGTGCGATAAAAAGCATTATAAACGGTATATTGCGCTTCAGAAAGCCGGAGTGAGTTTTTTTCACTGCGTCACATTTTAAACATTTGTTTTTATCTACAATTATACAGGAGGAACATACTGACTTTGTACAGAAAACACATGTGCGATAGCCAAAACGTGATCCGCAAATGTGACACTCTGCCAAAAGTTTATCTCAATATCTATGTTCGATTTCATCAATATATATATTATTTTCGTTACTC
>Ga0182008_10001752_pt1 | contig 14235 bp, 7 predicted proteins | sample Sormic07211129_1_FD_120482 | JGI IMG/M metagenome (GOLD analysis project Ga0182008, IMG submission 120482) | Rhizosphere microbial communities from Sorghum bicolor, Mead, Nebraska, USA - 072115-129_1 metaG | ecosystem: Host-associated > Plants > Roots > Rhizosphere | place: USA: Nebraska...
GATATCGTTTTGGCTCGCCATGACACCATCATTTTTGTTCATGGGTGTTTTTGGCATCGCCATCCCAATTGCCGTTATGCAACGAGCCCTAAGACACGTCAGGAATACTGGGAACCTAAGTTTAAGGCGAATATCGCCCGAGATTCGCGCAAAGAGGCCCAGCTTCAAGAGCTGGGCTGGCGTGTGATAGTGATCTGGGAATGCGAGACAAAAAATACTGAGCTTTTGAAGGATCGACTTAGGCTGGCGTTTGGCACTCACCACCCAGACTGTCCTCATATGCCCTGACGTGCCGCATTAGGCTCTCGCCAATGACTTCGCCCAATCGCACCGGCACGGCGTTACCAATCATGCGCCCGACGCCTTTAAAGGTGATTTTATCTGGTGGCATGAACGCATAGCTAGGTGGAAAGGATTGAAGTAGTGCCGCCTCTCTCAACGAAATAGCCCGAGCCTGATCCGTGTCGTAATGACCGAAGCGGCCGTTGCCGAAACCGTAGCATAAGGTCGTCATAGTAGGACTTGGCTTGTCATCACGCATGCGGCCGTAGACGCTTGGATAAGTCTTCCCGCTCACTTTACGGTGGCAAGCCGCCCTCAAGTGCTCCGGCCAATCTCGCCAAGTCCCTCCAGGAGTAGAAAGCAGAATACGCACCATGTTCAGAGGCGATAAGGTCGCAGCTCTATGCATTGGATCGTGCGGATCACACTCTCCAGCAGCTAGCCTAGGTAAGTGGCCCAGGGCCTGCCGCGCTGTCAATGGGTTGCCTTCGTGAGTTTTACCGATTAGCTCGATAGGACCGAGTTTTGAAGCGAGTAAGACATGGCGACGACGTTGTTGAGGCAAGCCGTAATCTACGCAAGAAACCGGATTTGCCCATACGTGATAGTTCTGGCTCTCCAAAGCTGCGACGAAATCATGATAAACCTGATGTTTAGTCACATCGGGAACATTTTCCATGGTGACTAGCTCTGGCTGAACCCCCTCAATCAGGCGCTTAAACGCATAAAGCAGCGGCCACTTGCGGTCATTGCTAGTGTCCTTCCCCTGGTTGTAGGTTGAGAACGGTTGGCAGGGGGCACATCCAGCTAGGAGTTTGTAACGACCTGGTTCGTACCAAGCCGCAACCTCCTCGACCGTAACATCCTCAACATTCTTGGCGACGAAGGAAGCTCTATTGTTTTCGTAGTAGGCATACTCGCAGTTGCTGTCAATGTCATAGCCGGCGCGAACCGTAATATCAGCGTTGCGCATGCCTGCGGTCAGCCCTCCAGCGCCACAGAAAAGATCAACGGCTTCAATCATGGGGTATAGCTCTCCTATCTTTGCGATATTTTAACGGTTCGCTAGGTAAAGATCGAGGCCCCCGCATATTTAAAGCTTAACCGGCTATCAACGATTTTACCTGTGAAACGGATAACCATCTGCGTGTGGAGTGAACGATTCGGTGGCAATTAGCGCAGAGGAGAGCTAGCTCATTGAGCTTGGTTCTATCGCCAGGACGCAAGGTATGTAACGGTTTAGTGTGATGAACATCGATGATGCCTTCCCCGATAGGGCCGTACGTTTCGGTGAAGTCGAATCCACATGCCTCACACCTGAGCCGGCCGGTTTTCTTCAATACTTCTTTCTTTTTTGCTTGGACTAAAGCTCGGCTGCGCTCCCGGAGCCGATGAAGACGGGTCAGCAGCTTTCCTTCCTCAGCTTCCTGAATTCCGAGCTCGTCTTCGTCATTGACACTCAAATTTGTAGGCTCAGCAGCATCGACAGTCCCCCGAATGGCCGCGACCACCGATGACAGTCGCTCTGGATCGTTAGCGAATTCAGCCCAAACAAAGCCTTCGTCTCTATTTCCTTTGACAAGGCCTATCCGGCCGCGCTGGACGTAGTCTGGATCCCACCTGCGAAAGTTACCCAGTTTCATATAGACGCCGTTTTCATTTCGAAAACTGACCGAATCAGTTACACGTAGAGCTTTACCCAGCCGCCCAAGGAAGCCGGAGAGTTCTCGCACAACCTCAGTGTTTTTGTTCGGCAAAGACTCGCGAAATCGAAGATAAAGGTCGAGCGCAAGGATGAGTTCGTCGCGCGACCAAGGGGGGTTAGATTGCTTGGATACGCCTAGGGCCTCCCGTTTCACCATTCGCTCTGTCGTCTGTATTTCGCTCATAGTGCCTCACGATTCGCTGGTCAAGATTGATGAGTCGACAATAGGGTTACAGTCGATTTATCTTGACTTAGAATGCTCGAGTGGTGGCAATTTGCCTAGGACGGTCGTCTAAGCTGTAGGTACGTTCACATGGATGGAAAGGATTGGGAAAAATGCCTTACAGATCACTATTTGAGATCTGATGGCCCATATGGTGGCTCCCCCATCACCTTCTTGGATGCTACACCGGTGGAATTGGCGGCAGCATCAGGCAGGGGGTGGGAGCCTGAAGACGCGGCTCGAGCTTTTCTGGCGCATTTCAATACGGCTGCGGTTCAAGGATGGTTAGGGGGAAAATACTCATCTGTGTCTGCAGAAGGATCTGTTCCTGGTTATTTTCGCTTTCTGGTCCTAACTTGTTTGGTTGCTGCCCTTAATGAAAGTGTCGGGAGCACCCATAATTTTCGTGTCAGGCTAGGCGAAGCTCTTCAAACTGGAACAACATTCAGTGCGGTGGAGGGCGTCAACGACCTGTGGCTCCAATTGACCAAGTGGTGTGATAAGCGTCGCGAGCGGGGAGCGCCAATAAGGCGTTTAATACTTCCTGAAGCAGGTCGAATGAAACTAATCGGGTACGCCGTTCGGATAGCCTTCCCTGCATGGCGTGATCAGGTATCCTTCAAGCGACTTCTCTCAGACATTCCCGTAAATATTCGAAATAGTCCGCAGCGTTTGGTTTCTGAACTTAAACGTCCTCAAAACTGGATTATAATTCCCGAAGCAATTAGAGCCGCATGCGATGATTTCGAATCTTTGCTTTCGAGCGGTCAGAGATTACTTTCTAGTCACCGTTTTTGGACGTTAGTAAAAAGTACAGAAGAGCTATTGCTGGTAGGAACTCCGCTTAATCAGCTCAATGGTTGGCGGTTGGAGGTAAGCTTCAGTGGGGTTGATGAAGACGTCGTTGAGTTTAAGCTTTTTCTGGGGGGCAGGCAGAGGTTAAGCCATAGTGTTGAGTGTGAACCAGTTTTCAGTGGTTCATTGAGTAGGTTGATATCGCTATCAACAGAGAAAATTCCAAAAGTTCTAGCTAAATCTATTGAAAGTGGGGCTCTGGTTTTTTGGCAAAACTCCAACGCGTGTTGGGTGTTTCATGATCAGGGTGTTCCTGAGGACGCACTGATGATTGTCATTGCCCGATCAGGGAGTGCAGCTATTAGGTTGGCGGTTTCTACATCATGGAATCCTATAGATAAAGATTGGTACGTTTCTACCCCACTAAACTCAGCTGATACTGCGGCTCTCAAAAATAACACTGGTCTTTCTCTAAAGTCTACGGAAAATTTACTCGTCATTAAAGTTGTTGGAGGAGTGAAAACAGCACGTCAGGTTTATTTAGGTCGGCCTCGTTTCCTTCCGGCAGTAATAGCGTCAAGTACAAGTCACGCAAGTATTTATTCGACAGATTCTGGCTTTGATCAATTATCGCTTTCAGGTGCGGCACCTAAGTGGTGTCTTGAATCGGAAACGATTCTGAACGGTACTTGGAGATTAGCGGTTAATGAAGGGAAGCTGGATTTTGATACAAATCTATCTTTTGAGGCAGATGCGCCAGAAAAATTTGAACTAGATACAAATTTAACTAAAGGTTTCGTCATTGAAGAAGAGATTTCATTACAAGAAAGCGAAATACATTTAGCTTCCGGATCGCCAGCCTCAACATCACCTTGGTCAGAAACCTCACTTATTGCTGATATTATGGAAGTGGTTTACGCAGGAGCGGGTTCGGGGTGGGCAGAGAGCGATCTAGTGCCACTTATACAATCGGTACTTCCTCATAAATCCATGGTTTGGGATATCCTTCGATCATTGGCTGAGGCAGGTTGGATTAAGCCTCATATTTCTGAAGCGTGGCGTGCCAGAAAGTGGATGTTGTGCGCCCCAAAAATTATAAGTGTAGGTTCGGAGAACAACGTTATTGAGGGTGCAGTCGGTGCCGCCGCCCTTAAGCGGTTGTCTCGCGTAGTGGAAGTAAATGGGGGGGTTCTATTTATGCGAGGATCAACATCCTCCTTGGTCCCTCCCGCAATTGTTGTTCAGAATATGGATGCAGGCACACTCTCAAAATTAACTGGCTGGCCAGAACAGAAAAGTTTGTGGCCAACTATTAGCTCGGCTCCTCAATGCTGGGCGCAGGAAAAAAGAACCTGTGATGGGCGGCGACAAGTAGGTACTTGGTCATTTGAAAAAGGATTGTTTCTACCTGTCGGTCAAATAATAATCGATAAAGAGTCGGTTCCATCCATAGAGCGGTGGGCAAGGGATAGGCAAGACGACAGAGATGTATATAAGGTTGAGTACGCTCGCCGGCATTTCATTACAACCTCGCGCACAGCTGCAATTCTTGAAGGGTATCGCCTCAAAAGAGCCGCTCTTTTTAACTGGAGCGGGAATCAATTTACCCGAAAGTCCCGGTCGGGTTATCTCCCGCTTCCCGTTGCTAGAGTACTAAGGTTGTCTACTCTTGCCTGCTCGGGAGTTCAGGAAGTTTCGCCTGGAAAGTGGTCGTATACATATCCCGCGACCAAAGAAGCAGGGATGTGGGTAGCTGGTTTATTCGGGCAAGCTATTGAAGGCTTCAGTTTTACACAGCATGCGGGGTGGATCAACGAGACTGTCCAGGCCCGACGTTCAGGTAACCGTTCGATTTGGACTGCTCGAAGTTCAGGTTTTTCGTCACCCTCAAATTGATATTGTGAGAATGCATGAAAGAATCAATATTTCTAGGCAGCTGTAAATATGAACCAATGCCTCACGTTAGGGTTGCGCCTATCGCAATAGTAGAGGGTGGAGCCTGGAAGTGTGATGCGCCATGGACACAAATTTTACCCGACCAGGGGACTGCCTTTTCACCGCGCAATCCCGGGTTTTCAATGGGCGAGATTTTTACTTTCACCGCACTAGAAAACCCACAACTTGCACCAAATAAGCCTGACCGATATTTAGTAACAGAAGCGCGTCGTATTGACGAAGTCAGAGATTACCGCAGCACAGAACCCGAAGTGGCGCGTCGCGATGTTGTCGAAAACGGACTTAATGGGCTTTTTGAAGGCGCGGAGCGCGTAATAATTGCGCTGAGGGATGGGGTTTGTACTATTGTTCCGCTTGTAGAGGATCCCGAAACTGGCCGAATGATAGCTGCTTTAACCAATCTCCGTGAGTTACCAATTTTTGAGATGGATCAAGCAATATTTGGCGGGGAAAAAATAGATTCAAAGTATATAGCTATACCCGGAATCACAGTGGGAAACCAGGTTGGCACCATAGATTGGTCCTGTGATGCTGATTTTTTTGAAGGGGCTCTCAACCGCTTACGGAGAATACGTCAAGCAGACCTGCAGGGAAAAGAAAGCCTCCTACCGCATACCAAGGCGCAGATCAGATCTTTAATCTCCATTTTGTCCCGAGCGGATATTTTGAGCGATGCAAGCACAGAGCTTGGTCCAATGCGTGATCGACTTCTATCAATGTCAAACAGCATTGAGGTAAATATTGATAATACATCCGATATTATTGACCTCATGTGTGATTTGAGCCCAATAAAAGAACGTCTTGAAGCGGAGTTTTCTAGTCGTATTCTCAACATGGAACAAGTGGTCCGAGCCGACCTAGAACTCAAAGTTCGTAAAGAAATTGAAGAAGCGCTAGAGCCGCTAGCTTACACCCGAAATCTACTAGAAACCGAAAATGATGAACTTAGCGTTTTAATACAAGGCCGAAGAGCCGATCTAGCCTCGCTCGAAAAAGAAATCATCTCTCTAAACGCCAGCTTAAATACTGAGATTAGTTCTATTCAAAATAACCTGGCGCAACTACCTGCGGCTGCCCTGGATGTGGCAAGGGCCTTAACCACACGGATTGTGACTCAGGTATATGGCTCGGCTGACCATGTCGAACTAATTCCTGCGCAAGCATCTCCATGGGCTCGCGGTTCCTCTCTCCCCCCAGTCGAATTTTCAGAATGGGAAAATTTTACGGATACGTTAAGAAACGTGGCCATACGATCGGGTTATCAACCCGACGCGTTACTAATCGCTGACATTGCAGCTCGAGCAGGGGAGTTGGTTGTAATGCCTAGCTCGGCAGCTTCCGATATAGTTCAATGCTATGCGTCGGTAATCGCAAGTGGGGAAGTGTATAGGCACATACTTGATCCCTCAACTATCGGGTTGGAAGACATATGGAGACAACCTGTTTCTTCAATTCCTACCGCATTTGCGCAGGCGTGGATCTCGGCTAGTGCTAATCCGACTAGGTTTAAAATACTATTTATTGACGGTCTTGAGCGAACACCTATCGATATGTGGCTGCCCTCGCTTGTTAACGAGCTTGACCGCGAAAGCAGACCTTCGAATTTATTAGTATTTGCAGGCTTAGGGAAAAAGAATCTGGATCCCGCTAGGGCGTGGAGTGACATCGTAGATAATGTAACAATGCTTTCTGTTGAGCGAACCACTGAGCTTGATGCGGATACACTTGCGAGAGCTATGGATACGTCGTCTATATCATCCGCCTTTGATGCTAAAACACAACCTCGACCGAACATAGAGGCAGTGTCCACAATATTAACTTCCTCTGCGGGAGGGTTGGGGCGTAAATATTTTAAAACAGCTATTAAAATATTTAAGGCTGGTTGGCCACACAAAAACAAAGTTGAGCTCATTTCACTAGTCGAATCCTACTGTGCAATATTACAAGGTAGTAGCTCAGATGATCCGAGATGCGCGTCGGTCACTGAAGGACGAAAGTGGGCACTGACTCAGCTTGATTTAAATAAAAATTCGCCTAGTGAGGTATCTTAAATGTTTGATCCGTTGGGTGGCTTCAGCCGTATACGGGAGATATATATTTCCTATCTTGATACTGCTTTTAGAGTAAAGCGAAAAGCGCTCACAGACCGGCGTCGTGAGCTGTTAAGGGAATCTGGAACGCTGACCACAGACCCATTGTTAGAGCCAATACCAAGATATAAAAGCTCAGAGTTCTGTCTAGAGGATCTGGTTAATCTTGCTGACGATAAAAACCCGTTAAGCAGCTTTTCGAAGCATGGCCGACGGGCCTTTGTAGAGTTAGCATTGTCTGGGCTTTTTCCGGGGAAGCCCGATATTGGAGAGCTAAGTCGAAAACATATTTTTAAACCTTATCGTCATCAGATGGATATGCTCGGGCGTGGTGTACAGCCTGGCTTGCCGGGAATAGTAACCTCAGGTACCGGCTCCGGAAAGACAGAATCTTTCATGCTTCCTATTTTTGCGACGATAGCGGAGGAGGCAACTAGCTGGCCCTCCCCAGCAGCAGGCTATTTGGCTGATAGCTGGTGGATAAAAGAGCCAAAAAAATTCTGCCTTCATCGAAACAAAGAACATTCACAGAGACCAAAAGCAGTTCGCGCGATGATTCTTTATCCAATGAATGCTTTGGTAGAGGATCAATTAAGTAGGCTCCGGAAGGCTCTAGATTCTCCCGATGCACATGAGGTTATGGATGAGAGGCTAAAAGGAAATCGGATTTTCTTTGGACGTTATACAAGCGCATCCCCTATCGCGGGACATCTAACTCATCCCCGTAGAGCCGGTGAGCGTAAAGAAAAGCAGAAAGCAACGGAACGAGTCCAAAGAGTTGCTGATGCGCTGTATGCATGCAGTCAAGATCAGAGCCTTGCTCGAGCGCATGATGAAGCACATCCAAATGAAGATCCAACACGCTATCTTTTCCCTTCCGTCGATGGAAGTGAATTAGTAGCTAGATGGGATATGCAAGCCACCCCGCCTGATATTTTAGTTACAAACGTTTCCATGCTTGGAACGATGCTTTCTCGCGAAATTGAAGCATCCATATTTGATCAGACGCGTGAATGGCTTGAGACTGACGAGAAAGCATATTTCTTTTTGGTGCTTGATGAACTTCATCTAATTCGCGGTTCGTCCGGGACTGAGGTTGCTGGCCTCGTTAGAGCATTGATACAACGCCTTGGGTTGGATCAGCCGGCCACGCGACATAAATTGCGAATTCTTGCCTCAAGTGCTTCATTACCTCAAGAAGGCGAAACGGGTGCCAAGAGTCTTAAGTATCTTTACGATTTTTTCGGACCGTTAGGAACATTTCAATCAAAAGAAGACGGCGGTGCTAAACAAGCGGCAGACTGGAGTTCTTGTATCGTTTCAGGCGATGCTGTGTTAAAAACAATAGATACGGTGCTACCTTTATCAACCGCTCCATTTCAAAGTTTTTTGAAGACGGTTAGTCCTTCAGGGGAATTTCTCGGCAATATTGCTAAAACCTCGCCAGAGCTAGATATTGCAATTCAGTCTTGCTTTGTTGAGTTAACTAAATGCACCTCAACACAATCGTCTAGTCAAAATGCAAAACTTGCAGTAGAAGCTTCTGCAGCTATCCTGGCTAACGCTTGCCGTAACTCTAAAACCGGGTTGCTGCGCGCAACACCTACAAAAGAGATTGCTGTTCGAATTTTTGGTAAGTGTGATCAAAATGCCATGGATGCTCTTCGTGGTTTAACCATACTTCGCGGATTGGGAGATCTTCTTAACCATCTATTCAAAGTAACTGCTGAAGATACAACCACTAGCTTTCGGCAGCATATCTTTATTCGCAGTATTGAGGGTATGTTTGCTACGCCCGTGCATTTTCCCGATGGAGTTGAGTTCCAGGGGGTTACTATTGAGCGAGGAACGACATACAGCCATGAAGGAAGCGTTTTAAGGCGAGTATTCGAACTTGTCTACTGTGAATCGTGCGGCGAAGAATACGTAGGAGGGCGACGTAGCGAAAGCCCAGAAAACTTAGGCGTCCAAGTTGAGCTTTTACCGGCCTCACCTGAATTGGAAAAGCTTCCAGAAATCGGTGCTACTGGCAATTATGAGGATTTGAGCTATGAGGACTTCGCCGTTTTTTGGCCCTCTAGCAAAGCCGCTAAGCCAGGGGATAACAAAGATGAAGGATGGATCGACGCGGTTTTAGATACTCGTAATGGCGTAGTTACAGGTGGTAACCGCGTCGGTGAGGATCTGGTTCAAGGCAAACTCTTTAAAGTTCGTCCTACTCAAAACAACGAAAAATTACGTAAGCCGGGCTCAGCTGGACCTAACTGTTGTCCTGCCTGTGGAACAGACTATTCGGGCCGTAGTGCGAAATTTCGGCAGTCTCCTATACGTAGCTTTCGAACAGGCTTTGCGCGAAGTTCCCAACTCGTCGCGACTGAGTTGTTCGAGCTTCTGCACGCCAGCGGCTCGGCTGCGAAAGCGGTTGTATTTTCTGATAGTCGACAAGATGCATCAAAAGCAGCTCTAGATATCGAGCGTAGACATCATCAGGATAGCCGGCGACAAATGCTCGTAAGTGCCCTTCGCGAAATATCTGCCAAACCGCGTGATACGGTATCCGATCTGGACTTACAAATATCTGAAGCAATGGCTAAATTTGATGCGAGTGCAGTCGTACTTCTTATGGGGCGCAAGGGGGCGCTTGTCGGTCAAGGTGATGTAGATAGAATTCGCTTAGCAGATGTTATTGAAACCCCTTCAGGAAAAGGAACAGCTTTAAGTCCACTGCTCGCCCATATGGTGAGTTTAGGAATGCACCCAGTAGACGACGTTGGCATACAGAAAATTCCTGCGCATCCCCAAACAGGTGGAAACCAATTCGAATGGCAGGAGCTCTTTCAAACGCGCGACCAGGTTCCGGAGTGGCGAACCGGCCCAGATGCACTTGCCATTGATATTGCTAGAACTGATGTGGTAGCAAGCCAGCGGCCATTAGTGGACGAAGTACTATTTTCGAAAACTTATTTTGCACTTGAAGAAACTGGTTTGGGTTATCCTTCAATAGCATCTACACAAAAGCCGGGCACGGATCGACTTGACGCATATTTACGAGTTTTTTCAGATGCATATAGAGTGCTCGGGAATAAGTGGGTAGATCAAAATGGCGAGAGAAAAGAATGGCCGAGTGCAGCCGCGGTTGGTAGTTCGCGTTTAAAGGATTTCGCAAAAGCGAATTATCCAAGTGACTATGTTGCCGAACTTGATTTCATTTTAAATACGTTCGAGCAGCTTGGTCATGGCAATGGGTTCATTTCGCCAGAAAAGCTTTACGTACGAATAGTTGATTCGACTCATCCGTATTACGAGTGCTTAAACTGCGGGCGCGTCCATTTGCATTTAGGTACAAATAACTGCACGCGGTGCAACACGAAGCTTCCTAGTAAAGAGACGGGTAAAGTTTCAGAGTTGCGCGCCAGGCATGTGCTTTCCAAGCGAATTGAGCAGAACGCACTGCTCGGCGCAGGAGCTTTTAGACTTCGATGTGAGGAGCTTACGGGACAGACTGGAGCCCCCGCTGAGCGTTTACGTCGGTTCCGAGGGATCTTCGTTAACACACCAAATAATCAGGATCCTGAGCTTTATCGAAAAGCGAAAGAAATCGACATGTTGTCCGTGACAACAACGATGGAGGTGGGGATTGATATAGGATCTTTGCAGGCAGTCTACCAAGCTAACATGCCACCTCAACGCTTTAACTACCAACAACGTGTTGGCCGTGCAGGTCGACGAGGCCAAGCGTACTCCATTGTAGCGACGCTCTGCCGAAGCCGCAGTCATGATCTCCACTACTTTAAAAACCCTGAAGCAATAACCGGGGACTCTCCTCCGCCGCCATTTTTAACATCTGATCATATTGCTATACCCTTAAGGCTCTTGCGGAAGGTTTGGCTTACTCAAGCCTTTGCATTGTTGCGACTTGAGGACGGGGCTCAATATCCAGGAGATGATATTAGAGCGGATGTTCATGGAGAGTTTGTGCCATGCCAAGACTTTTACTGTGAAAGCTCAGATTGGCCGAAACGCCTGGCCGATATGTTAGAGAAGACAAAGAGCACTCGCGATAGTTTTGCGTATTCTCTTGGCCTTGGTCAGCCAGGAAGGGAAGCTACGCTACTTGAGCTATTGAACAGTCGCATCCTTATGAAGGAAATTCTTTCACTCAAAGATGCTGGCTCGCTAGCTGGTGGTAATTTAGCTAGCTTTTTGGCCGAGAGCGGATTGTTACCTATGTATGGTATGCCCACTCGCGTTCGGGATCTGTACATAGGTCCAATCAAGAATGATCTTGGCGAGCCGGACTGGGACACCATAGATCGAGATCTTGATCTTGCAATTTATGAGTTTGCTCCGGGCCAGTCACTCGTAAGAGATAAGCAGAAGCATACCTCAATTGGCTTCGTAGCTCCTTTGATGCCCATCCGCTATGATAAAAAAGAGCAAAAGGCTTTCTTTGTTGAAGGGAATTCAAGCCAGCAATGGTTTACGGATTGTTCGCATATTGCTATTTGCACCAGTTGCTTCGCTACTAATACGTCTGAATTAGCTGTAAGTGCGACTTACGAGTGTGGGGATTGCCATAAACCTATAGCCCCCGAAAGTTTTATGCTCTATCACACACCCGCAGGTTTTAGGACTTCGTTCGAACCAACTTCACTTGATCAAGATGAAGTTATGTCTCGTCCAATGCGCAGAGAAGTGTCATCAGAGATTGAAAGCTTTGATGAGAAAAGCATCGTGGACAAGAATTTCATTTTTTCTTCAGGTGATGGAGCAGCGATAATTCGTCGCAATGACGGTCCAATAGGAGATGGTGGGGAGTCTGAAGGATTTCTTATACAAAATACGGTTCAAAGAAGACTCAAGGTGCTAGACGCCCCGCCTATTTGGGCCAGCAACCTGAGACATCAATTCATACTAAAAGATCTGCTCACTACCCCCAAACTTTGGGATACAACGTTATATGCTCCGCATTCCGAACCCGTACGACTCATGTCTCGAAAACGCACTGACTCGTTTTATATTGGTATGTTGGAAATTCCAGAGCTGCTCGCATTTGATCGAATAGGAGAAAAAAGTATATACCGTACTAGCGTTCGTGCTGCTGCGGTTTCTGCGACACAACTTCTTATACAGCGCGCCTCCCTAGAAATGGATATAGGCCCTGAAGAGTTTGAGACATTGGAGCCTAGGCTGCGGAATGGAAAGCCGTTGCTGCAAATTGCAGACACCCTTGTTAATGGTGCTGGTTTTTCTAGACGATTAGCGTCTATTGAAAGTGGCGAGCTTTTTGCAATGCGCTTAATTGAATCAATGGTTAATGGAAAGGTTGACCCGATTGCTAATTCATTTTTTTTAGACAACCATCCTCGCGAGTGCGCAAGATCCTGCTATCGATGCATGCAACGATACAACAACCGCGGGTACCACGGACTTCTGGACTGGCGCTTAGGTCTAGGCTTTCTCAGAAGTATGTTGGATAAGTCTTGGAAGGCTGGATTAGACGGAAAATGGGACGAATATCCCGATTTGGCGGACTGGCCTGCTCTCGCTGCCGAGTTCGCAGAAGAGCTTCGTCGGTTGGCTCCTAATGAACGGAGGGTCGAGAAATTTGGTCCCTTAAATCTTCCTGTACTTCTGCGACCCACCAATGGTGTGGAGGAGGCATATATTATGGTACACCCATTCTGGCGTTTGGATGAGGCCTCTCTCTCTACTGGTGCGCTAAAGATTACAATTGAACAACTTAGTCCAAGGCCCGTGTTCTTCCTCGACACGTTCGAAGCTGCTAGACGGCCCGTCAAAGCATTAGAGTTCGCAAAGCTTAGACCGTTAGATCTTCCATAACGCTTAAGCTAGTACTGAGGTGTCATGTCTGATCTGGCAACAGATCAGGCCTGATACCGAGTACCACTATTAACGCTTGATAGGTAAATCATACCAAAATAGTATGAATTTAAATGAGCTACTGTTTCCGATCTGGCACGTCAATTCACTCACTGTCGGATCTCTGTGTCAGACGTATAGTTGCAAATAGTCTGCCAGATACTCCGGTAGCATTTCGTCTAATTTAGCCGACAGATTACGTGCCAATGCAAGTTCGCGCTGCAGCGATTCGAGGTGTTTCACATTCATCTCTGGGTGTTTGCGCCGAAGTTTTAGCGGCACCGTTTCAAGTTGGGAGGCGATCTGTGAGGCGATCTTGCTCAAGACGTAAGTTGCAAACCCCACCGGTATTAATTGACCCAGCGTGATTTCGTTCTTTTTCTCCTGGGCGACGGCTTGCGCAGTTGTTAACCTCAATTTCTCTTTTAAAAGATGGTATTCGACCAATAGGTCGATACCGCCCTCAACCAGATGTCCCGCTTCCGCTTTTACGTGACCTCTTCCGAGCCCTCTTAAGTAACGAAAGTAAGCCAGTCGACATTCCTCTAGGTTTAAACCACCATTTCCCCGCGAGCTAGGTAGGATACCGTTTGCAAGCAAGTAGCGAACTTGCCGATCGCTCAAGTCTAGGTGTTGGCCAAGCTCTTTTTGATTCGCCATAGCTACCTCAAATACACATAAGTGAAAGCGGAACCGGAACCCGTCAAAAAAGTTATACATCGTTCAACGTCGGGGCTCGAACTACCCTCAATTGAGGGTGGGGGGGAGGAGTACCTTTCGCGCATCACTATGGTGCTCTGTTGCTGAGAGGCCGTCTTTTAAGTGGGCGTCACCCAGCTTGGGACTTATCAAAGCCGCGAGTTGAGTGGGCGAAATATCTTTGTCTTGCGTCATAACATCCTCCTCGGCAATGGATCCTGGGATTGCCCAAGCGCCTTGCACACAGGGGCGTGCAGCCCGGTGGTCGAAGTCGCCGGTCCCGGTCCTGTCCCGTGATGCAGCGCCGCAAATCCTCGCTCGTCGAGCCACGCATGCCAATCCTCCAACGCCTTGCGTTTCAGCGTGTCGGCACTGGTGTGGATGTAGGTGGCAGTCAGGGTTTTCATCGCATGGTTGACCAGCATCTCGCCCACCAAGTAGTCCACGCCCAGGTCCATCCAGGCGGTGCGGGCCACCTTGCGCAGGTCGTGGCTGGTCCAGTTGCCCTGACCCAAACGAACAAACACCTGGCTGGCCTTGCTCGCACTCAAGGGGTGTCGCGACTGGCCGGGAAACAGGTAGGCCCCGACGTAGCCGTGAGC
>Ga0182008_10001753_pt1 | contig 14233 bp, 16 predicted proteins | sample Sormic07211129_1_FD_120482 | JGI IMG/M metagenome (GOLD analysis project Ga0182008, IMG submission 120482) | Rhizosphere microbial communities from Sorghum bicolor, Mead, Nebraska, USA - 072115-129_1 metaG | ecosystem: Host-associated > Plants > Roots > Rhizosphere | place: USA: Nebraska...
GAGCAGTACTGGCGCGACAACCGCCTGAACATGATCCACGAGGGCACGCACGGCATCCAGGCGGCCGACCTGCTGGGCCGCAAGGTGCTGATGGAAGACGGCCGCGGCCTGGCGCTGCTGGCCGCGCGCATCGCCGAAACGGCCGCGCGCGCGTCCGCCGTGCCGGCGCTGGCCGCCGATGCCCAAGCCCTGACCGACGCGCTCGCGCAGGTCGAGGCCGCCACCCGCGCCGCCTGGTCGACCGGCGATCCGGGAGCGGCCCTCGCGAACGCGGTACCCTATATGCAGGCTTTCGGCCATACCGTGCTGGCGTGGATCTGGCTCGACCTCGCACATCGTTCGCTTCAGGACGATGCCGCGGCGTCGACGCCCGCCACCGTCGGCAGGCTCGGGGCCGCAAGCTATTTCTACCACTACGAATTGCCGAAAATCGGCGCGTGGCTCCATGTGGTCGAGACCCGAGATCCCACATGCGCCCAAATGCCCGAGGAAGCATTCTGATGAACAGCGGAAGTTACATGCCCAAACTACGTTCGAACGAACCGCCCAAGCCGCACGCCGGCCTGGAGAAATGGACCTGGCTCCTGATCTACGGGGGCCTGTTCCTGGTGATCCTGGGCGTCGCCACCGCCCGCACCGACACGGTGCTCGGCTGGAGCATGGCCACGCCGGGCGCGCTGGCCGCGGCCGTCGGCGTGGCGCTCATCTACCTGCGTTCGCGCTACAAGGACTGACAGGGCCGGCCATGATCAAGCACATCGTGATGTGGAAACTCGTCGACGCCGCCCAGGCGCCGCAATTCAAGCAGCTGCTCGAGACCTGCAAGGGCATCGTGCCCGGCATGCGCGAGTTCGAGGTCGCCGTGCAGGCCGAGGGCCTGGAAGCGAACCACGACGTGGCGCTGTATTCGGTGTTCGACGATGCGGCTTCGCTGCAGGCCTATGTCGTGCACCCGCGGCACCAGGAGGTGGTGGCGACGCTGCCGGCGCGGGCTTCGCGCAGCGTCTTCGATTACGAGATTTAACCCCCCCGAAGCGCCTGCGGCGCCTCCCCCCCAGGGGGCGATACCAGCGGCCCGGCGAAGCCGGTTCCGCGGTATCACTGGACTTGGTCCTGCCGGTTGCGAAGCGGCGGATCGGAACCCACACACAGAAAGATGCACCCATGAGCCAACGCACCGTTCAACAACTTTTCGACCTCAGCGGCAAGTCCGCGCTCATCACCGGCGGCTCGCGCGGCCTGGGCCTGCAGATGGCCCATGCGCTGGGCGAGGCCGGTGCGCGAATCATGCTGAGCTCGCGCAAGGCCGACGACCTGGAGCAGGCGACCGCCGAGCTGCAGGCCGCGGGCATCGACGCGCGCTGGATCGCCGCCGACTGCGCCAAGGAGGAGGACACCCGCCGCCTGGCCGACCAGACGCTCGAGCGCATGGGCGCGATCGACATCCTGGTGAACAACGCCGGCGCGAGCTGGGGCGCGCCGGCCGAATCGCATCCGGTCAACGCCTGGGACAAGGTGATGAACCTCAACGTGCGCGGCTACTTCGTGCTGGCGCAGCAGGTGGCCAACCAGTACATGATCCCGAACAAGACCGGGCGCATCATCAACATCGCCTCGATCGCGGGCCTCAACGGCAACGGGCCGGAGATCCAGACCCTGGCCTACAACACCTCGAAGACCGCGGTGATCGGCTTCACCAAGACGCTGGCCGCCGAATGGGGCAAGTACAACATCAACGTCAACGCGATCTGCCCCGGCTTCTTCATGACCAAGATGGCCTCGGTGCTGATCCAGAACGTGGGCGAGGACAAGATGACCGCCACCGTGCCGCTGGGCCGCCTGGGCGACGACGAGGACCTCAAGGGCATCACGCTGCTCTACGCGAGCGAAGCCGGCAAGCACATCACCGGCCAGTGGCTGGCGGTCGACGGCGGCGTGAGCGTCGTGCTGGCCTGAACGGGACCGCGACCGTGAGCGACAACCAGGACATCAACGTCCGTTCCTACACCAGCCAGATCCCGTTCGCGCGGCACCTGGGCTTCGAGCTCACCAGGTTCGAGGGCGGGGCCTCCGAGATCCTCTACACGCCCAAGCCCGAGCACCTGAACACCTTCGACGTGGCGCACGGCGGCGCCTGCATGACGCTGCTGGACATCGCGATGGCCGCGGCGGCGCGCAGCGATACCCCCGAAGTCGGCGTGGTCACGATCGAGATGAAGACCAGCTTCATGCGGCCCTCGGTCGGCCCGCTGCGCGCGCGCGGCCGGCTGATCCACCGCACCGCGACGCTGGCTTTCGTCGAAGCCACGATCTACGATGAGAAGGAGCAGGCCTGCGCGCAGTCGACGGGCACCTTCAAGTATGTGAAGCGGCGGCTGCCGACGGGGCCCGCGAGCGCGAACGCACAACGTCCGCCGTCCACTGACTAGCCCCCGAAGCGCCTTCGGCGCCTCCCCCCGAAGGGGGGCGATACCAGCGGCCGGGCAAAGCCCGTTCCGCGGTATCCCTGAACTGATTGCATCCACACACAAGGAACGCCATGCCCACCAATCGCCAACAACATCTGGACAACCGCCCCGAGGGCGAAGCCGTCGTCGGCAACTTCAAGCTCGTGACCGCCGAGACGCCGGCGCTCGAGGACAACCAGGTGCTGGTGCGCCACCACTACCTGAGCCTGGACCCGTACATGCGTGGGCGCATGAACGACGCCAAGAGCTACGCGCAGCCGCAGCCGCTGGGCCAGGTGATGCAGGGCGGCACAGTGGGCGAGGTGGTCGAGAGCCGGAACCCGAAGTACGCCGTGGGCGACAAGGTGGTGGGCTTCGGCGGCTGGCAGGAATACAGCGTGGTCGACGGCAACGTGGTCGGCGCGCTGCGCAAGGTCGACACCACGCACGTGCCGCTGTCGCACTACCTGGGCGCGGTCGGCATGCCGGGCGTGACCGCCTGGTACGGCCTGGTCAAGATCATCGCGCCCAAGGCCGGCGAGACGGTGGTGGTCACGGCCGCCAGCGGCGCGGTGGGCAGCGCCTTCGCCGCGCTGGCCAAGGCCCGCGGCTGCCGCGTGGTGGGCATCGCGGGCGGTGCGGACAAGTGCCGCTACGCGACCGAGGAACTGGGCTTCGACGCCTGCATCGACTACAAGCAGCATCCCGACGTCAAGAGCATGTCGCAGGCGCTCAAGGAAGCCTGCCCGGACGGCATCGACGGCTACTTCGAGAACGTCGGCGGCTACATCTTCGATGCGGTGCTGCTGCGCACCAACGCCTTCGCCCGCGTGGCGCTGTGCGGGATGATCGCCGGCTACGACGGTGCGCCGCTGCCGCTGGCCAACCCGGCGCTGATCCTGATCAACCGGCTGAAGATCGAAGGCTTCATCGTCAGCGAGCACATGGAGTTCTGGCCCGAGGCGCTCAAGGAGCTGGGCGGCCTGGTCGCCAGCGGCAAGCTGCGCCCGCGCGAGTCGGTGGCCGAGGGCATCGCCGCGGCGCCCGAGGCGTTCCTGGGCCTGCTCAAGGGCCGCAACTTCGGCAAGCAACTGGTCAAGCTCATCTGAGCATCTGAAACGGGAGCACCGTGATGCACGCGACGCACGAGGTTTTCAACCAGCCCGTGCCGCTCGCGGGCTACAACCTGTTCGCATCCAACCGCGCGCTGCGCGACGCCTTGCGCTTCCATGCGCCGCAACTGCCGACGGCCGGGCTCGAGGCGCTCGGTGCGCTGGTCGGCACCGACGCGATGCAGGCCCATGCGCGGCAGGCCAACACCCACGCGCCGGTGCTGCATTCGCACGACCGCTTCGGCCGCCGCATCGACGAGGTGGAGTTCCATCCCAGCTACCACGTGCTGATGAGTGCGGCGGTGGAGGCGGGCCTGCACGGCACGCCCTGGGCTTCCACCGCGCCGGCGGACCAGGCCTCGCCGCACGTCGAGCGCGCGGCCGGCTTCATGCTCTTCACCGAGCTCGAGCCCTCGGTGCTGTGCCCGATCTCCATGACCTACGCCGCGACCCCGGCGCTGCGCGCCAATGCCGCGGTCTATGCCGACTGGGGGCCCAGGCTGGCCAGCCGCGTCTATGACCCGGCGCTCAGGCCCTGGCGCGACAAGCCCGGCCTGACCATGGGCATGGGCATGACCGAGAAGCAGGGCGGCTCCGACGTGCGGGCCAACACCACGCAGGCGGTGCGCGAGGGCAGCGACGCCTGGGGCGAGCGCTACGCGATCACCGGCCACAAGTGGTTCTTCTCGGCGCCGATGTGCGATGCCTTTTTGGTGCTGGCGCAGGCGCCGGCCGGGCTCAGCTGCTTCTTCCTGCCGCGCGTGCTGCCCGACGGCACGCGCAACGCGGTCCGCATCCAGCGCCTGAAGGACAAGCTGGGCAACAGGGCCAACGCCAGTTCCGAGGTCGAGTTCCAGGCGGCCACCGCCTGGCGGGTGGGCGAGGAGGGCCGTGGCGTGCCGCAGATCCTCGAGATGGGCACCATGACCCGGCTCGACTGCGCGCTGGGCACCAGCGGCCTGATGCGCCAGGCGCTGTCGCTGGCGCTCGACCACACGGCGCAGCGCAGCGCCTTCGGCAAGCCGCTGATCGAACACCCGCTGATGAAGAACGTGCTGGCCGACCTGGCGCTCGAGAGCGAAGCCGCGACCGCGCTCGCGATCCGGCTCGCACGCGCCTTCGACCGGCCCGGCGACGCCCACGAGCGCCTGATGGCGCGCCTGCTCACGCCGGTCGCCAAGTACTGGATCTGCAAGCGCGGCAGCCACTTCGCGCAGGAGGCGATGGAATGCCTGGGCGGCAACGGCTACGTGGAGGAGGGCGGCGAGTGCGTGATGGCGCGGGTCTACCGCGAGATGCCGCTCAACTCGATCTGGGAAGGCGCGGGCAACATCATGGCGCTCGACCTGCTGCGCGCCACCCGCAAGGGCGACGCGGTGGCGGCGCTGGCGCAGGAGCTCGCGCCCGCGCGCGGACTCCACGCCGCGCTCGACCGCCTGGCCGATGCGCTGCCCGCGCGCATCGAGGCCCTGGCCACCGAGCCCGAGGCGCGCCGGCTGGCGCAGGACGTGGCGCTGGCGGTGCAGGGGGCGCTGCTGGCGCAGACCGCGCCGCCGGCCGTCACCGACGCCTTCTGCGCCTCGCGCCTGGGCGGCGACTGGGGCCATGCCTTCGGCACGCTGGGCCGCGGGGCCGATGTCGACGCGATCATCGCCCGGGCCCTGCCGCGCTGAGCCGCCGGCACGCCTGTCGCGCCCAGGACTCGACGTTGCCGGGCGGAGCGGGTAGGGTGGGGGCATGACCGATCTCATCCTCCATCACTACCCCACGTCTCCCTTCTCCGAGAAGGTCCGCCTGATCCTGGGCGTCAAGAAGCTGCCGTGGAAGTCGGTCTTCATCCCGCCGATCATGCCCAAGCCCGAGGTGCTGGAACTCACCGGCGGCTACCGCAAGACGCCCTTCCTGCAGATCGGTGCCGACATGTACTGCGATTCGGCGCTGATCGCCGACGTGCTGGAACACCTGCAGCCCCAGGCGACGCTCTACCCGGAGCCCGAGAAGGGCATGTCCCGCATCCTGTCGCAGTGGGCCGACACCACGCTGTTCTGGGCCGCGATGGCCTGGAACCTCCAGCCCAAGGGCGCGGCCGAGGTCTTCGCCCATGCGCCGCCCGAGGCCGCCAAGGCCTTCGGCGAGGACCGCGGCAAGATGAGCGCGGGCAACATGACGCGGCTGCGGCCGGCCGACGCCACCAGCGCCTACAAGTCCTACCTGCGGCGCCTGTCGGACATGCTCGACGACAAGCCCTTCCTGCTCGGCGAAGTGCCCTGCATCGCCGACTTCTCGGCCTACCACCCGCTCTGGTACACGCGCCGCATCGAGGCCGTGAAGGGCATCCTCGACCTCACGCCGGCGGTGGTCGACTGGATGGACCGCATCGCGGCCATCGGCCACGGCCAGCCGGAGAAATTCAGCGCGGCGGAAGCCATCGCCGCGGCCCAGGCGGCCACGCCCCGGACGGTGCTGACCGACAGCACTTTCCAGGACGACCACGGCATCCCGCTGGGCAGTGCGGTCACGGTCCGGGCCGAGAGCTTCGGCCTCGAGGAAACCGCCGGCCAGCTGGTCGCCGCGACGCGCACCCACTACACGCTGGCGCGCAGCGGAGAACGCACGGGCACCGTGCACGTGCACTTCCCGCGCATCGGCTACGTGCTGCGCAAGGCCGAGGGCTGAACGCCGTCGCGCGCAGGACATCGCGCGGCGCCGCAACGCGGTTCAATACGAGGCAAGAGACGACAACGCAAAAAGGACCGCTTCCATGATTCAGGATTTCAAGGGCAAGACCGCCGTGCTCACCGGCGCCGGATCGGGCTTCGGCCTCGAGTGCGCGCGCATCGGCGCGGCGCGCGGCATGAACCTCGTGCTGGTCGACGTGCAGCAGGACGCGCTCGACCGCGCGCAGGCCGAGATGGAGGCCGCGGGCGCCCAGGTGCTGGCACGCCGCGTCGACGTGTCGAAGGCCGACCAGATGGAATCGCTCGCGCAGGCGGTGCAGGAGCGCTTCGGCGCGCCGCACTTCGTCTTCAACAACGCGGGCGTGGGCGCGGGCGGGCTGGTGTGGGAGAACACCGTGGCCGACTGGGAATGGGTGATGGGCGTCAACGTCTGGGGCGTGGTGCACGGCGTGCGACTGTTCACGCCGATGATGCTGGCCGCCGCCGCCAAGGACCCGTCGTACCGCGGCCACATCGTCAATACCGCCAGCATGGCGGGCCTGCTGACGCCGCCCAACATGGGCGTCTACAACGTGAGCAAGCATGCGGTGGTGAGCCTCACCGAAACGCTCTACCAGGACCTCTCGCTGGTGACCGACCAGGTCGGCGCCAGCCTGCTGTGCCCCTACTTCGTGGCCACCGGCATCCACAGCAGCGAGCGCAACCGACCGGGCGACCTGCCCGCGGGCGAGCTCACCAAGAGCCAGCTGATCGGCCAGGCCATGACCTCCAAGGCCGTGAGCAGCGGCAAGGTCAGCGCGGCCGACGTGGCGGGCAAGGTGTTCGACGCGATCCGCGACAACCAGTTCTACATCTTCAGCCACCCCAAGGCGCTGGGCAACGTGAAGAGCCGCATGGAAGGCATCGTCTCGGGCACCAACCCGGCCGACCCCTTCCTCGAACGGCCGGAGATCGGCCAGCAGCTGCGCGCCCAACTGCGCGGCTGAACCCGTCCGGCCGACCTGTTTTCCTACACGGCGGCGCCGCGGCCGCGCGTAGGGTGGCCGGACCATGTCGAATCCCATCACCCTGCGCCGGGCCCTCCGGGGCCTGTCGGCCGTCGCGCTCGGCCTTTCCCTGCTGTGCTTCGGCACAGGTGCCGCGGCCCAGGACGCGGCCGCGCTCAAGGCCCGGCACCAGGCGCTGACCGCGCGCCTGGCCGACAACCCCTTCCAGCGCCGGCTGGTGCTCGACTCCACGGAGAGCCCCGACCGGCTGAGCGGCGACATCTACGCGGTGGTCGACCATCCCTTCGCCGAGCTGTCCGCGCTCGAGCGGCCGGCCAACTGGTGCGAGGTGCTGATGCTGCACCTCAACACCAAACATTGCGTGGTCAAGGGCGGCGAGGCCGCACCCGTGGTCGAGGTGGCGATCGGACGCAAGTTCGACCAGCCGCTCGACCAGGCGCAGCGCGTGCCCTTCACCTGGGGCGGTGCGGCGGCGACGGCCGACTACCTGTCGGTGCGGCTGTCGGCCGCCAGCGGGCCGATGTCCACGCGCGACTACCGCATCGGCTTCGAGGCCACGCCGCTGAGTGCGAAGCAGAGCTTTGTCCACCTGTCCTATGCCTACGGCTACGGCACCGCCGCGCGGCTGGCCATGCAGGCCTACCTCGGCACGCTGGGCAGCGACAAGGTCGGCTTCACGCCCAAGGACGCGTCCGGCTACGTGGGCGGCGTGCGCGGCGTGGTCGAGCGCAACACCATGCGCTACTACCTGGCGATCGACGCCTTCCTCGACGCGCCGCGGCCCGAGCAGCTCGACCGCCGGCTGGCCGCCTGGTTCGACGCCACCGAGCGCTACGCACGGCAGCTGCACGAGACCGAGCGTTCGGAATACCTCGAGATGAAGCGCAGCGAGTACGCACGGCTCAAGAGCGGCTCCTAGCGGCGCGGGCGGGCAGGGCGCGGGCGCCGTCGGAGCGCTCACTACAATGGTTCTTCATCTTTGAGCGGGTGATCCCATGTCCTCCATTGCCGCGGTCCGGAATGCCGATATCGTCGACAGCCTGCCGCAGGCGCTGTTCGCATGCGACGCCCAGGGCGTCTACCTGCGGGTCAATCCCGCCTACGAGCGACTGACGGGCCACAGGGCCCATGAGCTGGTCGATCGGCAGACCATCGCGCTGGTGCATGGCGCCTTCGAGCTGCCCTCGGGCCCCGAGTCGCTCGCCCGCCCGTCGTGGACCACCCAGCACCGCGACGGCCGCACGCTGCCGGTGCAACTCGTGCTCACCGCGATGCCGCAGCAGGATGACGCGCCGCACAGCTGGCTCGGCACGCTGGTCCCGGTGCCGCCGCGCGAGACGCAGGCGATGGCACGCTGGAACGACGGCTTCCACGACGCCTGGACCCAATTGCCCAACGTGGCCTGGCTGCGCGAGCGCGCGGCGCTCAAGCTGCAGTCCGCGCGCCAGCGTCAGCGGCCCTGCGCGCTGCTGGTGGTCGAGCTCGACCAGATGGCGCGGCTGCGCGATTCGCAGGGCGACGAGATGCTGGGGCAGGTGCTGCAGCTGTGTGCGCACCGCATCCGCGGCGCGATCGGGCCCGAAGCGGTGCTCGCGACCCTGGGCGGCGGGCTGCTGGCCTGCGTGGTGGACGGCGACACGCACGAGGTCGACGCCCGCATCGACGCCATGCTGCACGGCCTGTCGCTGCCCATGCAGGGCGCCGACCGCAGCCTGCGCCTCACGGCCTGCATCGGCGGCGCGATCAGCAACCTGGAGAACCGCGCCGACGTGACCGAGCTGCTGCACCGCGCGCGCGTGGCGCTGGGCGTGGCCAAGGCGGCGGGTGCGGCGCAGGCGCGCTGGTTCAGCAACGCGATGCAGTCCCAGGCCGAGGGCCGGCTGCAGCTCGAAGGCCTGCTGCGCGAGGCGCTCGAGCGCAACCAGTTCAGCCTGGTGTTCCAGCCGCAGCTCCACCTCGCGACCGGGCGCGTGCGCCACATGGAGGCGCTGCTGCGCTGGCAGTGCCCGGCGCTGGGGCCGGTCAGCCCCGCGGCCTTCATCCCGGTGGCCGAGGACATCGGCCTGATCGTGCCGATCGGCGAATGGGTGATGCGCGAGGCCTGCCGCGAGGTGGGCCGGCTGCACCGGCTGATGGCGCGCAAGGGCGGCGAGGCGCCGCGGGTGGCGGTCAACGTGTCGGCCCACCAGTTGCTGTCGCCCGGGCTGGTCGAGATGGTGCAGAGCGCGCTGGCCGATGCGGGCCTGGGGCCCGAGCACCTGGAGATCGAGATCACCGAGAGCATCTTCCTCAACGACGCGGCGCGCGCGCTGGCCACGCTCGAGCAGCTGCGCCAGCTGGGCATCGAGCTGGCCATCGACGACTTCGGCACCGGCTACTCGAGCTTCTCCTACCTCACGCAGTTTCCCTTCGACCGGCTCAAGATCGACCGCTCGCTGGTGATGAACGTGGACCAGCCGGGCAAGGGCTACGCCATCGTCGCGGCCATCGTGTCGCTCGCGCATGCGCTGGGCATGAAGGTCACGGCCGAGGGCATGGAGACACCCGCGCAGGCCGCGGCGCTCGAGGCGCTCAAGTGCGACGATATCCAGGGCTACGGCTTCGCGCGGCCGCTGCAGCCCAAGGCCCTCGAGCGCCTGCTGACCGGCGCGCCGACCGCGGACCCGGCCTGAGCTGGCCGTGCGCGCCCCGTTCTCCGACCTGGCCCCGCTGCACAGCAGCCGGGCGCCCCTGACGGCCTTCGAGCGCCGCCTGCGGCCGGTGCCGTCCTCGAACCGCAGCCTGCTGCTGGCGGTGGGGGCGGCGGCCCTGCTGGCGGTGCTGGCCTGGGTGCTGTGGCAGACGTGGTTCCGGGACGATGCCAATGCGCCGCGCCCGGTGCCGAATGCGCCGGCGGAAGGGCGTACCGTGCCCCCGGCGCCCAGGCTGTCGCCTTCGCCCGCGCCGCAACCGCGCATCGAGCGCGTCACGAAGTGCCTGAGCAACGCCGGCGCCGCCAGCTATTCCGACGGACCCTGCCCGGCAGGGAAGCGCGGCGCGACGGTGGAACTGCGGCCCGACAGCAACCTGGCCGACGGCATGAGTCCGGAGGCGCGCGCGGCTTCGGTCCAGCAGAACCGCGAGGCGGCGCAGGCGATGGCGGCGCACGAGCGGCGCGTGGCGCAGCAGGTCGACGGCACGGTCTCGGCCTGCGCCGACATCGACGCGCGGATCGCCTGGCTGGATGCGGCTGCGCGGCAGCCGCAGAGCGCATGGACGCAGGATGATCTGCGCGCCCGGCGCAAGCAGGCGAGGGATCGCCAGTTCGCGCTGCGCTGCCGATAGGCCAGCCGCCCTTCAGCGCCTCTTCAGCACCTTCATCGCACTCTCCATGTGCGCCCGCATGCAAAGGGCCGCGCCTTCGGCGTCGCCAAGGCCGATGCGTTCGACCAGCTCGACATGCGCGTCCTGCACCTTCTGCAGGCTGGCCTCGGTCTTGCGCCGCTCCATGCCCTGGCGCGAATGCGCCTCGAGCGAGGCGCGGACCGAGCCGATCATCTGGAACAGCAGCAGGTTACCGCTGGCGCGCGCGATCTCCAGGTGCAGTTCGGTGTCGAGCGAGGCGTAGACCGCGGGCTGCCGCAACTGCGCCTGCATCTGCACCACCCGCTCGGACATGCGGGTCAGCTGGGCCGGCGTGTGGCGGCGCGCGGCCAGTTCGGCGGCCCGGGCTTCGAGGCTGGCGCGCACGTCCATCAGGTCGTCGGTGGAGTTCTCCAGCACCTGCAGCGCGCGCGAGAAGTAGATGCCCAGCGCCGAGGCATCGAGGTCGCGGCGGACGATGGGGTTCTTTCCGTTGGCGATCTCGACCACGCCCAGGCCCTTGAGCGTGCGCAGCGCTTCGCGCACCACCGTGCGACTCACGCCCAGCGATTCGCCCAGCTGCGCCTCCGAGGGCAGGGGCGTGCCGGGCTGCAGCTGCTGCTCCTCGATGCGCTGCAGCAGGCTCTGCACGGCCTGTTCCGACAGGGAGCTGCGCTCGAGGCGGCCGAGGACGAAAGGATGCGCGGTCATGCGACCTATCGTACAGGGTGACAGGTTGTGCGCTGCAGCTTGCCCGCGTTCAATCCACGCATCCAAAGGAGACGACATGTGGAAAGACGATGACGAGCTGTTCGGCCTGATGCGCACGCGGCTGTTTCCCGCCGTGGTCGGGGACATCCTCGACACGCTGGGCCTGATGCACCAGTTCCTGCCCGCGGCCATCCGGCCGGTGGCGCGCACCATGGTGGTCGCGGGGCGCGCGATGCCGGTGCTCGAGACCCACTGCTTCGCGAGGTCCGAGCCCGAGGGCAAGTCGGCGCTGAGCCGGCAGGCCTTCGGCCTGCTGTTCGAAGCCCTCGACGACCTGAAGCCGAACGAGGTCTATGTCGCCACCGGCACGGCGCCGCAGTTCGCGCTGTGGGGCGGCCTGATGACCACGCGCGCGCTGCACCTCAAGGCCGCGGGCGCCGTGCTCGACGGCTATTCGCGCGACACCTCCGAAGTGCTGGAACTGGGCTTGCCGGTGTTCTCGCTCGGCGGCTATTCGCAGGACCAGGGGCCGCGCGGCAAGGTGGTCGACTACCGCGTGCCGGTGGAGATCCAGGGCGTGCGCGTGAAGCCCGGCGACATCGTCTTCGGCGACCAGGACGGCGTGCTGATCATCCCGCGCGAGGTCGAGGTCGAGGCCATCCGCCTGGCGCTGGAGAAGGCCGGCACCGAGAACCGGGTGCGCATCGCGATCCAGAACGGCATGAGCACGGTCGAGGCCTTCAACACCTTCGGCGTGATGTGACGCGTCGATCCGGCCTTTCATCTTTCGCATTCCAGGAGACACCCCGCATGACCTTTTCCACCACCCGTCGCACGGCCCTTGCGGCCCTCGGTCTGGGCGCCGCGCTCACCCTGTTCGCGCCCTTCGCCACGGCCCAGTCGGTCGCCGACATCCAGAAGAAGGGCGAGCTCACCGTCGGCATGCTGGTCGACTTCCCGCCCTATGGCACGACCAATGCCCAGAACCAGCCCGACGGCTACGACGCCGACGTGGCCCGGCTGCTGGCCAGGGACTGGGGCGTGAAACTGCGCATCGTGCCGGTCACCGGCCCGAACCGCATTCCCTTCCTGCTGACGAACAAGGTCGACCTGCTGGTCGCCTCGCTGGCCATCTCGCCCGAGCGTGCGAAGCAGGTCGATTTCTCGATGCCCTACGCCACGGCTTCCGTGGTGCTCTACGGTGTGAGCAAGACCGAGATCAAGGGCCCGGCCGATTTCAGGAACAAGCGCCTGGGCGTGGCCCGCGCGAGCACGCAAGATGTCGCGCTGACGGCCATCGCGCCCGAAGGCACGCAGATCCGCCGCTTCGACGACGACGCGACCACCATGCAGGCGCTGCTGTCGGGCCAGGTCGACGCGATCGGCTGCTCCACCACCGTGGCCGCGCAGATCGCCAAGCGCGCGCCGGCCAACACCTACGAGCAGAAGCTGGTGCTGACCGAGCAGCGCATGGGCATCGCGCTGCGTCCGGGCCAGGCCGGGCTGAAGAAGGCCGTGGACGATTTCGTGGCGCGCCACAAGGCCGACGGCGAGCTCAACAAGCTTTACCAGAAGTGGCTGGGCACCGACTTCCCCGCGCTGCCGACGCCCTGAACCCGGACCGCGCGCACGGTGCCGGCGTGGCGGGTAGAGTCGATGGTTCCGACCGTCGGTCTACGCCAGAAAGGCAGCACCTCACCATGGCCGTTGTGCCGCTCCCCGAGACCGCGGGCGTGATGCCCACCGGCTTCGCGCTCTTCTCGACGGTGATCGGCCCCTGCAGCATCGCCTGGGGCGAACGCGGCATCGTGGGCGTGCAGTTGCCCGAGCGCGACGAGGCACTGACCCGCGCGCGCATGCAGGCGAGCTTTCCGGCCCTGGCCGAAGCGCTGCCGCCGCCGAGCGTTCGGGCGGCCATCGACGCCACCACCGCGATGCTGGCCGGTGCGCCCCTCGACCTGCTGGAGATCGTGCTCGACGAAGAGGGCGTGCCCGAATTCCACCGGCGCGTCTATGCGATCGCGCGGCGCATCCGGCCGGGCGAGACAAGGACTTACGGGGAGGTCGCCGAGGAACTCGGCGGCAAGGGGCTGGCCCGTGCGGTGGGGCAGGCGCTGGGCCGCAACCCCTTCGCGCCCGTCGTGCCCTGCCACCGCGTGCTGGCGGCCGATGGACGCCCGGGTGGCTTCTCGGCGCCGGGCGGCGCGCTGGCCAAGATGCGCATGCTGCACAACGAGGGCGCGCGGCCGACCGGGACGGCCTCGCTGTTCGACGCGTTCTAGTCGGACAGCGGGCCCGCCGTGGTTCAGCGCGAAGCTTGCTGCGTGAAGGACACGCGGGGCTTCAGGTAGGCGGTGGGCACCTGGTCGCGGTAGAAGGCGCGGCGGTCCAGGCTCTGCAGCGGGTTGTGCGCGGCGGCCACGGCCTCGGCACGCACCGCGGCGCGGTCGACGGTCGAATTGACGGCCAGCACGCCGCTGCCGTAGGTGTCGCCGTAGATGTTGCCGGCGCGGGCGGCGGCCACAGCCTGGCCCTGGGTGTCGGCGCGGCTCAGGCTCGAGCGCACGGTCAGCACGCCGTCATAGGTTTCGGCTTGGGCGCCAACGGCAGCGACGAGGGAGAGGGCTGCGACGGCGAGGATCTTGCGGGTGTTCATTTCAATTTCTCTTTCTTCAATGATTTGGATGATGTCGAACCGGTCTTGGGTGGGTGTCTCCGCCCCTTCCCGGGGCGGCCTCTTCGCTCGGTGGCCTGTTCACCCAGATCAACTTGCTGCGTTGGTCTGTGGGATGAAGTTTGATCCTGAACGGCCGGCAAAAACGCGTGCGCGCAGAACCATGGCGTTCGGGCAATGGAAACAATGCGGCCCTGTTGAAATCACGGGCCGCCCCCAAGGTCAAGCGCGCGCCGCGCGCTTTCTGCGTCGAAACTCTGGC
>Ga0182008_10001754_pt1 | contig 14232 bp, 9 predicted proteins | sample Sormic07211129_1_FD_120482 | JGI IMG/M metagenome (GOLD analysis project Ga0182008, IMG submission 120482) | Rhizosphere microbial communities from Sorghum bicolor, Mead, Nebraska, USA - 072115-129_1 metaG | ecosystem: Host-associated > Plants > Roots > Rhizosphere | place: USA: Nebraska...
CTTCGGGCCGTCGAGCTTGCGGCGCAGCAGGCCGAGGATGAAGGCGCCGCTGGCGCCGACGCCGCCGGCCTCGGTCGGCGTGAAGAAGCCGCCGTACAGGCCGCCGATCACGAAGATGAAGAGCACCAGCGGCGCCCAGACGTTCTTCAGGTCGGCCAACCGCTCGGCCCAGGGCCGGAGCTGGCCGCCGGGCAGCCAGTCGGGCCGCACCCGCACGATGATCGCGATGGTCATCACGTACATCGCCATCGCCAGGATGCCCGGCACGATGCCGGCCATGAAGAGCTTGCCGATGTCCTGCTGCGTGAGGATGGCGTAGACCGCGAGCACGGTCGACGGCGGCAGGATGGCACCCAGCGTGCCGCCGGCCGCGATCACGCCGGTCGAGAACGACTGCGGGTAGTTGAAGCGCCGCATCTCCGGATAGGCCACGGCCGAGAAGGTGGCGGCGGTGGCCACCGACGAGCCGCAGATCGCCGCGAAGCCGCCGCAGGCCAGCACGGTGGCCACGCCGAGCCCGCCGCGCAGATGGCCGATCATCGAGTTCGCGGCCTTGAACAGCTCGCGGCTGACCCCCGACACCGACACCAGCGCGCCCATCAGCATGAACATCGGGATGACGCCGAAGGTGTAGTCGGTCACCGTGCGCATCGAGGTCTGGCCGACCAGCTTGAGCGCCGGGCCGGGCCCGACGATCCAGGCGTAGCCGGTGACGCCGACCAGGCCCATCGCCATGCCGACCGGCACCCGCAGCAGCATCAATGCGAAAAGAACCACGAAACCCAATACTGCTATCGCATCAGTGCTCATTCATCGGCTTTCATTTCCGGCTTCTCGTCATGGAGCAATTCAGGATGGAAGATCAATCGATAGGTGCGGATCGCGATCAGCACCACGGCCGAGACGTCGCCGAGCCAGGCCACCGCGTAGAAGGGCCAGGTCGGGATGTTCATGTCGTAGGTCAGCACGTTGTCGACATAGGTGCCGCGCACCTTGTCGAACAGCATGGCGGTCTGCACCGCGACCACGAACAGCAGCACCAGCGTCGCGAAGACGTCGATCCAGCGCTTCATGCGCGGCCCGGCGGCGGTCCAGACCAGGTCGACCGTGATGTGGCCACCGCGGTAGCTGGTGGCCGCGATGCCCCAGAAGATCAGGATGCCCAGCAGCATCCGGCCGAAGTCGTAGGAGTCGGGGATCGAGGTGTTGAAGAACTTGCGCAGCACCACCGCCAGGAAGATGTTGAGCGCGACGATCCCCACGAACATGGCGGCCAGCCACTCGATGGAATTGATCATCCGGTCCATGACCCCCACGCGGGGTCGGGTCGGCGCGGCTGCGTCGTTCATTCGAACCCCGCCCGGCTCAGAGCGCCGACTTGTTCTTGGCCAGGCTGGCCTTGAGCGCGTCCATCACGGCCTTCGGGTCCTGGCTCACCTTTTTCACGCCCTCGGCCCATTGGGCCTCGCCGGGCGCCGTGGCCTTGCGCCAGGCGTCGAGCTGCTCGGGCGTGAGCTTGTAGATCTCGTGGCCCGGCTGGCCGGCGATCTTGGCGCGGCCCGCGAACTCGAAGTCGGCCCACGGCGTGGCGACCTTCTCGGCCCATTCGCTGGTGCAGTGGTCGTCGATGACCTTCTTCTGCGCCGGCGACATGCTGTCGTACTTGCTCTGGTTCATGGCCCAGACGAAAGGCGTGACGTAGAGCGGCACGTCCATGTGGTAGCTGACCACCTTGTCGATGCCGAACAGGCCGATCGAGCCCCACGGGAAAGTGATCGCGTCGGCCACGCCGCGCTCCAGCATGTCGCGCGACTCGGGCGCCGACGCCTGCACGTTGGTGCCGCCCAGCGAGGTGACCATCTGGCCGATGGTGCTCGTGGCGGGGCGGATCTTCATGCCCTTGATGTCGGTCGGGAGCGTGATCTTCTTGCGCGCGTGGAAGGTGCCCGGGTCATGCACGAAGGCGAAGCAGAACTTCACGTCCTTCATCTCCTTCGCCGCGTAGGAGCGGTACCACTCGTCGATGGCGGCCGAGCCGCCCTTGCCGTTGGCGAACAGGAAGGGCAGCGACGCGCCGGCCATGATCGGGAAGCGGCCCGGCTGGTAGCCCGGGTTGATGTAGGCGAAGTCGGCAATGCCGTCGCGCGCCATGTCGTAGTGGTCGAAGGCCTTGCCGAGCTGCTCCGACGGGAACAGCGTCGCGGTGATGGTGCCGTTCGAGGCCTTCTTGATGTCGTCGGCCCAGGCCTGCAGCGACGGATTGAGCGGATGCTGCGCCGGCACCCAGCTCGACATCTTGAGGTTGACCGGCTTGTCCTGTGCATGAACGGCACCGGCTGCCAGTGCCAGCGTGGCCGAAAGTGCCAGCACGGCGCGGCCGGTGGCCGAAGTCATGAAGCGGATAGGGGTCATGGGATGTGTCTCCTTGCGGGTGTTGTCGGATCGGGAAGCTCGGCGCGGTGCGAATCGGTTATTTTTTATAAGAATCGACGCACCGTGAATCGGCATTTACCTTGATTGGGCGGGCGTGGCGCCGGCCTGCGGCTTGCGCTTCATCCATCGAATCGGCTGCGCGACCACCGGCCGCGGCGGCGCGCCGTGGCGCACCAGCGCCGCGTCGAGCGCCTTGCCGGCCTCGTCCGCCAGCTCGGCTTCGCGCGCTGCCGCGATCGCCCTGGCGCGCGCGGCCGGCGAGCCGTCGGGCAGCGGCGCCGTCGCCAGGTGATCGATCACGTGCAGCAGGTTGGCCTTGCCGCGCTCGTTGGTGCTGCCGTAGCCCTTGATGAGGCGGCCGCAGAGCGCCACCTCGTGGCCCAGGCGCCAGTCGGCGCGCGTGCCTGCGACGACGGCGTCGAGCCAGCGCACGATCAGCGCTTGTTCGTCGGCGAATCGGCTGCCGCGCTTGCGCAGCCAGCGCAGCGACGCCAGCAGCCGCAGCGAGGCCATGCCGATCACCGAATGGCTGCCGACCTTCAGCGGCATCGCCCAGGGCGTCGAACGGCGCCGGTCCCAGGCGGTCACGCGATGCGCCAGCGGGGCCGGCAACAGCGCCGCGAACTCGGGTGCGCCGGGCTTGAAGTGGTCGTACACCTTGACGATGTCGTCGTCGCCGGCCTTGACCTCGCCGCGCACGCGCTGTGTCCGGCTGGCCCGGCTCTTGAGTTCGGCCACCCGCACGATGTCGTCGAAAGCCATCCACAAGGCCAGCCAGCGCGCCATTTCGCGCGTGGTCGAGTAGCCGTGGGCGGCTGCCGGATCGGCCGCGCGCTCGGCGGCCAGCACCTGGGCCAGGCGCTCGACATAGAGCGTGGCGTAGGCGGCGTCCTGGTAGTCGAGCACCCGCGCATGGCCGAGCGCGAGCAGGTCGTGCATCGGCGCCGGAAACCGGGCGGCCACGGCCGGCGGCAGCGGCGCCGGCAGCGCGCGTTCGCCGCTCGCGCTGTCCAGCAGGCGGGTCACCATGGCGGCCTGTTCCCGCGGCGCGTTGACTGCATCGAAGGCGGCGGCGAAGCCGCGCAGGCTGGCGGCGGCCATCTTGCCCGGCTTGTCGCTGCCGCCGTCGCCGCCCCGTACCGCTCGCTCGTAGGCCGCGCGCGGAAACGGGAACAGTCCGCTGCCGGCGATCGCGCCGAGCATCACGGCACTGACCACCGTGCCGGCCTCGCGCGCCGCGGCCCCCATGTCGAACACGTGGTGCTCGCGGCTGAAGGCCTTGACCACCTCGAGCAGCCGGCCGGCATCGGCGCGGCCATCGCCGGGCTGCATGCGCTCGGCGGTGGTCAGGGTGCGGGCCGAGGAGGTGATGACGAGGGTGCGCTCGGGTGCGCTCATGCCGTTGCCGATCTGGCGCGTGGTCTCGAGCAGTTCGGACGAGACGATGGCGTCCAGCGCGCCCGGCACCGGACTCAGGCTGAACACCGGCCGGCGGCCGCCGAGCTCGGCCAGCGGCACCGGGAAGACCTCGACGTAGTAGGTGGTGGCACCGGTGCGCTGCGCCACGCCGGGGATCGAGGTGCTCTGCGCCGCGTAGCCCGCATGGCGCGCGGTATCGACCAGCCATTCGGTCAGCACGCCGCCGCCTTCGCCGCCGAGGGCGCAGATGAGCAGGGTGGTGGGTTGGGTGCGGTTCATCATGCGGGCTGGAGAAGTCGGACGAATGCGCCGCGCAGTCCGTGCAGCAGGCGTTCGTGCCATTTCGGGTTCTGCACCACCTCGGCGCGGTAGAAGCTCGGGCACAGCGTGGCGGCATGGGCATTGGCGCCGCACAGGCCGCAGCCCACGCAGCCGTCGATCACGACCGCCACCGGATCGACCTTGAGCGGGTCCGGGTTGTCCTTGATCGTCAACGTCGGGCAGCCCGACAGGCGGATGCAGGCATGGTCGCCGTTGCAGACGTCCTCGTCGACGCCGTACTTCACGCGCACCACCCGCTCGCCTCTCTTGAGCAGGCTGGCGATCCACGGCTTGATGCGGCGCTGGCGCTCGAGCTGGCATTCGCCCTCGGCGACGATCACCTTCAGCCCGTTGAAGTCGCTGGTGAAGGCGTCGTTGAGCGTCTTGCGCATCTTGTCGACGTCGTAGGTGTGGACCGTGTGCAGCCACTGCACGCCCAGGCCCCTGAGCGTGGCCTCGATGGTCTGGTTCTTGTCGACCAGGCTCTGCTGCTTGTCGACCGCGCGCTCCTTCACCTCGTCGTCGGGCGTGGAGATGATGTCCTGCGTGCCGGTGGCCGAGGTGTAGCCGTTCTTGAAGATCAGCAGCACCGCATCGTCGCCGTTGAAGAGCGCACTCTGCACGCCCGTGAGAAGGCCGTTGTGCCAGAAGCCGCCGTCGCCCATGATCGACAGCGCCCGCCGCTGCATCATCGGCGACACGCCGGCGCGGCTCGCCAGGCTCATGCCGTAGCCGAGGATCGAATGCCCCATCGAGAACGGCTCGAAGGTGCCGAAGGCATGGCAGCCGATGTCGGCCGCGATGTGGACCGGGCCGCTGTCCTGCTGGGCCAGCTTGAGCGCCGCGAACACCGGCCGCTCGGGGCAACCGATGCAGAAGCTCGGCGGCCGAATGGGCAGCGGGGCGTCGAGCCGGGTCGCGACCGCGGCGCGGCGGTCGATGTTGCCCGCCAGCCAGGCGCGGCCCGAGCCGTGCGCATGGTCCGGCAGGTAGCGCTCGGCGAAGCGGCCGACGCCGGTGGCCAGCACCTCGACGCCGTATTCGCCGGCGGCCGGCAGCATGTCGCAGCCGTGCAGCGGCGTCTGGATGTCGCGCCGGCGCAGCAAGGTCGCGATCTCCTGCTCGATGTATTCGGGCTGCCCCTCTTCGACCACCAGCACCGCGCGCTTGCCGACGCAGAAATCCGCCACTTCCTCGGGCACCAGCGGATAGGCGACATTGAGCACCAGCAGCGGGACATCGGTGGCGCCGAAGGCATCCGCCAGGCCGAGTTGCTGCAGGCTGCGGATGAGCGCGTTGTAGAGCCCGCCCTGCACCACGATGCCGAGGTCGGCGTGCGTGCCCGGGATCAGTTCGTTGAGCTTGTGCTCGGCGATGTAGCGGCGCGCTGCCGGCAGCCGTTCTTCGCCCTTGAGCTTCTCGTGGCGGAAGGTGACGGGCGGATGCGCGAGCCGCATGTAGTCGAAGCCGGCGGGCTCCGCCATGAGTGCACGGGTCGAGATGGCGGGCGGCAGGTTGTCCCTGCATTCGAAGCTGCCGCGCACGTGGCAGGTGCGGATGCGCAACTCCATCATGCAGGGCATGTTGGAGAACTCCGACAAGCGGAAGCCGTGCTCGACCATGTCCACCATCACGGCCAGATCGGGCCGCGGGTCGAGCAGGCACATGCTGGACTTGAGCGCATAGGCATGCGTGCGCTCCTGGATCACCGAGGCGCCTTCGCCGTAGTCCTCGCCGACCACGATCAGCACGCCGCCCTTGACACCCGGCGACGACAGGTTGGACAGCGCGTCGGCCGCCACGTTGGTGCCGACGATGGATTTCCAGGTGACGGCGCCGCGCAGCGGATAGTGGATCGAGGCGCCGAGCATGGCCGCCGCCGAGGCTTCGTTGGAACAGGCCTCGACGTGCACGCCGAGTTCGTCCATGTAGGGCTTGGCCTGCACCATGACGTCGAGCAGGTGGGACACCGGCGCGCCCTGGTAGCCGCCGACGTAGGCCACGCCGGACTGCAGCAGTGCCTTGGTGATCGCGAGGATGCCCTCGCCGTGAAAGGTGTCGCCGGCACCGAGGCGCAGGGCCTCGATTTCCTTGCTGAATGAAACTTCCAAGAGACGGATTCCTGTTTGCCGGAGGGCTGGGGTGGCGGGGGCAGAGCGGCGCCGGGGTCGGCTCACCGGCCGGTCGCCAGTGTCGTGGGGCGGTCAGCAGTCATCAATAAAATAATCAGACTAAGCAACATGAACGCCATGCATATCGATTCGATCGACCTGAACCTGCTGCGGCTGTTCGACGCCGTCTACCGGGCCCGCAGCGTGAGCCGGGCGGCGGAGTCGCTGGGCCTGACCCAGCCGGCCGCCAGCCACGGGCTGGGCCGGCTGCGCCTGCTGCTCAAGGACGCGCTCTTCATGCGGGCGCCGGGCGGCGTCGCGCCGACGCCGCGCGCCGACCGGCTGGCGGTGGCGGTGCAGGCGGCGCTGGGCACCCTCGAGGAGGCGCTCAACGAGCCCGATCGCTTCGAGCCCTCGGCCTCGCGCAAGACCTTCCGCATCCACATGAGCGACATCGGCGAGGGCCGCTTCCTGCCGGTCCTGATGGCCCGCCTCGGCGCGCTGGCGCCCGGGGTGCGGCTGGAGACGCTGCCGCTGCCGCCGGCCGAGATCGCCCCGGCGCTGGACAACGGCCGGATCGACTTCGCCTTCGGTTTCCTGCCGAAGGTGCGCGACACCCAGCGCGCGCACCTGCTGAAGGACCGCTACATCGTGCTGCTGCGCGCGGGCCATCCGTTCACGCGCGGCCGGCGCAACAGCGGGGCGCTGCTCGACGCGCTGCAGACACTCGAGTACGTGGCCGTGCGCACCCACGCCGAAACCCTGCGGATCCTGCAGCTGCTCAACCTCGAGGACCGGGTGCGGCTGACCACCGAACACTTCATGGTGCTGCCGGCGATCGTGCGGGCCACCGACCTGGCGGTGGTGATGCCGCGCAACATCGCCCGCGGCTTCGCGCAGGAGGGCGGCTACGCGATCGTCGAGCCGGCCTTTCCGCTGCGCGACTTCAGCGTCTCGCTCCACTGGAGCAAGCGCTTCGAGGGCGATGCGGCCAACCGCTGGCTGCGGCAGGTCATCCGGGAACTGTTCAGCGAGGGAGCCTGACCATCACCTGACTTGAAGTCGACAATGGTTTACGATTTCGAACATATTTTTGTAGGATGAAGGCATGCGACATCCATCAGTCATCGACGCGTCGACCCAGCCCGCACCCCTGGCGGGCGCGGGCGCCTGAACCGCATGGCCCAGAACCTTCTGCCACGGGCGTTTCGCGAGGCCGCCTATCGCCGCAAGTTCATCGACAACGTCGACGAGCACCTGTTCATGGGCTCCTACGAGAGCTTCGAAGCGGCTGCCGCGGCGGCACCGACGTCCAAGCCCATGGGGTTCGACAACGCCGCGGAGGCCCGCCGGCTGTTCAGCCAGAAGATCTTCTTCTACGACTACCCGGGGCTGTTCTGGATCGCCCGCTCGTTCGAGGACGGCTTGCGTTCCGTGTTCGACCTCGGCGGCCATGCCGGCATCAAGTACTACGCGTTCCGTCGCGTGCTCAACTACCCGTCGGGCATGCGCTGGAGGACCTGCGATGTCGCGGGCGTCATCCAGGCCGGCCGCGAGATCGCCGCCGAGCGCGGCATCGGCGAGGAACTGAGCTTCACCAGCGACTACAAGGAAGCCAGCGGCTTCGACGTGCTGTTCATTTCGGGTTGCCTGCAGTTCCTGCCCGAACGCATGCCCCAGATCCTGGCCGCGCTGCCAGTCAAGCCGAAGCGCATCATCCTGAACACCACGACGGTGCATCCCGAGCGAACGATCTTCACCGTGCACAGCCTCGGGTTCGGCTTCTGCCCCTACCGCATCCAGAAATACGACGAGCTGATGGCCGACCTGGTCGAGGCGGGCTACGTGCGGCGCGATGCCTGGCGCAATGAGGGCAAGCTGATCGAGGTGCCCTTCGTCGAGGGCGGAGACGCCGCCTACTACGCCGGTTGCTGCTTCGACCTCCGGCCGGGTTAGGGCGCCTCCCGCGCCCGGCGACTTCTAGGGTTTTCCCTATCGTCACATACCGGGCGCCACATAGGCGCTATGGGTGGGACCGTATGCATGGCATGCGGCAAAGTACTAACTTCGACATGGCCCGATTTTTGATCGTTCCAGAGCGTTGACAGAACCCACCCACGAGATGCGCATGACCCCGAGCACCCAACCGATCCGCTTTTTCCATCGCGGCCGAATCGTCGACGTCAGCGGCGTCCATCCGACCCGTTCGGTGCTCGACTGGCTGCGCGAGGACGTGCGCTGCACCGGCACCAAAGAGGGTTGCAACGAGGGCGACTGCGGTGCATGCACCGTGGTCGTCGGCGAACTGGCCGAGCCGGGCGAGAAGGGCGCGGTCGGCGGCTTGCGCCTGTCGACCGTCAATGCCTGCATCCAGTTCCTGCCCACCCTGCACGGCAAGGCCTTGTTCACGGTCGAGGACCTGAAGGCGCAGTGCGGCCACGGGCACGATGCGACGCGGCACGAGAAGCACCCGGTGCAGCGGCTGCACCCGGTCCAGCAGGCGATGGTCGACTGCCATGGCTCGCAGTGCGGCTTCTGCACCCCCGGCTTCGTGATGTCGCTGTGGTCGACCTACGAGCACCACCAGGAGGGCGGCACCCAGCCGACCCGGCAGCAGCTGGCCGACGACCTGTCGGGCAACCTGTGCCGCTGCACCGGCTACCGGCCGATCCTCGACGCCGGCCAGCGCATGTTCGACCTGCCGGGCGTGCGGCTGGACACCGCGCCGGTGGTCGAGGCGCTCGCCAGCCTGAAGCACGACGCCACCTTCGACTACGCCGCGCCCCTGGGGCAGCGGCTGGACCATTTCCATGCGCCGACCACGCTGGCCGAACTCGCCGCGCTGCGCGAAGCCAAGCCGGCCGCCCAGCTGCTCGCGGGGTCGACCGACGTCGGGCTCTGGGTCAACAAGCAGTTCCGCGACCTCGGCGACATCATCTCGGTCGGCGACGTGGCCGAGCTGAAGCTGATCGAGGAGCGCGGCAGCGGCGCGGCGGCCGAGCTCTACATCGGCGCCGGTGCCTCGCTCGAGAACGCCTTCGCTGCCCTGGTGCAGCGGGCGCCGAGCCTGACCGATGTCTGGCTGCGCTTCGCCTCGCCGCCGATCCGCCACGCGGGCACCATGGGCGGCAATGTCGCCAATGGCTCGCCGATCGGCGATTCGCCGCCGGTGCTGATGGCGCTCGACGCCGAGATCGAACTGCGCCGCGGCGAGCGCGTGCGGCGGATGCCGCTGCCCGAGTTCTATGTCGACTACATGAAGAACAAGCTCGAGCCGGGCGAATTCGTGCAGGGGCTGGCGGTGCCGCTGTCGGCGCTCGGGCGCCAGCTGCGCGCCTACAAGATCAGCAAGCGCTTCGACTGCGACATCTCGGCCTTGTGCGCCGGCTTCGCGATCGCGATCGACGGCGAGGTGGTGAAAGAGATCCGCCTGGCCTTTGGCGGCATGGCAGCCACCGTCAAGCGCGCCGCCCAGGCCGAAGCCGCATTGGCCGGGAAGCCCTGGACCCAGGCCAGCGTGAACGCCGCCAAGCTGGCGCTGGCGCAGGATTTCAAGCCGCTGACCGACATGCGCGCGAGCGCCGACTACCGGCTGCAGGTGGCGCAGAACCTGCTGCAGCGGCTGTGGCTGGAAACGCGCACCAACGACCCGCTGCCGGTGGCAGCCACCAGCGTCTGGAGCGTGATGCCCCACGCCGCCCTCGAGGCCGTGCAAGGAGCCTGACATGAACAAACCCCTCGATCCCAGCCTGTTCCAGTCGGCCGAGGCCTTCGCCGACTACCTGACCAACACCGCCGCGCGCATCGACGCCAAGGCCGAGGCCCGCGCGCATGACGATGGCGCCCGCGTGGGCATCAGCCGTCCGCACGAGTCGGCCCAGCTCCATGTCGCCGGCGAGGCCACCTACATCGACGACATCCCCGAACTCGCCGGCACGCTGCACTGCGCCCTGGGCCTGTCGCCGGTGGCCAACGGCCGGCTCACGGGCGTCCGGCTCGACGCCATCCGCGCGATGCCGGGCGTGGTGGCGGTGCTCACCGCCGCCGACATTCCGGGCAGCAACGACTGCGGCTCGATCGTCCATGACGACCCGATCCTGTGCAGCGGCGACATCCGCTACCTTGGTCAGCCGGTGTTCGCGGTGATCGCCGAGACCCGCGACGCCGCCCGCCGCGCCGCGGCCCGGGCCAAGGACGCACTCGACATCGAGGCGCAGCCGCCGGTGCTGACGCCGCAGGACGCGCATGCCAGGGGCCAGTACGTGGTGCCGCCGATGCACCTGGTGCGCAGCACGAACGAAGGCGGCGCGCAGGCCGCGATCGCCAGGGCGCCGCACCGCCTCAAGGCCGAGCTCGACGTCGGCGGCCAGGAGCAGTTCTACCTCGAAGGGCAGATCAGCTATGCGATCCCCAAGGAGGGCGGCGCGATGCACGTCTACTGCTCGACCCAGCATCCGAGCGAGATGCAGCACCTGGTGGCGCATGCGCTGCACCTGCAGGCCAACGAGGTGCATGTCGAGTGCCGGCGCATGGGCGGCGGCTTCGGCGGCAAGGAGTCGCAGTCGGCCCTGTTCGCCTGCGTGGCCTCGGTCGCCGCCAGCAAGCTGCAGCGCCCGGTCAAGCTGCGGCTCGACCGCGACGACGACTTCATGATCACCGGCCGGCGGCACTGCTTCTGGTATGAATACGAGGTCGGCTACGACGACGAGGGCCGCATCCTCGGGGCCGAGATCTCGATGGTCTCCCGCGCCGGCCATTCGGCCGACCTGTCGGGCCCGGTGATGACCCGCGCCCTGTGCCATTTCGACAATGCCTACTGGCTGCCCGACGTCGCCATGCACGGCTACTCGGGCAAGACCAACACCCAGAGCAACACCGCCTTCCGCGGCTTCGGCGGGCCGCAGGGCGCGATCGCGATCGAGAACATCCTCGACAGCGTGGCGCGCGAACTGGGCCGCGATCCGCTCGACGTGCGGCGCGTCAATTTCTATGGCAAGGGCGAGAACAACGTCACGCCCTACGGCCAGCTGGTGAGCGACAACATCATCCACGAGCTGGTGGCCGAACTCGAGACCACCAGCAGCTACCGCACGCGGCGCGAGGAGATCGCGGCCTTCAACGCCAAGAGCCCGGTGCTCAAGCGCGGCATCGCGCTGGCGCCGCTCAAGTTCGGCATCTCGTTCAACGTCAAGCACTTCAACCAGGCCGGTGCGCTGGTCCATGTCTACACCGACGGCTCGATCCTGGTGAACCACGGCGGCACCGAGATGGGGCAGGGCCTGAACACCAAGGTGGCGCAGGTGGTGGCGCACGAGCTCGGCGTCAGCTTCGAGAGCGTGCGGGTGACAGCGACCGACACCCAGAAGGTGGCCAACACCTCGGCCACCGCGGCGTCGACCGGTGCCGACCTGAACGGCAAGGCGGCGCAGGACGCCGCCCGCCAGATCCGCGAACGGCTGGCCGCCTGCGCCGCGGCGCGCCATGGCGGCGAGGCGTCGCAGGTGCGCTTCGCCAACGACAAGGTCGAGGTCAACGGCCGCACCTTGCCCTTCGGCACCGTGGTCGGCGAGGCCTACCTCGACCGGGTGCAGCTGTGGTCCGACGGCTTCTACGCCACCCCGGGCCTCAGCTGGGACAAGGACAAGATGTTCGGCCGGCCGTTCTTCTACTTCGCCTACGGCGCGGCGGTGAGCGAGGTCGTGGTCGACACGCTGACCGGCGAGTGGAAGCTTCTGCGCGCCGACATCCTGCACGATGCCGGCAAGTCGCTGAACCCGGCGGTCGACATCGGCCAGGTCGAGGGTGCCTTCATCCAGGGCATGGGCTGGCTCACGACCGAAGAGCTGGTCTGGCATCCCAAGACCGGCCTGCTGACCACCCACGCGCCGAGCACCTACAAGATCCCGACCGCCAACGACTGCCCGCCGGTGTTCAACGTGCGGCTGTTCGAGGGCCAGAACTTCGAGGACTCGATCCACCGCAGCAAGGCGGTCGGCGAGCCGCCGCTCTTGCTGCCGTTCTCGGTCTTCTTCGCGATCCGCGATGCGGTGTCGGCGGCCGGCGAGCACAAGGTCGACCCGCCGCTGCGCGCGCCCGCCACCAGCGAGGCGATCCTGAACGCGATCACCGCGGTCCAGGCCGGCGCCTGAGGGCCTTTCCATGTGATTGCCGCGCTGTATAACTGCCCGCACATTCCAGACCACGGCGGGCAGTCATGAGAGACCAGGCGCTTCTCGACAAGATCGATCTTCACCTCATCCGGGTTCTACACACCGTGCTGACCGACCGCAGCGTCTCGCGAGCCGCCATCCGATTGGGGATGTACCAGCCCGCCGTTTCCGCCGCCCTCAAGCGGCTGCGGGAGCTGTCCGGCGACCCGCTGCTGGTGCGCTCGGGCTCGGGCATGGTGCCGACCGATGCCGGCCTGCGCATGATCGAGCCGGCGGCCGCCATCCTGCGCTCGGCCGAGGTGCTGTTCAGCGACGCCCGCGGCTTCGATCCGCAGACCGCCGCCACCACCTTCCGGATCGCCGCCAGCGACTACATGGACCCGCAGTTCCTGCCGCTGCTGGTGGCGCAGATCAAGAGCCAGGCGCCCCTGTGCCACATCGAGATCCATCCGCTGTCGTCCGATTCGGACTACCACGCGCACCTCTCGCTGGGCCAGGTCGACGTGGTGGTCGGCAACTGGCTCAAGCCGCCGGAAGACCTGCACATGGCGCGGCTGTTCGGCGACGAGATCGTCTCGATGGTCAACAAGGACCATCCGGCGGTGCGGCGCGGCTGGGACCTGGAGAGCTGGCTGGCGGCCGAGCACATCGCGCCGACGCCGACGCATCCGGGTGCCCGCGGGATCATCGACCAGATGCTCGACGAGATGGGCCGGCAGCGCAACATCATGGCCCGCTGCGCCCACTTCGGGCTGATTCCCGACATGGTGGCCTCGAGCCTGCTGGTGCTGACCACCGGCCGCCAGTACTGCGAGCGCTTCGTCGACCGGCTGCCGGTCGCGATCCTCGATTGCCCGGTGCCGCTGCCGCGCCTCATGTACTACCAGCTGTGGCACGAGCGCACCCATTCCTCGAGTTCGGCGCGCTGGCTGCGCGAGCGCACCAAGGCGGTGGCGGCGTCGCTGCGGCCGCCGCCCGCCGCGGCCGGGCCCGACTAGACCGCACAAGAATTTCGCGCCGGCGTCGCGATACGGACAGGAACGCCACGAGCCCAAAGAAACGAGACGGAGACAAATGCGATGAACCGGACAGACACGGTGCCCACCGGGCACGCCACCACGCCACGCCCCGCCGCCAGCGGCTGGGCCGAAAGGCTCTTCAAGCTCAGGGAGCACAACACCACGGTGCGCACCGAACTGGTGGCGGGCCTCACGACTTTCCTGACGATGGCCTACATCATCTTCGTGAACCCGTCGATCCTCGGCGACGCGGGCATGCCGAAGGACGCGGTCTTCGTCGCCACCTGCCTGATCGCGGCGCTCGGCACCGCCATCATGGCGCTCTACGCCAACTACCCGATCGCGCTGGCGCCCGGCATGGGCCTGAACGCCTATTTCGCCTACGTGGTGGTCGGCCAGATGGGCTTCACCTGGCAGGCGGCACTGGGCGCGGTGTTCGTCTCGGGCTGCCTGTTCCTGCTGGTCACGGTGTTCAAGCTGCGCGAGCTGATCATCCGCGGCATCCCGCATTCGATCCGGGTCGCCATCACGGTCGGCATCGGGCTGTTCCTGGCAATCATCGCGCTCAAGAGCGCCGGCATCGTGGCGCCCTCCAAGGCGACCTACGTCACGCTCGGCGACCTGCACACGCCCGAGGTGGTGCTGGCCACGCTGGGCTTCTTCCTGATCGTGGTGCTCGACCGGCTCAAGGTGCCGGGCGCGATCCTGATCGGCATCATCGCGGTGACGGTGCTGTCCTTCTTCTTCGGCGGCAACGTC
>Ga0182008_10001758_pt1 | contig 14207 bp, 12 predicted proteins | sample Sormic07211129_1_FD_120482 | JGI IMG/M metagenome (GOLD analysis project Ga0182008, IMG submission 120482) | Rhizosphere microbial communities from Sorghum bicolor, Mead, Nebraska, USA - 072115-129_1 metaG | ecosystem: Host-associated > Plants > Roots > Rhizosphere | place: USA: Nebraska...
CATTTCAGGAAAATGACCGATGCCCAACGTGACCAAGATCGCCTGCTACTTCTGATCTCCGGCTGTCAGTCCTCCTCGACGCAACCGATGCTGCCAAAGGCTGTGGGGTGCCAACCACCACCGGCGCCGGCGGCGTGGATCATGCAGCCGTACGAGCCCGACTTGACCCAACGCATGCTCAAAGAATTATCGCCATCACCGACACCGACACCGACACCGACACCGACACCGGCGACCGGGGACTGATTGCCCTCCAGGCGTGTCAGGCGTATGTGAAGGGGGTCAGCTCTCCAGCTCACGCAACTCCCTGAGCAGTCGCTGGTTTTCATGGAAGAGATGGTCTCTCTGGTGCGCCACGTCCGCAATCTGCCCCTTTCGCTAAGTAAATCCCCCTTGGCGTACTGAAGCTTTGCCCTGAGAGAATTTCGCTCCTGGGTGAGCGCGTCATTGTCACGAACCAAGCCTGCAATATTTTCAAGCGCCCGATCGAGCTTGAGGGTGAGCGCTTCAAATTCGTTTTCGTACATCCTGAGCTGGTGACGGCAGGTTTCGAGCGAACTCGGGGTGCCGAGCAATCGTCGGTTTCTTCTATATGGAAGGGATCCACGAAGGCGCCTTGCCGTGTACTGTTTGGATATACAGTCATCGAGGCGAGTCGGTCGGGCGAGGGTGAGGCGACGAGCTGTAGGGTTTTGGATTGGTGACGGTCGGCGGGACGCCGGGGATGGTGCCAAAAAGGCTCAGTGACTTTTCGAGTGACTTTGTAAAACACAGTTGCGCACGGTTGGGCATCGTTGCAGCGAGCGCCTGGCGCGTAGCCTCTGGTTTGGCGGGCTGTAGACCAGTCCGCTTGCATGGGGTGCTAGGGGGCGAGTGTTCGAATCACTCCGTCCCGACCATTATTCCTGAGTAAAGTCAGACACTTAAGCCGATCATTTAGATCGGCTTTTTTGTGCCTGTGCAAAAAACTGCGCACAGCGCCCCGGAAGACTCACTGTTATTCTCGACTGGATTTTCATCTTCTTTGGCTCGCGCAAACGCCTGGGCGACATGTTTGCCTCGACAATTGTGATTCGTGTCAGGTGAGTCAAATGAGCCGGCGGCAGTCGCCCAGGTATTAAGGTTTCGAATCTTGCTGAATGTCCTCCGAGTCACTGGAGGTTGCGGCGTCCTTCTGCGTTTCTTGCGGTTCGGCGCCGGAGTTTGAGCCTGACGCTTCTTCGCCTTTTTTATTGGCTTTTTCCTCATTGGACTCTGAGCTTTGCGCCTGATTTGTTCCGGATGAGGCTGTCGGCGTTGCTGCCGAACTTGTCTGCGTGAAGAGCGAGCCAGTCAACAGCAGGCTTGCAAGCGTCAGGGTCGCAATCGACTTGTTCATTATCTGAGGCATCCGCGTGATGGGGGTAACCCATTGGAGGCATGAGCAGGCCTAAGGTGCTGGCCGTTGGACGAGCGGTAAAGTCACAGATACCCGGCCCAATGTAAAAGTAGAAGGATTTCTACAAAACCGACCGTAAACATTACCGCGACAAAGCGACGCGAGAACACACGATTGCTGCGCCGCCTTGATCTGAAGTCATCGTAAGCGAAGAGTGCTGCCAGGAAATCCAAAAGCTCGCTCAAGTTGTAGTGACTCTCATGGGTTAGTGTCTTACTGGTCGCAGGCAATGCGTTCGAGCTTATGAACGCATCTGCTTTCGTGCAAGCCGTGGGAGGGCATTATATTTTGCGGGATTGCAAGTCGGCCCATTCAATCCCGAAACGACTCAGGTATTTTCTCAAGCGATCTGCATCATTCGGCTGCGCCTTGGCTTGGCGCGATACGCCGAACAGTCTGCGTCCGGCATCCGACAGGCTGTCCGCTTGCCGACATACTTCAATTACCGCCTTCAATTGCAGTCGATCAAACAGGTCGAGGCTATCGGCGTCTCCCGGGAGGTCATCCGACACGCCATCCGCTTGCGCCAGCCCCCACGCATAACGCAGCCGATCAATTTCTTCCCGCACTTGCGCTTCATCAATTCGCCCGCTGTCCGCCAATGTGGCCATCCGGGTAATCGACGCCGACAGTTCGCGAAAGTTGCCCAGCCATGCCGCTTCGCGAGAGCTGGCGAAGGCGAGGTAGCGCCGTCGCGCTTCGAGGTTGAAGCGCACCAGCTGGCCGTGTTCGCGAGCGTGACGTTCAAGCTCGAAATCGATGTTGGGCTCGATGTCTTCGCGGCGGCCGGCCAGGCCTGGCAAATCAAATGTCCAGAGGTTGATGCGCGCGTACAGATCTTCGCGGAACAAGCCTTCGGCGACGCGGCTGCGCAGGTCGCGGTGAGTGCCGGCGATGATCAGGAAGTCGCTATCGACCTCCTTGTCGGAACCGAGCGGAAAGAAGCGTTTTTCTTCGATCGCCTTGAGCAGCATCGCTTGTTCGTCTGCGCCCAGTTCACCGATTTCATCGAGAAACAACATGCCGCCGTCCGCAGCGCGCAGCAGACCGTCGCGGGCGTTCTGCGCGCCGGTGAAGGCGCCTTTGACGTGACCAAACAAAGCCGACATCGCGCCGTCGCCCCGCAGGGTGGCGCAGTTGACTTCAACAAACCGGCCCTGCATTTGATGGCGACTGCGTTTGAGTTCGTAGATGCGTCGGGCGAGGAACGATTTGCCGGCCCCGGTCGGGCCGATCAGCAGCATGGGCGCCTTGGAGCGCACAGCCACGCGTTCAATCTGTTCGATGGAGCGGTTGAACGCTGCGTTACGGGTGGCGATACCGGACTTCAAGAATTCCAGGCCTTCGAGGCGTTTGTTGGCGAAACGTGAGGCGATGCGGTCATAGCGCGACAGGTCGAGGTCGATCAGGGCGTGGGTGCCGGTGGCTTGTTCATCTTCGCTTTTGCGTCGGGCGGGGGAGGTCTGGATCAGGCGCGCCGGCAGATAGCGTGCTTCGGTCAGCAGAAACCAGCAAATCTGCGCGACGTGGGTGCCGGTGGTGATGTGAACCAGATAGTCCTCGTGCTCGGTATCGAAGCTGTAGGCCGTCGTGAAGTCATGCAGCGCGCCGTAGACCTCTTCGAAATCCCACGGATTGCGCAGTGCCATGGGGTGCAGGTGGACCTCGGTTTCCGGCGAGACCTGCTGGATATCGGCGCGAACCCGCTCGGCGAGGCTGATGTCGCGCGCGTCGATACCGTGAATCAGTTCCAGGCGATGGATCAGCACGTCCGGTTGCTGGCACAGGCCAACGCTCGGTCGCCAGTGGCTCCAGCGATTGGCGCCCTTGCCCACGCGATCCAGCGTGGCGCCGATAAAACCGATGGCGACGGTACGTTTGTTGGGCATGGCTATCTCAAAAGATAAATGACGATATGAAATGATAGATTTCTCATGCTGGGTTTGTCTTCGGTTCAGTTCAAAGAAACCGATAAAAAATAAAAAAGCTATATAAATCAATAAGATAAAAATTAAATTTGGCGCCTCTCAAAAACTGGCACAGGCGCTGCAATACCTATCGCAACGAACAGGACAACACAGCGAGACGCCACGATGGCCAACTTCAAACTCTTCAACACGCAATCGAAACAGCTGCCAGCCTGCAACACTTTGAATGCCTCCGGTGCCTCGGCGTATGCCTACACCCCGAAGCATCAACTGGCTCAACTGGCGGTCACCGGTTGTCTGAATCAGACGTTTTACGCCAGCGCTGAAAGCCAGCTGGATCAAGTGTTGAAGCTGGTGGCTGAACTCGACAGCCGTTTCGTGGCGAAGGCTGCTGCCTACGCTCGCCAAAAGGGCCATATGAAAGACATGCCGGCGTTGTTGCTGGCGGCGTTGACGGCGAACCGTTCGACGTTGGTACCTGAGGTGTTTGAACAAGTGATCGACAGCGGCAAGATGTTGCGCAACTACGTGCAGATCCTGCGCAGTGGCGCCACCGGGCGCAAATCCCTTGGTTCGCAACCCAAACGTCTGGTGCAGAACTGGTTGAACCGCGCGACCGAACGTCAACTGCTGCAAGCGTCGATTGGCAACCAGCCATCGCTGGCTGATGTGGTGAAGATGGTTCACCCGAAACCGGCTGAGGCTTGGCGCGAAGCGTTCTTCGCCTGGCTGATTGGCAAACCGGTGGATGTGCAGGCATTGCCTGAGTTGACCCGCGATTTGCTGGCATTTCGCAGCGGTGCGAGTCACGCAGTCCCCGCAGTACCGTTTCAACTGCTCGGCAACGAAACCCTGAGCAAAGAACAATGGGCGGCGCAGGCTTGCAACATGGGCTGGCAGGGGTTGCGCATCAACCTCAACACCCTGGCGCGGCATGGCGCGTTTGAGGTTCCGGGTTGCGTCGAGTATGTGGCAGCACGACTTGCAGATGCGCAAGAAGTGGCCAAGGCGCGGGTTTATCCATACCAGTTGCTGGCGGCCTACCGGATGGTTGGCGATAACGTACCGCTGCAGATCCGCGAGGCATTGCAGGATGCACTTGAGTTGTCGCTGGCCAACGTGCCGAAGCTGGAAGGCGCGGTGGTGGTTTGCCCGGACGTATCGGGTTCAATGAGCAGCCCGGCGACCGGTTATCGTCAGGGTGCAACCACCGCAGTGCGTTGCATTGATGTGGCGGCACTGGTCGCGGCAGCGGTGTTGCGCAAACAGCCGGCGGCGCGGGTGATGCCGTTCGAAGTGAAGGTGGTGGATATCAAGCTCAACCCACGGGACAGCGTGATCAGCAATGCGGAGAAACTGGCCAAGGCCTTTGGCGGCGGCACCAACTGCTCGGCGCCATTGAAGAAACTGGCGGACAGCAAGGCCAGGGTCGATACGTTGATTCTGGTATCGGACAACGAGTCCTGGATCGACACGCGGCGCCGTGGTGCCAGTGAGACGATGCGCCAGTGGGAGCGCATCAAGCGGATCAACCCGCAGGCGCGGCTGGTGTGCATCGATATCCAGCCGGGTTATGCAACGCAGGCAGCGGACCGCGATGACATCCTGAATGTCGGCGGTTTCAGCGATGCGGTGTTCGATGTGGTCGAGCAGTTCACCAGCGGTCGTTACGGTGCCCAGCACTGGGTCGAAGCGATCGAGAAGATGCAATGAATTGATTTGTCACAGGCGCTGAATGCCGGTGGGACTACATCCAAGACGTCTCATCAAACCCTTGTCAGCGTGTGTGACGGCACGAATGCCTGATGGCTGTACATCCGAGGCCGGTTAACCCCGGTGCGCGGCGACGCGCAACAGTCATCAACTTTTGTCGTGCCACCTTATTGGAAAAGAAAGCAGCGAATGCAACAGGTACTCCATCGGAACGCGGGTTCGAATCCCGCCCCGGCAACGGGGGCTCGACTGGCAGAGCCACAGTGTCTGTTTTTTTGTCGCTGCACATGACGGAACAACGCCGAATCATCGGCCAACGAATAAAGAATAGAGAAATGAAAGCACACACTTACCAACTGCTCGAAGTCGCCAACGGCAAGCCGATCAAACTCTGGACCGAAGGCGTCCCGGTGGAAAACGAGGCCCGCGAGCAGCTGATGAACACGGCAAAGATGCCATTCATCTTCAAGCATCTGGCGGTGATGCCGGATGTGCATCTGGGCAAGGGCTCGACTATTGGCAGCGTGATTCCGACGGTGGGCGCGATCATCCCGGCGGCCGTCGGTGTGGACATCGGTTGCGGCATGATCGCCGCACGCACGTCGCTGACCGCAGCCGACCTGCCGGACAATCTGCAAGGCCTGCGCAGCGCCATCGAGCAAGCGGTGCCCCATGGCCGCAGTTCGACCCGTTCGCGGCGCGACAAGGGCGCGTGGGACGAGATTCCGCAGCAAGCCGATCAGGCTTGGGCGGGGCTTCAGCCACGTTTCAAACTGATCACCGACAAGTACCCGAAACTGGCCAATACCAACAACCGTGGGCATCTGGGCACGCTCGGCAGCGGCAACCACTTCATTGAAGTCTGCCTGGATGAAGCCAACCGGGTGTGGTTCATGTTGCACAGTGGCTCTCGCGGTGTCGGCAACGCCATTGGCAACCTGTTCATTCAGATGGCTCAGGCGGATATGCGGCAACACATTGCCAACTTGCCGGATCGTGACCTGGCGTATTTCGAAGAAGGTAGCCAGCACTTCGATGATTACGTGGAAGCGGTGAGCTGGGCGCAGGACTTCGCCAGACAGAACCGCGAATTGATGATGCGCGCGGTGATTCAGGCCACGCGCCAGATCATTCGCAAGCCGTTCGAGGTGGCGCTGGAAGCGGTCAACTGCCACCACAACTACGTGCAGAAAGAGCGGCATTTCGGCGAAGAAATCCTGGTCACCCGCAAAGGCGCGGTGTCGGCGAAGAAGGGTGAGTTGGGGATCATTCCGGGTTCGATGGGCGCCAAGAGCTTCATTGTGCGCGGCCTGGGCAACGAAGAGTCGTTCAGCTCCTGCAGCCACGGCGCCGGCCGCACCATGAGCCGAACGAAGGCAAAGAACACTTTCACCGTCGAAGACCAGATCCGCGCCACGGCGCATGTGGAGTGCCGCAAGGATGAAGCGGTGATCGACGAAATTCCGATGGCCTACAAGGACATCGACAAAGTCATGCACGCCCAGCGCGAGTTGGTGGAAGTGCTGCACACCCTGCGGCAAGTGGTGTGCGTCAAAGGATAAAAGGATCAGCAGTCATGGAATTTGCAGAACGCCACCCGCTGTGCGCCACGATGCGTGCGCGGGTACTGGAAGAGTTGGCGCGTATAGAGCGCGAGCGCAATGTCACGGTGTTGTACGCCTGTGAGTCCGGCAGTCGGGCCTGGGGCTTTGCCTCGACCGACAGCGACTACGACGTACGGTTCGTGTACGTGGAAAAACCGCAGTGGTTCGTTCAGGTCGACACGCCGCGCGCTGTGATCGAGCGGCCATTGGACGACGAGCTGGACGTCAGCGGCTGGGAACTGCGCAAGACCCTCGGGTTGTTGCGCAAGTCCAACCCGACGCTGCTGGAGTGGCTCGACTCGCCATTTGTGTACCGCAGCGAAAGCGCACAGGTTGCGCAACTGCGGGAGCTGGCCGAGGCGTTCTACAGCCCGCCGGCAGCCCGCAACCACTATCTGTCGATGGCGAAAAACAACTTTCGCCAGTACCTGCAAGGCGACAGCGTGCGGTTCAAGAAGTACTTCTACGTGCTGCGGCCGTTGCTGGCGGTGCGCTGGATCGATCAGGGGCGTGGACGTCCGCCGATGACCTTCGCCGAACTGCTGACCACGGTCGAAGACCGCGCACTGCTGGCTGAAGTCGACGAACTGCTGGCACTTAAACGCAATGCTGACGAGCGCGCCTGCGGTTCGCGTCGTCCGGCGCTGCACAGGTTCATCGCTGCCGAACTCGAACGCGATGCACCCACATTACTCAGAACTCAGGAAGACTCGCGACGACTGGATAACTACCTCAGGGACACCGTCGAGTTGTATGCGTAAGGATTGAAATGGAACAGCAAGTGATTGAACTGGACGGCGCGATTGGCGGTGGTCAGGTATTGCGCAGCGCGCTGAGCCTGTCGATGGTGACGGGCCAGGCATTTCGCATTAAACAGATTCGTGCCCGCCGCAGTCGACCGGGATTGTTGCGTCAGCATTTGACGGCAGTGATGGCGGCTGCCGAAGTCTGCGGCGCGCGGATCGCGGGAGCAGAACTGGGCTCGCAGGAGCTGCGCTTCGAGCCGGGAGCGATTCGTTCGGGGGATTACCGGTTTGCGATCGGAACGGCCGGTAGTTGCACGTTGGTGTTGCAGACACTGTTGCCTGCGCTGTTGCAGGCGCCGGACACAAGTCGCGTAAGGATCAGCGGCGGTACGCATAACCCATTGGCACCGCCGGCTGATTTCCTTATCCGCAGTTGGCTGCCGTTGATGCGGCGCATGGGGGCCGGCATTGAGCTGGACCTGTTGCGTCACGGCTTTGTTCCGGCCGGTGGTGGTGAGATCGACGTCAGGGTGCAGCCTTCGCAATTGGCGCCGCTGGACCTGTGTGAGCGCGGGGCGCTGCTGTCCCATCAAGCCATGGCGCTGACGGCCGGTCTCGCACCGAGCGTCGCCGAGCGTGAGCTGAGTCAGGTGGCGAAGCGCTTGAGCTGGGCAGCGGAAACGTTGCATCCGATCACGCTCGATCCGGCGCGTGGCCCCGGTAATGTGTTGTTGCTGGAGTATGTGTTCGAGCAGGTCACCGAAGTCTTCAGTGCCTTTGGCCAGGTGTCGTTACGGGCGGAGAAGGTCGCTGATAGCGCAATCAATCAGGCGGCAGACTGGTTGCGCAGTGACGCAGCGGTGGCGGAACACCTCGCCGACCAGTTGCTGCTGCCGATGGCGCTGGCGGGCGGCGGATCATTTACCACACCAAGAATGACCGAGCATCTGCACAGCAATATCGCGGTGATCGAGCGCTTCTTGCCGGTCACGATCAAATGTTCGGAAGAGGGCGCCGAGCGTCTGCGGGTTGAGGTCCGCAGCAGTCGCTGATCACGTCGCAGGCCCGGATCAATCTCGCAGATGCGGCAATTTGCTGGCCCCCAGGCTTGGACGTCCCCGGCAAAATCGCCTTTTTTCAAAAGGTTAGGTTGGCTATATGCGGACGATTGTCATAACCGTTGCAACGCTTTCCCTGGCTGCTTTCGCTTCGGCCATTGAAGCGAAAGAGTTGAGCAAGAGTCATCGTTTTGCCTGTACCTGGGGCTCGGACATCGCTGCCGGGGCGCAACAGTCGAAGCTGTCGGGGATCTCGTTGTATGGCGCGCGCAAGCAGTTGCAGGTGCGCAAGTTCCAGCAACCGTGGATGCGAATGACGGCGATGGGCATTACCGAGCAGACCTACAACAGCACCTCGAAGCTCAAGCCGGCGGCAGTCAAGCAAACCTATTACGAACAATGCGTGCGGCATGAGCTGGCCCAGCGATAAACCCCAAAGCCCAACCTGAAACGGTTGGGCTTTTTCATGCCTGACGAAACGTCAGCGTCACTTGTCAGTCTCGCAATTGACCATCCACGACACGCCAAACCGATCGACCAGCATGCCGAACCGGGCGGCCCAGAATGTGGATTCCAGCGGCATGTCGACGCGACCGTCTTTGGCCAGCGCATCAAACACCCGCTCGGCTTCGGCGATGCTGTCGACGTTGAGGGAGATCGAGCAACCACTCATGCCGCCGGTTGGCCGGTCGGGCGTGGTGTCGGAGGCCATGATCATCTGGTCGCCGACTTTCAGGCAGGTATGGATGACCAGGTTGTGGTGCTCTTTCGGTACATGTTCGGCGGCGGGTGTTTCGCCGAAAGTCATCATCGCTTCGAGTTTGCCCTGTAGGGCTTGTTCGTAAAAAGTGAAGGCTTCGCGGCAGTTGCCGTTGAAGATCAGATAGGGATTGATTCGCATGGTTGCGCTCCTGGCAGTCGGCGCGGAGAGAGGCGATTTTCGCCAGGTTCCGCGACAGGCGGTTAAAAACATAGCAGAGCATTGGACGTCGCAACGGCTGGAGTTTTTCCAGATGTTTTTCTTCTGAAAACACCGCGCTTCAGCACGGATAAACCCTGCGGAGTACCATGACACCCTGTACGACCTGTCGAGCTTGATCTGCCATGCCTTTGATTTCCCGCTTCAACGCCCTGTTCGATCAGGCCCGGCGCGCCTTGCTATTGGTTTGGGCGACATCACGCGGGTTGTTTCTGGGGCTGGTGCTGGCGACCCTGATTGCCGGCGTGCTGCCGGCGCTGGCCGCGTGGCTGGGGCAGCGTATTGTCGATGCGGTGGTGACGGCGATGCAGTTGCACGCGCAGCAGGGCGATGCCCCGCTGTGGCCGGTGTTGCGTTATGTCCTGCTGGAGGCGGGGGTGTTGGCGTTGTTGTCCGGCACGCAACGGGCATTGTCGGTCCAGCAGTCGCTGCTGCGGGTGCAGTTGGGGCAGAAGGTCAACACGCTGATTCTGGAAAAGGCCCAGACCCTGTCGCTGGTGCAGTTCGAGAACTCCGAGTTCTACGACAAGCTGGTGCGCGTACGCCGCGAAGCCTCGACTCGACCACTGGCGTTGGTGATGAAGTCGCTGGGACTGATCCAGAACCTGATCATGCTGATCAGCTTTGGTGTGCTGTTGGTGCACTTTTCGCCGTGGGCACTGCTGTTGCTGGTGATCGGCGCGTTGCCGGTGTTCTTTGCCGAGGCACATTTTTCCGGCGATGCTTTCCGCTTGTTTACCCGCCGGGCCCCAGAAAGTCGGCAGCAAAATTACATCGAAACCTTGCTATCCCACGAGGCCTATATCAAAGAGGTCAAGTTGTTCGGCTTTGCGCCGTTGCTGTTACAGCGTTATCGGGACACCTTCGCCAAGCTCTACGCCGAGGATCGGCGCCTGACATTGCGTCGTGATGGCTGGGGTTTTGGTCTCGGCTTGCTCGGCACCGGGGCGTTCTACCTGGCCTATGCGTGGGTGGTGATCGATGCCGTGCACGGCAATATCAGTCTCGGCCAAATGACCATGTACCTGGTGTTATTCAAGCAGGGGCAAAGCGCGGTCAGTAGCAGTCTCAGCGCAATCAGCGGCTTGTATGAAGACGGTTTGTACCTGTCGAACCTTTACGAATACCTGGCTGAACCGGTGCTGGCCGATTCCGGTCATCTCACCGTCGGCGCGCACCCGGGCGATGGCCTGCGCTTTGAAAACGTCGGTTTTCGTTATCCGGGTGCCAATCGCGCGGCACTGGAAGGTATCGACCTGCACCTGGTGCCGGGCAGGAGCGTAGCGCTGGTGGGGGAGAACGGTTCAGGCAAGACCACCCTGATCAAACTGCTGACCCGCCTGTATCGGCCGGATCAAGGGCGCATCCTGCTTGATGGCAGTGACTTGCTGGATTGGGAAGAGACCACTTTGCGCCGGCGCATCGGCGTGATTTTCCAGGACTACATCCGCTATCAGTTCACCGTGGGTGAAAACATTGGCGTTGGCGATACCCTGGCGTTCAATGAAGAATCTCGCTGGAAGGCTGCGGCTACCGAAGGCATGGCCGCACCGTTTATTGAAGGGCTCGACCGCGGCTACGCCACACAGTTGGGCCGCTGGTTTGCTGGCGGTCAGGAGTTGTCGGGCGGGCAGTGGCAGGAGATTGCCTTGTCCCGGGCGTACATGCGCCGCGATGCCGACATCCTGATTCTCGACGAACCGACCTCGGCGCTGGATCCGGCAGCGGAAGCGGCAGTGTTCGAGCATTTCAGCCAGCACACCGAAGGTCGCATGACCTTGCTGATTTCCCATCGTTTTTCCAGTGTGCGCAACGCCGATCAGATCATTGTGCTGGAGGCCGGACGGATATTGGAGCAGGGCGGTCACGACAGCCTGATTGCCGCCAATGGACGCTACGCCAAACTGTTTGATCTGCAGGCTCGCGGCTATCGCTAGGAGTCCTGCGCGCTGCGCACCAATGCTGGGCCGGCCACGCGCGGCGTGGGTTTGGACTGCATCAGCGCATCGATCGCCTTGCGATAATTCTGCCCGCCCAGCGCCATGCTGTTGTTGTGGGTGGCACCCGGCACCAGAAGCAATCGTTTCGGTTGTTGGGCGGCGTTGAACAGCTGCTCGCTGAAGCGCGGCGGCACGAACGCGTCGGCCATGCCGTGCACCACCAGCAGCGGCATGTGAATTTCGGCGATCTTGTCGATGGAGTCGAATTTCTGCGATAGCAGCCAGCGCACCGGCAGCGAGGTATTGGCCACGGCGGCGGCCACGTCGGCGAGCGAGGTGAAGGTCGACTCGATAACCAGCCCCTTGACCGGTAGCGGTGTATGGTCGCGCGCGGCGTCCTGGCCGAGCTCTGCCGCCAGATCAATGGCCACGGCACCGCCTAGCGAGTGACCGTAAATCAGGCGTTTATTCGGGTCTGGCTGCAGCAGTTTGAAACGTTCCCACGCCACACGGGCATCTTCGTACACGCTGCTTTCCGAAGGCAGATCGCCCTTGCTCTGGCCGAAACCGCGATAGTCGATGGCCAGTACCGAGTAGCCGGCCGCGCGCAATTGTTCGATGCGGAACAACTGCCCGGTGAGGTTCCAGCGCACGCCATGCAGATAGAGAATGGCCGGCGCATTGGCTTTGTCCGCCGGCCACCACCAGGCATGAATATTCTCCCCGGCCCTGAAGCTCTTGGGCTGCAGGTCGAGTTCCTGCACGCTGCCTGGCAAGCCGTGATACCAGCCGGCCGTGCCCGGTTCGATACGAAACAGCAGTTTGCGCTCGGTGTGTTCGAGCACCGCACAACTCGTCGGCACGCCAATGATCAGCGCAGCCATGCAGGCGAACGCCAGACGGCGACGACGCAAACGGGTCATGAAGGACAGGAACATTAAACGGTTCACCACGGCGCAGACAAAGAAGGCTTTTTACCAGAAGGCTCGGTCTGCGCGTGACTTTTTCGACCACCGTGCGCCCTTAACGATTACAAAATGCTGCGGCTCAATTCACCCGCAGAACGATTTTGCCGATGTGGTCGCCACCTTCCATGCGCGCATGCGCCTGGGCCGCATCGTTCAGCGAATAAACCTTGTCGATGATCGGCAAGCAGCGTCCGGCGGTCAGCGCCGGCCACACGTGTTCGCGCAGTTGCTCGGCAATTTCGGCCTTTTCCTCTGCGGTGCGCGCTCGCAGCAATGAGCCAGTGATCACCGCACGCTTGGCCATGATCGCCAGCAGGTCGATGTCGTTGGCCTTGCCACCACCAAGAAAGCCCAGCATCACCAGCCGGCCATCCATCGCCAGCGCGCTGACATTTGCGTTGAGGTACGAGGCGCCCATGATGTCGAGAATCGCGTTCACCCCTTGGCCTGCAGTTTTTTCGGCGATGACCGTGGCGAATTCCTGTTCGCGATAATTGATCGGCTGCCCACCCAGTTTGCTGATTGCCGCGCATTTATCGGCACTGCCGGCTGTGGCAAAGGCTTCGATGCCGAATTCACGGCACAGCATCAGCGCGGTGGTGCCGATGCCGCTGGTGCCACCGTGGATCAGCACGCGCTGACCACGTTGGGCGTTGCCGAGACCGAACAGGTTGGCCCACACGGTAAAGAACGTTTCCGGGATCGCGGCGGCCTGCATCCAGTCCAGACCTTCGGGGATCGGCAAGGTTTGCCCGACCGGCACCGTGCAGTATTCTGCGTAACCGCCGCCGTTGGTCAGCGCGCAAACCTTGTCCCCCACGGCAAACTGACGGACACCCGCCCCGAGCGCCACCACTTCGCCGGCCACTTCCAGACCGGGGATCGGATTCATGCCCGGCTTCATCGGGTACTTGCCTGCCCGTTGCAGGGCGTCGGGGCGGTTGATCCCGGCGGCATGCACGCGAATCAGTACTTCGCCGGCTGCGGCGACGGGCAGGGGCACTCGTTTGGCTTGCAAGACTTCGGGGCCACCAGGTTGAGTGATTTCGATACGGGTCATTTCGCTGGGCAAAGTCATGTCGATTCCTGTTGCTTGAGGTTCTGAAGATGGGAGCACAGCCCGCAGGCAATGATTCCCTTCAATTTTCACAGACGCGCGGTTCAGTCGATGAGGGCAGCCATTTCAGGGCATGCTCCAACAAGATCGCCACGGCAATCGCTCCTGCGGCGATCAAGAAGAGCATTGCGTGATGACCGCCTGTGGCATTGAACAGTGCCGAATAGGCAAATCCGGCCAGCGCCTGAAACGTGGCAAACGATACGGTGGCGCGGCTCCAGGCGATTTGCTGGCGATGGTGATCCGGCACCAGTTCATGCACGCGAGCCAGGGCCAGAGGCACGATGCCGGGCGGGAAGGAACCGATGATCACAGCCAGCACGGCCAACGCCATGAAAGACTGGGAAACCGCCAGCAGACCCAGCGCAATCGCCTGTACCAGCAATACCAGCCGAATGCCCATCCGCGCGCCAAGCCGATCCGCGAGAAAGCCATAACTTACCGGGCCGACAATTGCGCCCAAGCCATACATCACCCAAACCAGTGCGCCAATTTGCGCTCCGGCACCGAGTCCTCGAGCGACGTAATCCACCAGGAACACCATGGCCGGCACCAGACCTGCGGCCATGAATGCATATTGGCCGAACAGCAAATAGACGGCGGAGGGTGTTGGTTCAACCGTCGCGCCTCCGTAGGTGGCGGTCGGGTGCGGGAGATCAACAGGCCAGCCAAACCAGCTTATTGCGGTCAGCAACAGCGACAATCCGCCCAGACCC
>Ga0182008_10001759_pt1 | contig 14202 bp, 17 predicted proteins | sample Sormic07211129_1_FD_120482 | JGI IMG/M metagenome (GOLD analysis project Ga0182008, IMG submission 120482) | Rhizosphere microbial communities from Sorghum bicolor, Mead, Nebraska, USA - 072115-129_1 metaG | ecosystem: Host-associated > Plants > Roots > Rhizosphere | place: USA: Nebraska...
CGCTGCGTCTGACCATGCACGCGGCAGGACGCGTCCGTCTCGCGCTCCGGTTCACGCGCCGTGCGGGCACGCGGTACGCCCTCCGAATCCATGCCGGCGACACCCGCGACCGGGTTGCCGACATCCGGTTGCCGCTTCACGACTGACAGACTTCGGCCGATGGCCGCCGTCTCCGAGATCGAGCGCGGGCGTGACGCATACGCGCGGCGCGCCTGGGCGGACGCGTACGCCTCGCTCGCCCGCGCCGAGGGCCTGGCGGCGTCCGACCTCGAGCTGCTCGCCGTTGCGGCGTACATGCTCGGCCGCGTCCCCGACTACCTCGGTGCACTGGAGCGGGCGCACGACGCATACGTGGCCGAGGACGAATTGCTCGCGGCCGCGCGCGCCGGCGTCTATCTCGGCATGAACCTCGCGATGCTCGGCGACATCGGGCAGGCGGGCGGCTGGCTCGGTCGGGCGGCACGGCTCGTCGAGCGGGCCGGCGCCGACTGCCCCGAGCGGGGTTACCTGCTGCTGCCGGCGGCGGTGAGAAGCGACGCCGCAGGCGACCATGCCGGTGCGCACGATGCGGCTGCGGAGGCCGTCGTCATCGCAGAGCGCTTCGCCGACCGCGACCTGTTCGCGCTCGCCGCCCACGTCCAGGGGCACTCGCTGATCAATCTCGCGCGCATCGACGAGGGCTTCAGGCTGCTGGACGAGGCGATGCTGACCGCGATCGCAGGCGAGCTCTCTCCGGTCGTGACCGGGATCGTCTACTGCGGCGCGATCGCGGGCTGCGAGGAGGCCTTCGACGTCCGCCGCGCCCACGAGTGGACGACTGCCCTCGCCCGCTGGTGGGACGCGCAGCCGGACATGGTCGCATTCACCGGTCGCTGCCTCGCGCACCGCGCCGAGATCCTGCAACTCCGCGGCGCGTGGCCGGAAGCGCTCGACCAGGCACAGCGGGCGCACGAGCGCTGCCGGCAGTCGATGAACATCCTGGCGGCCGGCCAGGCTGCCTACCAGCAGGGAGAGGTGCTGCGGCGGCTCGGCGAGCTCGAGCGCGCCGAGACGGCCTACCGCGAGGCGAACGAATGCGGGCGGGAGCCGCAGCCCGGCCTGGCCCTGCTGCGGCTGGCGCAGGGCGATGCCGATGCTGCGGCCGCCGCGGTTCGCCGCTGTCTCGCCGAAACGAGGTCGCCGCTCAAGCGCTCCCGGCTCCTGCCGGCGTACGCGGAGATCCAGATCGCGGCCGGCAACCTCGAGGAGGCGCGCGGCGCCGCGAACGAGCTCGCCGAGGTCGCGCGCCGCTATCCGAGCGCGATGCTGAGCGCCATCGCGGACTCCGTGCAGGGCGCGGTCGAGCTCGCGGCAGGCGACTCGGAGGCGGCGCTCGTGACGCTGCGCGGCGCGCTCGTGACATGGCGCGAGCTCGAGGCGCCGTACGAAGCGGCGCGGACGCGCGTGCAGCTGGCGCTCGCGTGCCGCGCGCTCGGCGACGACGACACGGCGAACCTCGAGCTCGAGACCGCACGTCGCGTCTTCGACGAGCTCGGCGCCACGCCGGACGTCGTTCGCATCGACGCCCTGGCCGGCCGGCCCGGTACCGGTGAGAGCTACGGCCTGACGGCGCGGGAGCTCGAGGTCCTCCGACTGGTCGCGGCCGGAAAGACGAACCGCGAGATCGCGGCGACGCTCGTCGTCAGCGAGCACACGGTCGCGCGCCACGTTCAGAACATCTTCGGGAAGCTGCGCGTCCCGTCACGGACTGCGGCGACCGCATTCGCGTTCGAGCACGACCTCCTCTAGTCAGTAGTCAGAACCAACCACGACGGTCAGCCGCGCACGTTGCTGAATTCGCGCGATGCCGCCGCGCGCTCCCGCTCGTAGCGTCCGTCCCGTCAACCGAAGACGAGGAGGAGCGAGATGGAACGGTACGAGACACTGATCATCGGCGGCGGCCAGGCCGGCCTGGCGACCGCGTACGAGCTCAAGAAGCGCGGCCGGTCGTTCATGATCCTCGACGCGAACGACCGGATCGGGGACGCGTGGCGCAAGCGCTGGGACTCTCTCCGGTTGTTCACGCCCGCGAAGTACGACGGACTGCCCGGCATGCGCTTCCCCGCACCTCGCTGGTCGTTCCCGACGAAGGACGAGATGGCCGACTACCTCGAGTCCTACGCGACGCGGTTCGAGCTCCCGGTGCGCACGGGCGTCTCGGTCGACCGCATCTCACACAACGGAGAGCGCTTCGTCGTCGAATCCGGCCTCGATGCGTTCGAAGCGGAAAGCGTCGTGGTCGCGACCGGTGCCCACGGCGTGCCGAAGAAGCCGTCGTTCGCGAGCGATCTCGATCCGCGCATCGTGCAGCTGCACTCGGTCGACTACCGAAATCCGTCACAGCTCGCAGACGGTTCGACGCTCGTTGTCGGCTTCGGCAACTCCGGCGCCGAGATCGCCATCGAGCTGTCGCGGTCGCAGGCGGTCTTCCAGTCCGGGAAGCCGTCGGCGGAGATCCCCGTCCGACACGGCGGGCTCGGTGCACGGCTGCTGCTGCCCGTGATCCGCTTCGCCGGCACGTACGTGCTCAACGTGAGGACGCCGATCGGCCGCAAGGTGCGGTCGGGGTTCGTGCTGATGGCGGCGCCGCTGATCCGGACGAAGTCGAAGGACCTCGCGGCGGCGGGAGTCGAGCACGTCTCGCGTGTCGTCGGTGTCCGCGACGGGCGGCCGCTGCTCGACGACGGCCGCACCCTCGACGTCGCGAACGTGATCTGGTGCACCGGGTTCCGCTACGAGCTCGCGTGGATCGACCTACCGGTCCTCGACGCCGACGGCGCACCCCGGCACGAGCGCGGCGTCGTCGACGAGGCGCCCGGGCTCTACTTCGTCGGCCTCCTCTTCCAGTCCGCCGCCACCTCCGACGTCCTCCCCGGCGTCGGAAGGGACGCCGTCTACGTCGCGAGGCAGATCACGAAGGCGGCGCGGGCCGCCGCACCGTCGGCGAGCCGCCTCGTCGCGGCATAGGCGGCTGGGCCGCGGCTGCCTCCAGGAGCCATTCCGCCTTGCGGCGGGCGTCGGTCAGCTGTGCCAGCACCGCCCGGAGCTGCGTCAGCTCCTCCTCGTCGCCACGCCGCATACCACGAATGACGCACGCCGGCCGGAATCCCGTCGGCGCTACCGCAGCAGCGCGGCCGTCAACGCGTCGACGAGCCATGCGCGGTAGCGCCGCCGGCTCCAGCCGCGCACGTGCGTGAAGAGGCGGTAGAGCTCAGGGCTCGTCAACGCCCACACGAGCTCCGTCGCCGCGTGGGTGGGGAGGGCGAGGGGCCCGTTCCCCTCGAGCAGACGGACAAGGGCCGCCAGGTTCGCGCGGCGCGCCTCGTGGATTTGCTCGAGCAGGTCGGCAAGCTCCGGATCGGCCAGGGAGGCGGCGGCAACCACCCCGACGAGGGGCGACGCTCGCTCGAGCCGACGACCGATGTCGTCCGCGAAGAGCCGCAGTTGCTCGCGCTGGTCGGAGGCGGCGGCGACGGCGCCCGCGCCCGCCTGCTCGAGAATCGGCCCAGTCTCGGAGCCGCGAGCGGCCCGGGAGACCAGCTCGGTCAGCAGCGTCCGCTTGTTCCCGAACCGGGCGTAGATCGTCTCCGCGGAAACGCCCGCTTCCTCGGCGATCGCAGCCACCGAGGCCGCCTCGAACCCGCGTGCGACGAACGCGTCCGCGGCTGCCGCCAGCACGCGCTCGCGCGTCTGCTCCGCCTGCTCGCGCCGCCGCTCGGAGCGGTAGCTGCGCTTGACACCGTCACTCACTCTCAGGCACTGTATCGCTGTATTGAATACAGTATTTCTGTATCGAAAGGAGAGACATGGATTTGACACCGGAGACGGTCGCCCGAAGGCTGATCGAGGAGGGCTTCAACGAGGGGAACCTCGACGTCTGCGACGAGCTCACGTCACCGGATCTCGTCGAGCACCAGGACTTCGGTCCCGGCCACGCGCCGGGCGCCGCGGGCGTGAAGGCGGTGATCGCCTCGCTCCGCCGGGCGTACTCGGACTTCCGCCTCGAGATACGCGACCTGACCGTCGACGGCGACGTCGTCTGGCTGCGGCTGCGGGGCAGCGGGACGAACGACGGCTCGTTCATGGGCAACGCGCCGACCCGGCGGCGGATGGAGATCGACGTCTTCGACGCACTCCGTGTCGTGGACGGCCGCATCGTCGAGCACTGGGGCGTCCCCGACCGGCTCGGCGCGCTGCGCCAGCTCGGCCTGCCGGCCGCGTAGCCCGCAAACGGCGCACGGATGCGCGGAACAGGGTCGCCCGCTCGAGCGGGCCGCGAGAGTGCCGTTCCCGCATCCGTGCGCTCTGCGCCGAGTCTACGCCCGCTCGTACACCAGCAGCACGACCTGCGCCGACGGCTCCGCGCTGACGAGCGTGAAGTCGGCCGGCACGTCGAAAAGCTTCTTCCCGGCACCGAGCGCCGTCGGGTAGAGCACGAGCCGCACCTCGTCGACGAGCTGCCGCTCGAGCAGGCCTTGCACGAGCCGGTGCGAGCCGGCGACGAGGATGGCGCCGTCGAGCGACTCGACGTCGTCGATGCCGATCACGGTCGTGTTGTTCCATGCCGGATCACGCAGTGTCGACGACACGACGTACTTCGGCATCGAGTTCATCTTCTCGGCGAACCCCTGCTCGTCCGTGCGTGACGGCCACGCCGCGGCGAAGCCCTCGTACGTCTTCCGGCCCAGGAGCTGCGCGTCCGCCGAGAGCAGCTCGTCGAGCTTGAAGCGGTTGCCCGCGTCACCGCGGTCGAACGTGAACGCCCAGCCGCCGAACGGCGTGCCCTCCGCGCCGCCGGGATCCTCCATGACGCCGTCGAGCGTCACGAACTCGGTCACCACGATTCGTCTGCTCATGCTCGTTGGACCGTCACAGCGACGCCAACTCATCGCGCACCTCGCCGAGCCGCTCGATCGAGGCGAGCACCATGTCGTGCGGCATCGAGCCGAGGCTCGTCTGCATGAGGAAGCGATCGTGGCCGAACAGCTCGTGCTGGAAGCGGATCTTCTCGACCACCTCGTGGACGCTGCCGACGACGAGCGCGCCGCGGCGTGTGCGCAGCGCGTCGAAGTCCTGGCGCGTCGTCGGCGGCCAGCCACGTTCGCGCCCGATCGCCGTCATCACGTCCGCGTACGCCTCGTAGAAGTCGCCAGGCTCGCCGACGTAGCCGTGCGAGTTGATGCTCAGGCGCATCCCTCCCGCCCGACGGAACAGCTCCGCGAACGGCACGAACCGCTCGGGCATGCCGCCGATGATCGCGAGCGCCATCCCGAGGCCGAGCGCACCCGCGCGCACCGCGGACTCGGGATTCCCGCCGACGCCGATCCACAGCGGGACAGGCTGCTGCACGGGCAGCGGGAAGACTCCGTGCGCAGCCGGGTCGCCGCGGAGCTCGAGAAGCCGCGCCAGCTTCTCGGCGAAGAGACGGTCGTAATCGGCGAGGTCGTAGCCGAACAGCGGAAACGACTCGATGAAGGAACCGCGGCCGAGCATGATCTCGGCGCGTCCGCCCGAGATCAGATCGACCTCCGCGAACTGCTGGAGGACGCGGACGGGATCGTCCGAGCTCAGGACGGTGACGGCGCTCGTCAGGCGGATGCGCGACGTGCGTGCGGCGATCGCGGCGAGCGCGACCGCAGGTGAGCTGATCGCGTAGTCCGGCCGGTGATGCTCGCCGACGCCGAAGACGTCGAGGCCGACCTGGTCTGCCAGGTCGGCCTCTTCGAGCAACTGGGCGAATCGTTCCTGCGGCGTCCGCCCGCCGCGCACGTCGGCGAACGTGTAGACGCCGATCTCCACTACGGCAGTGTGACGTAGTCCCTCAGGAACGTGCGCGCCGACGGCGTGTCCATGCGATAGTCGACGTTCGTCGAGCGGCACGCGGTGTCGCCGGTGATCGTCGTCGCTGCGACGACGTTCGTGTCGCCGAGGAAGTTCAGTCCGCCCGAGTCGCCGTAACACGTCCCGCCGTCGCCGTGCGATGCATTCTGGGACGCCTTGAGCCACGTCTGCGTGAGCGTCGTGAGGCTGCCCGTCGCGACGCAGCGGACGTCCCGATAATGGAACGTCTTCCCGCCGGGGCCGTTCGTCACCGCCTGCGCGCCGTACCCGACCGAGGTGATCGCGGCGCCCGGCTCGAGCGAGTCGAGCGAGCCCGCCGCCGGCAGCCGCGCCGGCGTGATCCCCTTGACCGGCTTGTCGAAGACGACGACCGCGACGTCGTGCGGGTCGCCGTTCGCCTGGCTGTAGAGCGGGTCACCGTGCCACGTGCCCCAGTACTCCGTCCCCGTTGCCGCATCGTAGACGGAGTCGAACGTCGCGGCGACGCGCGAGACGCCTTCGTCGCACTGCTCGGCCGTGAGGAACACCGTCGGCGAGATGAGCGTGCCGCTGCACTCCTCCCAGGTACCGTCGGAGAACGCCTGCTGCGCGAGCAGTGCGCCGACCCACGGGTGCGCATTGCCGTCGGGACCGCCGTTCGTGATTGCCGCGGCCGTCCCCACGAACGCCGCGGCGACGGCCGCGACGGCCATCAGCTTTCTCATCTCTCCTCTCCCCTTTTCGACCTCGAAGCCGACCCGAAGCCTATGCTCTGGACGCTGTGAGCGTCGAGATCTTCTATTGCCCGACCTGAGGCGGCTACGACGAACGGGCGGCGAGTCTCGCCGCCGAGCTGAACGCGACGGGCATCGACGCCACGGCCACGAGCGGCAGCAAGGGACAATTCGACGTCATCCGCGACGGCGAGCTCGTCTTCTCCAAGCACAAGGAGCACCGATTCCCGGATCCCGGCGAAGTGCTCTCGCTGCTGCGGGGCTGATCGTCGCGCTCAGCGCCGGGTGCGGCGGCGACCGCCTGTCGCACGACGCGTACGTCAAGAAGGCCGACGCGGTCTGCGCCGCGTACCGGACGCAGACGCCGGCGCTGCTTCGTCCGCGGTCGTACGACGCAATCGTGCGCTGGGGAAGCAAGACGCTGCCGCTCTACGCCGGCGCACTGCGCAAGCTCGCCGGGTTGAAGGCCCCTGCGACGGACGAGCAGCAGGTGCGCGCGTGGCTCGCGGCGGACCGGCGCGTCCAGCGGGCGGTCCGCGACCTCGTCGTCGCCGCGCAGAAGCGCGACTTCGCGTCGGTCAGCGCCGCCGCGTCGCGGGCACAGCTCGCCGGGAGCCAGAGCCGCGCCGCAGCGCAGGTGCTCGGCCTCCAAGTGTGCGGGACAATTTCGGCTACCGGCCGGTGAACTTCGGCGGCCGCTTCTCGAGGAACGCGGCGACGCCTTCGCGGAAGTCGCTCGTCTGCGCCGCCGCAGCCTGCAGTTGCGCTTCCATCCCGAGCTGCTCGTCGAGCGTCGCGGTGTCGGCGTGGTCGAAGAGCCGCTTCGTCAGACCGACGCCCCGCGTCGGCAGCTCGGCGTAGAACGCAGCGAGCTCCGCGGCGCGCGCCGGCAGCGCGTCCGCCTCGACGACCTCGGAGACGAGCCCCCAGGCATGCGCCTCCGCCGCCGTCAACCGCCGGTTCGAGGTCATCCACTCGAACGCACGCGGCGCACCGAGCAGGCGGTGGATGAAGTACGTGCCACCCGCGTCGGGGATGAGGCCGATGCCGATGAAACCCGGGACGAACGCGGCGTTGTCCGCGGCGATCCGGATGTCGCACGCGCACGCGAACGACAGACCCGCGCCGGCGCACGCGCCGTTGACCGCGGCGATCACCGGCTTCTCGAGTGCGCGGACGGCGAGAACGTTCGGGTGGTACGTCTCGCGCAGCCCGTCGCCGACGTCCCCCATGTCGCTGAACTCCGTCAGGTCCTGGCCGGCGCAGAAGGCGCGGCCGGAGCCCGTGACGACGACGGCGCGCACCTCGGGGTCACGCGCTTCCTCGAGCGCGTCGCGCAGCGCAGCGTGCAGGCCGCGCGTGAATGCGTTCATCTTCTCGGGGCGGTTCAGCGTGATCGTCTGCACCGCGCCGTCGCGCGTCACCTCGACGTCGGCCATGCGCGGAGCCTAACGGGGCGCGTTCAGCACGGAGAGCGCCTCGTAGTCGGCTGCCGTCGCCTGGTCGCCGATGAACACGGAATAGCCCGTCGTTCCGGCCGCCTCGAGCAGCGGGACGTAGTTCGCGGCCGGGTACTTCCGATAGACGCCGATGACCGGGTGCACACGGCCGATCGGCCACTTCGCGCGCAACGCGTGCGCCACGGTCATGTCGGGGCGGTCGACCTTCGGGAACTGGTTGTAGTACGCCTGCGGAAGCAGGTCGAAGCCGTTGTCGCGCCACGCGGCGAAGTCGATGGGCAAGACCCACGGCGGTATCGCGGCGCCAAAGGTCGTCAGTGCCGCCGGGAGATTCGGCTCCCAGAGGCGGAACGTCTGCGCGAACACGCGCGAGCGGTACCAGTTGCCGCTGTGCGGCTTGAACTCGTAGTCGTACTCCGCGTCCGCGATGTAGAAGTCGGCGCCGGAGAGCCGCACCTGGAACGCAGCGAGCTGCGCGGCGAGCCATGCGTTCGAGTCCTCCCAGCCCCAGAGCCCGACCTTCAACCCGTGCGCGCGCATGACCGAGATCCACTCGGGATTCGTGCCGTACTGCGTCCAGACGCCGTTGTGGACGTGAAAGGCGATCCACGTGAAGTGCGCCGCCTGCAGCTCGTCGGCGAGTGCCCAGGGCCCGGGAAAGTTGCCGAGGTTGTCGACGAAGACGCCGGCGCCCTCGAACGGGTTCGCGGTGTTGGCGGTGACGGTGCCCGCCTGCGCGGCGCCGACTGCGATGCATGCCGCACAGAGTGCGGCGGCGACTACTTGCCCTCGAATTCCGGGACCCGCTTCTCGATGAATGCGTTGAGGCCCTCCGTCGCGTCCTCGGACGCACGGGCAAGATAGAACGCGCGCCGCTCGAATTCGACCCCAACCGCGAGCGGTGCTTCGAAGGCCTTGTCGACCGCCTCCTTCGCGAGCCGGACGGAGATCGGGCTCTTCGCCGCGATCCCGGCTGCGACCCGCTTCGCCTCGACGAGCCACGCCTCCTGGGCGACGATCCGGGCGACGAGCCCGAACGACAGCGCCTCGCGCGCGCTCAGCATTCGGCCGGTGAGGATCATGTCCATCGCGACGGACTTGCCGACGGCACGCGTCAGCCGCTGCGTGCCGCCGGCGCCGGGCAGGACGCCGAGGTTGATCTCCGGCTGGCCGAACTTGGCCGACTCGGCGGCGACGATGAGGTCGCAGAGCATCGCGAGCTCGCAGCCGCCGCCGAGACAGAAGCCGGACACCGCTGCGACGATCGGCGTGCGGACGGCGCGAATCGAATCCCACGCGTCGATTCGCCGGTTCTCGTACAGGGAGATCGGCGTGCCCGCCGCGAGCTCGCCGATGTCGGCGCCCGCCGCGAACGCGCGCTCGTTGCCGCCGAGCACGATCGCGCGGATCTCGCGATCTTCGTCGAGCTCGCGGAGCGCGGCGACGAGCGCATCCATCACCTCGCCGCTGAGGGCGTTCAGCTGCTTCGGCCGGTTGAGCAGCACGACGGCGACGCGGCCGTCGCGCTCGACCCGGACGAGCTCTGCGTCGCTCACGATTCGAACGCGAGGAACTCCACGGTCGGCTGCGGAAGACCGCGCTTGTACGCGTCCTTGCCGGTCGCCATGAACTCGTCGCTGCGCGTCGCGTTCTTGAAGGCGTCCTGGTCGGCGAACTCCCACTCGGCGTAGTACGCGTGCTTCGCGTCGCCCATCGGCGAGCCGGTGATCCGGCCGTGCCGGAAAACGGAGCTCGGCACCTGCTTGCAGAGCGCTGCGTGCTCGGCGTAGCTCGCGGCGTCCGGCTCCTGGTCATAGAGAACGATCACTCGATACATGCCGCGTAGACTAGACCCATGGCTGGAAACGTCGTTCACTACGAGATCTCGGCGACGGATGTCGACCGGGCGCAGGGTTTCTGGTCCGGTCTCTTCGGCTGGCAGTTCGGCGAGAGCGCCATGCCGGAGGGTGAGTACCGGATGGCGCAGACCGGCGAGCAGAGCGGCGGCGCCCTCTCCTCGCACGGCGAGCCGGGCTGGTTCACCGCATGCCGGGACACGGAGGGGAACGCCTTCTCCCTCTGGCAGGGCGACCGCAGCGCGGGCTAGCGCTTATCGATCACACGCAGGGCCTTGCCCTCACTGCGGGGCAAGGACCCTGCGCGCAGGACCTCGACCCTGGCGTTGACGCCGAGCGCGTGGGAGAGCTGCGACTGCACGTCCCCGGCGCTCGCATCGCCCTCCACCAGCACCGTCAGCTCGTCGAGCCGGTGCGGCCGCTCGACGACGAGCTGGTAGTGCGGCTCGAGACCGGAGATCCCGAGCAGCACGCGCTCGACCTCGCTCGGGAAGACGTTGACGCCGCGGATGATCAGCATGTCGTCGGTGCGGCCGACGATCCGCGACATCCGCGCCGACGTACGACCGCACGCGCACGGCTCGCGCGTCACCGACGCGAGGTCTCCCGTGCGGTAGCGCAGGAACGGCAGCGCCTCCTTCGTCAGCGTCGTGAAGACGAGCTCGCCGACTTCGCCGTCGGGGACCGACTCGCCGGAGCCCGGATCGACGACCTCGACGAGGAAGTGGTCCTCGTTGATGTGCGCGCCGGCGCGCGCTTCGACGCACTCGGCCGAGACGCCGGGGCCGATGATCTCGGACAGCCCGTAGATGTCGACCGCGGTCAGGCCGAAGGCCTGCTCGATCGCCTCCCGCAACCCTTCGGTCCACGGCTCTGCGCCGAAGACGCCTGCGCGGAGGCGCAGCCGCGACGGATCCTCGACGTGGTCGGCGATCGTGAGCGCGTAGCTCGGCGTGCAGCAGAGGATCTCGGCGCCGAGGTCCTCGAGCAGCTGCACGTGACGCTGCGTGTTGCCGACGGAGGCCGGGACGACGGTGCAGCCGAGCCGCTCGGCTCCGTAATGGAGACCGAGCCCGCCGGTGAACAGCCCGTAGCCGTACGCGATGTGGACGACGGTGCCCACGTCGCCCCCTGCCGCCGCGATGGCGCGGGCGCAGCAGTCCGCCCACACGGCGATGTCGTTGCGTGTGTACGCGACGATCGTCGCCTTCCCGCGCGTCCCGGACGAGCCGTGCACGCGGACGCAGTCGCTCAGCGGCACGCGCAACAGCCCGAACGGGTACGCGTCGCGCAGCTGGCTCTTCGTCGCGAACGGCTGCTGCGCGAGCGCCTCGAGGTCGACCCCGAAACGCTCGCGCAGCCTGCGCGCCTGGAGCTCCTCGAGCTCGGACCGCGGCATCGTCTCCAGCTCGGGCTGGAAGATCGGCACCCGCCTACCCTACGAGCACCGGCTCCAACGCGTCCTGGTGCCTGCGCGGCAGCGCGAACGCAGCGGCCGCGGCGAGCGCGACGAGCACGCCGCCGACGTACATTGCCGGCTTCAGCCCGTCGACGAATGCGTCGGGCGTTGCGAAGCTGCCGTGTACCGAGAAGATCGAGGTCAGCACCGCGACGCCGAAGACGCCGCCGAGCTCGCGGATCGAGTTGTTCGCACCCGACGCGACGCCTTCCTCCTCCTCGCGCGCCGCACCGAGCACGATGCTCGCCGACGGCGCCCAGAAGAGGCCGCTGCCGATCCCGCCGACGATCAGCGACGGCAGCAGGGACGCATAGCTCGAGGTCGCCGAGGCCGCATCGGCGAACCAGAGCACCGCGAATGCGATGAACGACAGCCCGACGATCAGCAGCGGGCGCTCGCCGATCCGCGTCGCGAGGATCCCTGCGAACGGCGCGACGAACATCGGCATCACGGTCCACGGCAGCAGCCGCAGCCCGGCGCCGAGCGGGGAGTACCCGTGCGCGAACTGCCAGTACTGCGTGAGCAGGAACACGACGCCGAAGAAGCCGACGTACATCAGGAACGTCGCGGCGTTGGCGGTCGCGAACGTCCGGTCGCGGAACAACCGCAGCGGCAGCATCGGCGACTCGGCCGTCCGCTCCCAGAGGAGGAACGCGAGCACGAGGGCGGCGCCGCCCACGAGCCCGGTCAGGACCTCGGCGCTCGTCCAGCCGAGCTCCTGGCTGCGGACGACGCCCCACACGAGGCCGAAGAGGCCGGCGCTCGCGAGCGCGAGCCCCTTGAGGTCGAGCGAGCCGGAGATCCCGCCGTGGCTCTCGTCGAGCTTGCGCAGCGCGAGCGGCACGAGCACGACGCCGACGGGGACGTTGAGCCAGAAGATCCAGTGCCACGAGATGCCGTCGACGATCGCGCCCCCGACGACCGGGCCGAGGGCGACGGCGAGGCCCGCGACGGCGCCCCAGATGCCGATCGCCTGCGCCCGCTTCTCCTTCGAGACGCTCGCGCTGATCACGGTGAGCGTGAGCGGCATGACGATTGCACCGCCGATGCCCTGTGCGGCGCGGGCGACGACGAGCGCCGTCGCCGACGGCGCGAGTGCGGCCGCGGCGGAGGCGACGGTGAAGAGCGAGAGCCCGATCGCGAGTAGCCGACGGCGGCCGAAGCGGTCGCCGAGCGCGGCGCCCGTCAGCAGGAGCACCGCAAAGGTCAGCGTGTAGGCGTTGACCGTCCATTCCAGGCTCTGAAGCGAGGCATGCAGATCACGGCGGATCGTCGGCAACGCCGTGGACACCACGAGGTTGTCGAGCGTCACCATGAACACCGCCGCCGACGAGATGCCGATCGCCCAGAGCGTGCGCTTGGAGTTCGAGTTCGTCGTCATGAAGCTGATACTGCGCCGCGGGCCGCGTCTCGCGCCTCGGGCGCACCCCCAAACGAATCCCTAGGGTTAGCGGCATGGTTCCAGCGGCCCTGCTCACGCTCGCGGCGGGTGTCGCCGGCTCGGTCCAGGTCGCGCTGATGTCGCGCCTCGGCGAGCGGATCGGCGTGCTCGAGGCGCTCGGCTTCTCGGTCGCGCTCACCGGCGTGCTCGGCTTCGTCGTCCTCCTCGTCGCCCGGCAGTCGCTCGCCGGCTACGGCCGCGCCTTCCACCAGCCGTGGTGGATGCTCGGCGGCGGCGTCATGGGACTGCTGATCGTCTTCACCGTCACGTACGCCGGCCCGCGGATCGGCGTTGCCGCGACGGTCGGGATCCTCATCGCCGGCCAGCTCGCGATGGGCGCGGCGATCGACCGCTGGGGTCTCTTCCGCTCGGAGCAGATCGCGCTCGGATGGCCGCGCCTGGTCGGGATCGCCCTGCTCGCGGTGGGCGCCGCGCTCTCGCTGCGCAAGTGACGAATCGTCACAAGCACGGATCGGCGGTGCTGCTCGTGCTCGGCGCCGCGTCGTCCGTCCAGGCGGGCGCCTCGGCCGCGAAGTCGCTCTTCCCGGAGCTCGGCCCGCCCGGCGTCGTCTTCCTGCGGCTGCTCTTCGGCGCGGTCGCGCTCTCGGTGATCGCGCGGCCGGTGCTCCGCGGGCGGCCGTGGCACGAGCTCCGGCTCGTCGTCGCGCTCGGGGTCGTGCTCGTCTCGATGAATGTCTCGTTCTACGAGTCGATCGACCGGTTGCCGCTCGGGATCGCGGTCACGGTCGAGTTCCTCGGGCCGCTCGCGGTCGCGATCATCGGCTCGCGGCGGCGCGTCGACTTCCTCTGGGTGGTGCTCGCCGCGGGCGGCGTCGCGCTGCTCGCGGAGGGCGGCGGCCGGGGGTTCCATCCGCTCGGGCTCTTCCTCGCGGCGCTCGCCGGCTTCTTCTGGGCGCTCTACATCTATCTCTCGGTCCCGATCGGGAAGACCTACCCGGGCGCGAGCGGCCTCGCGCCGGCGATGGTGCTCGGCGCGGTCCTGATCGCGCCGTGGGGGATCGTCAGCGCAGGCCACCACCTCCGCGACCCGCAGCTCCTCGGCGCGGCGGCGGGCGTCGGCCTGCTCTCGAGCGCGCTGCCGTGGTCGCTCGAGCTCGAGGCGCTGCGCCGCCTGCCGACGAACGTGTTCGGCGTCGTCCTCTCGCTCGAGCCTGCCGTTGCCGCGCTCGCCGGCTTCGTCTTCCTGCATGAGCATCTGCGCGTGCGTGCCTGGCTCGCGATCGCGCTCGTCGTCCTGGCGAGCGCCGGCGCCGCACTCGACGTGCGGCGCCGGCCTCAAGCCGTGGACGTCTAGCCGGGCTTGATGTTCTGGTTGACCCGGAAGACGTTGTCCGGGTCGTACTGGCTCTTGATCCGTGCGAGCCGGTCGTAG
>Ga0182008_10001760_pt1 | contig 14199 bp, 10 predicted proteins | sample Sormic07211129_1_FD_120482 | JGI IMG/M metagenome (GOLD analysis project Ga0182008, IMG submission 120482) | Rhizosphere microbial communities from Sorghum bicolor, Mead, Nebraska, USA - 072115-129_1 metaG | ecosystem: Host-associated > Plants > Roots > Rhizosphere | place: USA: Nebraska...
CGATCTGGGTCAGGGTGGCTTCGGCCAGGGCCAGGAATTCCGATTCGCTCATGCTACACTCCAAAGATCTTAATCAAACCGTGATTCTAATCGTGAAGTCATCCTCAGCGTTTTATATCGGCATCGCCATTGTGGTTTCTAGCATCCTGGCCGGCTGCGGCCAGCCCGGCCCCCTGTACCTGCCCAAGCCGCCAGCGGCCAAGGGCGCGCCAGCCAAAGGCCCCGTCGAACCGGCCCCCGTGCCGCCGCCACCGGTCATCGTGCCGGCGACCTAAACGGAGCGCACCGGGGTGGCGGCATGCGCCGCCCTGGCAGTTTTGACGCGCTTATTCCAGGCAAAAACCACGCGGATTAACAGCAGTAGCGCGACGATAGAGCCGAACAGGATCGGTTGCGCGAAATTATGCTTGCCCGCCTTCATCCACCAGAAGTGCAGGATGCCGAGCGGCGCGATGACATAGATCAACCGGTGCAGCCACTGCCAGCGCTTGCCGCCCAGGCGCTTGACCATGCCGTTCGTGCTCGTCACGGCCAGCGGAATCAGCAAGACAAAGGCGATGAAGCCCACCGTGATGAACGGCCGCTTGAGCACATCCTTCCACATTTCCTGCAGATCGAAAAAGTGATCGAACCATAAAAACGTGGTGAAGTGCAGCGCCGCGTAGAAAAACGCGAACAGGCCCAGCATGCGCCGCAGCTTGATCAGCCAATTCCATTGCGTGAAGCGCCGCAAGGGCGTGACCGCCAGGCTGATGCACAGGAAATACAGGGTCCAGTCGCCCGTGCCGCGCGTGATGAATTCCAGCGGCTCCACCAGTTGCCCCGTGTACGTCAGCCAGACCATGCGCGCGAATGGCAGCAGCGCCAGCAAAAAGATCAGACTTTTCAGCAGCGACAACTGCCTGGTCGAGGGATTGATGGCCATGGTCTTTCCTTAAAAGAACTTCTTCAGGTCCATGCCCGCGTACAAGGAAGCGACATCGTTGTAGCCATTGAACATCAGGGTCTTGCGCTTGCGCGCGAGAAAACCGTCTTCGCCGATGCGCCGTTCGGACGCCTGCGACCAGCGCGGATGATCGACGTTCGGGTTCACGTTCGAATAAAAACCGTATTCGGACGGCGCCGACAGGTTCCAGGACGTGCGCGGCTGTTCCTTGACGAAACGGATCTTGACGATGGATTTGGCCGATTTGAAACCATATTTCCACGGCAAGACCATGCGCACGGGCGCACCGTTCTGGTTCGGCAAGGTTTCCCCATACATGCCCAGAGTCAGCAGCGCCAGCGGATGGTTCGCTTCATCGATGCGCAAGCCTTCCGTATAGGGCCACTGCAGCACGCGGCTGCCCACACCCGGCATCTGCTTCTTGTCGGCCAGGGTAATGAATTCCACGTACTTGGCATTGCCCGTCGGCTCGACCTTCTTGATGATTTCCGAGAACGAATAACCGACCCAGGGAATCACCATCGACCAGCCTTCCACGCAGCGCAGCCGGTAGACGCGCTCTTCCAGCGGCGCCAGCTTCAGCAGCGCGTCGAGGTCCAGCGTCATCGGCTTTTTCACTTCGCCTTCGATGCTGACCGTCCACGGCCGCGTGCGCAGGGTGCCCGCGTTTTGCGCAGGGTCGCTCTTGTCCGTGCCGAACTCGTAGAAATTGTTGTAGCTGGTGGCGTCTTTATAGGCCGTCTGCTTTTCCAGCGCCGAATAGGCGGGATTGAGTTTGGCTGCCAGCTTGGGATTCGTGCCTTGCGCGAAGGCTTCGCGGCTGGCCATTTCCAGCAAGGCCGCGCTGGAGATCGAGCCCAGCGCCACTTGCTTGATGAAGCTGCGGCGTGATTCAAACACGGCGCGCGGCGTGATTTCGGAAGAATACGGCAACTCAATGCCGTTGGGACTGCGCTTGATCAACATGGCGGCTCCGGAAAAAGGTGATTGGATATACCTTACACCAGTTTTTCCGGGCCGTTCATGACGCTTCTGTCATGCAAAAATGAATTACAGCTTGCCATAAGAGTGCAAACCTGAAAGGAACATGTTCACGCCCAAAAACGCGAAGGTCGTCACCAGCAAGCCCACCAGCGCCCACCACGAGGCAACGCGGCCGCGCAAGCCCGTCATCAGGCGCATGTGCAGCCAGGCTGCATAGTTGAGCCAGACGATCAGCGCCCACGTTTCTTTCGGGTCCCACGACCAGTAGCCGCCCCACGCTTCGGCCGCCCACAGGGCGCCCAGGATGGTCGCTACCGTGAAGAAAGCGAAGCCCACGGAAATGGCCTTGTACATGACGTCGTCGAGCACTTCCAGCGACGGCAGGCGGTCGACCAGGTAGCCGCTCGACTTGAGCAGATACGCGGCCGCCACCATGGCCGACAGGGCGAACGTACCGTAGCCGATGAAGTTGGCCGGCACGTGGATCTTCATCCACCAGCTTTGCAGGGCCGGCACCAGCGGCTGGATTTCCGCCGCGTCGCGCGTGACCGTGTACCACATCAGGAACACGACGGCCGCCGAAATGACCAGCATGACGAAGGCGCCCAGCTGGCGCGTCGCATAATGCTGCTCGTAGTACAGGTAGAACATGGCCGTGATCAGGGAAAACAGGATGAACACTTCATACAGGTTCGACACGGGAATGTGGCCCACGTCGGCGCCGATCAGGTAAGACTCGTACCAGCGCACCAGCATGCCCGTCAGGCCCAGCACCACGCCGGCCCAGCACAGCAGGGAGCCGACGGACGAGCCGAATTCCGAGCGCGCCACCAGACCGATCCAGTAGAACAGGGTCGACAGCACGAACAGGGTGCCCATCCACAGGATGGCGGACTGGCTCGACAAGATGTATTTCAGGAAGAATTTCTGGTTCGCCATTTCCAGGTGGCCCGCATACAGCTCGATGGCGAACAGCGACAGCACGGCCGCCAGCGGGATCAGCCAGCGCACGGGCTTCCAGTGCCAGCCCAGCCACGCGAACGTGGGCGCCGCGGCCAGCAGGATGGCCTTTTCATAGATATCCATGAAGGCGCCAAAGCGCATCAGGCCGAACAGCGAGGCGGCCAGCAAGCCGGCGCCGTACAGCCAATCGATCAGGCTCAGGCGCTTGAAAAATCCTGGTTCCTGCGTATATATTTGCTTGTTTGCCAATTCCATCATTTTCTCCATTCCCGGCGACGCGCAAGCGTCCCGAAACTCAGCCAATCCAACTCAGCGCAGCTTACGCCGATTGCGGCAGCTTTGCCTTCAAGTTCTCAAATTCTTTTTCAAAATCCAGCGTCTTGCGCTGCGTGCTCATGGCCATCAGGGCCTCGCTGCCGCCCTCGCCATCCTTGATCCACACCCACAGGCGGCGCTCGCGGATATAAAACATGGAAAATACGCCGATCACGAGGAACAGGCAACCGAGGTAGACCACGCTCTTGCCCGGCGAACGTGTCACCTGCAGCACGGACGCCTTGATTTCTGTAAAGTCGTCAAGTTGCAGATACACGGGCGCGCCATAGAAGAAGCTGTCGGACAGCGCATTCGTGGCCAGTTGCAGGAAGCGGCCGTGCTTGTCATCGGCCTCGATGGCTTTCAAGCCATCCTGGGCGCGTGCCGCCTGCCACAAGTCCCACAGGCTGCCGTTGAGGATTTTCATGAAGATATCGGCCGCTTTTTCTTGCTCGGCGGCAGGGATTTTCTCCAGGAAACGAGAAATGGCGAGGAAACCGCCCTCTTGCCCGTTGCCGGCAAAGATGCCCAGGCTTTTCGCCGCCGATTCCTGCAACTGGCCGCGCAAGGCTTCTGCGTTCGCCTGCGGCATGGCGCGCGCCGCATAGCGCGCGGCGGCCTGCTGGCGCAGCGCAGGATCTTGCAGCGCGGCACGCAAGCGCATCCACTCGTTCACGCTGTAATTGTCATCGGCGGGGATGCGCAGATAGCTGAACGGGTCGCTGGGGTTGATGCGCATGCCAGCCAGGAACACCGTCGTGCCATCGACCGTGACCGGCTGCATATAGTTCTGGTACTCGCGCGCCTGACCCGTCTTGTCGCGCAATTTGTATTGCACCGAGGGCCCCACGTTCTTGAGATCCTTGTTATGCGCGTTCTTCGCGGCCGACCCGAGGCGTTTATCGAGGCCGACGGCGAATTTATCGTTGAAACTTTCCGCCTTGTTGACGGCGCGCACGTCCTGGCCCGCGCTGAGGTTTTCCACGTTAAACGGACGGAAACCCGACCATTCCACCGTGTAGGAATTGCCGTCGCTGCGCTCGAGCGGCGTGCTGCCGCCCACTTCGCCGCCGATATCGAAGCGTTTCGTCGTCTTGCCCGTCATGGGATAACCCGTCAACTTGAGCTTGCTGCCGCCATCCTCAAAGCTCGACTGGTACAGAGCCAGGCCCTTGTACAGCAGCGGCTGGTTGACTTTGATGGTTGCAGGGAACGTCTCGCCCGTTGCATGATCGGTGATGACGACATCGCTAGCGAACAGCTTGGGCATGCCCGTGCTGTAGAAATCGATGTGGAATTTCTTCAGCAGGATGGTGATGGGCAGATCCTGGATCAGCACGCCATCGGCCTGGGGAATGATGGCCGTGTTGCTCGACGAGCCTTCCGGGATCATGGTATTGCCGCGGAAAGTAGGATTCGACAGGCTCAGCCGGTGCTGGGCGGGAATATCGGCGATCACGCCGCTGCCGGAAAACGGCGTCTTGCCAAAGAACCATTGCTGTACGCGGATCGGCATTTCCGAATCGAGCAAGCCGCCCACGCAGATGATGACGATGGCGCCATGGGCAAAGATATAGCCCCATTTATTCGCCGCGCCCCGCTTGGCCGCGACCAGGGTGGCGTTGTCCTTCTCGACCACCTTGGCCCCGTAGCCGGCGTCTTTCAGGCGCATCACCATCTGCTGCGCCAGCACGGCGCGCGGCAGCGGTGCCTGCCATTCCAGCTTGTGGTGGAAATTGCGCAGCGATTGCTCGCGCACGGTTTCGCGCCAGCTGCGCATGTCCTTGAGCATCTTCGGCGCATTGCGCACGATGCACAGCGAGGTCGAGGCGACGAGGAAGCCCATGATCACGAGGAACCACCAGGCCGAATACACGGAATACAGGCTCAGCTTGTCGAAGACGGCGAACCAGAACGGGCCGAACTGGTTCACATAATTGGGCATGGGCTCGTTTTGCTTGAGCACGGTGCCGATGATGGAGGCGATGGCGATCAGGGTCAGCAAACTGATGGCAAAGCGCATCGACGAGACCAGCTCGACGAATTCAGCCAGGCTGCGGCGTTGGGTCTTTAACTCGATTCCGGTCGTGCCTGTGCTCATACGTGGATACTCATACGGGATATGCAATCTTCAAGAAAATGTAGGCATGGAGCAGAATGTTTCTCCGCGCAAGGCGGCAGCATACTCCTGTTTGGCCCCTGCCATAAAAAAGGGCAGCCTGTGGAAACGGCCGCCCTTGTTCATGCGCGCTGCTGCGCCTGGCAATCTCTTGCCACTATGAAAACTTACTTCAGGCCGGCGATATAATCGGCCACGGCAGCGATCTCGTCATCCGACATGCGGGCGGCGATGGTGTGCATTTGCGCACTGTTCTTGCGGGCATCGGCCTTGGTGCTGCGGAACATGGTCAGCTGGGCCACCGTGTAATCCTGGTGCTGGCCGGCGATGCGCGGATACTGGACGGGAATGCCATTGCCCGTCGCGCCATGACAGCTGGCGCAGGCGGCAACTTGCTTGGAAGCAATGCCACCACGGTAGATTTTCTTGCCCAGGTCAATCGTATCCTTGTTTTTCGCGGCGCCCGGCTTGGACACCTGCGTGCCCAGGTAAGCGGCGATATTCTTCTTGTCGGCGTCGCTGAGCATCTTCGCGTAGGTCGTCATGACGGGCTGGTTGCGCTCCGGCGTGGTGAAGTCGACCAGTTGCTTGTAGATATAGCTTTCGTGCTGGCCGGCCAGCTTCGGATTGACGGAAATGGTCGAATTGCCGGCCGCGCCATGGCAGGAGACGCAGGCAGGCAAGCCGCGTGCCGCATCGCCATCGGCGTACAAGGTAGCGCCCTTGGCGGCATCAGCCTTGACGGCCGGTTTCGGTGCTTCGACCGCGGAGGCAGTTGCCGATACAGCCAGCAAAGCGAGCAGCATGGATTTGAACAACGGTGAAAACGCACGATTCATTCAGGCACCCTGAGACAGTGAGAAATTAGTGGTGGACATTGCCGCGCCCTGGGGATTTTTGCTTTATTTTCAGGGCCGCAAGCCGCATCGCTGCTACGCCGGCAACAATAAACAACCCCTTATTGTACAATAGCTTCTTGGCGTTATCGCTCCCTTATCGCTCCCTTTTGTTGCTTTACTACTCCCATGTCAAAACTCTGGCAAGCCCGCTTCTTTACGACCGTCAACCAATTGCGTGACCTGCCCGATACCACGGTGCCGGAAATCGCCTTTGCCGGCCGCTCCAATGCCGGTAAATCGACCGCCATCAACATCTTGTGTAATCAGAAAGGCTTGGCGTTCGCCTCCAAGACACCTGGCCGTACCCAGCACATCAACTACTTCTCCATCGGCGGCGCCCACGTGGCGCAGCACCGTAAGGATGCCACCATCGTCGAAGAGATCGAATGCCTGCTGGTCGACTTGCCGGGCTACGGCTACGCGGAAGTATCGGGCTCGGCCAAATTGCACTGGCAGCGTCTGCTGGGCGATTACGTGCAGCGCCGCGAGCAATTGGCCGGTTTGATCCTGATCATGGATTCGCGCCGCCCGTTCACCGACCTGGACATCCAGATGCTGGAATGGTTCGCCCCAACGGGTAAACCGATTCACTGCATCCTGACGAAAGTCGATAAGCTGAACCGTAATGAGTCCGTGAATGCCTTGCGCCAGGCGAAAGCCAAGCTCGACAGCTATGTGGATGAAGACGGCGTCGGCTTCCCGTTCACCGTGCAACTGTTCTCGGCCTTGAAACGAGTCGGCATCGACGAAGCCAATGACAAGATCATGGAACTGGCCGGCATCAGCGAAGACGGCGCGGCCCAGATGGTCGACCTGATCGACATGGAAGACGACGTCGAGCCGGAATCCGACAAGCCGGCTTGATCGAGATCAACGCTGCGTAAAAAAGGCTGCCCGTTCACACGGTGCAGCCTTTTTTTATTGCGCGAGCGCCGGGCGCCTAGCGCCGTCCCGGTCCCGGCCGCTTCTCGGAAAAGAATTCCTGGCGCAGGAAGGCAGTCAACTCGGCCGTATCTTCCACGCGCGCGCTGAGGTTGACGTTACGTCCCAGGCGCCGCGATTCCCAGACGAAATCGCCGGGTTTTTCGGCACGGATCAGCTGGATCATCTTCTTGATGATGGCCGTTTCGATATCGGGTTCATTGCCCAGTTCTACTTTTTCCTGCTTCAGCCAGTTGCGCTTGAAGTTGCCGTTCCAGCCCTTGAACTTGACTTCGGCGCTGAACGAGGTCTGGTTGACGATGGAAAACACGCCGCCCGAATCCTCGCGGTCGCTGCCGGAATTGCGTCCCTGCGCGCCGGCGATATTCGCCTTGGCCACGCGCATGGCGCGGTCGTTTTCGCTTTCCTCGGCCGGCGGCGTGGGATTCTGCGCCTCGCGCTGCTTGCGGCGCTGCTCGATCATCGAGCTCATGTCTTCAGCGGGCGGCGGCGGCAACGGCACTTTCGACACCAGCGGCGGCGTGTACGTCTCCAGTTTCGGTTTGTCGCGCGGCACGTCTTTTGTGACCACGCGCTTGCTCGGGGCCGGCGGCGGTTTCACCTTGGCCACTTTCGTGTCCTTCGGCTTGGGCGTGGGCTTGGGTTGCGGCTTCGGTTGCGGCTTGTCCTTCAGCGGCGCGATGTAGACCATCGCGCTTTCCTTCTTCGGCGGCGGAATCTTTTCGATCTTGTCACTGCGCAACAAAACATACGCCGCCAGCAGCACGTGCAGCAAGACGGACACGCCGAGCGCAACCTTGCGCGTGGTGCTGGTCTTGGACCCGTAGGCCGGAGGTGGCTGGATCACTTGCCCGCAGGTGGGGCAAACATCGGAATCGGCAGCCAACAAATGGGTCGTGTCATGCAAAATGAATCGTGCTTTCTGTGTAGCGAAGAAATAACATTACAGGGCAGCCATAGTGCCAGAGTCCCTTGCTTTTGGGAACACTTCCTCGGCCTTTCCAACCCGCAGCGTACAGGATAGCGGCATTCCTTGCAGCGCTGACCAGAGTACCCGAGCCGTCCCTTGACGGTTGTTACCGTATGTATCACTGCCCATACAAAACCGGCGCCCCATTCACGCAGGAATGGGACGCCGGTCACGGGTCACAGCTCACGCACGTGCTCAAGCCTGGTTGTCGAGCGCCACCAGTTGCTCGTCCGTCACCGGCCCCGTGCCGCTGTACTTGTCCAGGAACAAATAGATGACGGGGGTGATGAACAGGGTAATCACTTGCGAAAACAGCAATCCGCCGACCACGGCCAGGCCCAGCGGCTGGCGCAGCTCGGCGCCGGCGCCCAGGCCCAGGGCGATGGGCAAGGCGCCCATCAGGGCCGCCGCCGAGGTCATCATGATGGGGCGGAAGCGCAGGATGCACGCCTGGCGGATGGCTTCAGGCGGGCTCATGCCCTCGTTGCGCTGCGCATGCAGGGCAAAGTCGATCATCATGATGGCGTTTTTCTTGACGATACCGATCAGCATCAAGATACCGATGATGGCGATCATGGTCAGGTCCATGCCGAACAGGCGCAAGGTCAACAGCGCCCCCACGGCCGCCGACGGCAAGCCGGCAAGGATGGTCAGCGGGTGGATGTAGCTTTCATACAGCACGCCGAGCAGCACATAGATCACGGCCAGCGCGGCGATGATGAGGATGATCTGGCTCGACTGCGAATCCTGGAACACGGCCGCGTCGCCGCCGTAGCGCGTGATGATGGAGGCCGGCAAGCTCATGTCCTTGCCCATCACGTCGATCTTGCCCGTGGCAACGCCCAGCGGCACGTCCGGCGCCAGGTTGAAGGAGATCGTCACGGCCTGCAGCTGCCCCTGGTGATTGACGGAGGTGGGACCGATCGTGCGTTCCACGTAGGCAATACTCGACAGCTTCACCAGTTCGCCCGACTTGCTGCGCACGGACACGCGCGTGAGCGCATCGTCATACTGGCGGTCCGGCGTGGCTGCTTCCAGGATCACGTAATAACTGGCGGCCGAGGAATAGATGGTCGACACTTGCCGCTCGCCAAAGGCGCTGTACAGGGCCGTGCGGATGTCGGACATCTGCACGCCCAGCAGATTGGCCTTGTCGCGGTCGATCCTGAGGGAAGCCTGCAAGCCCTTGATCTGCGAATCGCTGGTGACGTCGCGGAAAGCGGGGTCGGCGCGCATGCCTGCAATAAACTTTTCCGCCCAGTCGTTCAAGGCGTCGGGACTGACGCTTTGCAAGGTGTACTGGTAACGGCTCTTGCTCTGGCGTCCGCCCAGCTGCAAGTTTTGCACGGGACGGAAATACACGGCCATGCCGGGCACGGCACTCGTCGCGCGGCGCAGGTTTTCCAGCACCACGGGCATTTTCGGCCGCTCGCTGCGCGGTTTCAGCACCATGAACATGCGGCCCGTGTTGCCGCCGCCGACGAACGACGTCACATCCTGCACGCTGGGGTCCGCCTTGAGCACGGCCGCCACGCGGGATTGCAAGTCCTGCAAGGCCGCCGAGGAAATATCCTCCGACGCTTCCGTATTCACCTGGATCTGGCCCAGGTCTTCCTCGGGGAAGAACCCCTTCGGAATGGTCGCGTACAGCAGCACCGTCAGCGCGAACGTGCACACGGCGATGAACAGCACCACGTTGCGGTGCGCCAGGGCCTTGTCGAGCAGATGCACGTATCCGTTGCGCAATTTCGTGAAACCGGCCTCGAAGTGGCGGCCGATGAAGGACTTTTCGCCATGCGTGGGGTCGCTGTCATTGTGTTCGCGTGTATCGGCCGGCAGGAAGCGGCTGGCCAGCATCGGCACCAGGGTCAGCGACACGATGGCCGAGACGAGGATGGACAGCGAGACGACGACGGCGAACTCGTGGAACAGCAAGCCGATCACGCCCGGCATGAAGAAGATGGGGATGAACACGGCCACCAGCGAGACGGAAATCGAGATGATGGTGAAACCCATTTCCTTGGCGCCCACGAGGGCCGCCTGGATCGGTTTCTTGCCCATCTCGATATGCCGCACGATGTTTTCCAGCACCACGATGGCATCGTCGACCACCAGGCCCACGGCCAGGGTGATGCCCAGCAGGGAAACGTTGTCGAGGCTGTAGCCTAGCCAGTACAGCAGGGCCAGCGCGCCGAGCAGGGAAATGGGCATGGTGACGGCCGGAATGAAGGTGGCCGCCGCGCGATGCAGGAACAGGAAGATCACCAGCACCACGAGGATCACCGTCAGCGCCAGGGTCAGGTTGACGTCGTGGATGGCTTCGCGGATCGAGACGGAACGGTCGTTGACCAGGCTGATCTGGATGGACGCGGGCAATTGCGCCTTGAAACCGGGCAAGAGTTTGCGCACGGCATCGACCACTTGCACCGTGTTCGCATCCGGTTGGCGCTGCACCAGCAAGGTGATCGAGCGCTCGCCGTTGAAACTGCCGGCCGTCTTGGTCGACTGGAAACTGTCTTCCACTTCGGCCACTTCCTTCAGCCGCACGGGCTGGCCGTTGCGTGTGGCAACGATGAGTTCGGCAAAATCGGCCGCCTTCATCATCTGCGGGTTGCCCTGGATGGTCAAGGTCTGGCTGGGGCCGTCGAGGATGCCCAGCGGCGAATTCGTGTTCGAGGCGCGCAGCGCGGTGGCCAGCTCGTCCATCGTCAGGTTGCGGGCGTTCATCAGGTCGGCACGGGCGCGCACGCGCACGGCGAAGCGTTTCTGGCCATTCACGCTGACCTGAGCCACGCCAGGCAAGGTCGACAGGCTGGGCGCGATCAGGTTTTCCGCATAATCGTTGAGATCCGACAAGTTCAACGATGGCGACGTCATCTGGATGAACAGCACGGGCGCATCGGCCGGATTGACCTTGCGATAGGACGGCAAGTCCGTCATTTCCGTCGGCAACTGGCGCTGCGCGCGCAGCAGCGCCGCCTGCACGTCGACGGCCGCCTCGTTGACATTGATGCTGGCGTCAAACTCCAGGGTCAGCGACGTATTGCCCAGGGTACTCGTGGAAGTGATCAGGCTCAGGCCGGCAATCGTGGAAAACTGTTTTTCCAGCGGCAAGGCCACCGAGGACGCCATGGTTTCGGGGCTGGCGCCGGCCAGGTCGGCGCTGACGTTGATGACGGGCGTGTTGTAGCTTGGCAAGGCGGCCACGGGAATGTGGCCATACGCCAGCACGCCGGCCAGGATGATGCTCAAGGATAGCAGCACCACCATGACGGGGCGGCGGATGCTCAGTTCGGACAGGTTCATGCTGGCTTGCCCTGCGGTGCGGCGGCGCCATCGGCGGCCTTGTGTTTTTCCGCCAGGCGCACCTTGCCGCCCGGACGCAGGTTCTGCTTGCCATCGACGATGACTTTTTCATCGCCGGTCAAGCCGGTGACGACGGCATTCGGGCCGAATGCATACACGCGGGCAATCTTGCGCACCTTGGCCGTGTTGTCGGGCTCCATCGAATACACGAAGACGCCCGTGGTATTGGTGATGATGGCGTTTTGCGGAATGACCAGCGCATCCTTGAGCGTGCGCACCGTCAGCTGCGTATTCACATACTGGCCAGGCCACAGGTCGGTGCCGCCATTGTTGAAACGGGCCTTGACCTTGATCACGCCCGTGGCGGGATCGACGGCATTGTCGATAAAGTTCAGCTTGCCTTCCAGTTGCTTGCCGCCCGCGTCCGACAGCAGCGCCTTGACCGGCACCTCGCCCGCCTTCTGCGCCGCCAGCAAGCCCGACAGGCTGCTTTCCGGCAAGGTGAAGACCACGTCGATCGGGTCGAGCTGGGTGATGCTGGTCAGCGAGGTGGTCGGCTGCACCAGGCTGCCCGCGTAGACATTGATGGCGCCCACGCGGCCGCTCTGCGGCGCGCGCAGGACGGTGTAGCTGGAGTCGACCTGGGCCGCGCGCAAGGCGGCCTGGTCGGCGGCCAGCAAAGCGCGTGCCGCGTCGAGCTGGCTTTGCAGCGTGTCCACGGCGCCCTGGGCGATGAAGTTCTTGCTCAGCAAATCCTGGCTGCGCTTGAGCTGGCGTTCGAGATCGGCGACCGAGGCGCGGTCGCGCAGCACCTGCGCCTGCGCCTTGTCGACATTCGCATGCTCGCTGCGCGCATCGAGCGTAAACATCAGCTCGCCCTGCTTGACGAACTGGCCTTCGCGGATGTGCACCTTGGTAATCGTACTGGTCGTCTGCGGATGCAGGTCGACGCTGCTGATCGGCGTCACGCTGCCATTGGCCTGCAGCAGCATCGGCACATCCTGGCGCACGGGCGCGACCACGCTCACCGTCGTCGGCGCCTGTCCGCCCTTGCCCCCTTTGCCATCCTGCCCACCTGCCGCTTTGCCGGACTGATGATTGAAATACCAGATGCCGCCACCGATACACAGGGCCGCACCCACGAGGATTGCCAGGCTAGTCTTTTTCATTGTTCTGTCACGCTGTTGCAGCGCAGGGCCGCAGGTTGAATGTAGTAGTTGCCAGGGAGGCTTAACGCGCAATATTGTCGCATGGAAATGCTCATTTTCCTGCGTAATACTCTGGCACGATGAGGGTGACTTCCAGTCCACCGTCGACATGATTGGCCAGCAAGACCGTGGCGCCATGCTGCTCGGCGATATTGCGCGCGATGGTCAGGCCCAGGCCCGTGCCGCCCGATTCGCGCGAACGCGAGGTTTCTATCCGGTAAAACGGCTCGAACACCTTGGCCAGTTGATCTGGCGCAATTCCCGGCCCCCCGTCGCGGATGCGGATGCGCGCCGCGCCGGCGATGCGCTCGACGGTCACCTGCGCGTACTGGCCATACTTGACGGCATTGTCGATCAGGTTCACCAGGCAGCGCCGCATGGCGATCGGACGGGCCATCAAGGCCATGCCGGCCTGTCCGGCCAGAGTCACATTCTGCCCGGCATCGGCCGCGTCGGAGCAGACGCTATCTAACAGGGAGTCGAGATCGAGCGCCTGCATCGCTTCCGTGCTATCCATCGAGCGGGCCAGGTCCAGCCCTTCCTTGACCATGCTCTGCATGGCGGACAAGTCGCCCACCAGGCGGTCATACAATTCCGTATCAGCCACTTTTTCCAGGCGCAGGCGCAAGCGCGTCAGCGGCGTCTGCAAGTCGTGCGTGATGGCCGCCAGCATTTGCGTGCGCTGGGAAATGTGTTGGCGGATGCGCGCCTGCATGGCATTGAAGGCGGCGCTGGCCTGGCGGATCTCGCTGGCGCCCGACAAGGTCAGCGGCGGGTGGTTGATGTCGTTGCCCAGGTCTTTCGCCGCCTGCGCCAGTTGCTTGAGCGGGCGCATGGTCATGCGCGTGACCAGGTAAGCGAGGATGGCGATGCTGATCAGGAAAGGCAGCAGGGTCATCCAGTCGTTATGTTCATTGAACGGCGGCTGCTGGCGCGGCGGCAAGACCATCAGGCGCAGCACGTGGCCATCCTGCATGCGCACGTCGAGATTTTCGCAGGTACCGCCCCATGGCTTGGCGCCGAACTTGCCCGGCGACTGGCGCGGCTTGACGCAGGCTTCCGGGCGTTCGGCCAGCGCGCTGACCTTGAAACCTTCGCCCAGCTTGGCTTGCAGGGCGGTGGAAAATTCCGTCGGCGCGCCGGGCGTATGTTCCTTGTCAGGACGCAATTCCAGGCGCACGCTGCCCTTGTTGGCGACCTTCAGGTAGGCGGCGCGCGAGGCCAGCGGCACCACGTCGGCCGCCATCACCAGCTGCTCGGCCCGCTCGACGGCATGGTAGTCGCGGTATTGCTCGATGGCGCGCTGGCGTTCGCCCACGGCCAGCCACTGCGTCAGCGCGGCCGAAGCGACGATGCCGATCAGCAAAAACATGAAGACACGGCCCGTCATCGATCCCAGGAAGGCCTTCACGCGTGCGGCTCCACATTGACTTGGCCGGCCAGCACATAGCCGCCGTTGCGCACGGTCTTGATGATTTGCGGCAAACGGGCGTCCTCACCGAGCTTTTGCCGTAGGCGGCTGATCTGGATATCGATCGAGCGGTCGA
>Ga0182008_10001762_pt1 | contig 14190 bp, 13 predicted proteins | sample Sormic07211129_1_FD_120482 | JGI IMG/M metagenome (GOLD analysis project Ga0182008, IMG submission 120482) | Rhizosphere microbial communities from Sorghum bicolor, Mead, Nebraska, USA - 072115-129_1 metaG | ecosystem: Host-associated > Plants > Roots > Rhizosphere | place: USA: Nebraska...
ACAACAACCAGATGTCATAGACGTCCTGGCGCCGGTTTCGCCTTCGGATCGGCTGCTGAAGCAAGGAGCGCATCTTTTCAGCCAGCACATTGTGTAGCGTGTACGAGCGAATGGTGGCTCCCCCATCCAGCTCCAACATCTCCACGTCGAAGACGGCCTCGTTGAAGCTGTAGTCGATCTCGACCACTTGGGCGGATTTGCCGGCGTTCAGCCGGGCCATGGCGGTCGCATTGGTTTTGTCTGCGAATCCGATCTTCAACGCCAGGTTGTGGTGGGTGCGATTCTCCCCTTTGGGCTCGAGCCTGTGTGACTGTAAGCGGCACGCCGTACTGTAAGGCAGCCTCTCCTCTGCCGCGAGCAAGCCTTCGCGAATCTCCGACAGAACGGCCTCCACACTCTCGGGCGCGTACTTGTCGCTTGTGGAAAAATCCAGGTCCCGCGTATATCGCGAGCTGTCATAACGAATGGCCAGCAACAAGCCGCCTTTCATGACCATCTTGGCCTGCAGGTTCTGAGAATGGCCAATGCTGTCCAAGATCGTATGGACGGCCTCGCGGAAACCCTGCTGGCCATTGGGCGCATTCGTCACCCATGCGGCGATATCGACTTCGTTCACGGTGACTCCGGGACGGAATCCGGTGGCGCCAAAGACGGCACGTTCAACGACAACATCCATCTCTCCGAAAAGACCGGGGCGTACTCCTCCTGTGGATCCAGCTTGCGCGATCCGCCGCGCTGGACGCTCGATGCCCAGTCGTCGATGCGAGAGTCCTTCAATCCACACACTTCTTCCAACAGATAGCCCGCCCGGGCTTGCTCGATCGATTTGCCATGCCTCGACACCTCATCCACGATGAGGCTCAAGTACTTGGCGGCGTATTCACGGTAGGTATCCACGACATGCTGCATTCCTCCGCAATACTCGGGCTCCCGCAGCATGTCCAGAAAAGTACGGCCGACCATCGCCACGCGGATGGCTGGCGACTTGATGATCTTGAAGGCCCCTCGATGCGACCGGCGCATCAACTCGACCCTCATGCCATCGATCCGCTCGAACTTTTGGTACCGCAAGGTGGGCAATCCTGCAGAAAGATGGGCCTCCGCTCTCTTTTTTCGATCCTTGTCCATGCGGGCCGCAGCCTGCTCCTTCCACTCCTTGTCCGGGGGCGTAGAGAGGTAGAGGATTTTGGAGAACCGATCCGTGATGCCGTGGTATTCCATCGCGCTCAGATGGCTGACATAGGCAAAGGGATCGACAGCACAGGCGATCTCCATGGGCAACGGCTTGACGTGGCCGAAAAGATGAAAAACCGTTCCCGCCTTAAAATCCTTGCTGGGGGAGATGAGCCCGAAAGAGGCTAGGCGCTGAACGATCTCTGTATAAATCTCCGCCGATATCTCGACCTGCAATGCCGAAGCTTGGTCGGCGGCCAGCGAGCCCAGTTCATAGTCCGTGATGACCGGCCGCTCCCACTTGCCCAGCCACTCCTGAAGCAAGCGCGTCAAGACCGTTGCGGCGTGCGAAATCTGCTTGACCTTCATGGCAACATAAAATCTGCGTCCTTAGGACGCAGATTTTATGTTGCCAGCAGATCGGTGTCAAGCGGGAATGATGCGTCGCGATAACATGTATATAAAATACGTCCTAAGGACGTATTTTATATACATGTTCTTTCCTCGCAACCAAGGAAATCGCGCAACGGTTTCGCCTTGGCGTCGCGTCCGGTTTGAAGCGCTGCCCATGCAGCTGCTCGACCTTCAATGAGCCGAACAGCGTCTCGCTGCAGGCGTTGTCCAGCCATTGACGACTCGACTATGCTTCGCCCGCCGCGCATGCGGCGCCCCTCGTTCCGCCGCGCTCATCGACGGACGCCGGACCGACCCACCTTTTCGCAGAGAGAAAGAGTTCGCCCTATGTTCCGCACCCTGCTCAAGTCCAAGATCCACCGTGTCGCCGTCACCGACTGCGAACTGCACTACGAGGGCTCCTGCGCCATCGACGAAGACCTGCTCGATGCCGCCAACCTGGCGGAGAACGAGCAGGTGCACATCTGGAACATCAACAACGGCCAGCGCTTCGTCACTTACGCGATCCGCGGCGAGCGCGGCACCGGCATCATCTCGGTCAACGGCTCGGCCGCACGCCGGGCCTCAGTGGGCGACCTGATCATCATCGCGGCCTTCGGCCTGGTGCCCGAAGACCAGGTGGCCGGCTACAAGCCCAAGCTGGTGTTCGTGGACGAGGCCAACCGCATCAAGGAAGCGCGCGCACACATTCCGGTGCAGGCGGCTTCGGGCGAGGCCATCGCGGCGTAACAGAGCACGGCGTCCGAAGAAGAACCGAGAATTTCGGACATTTCATCTCCCGCTTCTCCGAAGACATCGACATCACGGTCTTTCGAGATGACCTGGTCAGGGCGTAGAGGCGGCAGACCTGGACGGGCTCAGCGTTAAAAGGCGCCGGGCTCGCCTCGACGCCATCCGCGATGCATGCCAAAGCTACATCGCAGGCCAGTTGACCGCCCCGTTCACCGAAGTCGCGGCCGCTGCGATTCCCGGAGGCCGACCCCGACGACAAGGACGGGCAAATCCTGCTGTTCTGGTATCCCGCGGTCACGGCGGCCGAAGGCGACTACATCCGCGCTGCCGTCAAGATCGAAGCTGCTGCCAAATCCGCCCTGGACCCACATATCGCCGCAACAGTAATGCCCTACGTAGCGGCCGATTTGCCCGATCTGAACCTCGCTGTTGGCAACGTCACCACGGTGCAGCCCGAGCGAACATTCTGGGACAAGGTCATCATCCTCCTCGGTCTGCGCCAATGGTACGACCGCCGCCAGGAACTGCGGCCCGAAGGCCAGCGGATATCGCGTCACTGTTACGACGTCCACCGGCTCGCGCAGGCAGTCGGAACACAAGCTTGGCAGAAGCTCGCCGCCGACTGCGCCACGCACGCCAGGCTGTTCTTCGGCAGCCCCGACTTGGGCCCGGATACCGCGGTTGCAGGCACATTCACGCTGACCCCAATGCGGCAATGCAAGACGCGCTCGTGCGGGACTACGCCGCGATGTCGGGCATGATCTTCGGCGACATCCCACCTCTGAATGCAGTGCTGGCCAGCGTTGCCGCCTCGCAGGAGGCAATCAACGCCGCAGTCCGCAGACCGTTGCAATCAGGGAAGCCAACCTGAAGCGTCGCTCAAATTGGATGCGGGTGGCCTCATCCAGCGGGTTCATGGAATGCACATGGAGCACCGCGACTTCGACGTTGTCGGCGCGCAGTTGCTCGGCCACCTCATTCGGACTTTGCGAGTGGACAGGTCGACCTCGACATCCGCTACGGATGCGCCTCCTCCACCGGTCCATCCCGAGCGATCGACTTACAGTGCATCCAGCGGGTAGATCGGACGCCGCACGCGCTCGAAGCGCAACTTCGAATAATCCGACGTCGTCACACCGACGCTGTCGCATTCGATCACGTCGGCCGCCAGGCTGCCGAAGCCGGCTCGCCAATGCACCCGGCTCTTCAAGACGAGGTACCTGACGCGATCCAGATCGATGCCGAGCGACATGAGGTACGCCAGGTCATGCGGCTCGGTCGCCACGGAAGTCACCACGACCTGGACGCCGCCGGCCTGAAGCACGACGGTCTTGCCTGCGCTGATCGCTACCCCAGCCATCATGGGACCGCGCAGCCGGAATGCGCCATCGTTGATGGTGCGAACGCGCGCCGAAAGGGTGAGCGGCGGGTTGGCATCACCGGTGGTGGTCAGCTCGCTCAGGCCACCGAGCGACAGCGTGACTTCGTTGCCGATGCCTGCTGCAATGGCCTCCTCCACCGCCTGCGGATCGCGAATGGCGTAGAACACCGCGTCCTGAAGGTCCTGGCGCAGCACCTCGGCCAGCACGCCTGTCGTGTCCATCGTGCCACCGGACGCGCTGTTGTCGCAGTGATCGAGCAGGACGACCACCCGCCCGGCGGCCGACTTGGCCTGTGCGACCGATTTCGCCAGGGGCTGTCCCTTGTACACGAAGGCCGAGCGGTTCTCCCAGGCCTGATCCAGCAATTCATCGCGCACTTGCCTGGCCTGTTCTTCATTCGCGTCCGTGCACACCACGGCCGACAGGCCGGCGTTGCGGATGTCCGCATGCGGAAAGCCGGTGAACACGGAGGCGGCGAGCACCGTCCCGGCTTGCTCGAGTTCGATACACCGCGCCTGCAGCGACCGGTTGGGCTGCGCATGCGTGCCCTGGCGCATGACGTGCGGCAGCATGGGCCGGTTGTCCCACGCGAGCACGGGACGAATTTCTCCACGAATCGTGCGCACCAGGAGTTCCGCGGCCCGCCGGCCCGCGGCGGCCATGTCGACGTGCGGATAGGTGTGGTAGCCGCTGAGAACCGTCAGGCGCGCGACCATCTCGGGATAGAGATTGGCGTGCATGTCGAACGCCGCACCGATCGGGACTGTCGGCTGCAGCTCGCGAAGCCGGCGCAGGAGTTCGCCTTCGCCATCTTCATGCGCGGGCGTGACCATTGCCCCATGCAGATCGAGCAGGATGCCGTCGAAGACCTTGCCACGGGCTGCGTCGAGGATCAGTCCGACGATCCGCTCGTAGGCTTCGGTGTCGACCAGCCCGCTCGGGCTCGCTTCGGCGACCACGGCCACCGTGATCTCGCAGCCTTCGCGATCGGTCACTTCAAGGAAGCCGCCCATTCCCGTGCCCGTGCCACGCCGGGCTGCCGCCGCGGCATCACCGACGAGTGGGGTGTCGCCGTCGCGGAAAAATCGCTGCAGCGGCGTTGGCGCGGGCGAGAAGGTGTTCGTTTCGTGCTTGAAACAAGCCAGGAGCAGGCGAAGGGGGGCTTTGTGGTTCATTGATTTCCTTGGAGTCGTCGATGGATGATTCGCAGCGGTCAGGCGTCCACCGCCTGAAGAACCGCATCCCACGCAAGGTCCGATGCGGCTTCGGCAAGCACGAAAGGGTCGACCGTTGCAGTTCCTGTTCCCGTGGAGAGCGCAAAGAGGATGTCGCCGTCGTGCGGCGTGTGGAACGGCTGGATGGCGCGAGCCATCGAGGAGTGGACCTGCCTGCCGAGTTGCCGCAGCAGCAACGAGGGCATGGGCTGGTCGATCACGAGCACGGTGAGCGTGGTGTTCTCGGTGGTGGCAACGGTGCCCACCGGTTCGGCGGGCGCGCCGGCTGCGGCCGGGGCGGTGGGCACAAGCACCTCGCGCGGATGATGGCGCACGCCCGTGCGCCGATGACGCAGGCCGCGCACCACTCGACCTTGGCGGTCGACGATCACGCCCAGCGCATTGACCACGGTGGCAATGAAAACGCGCGTTCCGCCGATCATCGCGAAGGCGGCGCCCTGTCCGCCGGGCTCGCGCTCGTAGTCCGGATAGGCCGCGAACTTGCCCACCGCGGCCGAGCGCCCCGCGCCGCGCGCGCCCTGCGGAAATGCCCCTGCCTGCGCCGACCGGTAGGCTGCCGCGCCGAGCGCCTTGTCCGGATAGATCGAATTGGTGCGCCCGCCGAAGTCGTAGATGATGGCGCCGGAGACCAGCGCGATCTTTCCCCAGCCCACGGCGCCGCCGCGCTCGGCCAGCATGCTCGATGCCACGCCGGTGGCCGCCTCCAGCCCGTACAGGGAGCCGCCCGCAAGGCTGACCGCATCCACGCGCGGGTAGCCGCCAAGGAGGCCCGGCGCGCCGCCGCGCACGTCGACCTCGCAGTCGGCGCCGCCCTTGACATGAAGGACCGTGCAACCGGTGGGCCCCTCCTCGTACTCCGCAATGCCGATCCTCAGTTGGGGAAAGTCAAAGGACAGCGTTCGGCCGTCCGACGGACCGTGCCACAGCCGCGGGACCAGGCCTTGCCTGGCATTCACATCGTTCTTCATCATTTCTCGACTCTTTCCTGTTCAGGCTGCAGCCTGCCAAAGGGCCTGGCTGTATGCGTGGTGCGGTTTCTCGTAGAAGCGTGCGGCATCGCCGATCTCGACCACTTCTCCCGAGCGCATCACCGCGATCCGGCTGCACACGTAGCGCGTGGCTGCCAGGTCGTGGGAGATGAAGAGGGCGGCAAAGCCGTGGCGCTGCTGCAGGTCACGAATCAGATTGAGGATCTGCACCTGCACGGAAACATCGAGCGCGCTGACCGCTTCATCGAACACCAGGAACCGGGGCTGCGTGATCAACGCCCGCGCGATCGCGACCCGCTGGCGCTGGCCACCGGAAAGCTCGTGCGGGAAGCGCTCGGCGAACCCTGGGTTGAGGCCCACCAGCGCGAGCGTCTGCACGACGCGGTCGCGGCGCTCCCGGGGCGTTCCCGCACCGCTCACCGCCAGCGGCTCCGCCACCGACACGCCGAGGCGCAGCCGGGGATTGAGCGCCCATTCCGGCTGCTGCAACACCACCGACATGCGGCCCGCGAGCAGGAGTTGCCGGGCTCGGCGCGAGGCCGGGACGACATCGCCGAGGAAACGCACCGCGCCCTGCGTGGGGGCCTGCAGCCCGAGCAGAAGCCGGCCCATCGTCGTTTTTCCGGAGCCGCTTTCTCCGACCAGGCCGAGCGTTTCACCGGCTCGGATGCACAGGCTCACATCGCGCACCGCGTCGACGCAGCGCCGGTTCCAGACCGGGCCCGCCGTGAACGTCACGCCCACGCTCTCGAGCGACACCACAGGCTCCGTCATGCGGCCTCCTTGAATTGAACCCGCTCGCCGGCGTGGTGGCATGCGACCGAACGCCCCTCGATCTCGCGCAGCTCGGGCCGCACGGAGCGGCAGTCGGCGTTGGCATGGCCGCAGCGGTCGGCAAAGGCGCAACGTTCACTGCGGCCGCCGAGCGCCGGCGGAGCGCCGGGAATCGATGCCAGGACCTCGCCGAGTCTTTCCCTGCCGGGCGCCACGGCAAGCAGCGCCTGCGTGTAGGGATGCGCAGGCCGTGCGAACACCACCGATGCCGGGCCGTACTCGACCACACGGCCCGCATACATGACGGCCACCGTGTCGCAATGGCGGGCCACGGCGCGCAGCTCATGGCTCAGCAGCACGACGCCGGTTCTCATCGAATCGCGCAGCGACACGAGCAGCGCAAAGATCTGCTCGCGCAGGGTCGCGTCCAGGGAGGCCGTCGGCTCGTCGGCCACCAGCAGCATCGGCCCGCGCGCGATGGCCATCGCAATCACGACGCGCTGCGCCATGCCGCCCGACAGCTGGTGCGGAAAACTGCGTTCGACACGCTCGATGTCGCGCAACCCGACGCGCGCCAGCAGGTCGCGCACCGCCGCCTTGCTGCCAGATGCCAGCGCAATCTGCTTGCCGACGCGCATGGTCGGGTCCAGCGCGACCATGGGGTTCTGGAAAATGAAGCCGAGCGTGCGGCGCCGCAGCTCGCGCAGCGCCGCGTCATTCAATTCGAAGACCGGCTGCCCGTTCACCTTCAGTTCGCCGCCGGGCCGGCGGGCGTTGTCCGCCAGCAGGCGTCCCACAGCCAGGCCCAGGGTGCTTTTTCCCGAGCCGCTTTCCCCGACCAGCCCCAGTACTTCGCCGGCGCGCACCGAGAGCGTGGCCCCGTCCAGCGCGCGATGCATCGCACCGGGTGTGTCGCCGTACTCGATCACCAGGTCCCTGACCTCCAGCAGCGGCGGTGTTGTTGCTTCGTTCATCAAAGTCGCCTTCCGCGCAAAGGTTCAAGGGCGTCGCGCAGGCCGTCGCCCAGAAGGTTCACGGCCACGATCGACAGGGCCAGCACCACGCCGGCCGAAAGAGCCAGCCAGGGCGCGATCGTCAGATACACCGAGCCAAGGCGCAGCAAGGCGCCGAGCGAGGACTCCGGCGGCTGGGAGCCGAGCCCCAGAAAACTCAGCCCGCTCTCGATCAGGATGCCGATCGACACCGCGTAGGTGAACTGCACCAGCACCGCGCCCAGCACATTGGGCAGCAGATGGACCAGCATCACGCGCAGGCGCGAGGCGCCCGCCACCTCGGCCGCCGTCACGAAGCCGCGGCCCACCATGCCGAGCGTGACCGAGCGCACCACCCGCACGAAGAGGGGCAGCGTGGCGAACAGGATCACGGCGAGCGCGGAAATGCTCCCGGGACCGACCACTGCGGCCACCAGCAGCCCCAGCATCAGCGCCGGAAAGGCGAACATGATGTCCATCGCCCGAGCGATGACCGTGTCGACCCAGCGCCCTACGTACGCGGCGTACAACCCGATCAGCGTGCCGAGAATGGCGGTGCCGCAGACCGATGCCAGCGCAAGAACGAAGGTCGCACGGATTCCGCGCACGACGCGCGGCAGCAGGTCGCGGCCCAGTTCGTCAGTGCCGAAGGGCATCGCCCAGGAGGGCGCGGCGAAGCGCGGACCCGCGCCGATCTGGTCCGGGTCGCCCAGCGGCAGCCAGGGACCGAGGGCTCCGAGCAACAGCAGCGCGAGAAGGACCAGCCCGCCGGCGGCGGCCAGATGATCGCGGCGCGCGAAGCGCAGGACGGTTTTCATGAGTTGCATCGTTCGCGTCCTCACCCGTGGCGCCTGGCGTCGATGCGGGGATCGAGCACGGCATAGCCCAGGTCGGCCACCGTATTCACGGCGATGAAGACCGCGGCGGCAAGCAGCACACCGGCCTGCACGACCGCGTAGTCGCGGTTGCCCAGCGCGCTGTAGACGTAGAGCCCGATCCCGGGCACGGAGAACAGGATCTCGGCAATCAATGCGCCGCCGAGCAGGTAGCCGATGTAGGTGGCCGTCACCGTCAGCACCGGGATCGACGCGTTGCGCAGCACATGGTGGCGCACGATCTGCCAACGAGTCCGGCCCTGCGAGACGGCGGTGAGCACATGGCCATCGGTCAGCACGCGCTGGACCGAATCGCGCGTGGTGCGGACCAGCAGCGCAATACCGAAGATGCCAAGGCTCATGCCCGGCAAGAGCGTGGCGCGCAGGCTCACACCCAGGTCTTCGGTGAGCGGCACGTAGCCGCCGACCGTCGCACCGAGGCTCCATCTGGAAAATATGTACACGAGCACGCTGCCGAGCACGACCTCGGGCACGCTGGCCCCCAGTGCGCCCACCACGCGGCCGACGGAGCGCCACCTGCCTACGCCCAGGCCCGCCAGCAGGCCCAACGGCAACCCGACGGCCAGTGCGGTGGCTGTCGCGATCAGGGCGACCTGGACCGTGGCGGGCGCGCGGCGCAGCATTTCGTCGGCCACCGGCTTGCTGGTTGCCATCGAGACCCCGAGGTCTCCGGCCGCGGCCGCAGCCAGCCATTTCACGTACTGCGCCGGCCCCGACTGGTCGAGCCCGAACTTCGCGACCAGTTCGGCGCGCGCCTCCACGGAGGCATCCGGGCCCAGCACCATCTGCTCGAAACCTCCCGGCAGCAGGCGCAGGCCGGCGAAGACCAGGATCGACACCCCCACGAGGGTCAACGCCGCGATCGCGAGGCGCAAGGCAAGGTAATAGACGATTCGCATCTTGGGGCCCTGCGACTCAGCGGCGCTTGAAATCGGCGACGTACTTGAAGACGTCGAAGTTGCCTTCGAGCGGGCCGAAGCGCGCGTCGAGCTGGTCGCGCCGGAATCCGATGTAGTCCGGCTTGCCGACCAGCGGAATCATGTTGGCCGAGCTCTCGATCAATCCGCAGGCACGCGTCATCAGCCTGTCGCGCTCGGGCCCGTTGGGTGTCTGCCGGACCTGCGCCATCAGGTCGCCGTATTCAGCCACCGGCTCCAGGAATGTCGTGAAGACCGGCGAGAAACCCGACGTCCACCAGTTCAGGACGATGCCGGGGTCCGAGAAGCCCGCGAACCAGGTCAGCGACGCATCGAAGTTCGAGTCCTTCGGATTCGTCGTCAGGACGCGCTTGTACCACTCGGCCACGGGCACTTGCTGCACCTGGACGCTGAAACCGGCTTCCTGCAGCTGCGGCTGCAGCACCTGGGCGATCAACGGATAGGTCACCAGCACCGACGAGGCAATGAGGCTGATGCGCGGATTGGGATGGCCTGCTTCCTTCAGCAAAGCCTTGGCCTTGGCCACCCGCTCCTTGCGCGGCAGCGTGTAGCTCGGCAGTCCGTCGCAGAGCTTCTTGCCGAAGGCGCTGGGCACGGCGTATTCGACGGCCGATTCGCCGCCGAAGACCGCGTTCGCGATCGCGGGCCGGTCCACGACCAGCGCCGCCGCCTGGCGCACGCGGCGATCCTTGAAGACCGAGTTGCCGTTCAGGCCGCTCAGGTCCAGGTGGAAGTAGTTGGGCGTTTTCTGCACCACCGACTGCACGCTCGGGATCGCACCCAGCAGGCGCGGCGTGTCCGGGTTCTCGAAGGTCGCCACGTCGATGCTGCCGTCGCGCAAACCCGCAAGGCGCGCCGCGTCGTCGGGCATGACGCGGATCGTCATCTTGTCCATGAGCGGCTTGCCGCTTTGCCAATAGTGCGGATTGCGCTCCAGCAGCCAGGCCTCGTCCTGGCGGTGCTGCGCCACCTTGTAGGGGCCCGAGCCGAGCATTCCCTTGGCGGGGTCGAAGCTGCCGGCCTCGATCTCCTTCATCGGCAGGATCGAGGTGGTCGCCACCGAAAGTATGGAAAGCAGCGCGGTGTTCGGCTTGGCCAGGTCGATGCGCACGGTGTGCGCATCGACGGCGACCACATCGTTCACGCCACCGATCTGCTTGCCCCAGCCGCGCGCCTTCTGCGGATCCGTCAGGCGCTTGAGGCTGCCCACCACGTCGGCGGAGGTCAGCGGCCGGCCATTGGAGAACGCCGCGTTCTTGCGCAGCCTGAAGACATAGGACGTGGGCGAGACCTGCTCCCAGGATTCGGCCAGCTTGGGCGTGATGTTGAGCTTGTCATCGGTGCTCAGCAGCTGGTCGTAGATCAGGTAGAAGACCGTCCACGACGAGCCATCGCCCGACGAATGCGGATCGGTGGAGAGCACCTCCGACGGCTTGCCCCAGATGACGGGCTTCTGGCCCTGCGCGAGCGCAAGGCCGGGCAGCACAAGAAGAGATGCGGCCGCCACTGCTGCGGGCAGCCAGGCCCGGCCACGCCTGAGCGCACACGAGATTCCAGTCATTTGAACTATCCGTCCTTCCGATTGATGACACACAAATGTTATTCGACTAACATTCAATAGGTCAATGCAATATTAATACCAGCACATAGGAGTAATCCCTTGCCCCCTCCCACCGCACAGACGAGAGCGAGAGATCTGGGCTTGCGCTTCCCTGGCGAGACCGGCCCCGCCAACGCCATCACGGACATCCCGGGCGTCGAAGTCGGGCAGACGACGCTCATCCATGGGGACGGCGCGCTGCATGTTGGTGCGGGGCCCGTGCGCACCGGCGTGACGATCGTCCTGCCGCGAGGCCGCTCAGGCGTGCTGCAGCCGGTCAAGGCCGGTGTGTATGCCCTCAACGGCAATGGAGAGATGACCGGGACGCACTGGATCGAAGAGGCCGGCATCTTTCGAGGCCCCATCGGGCTCACGAACACGCACAGCATCGGCATGGTCCATCACGCGCTGGTGCGATGGCTTTGCCGAGTCGATGGCGACCGCGGCGCCTACCCGTGGCTGATGCCGGTGGTCGCGGAGACCTGCGATGCCGTGCTCAACGACATGGATGGGTTGCACATCGAGGAATCCCACGTCCTGGAAGCCATCGCCGCTGCAGCGCCCGGTGCCGTCGCCGAAGGCAGCGTCGGCGGCGGCACCGGCATGGTCTGCTATGGCTTCAAGGGCGGAACGGGCACGGCATCGCGCATCGTGGGCGTGGCGGGCCAGGACTACCGCGTGGGCGTGCTGGTCCAGGCCAACATGGGCATCCGCCCCTGGCTGAACGTGCTGGGTGTGCCGGTCGGCGAATGCATACCGGGTCCGGACGGCCAACACAATGAGCCGGCCGCGCGCGAGCAAGGCTCGATCATCGTCGTCGTGGCGACCGATGCGCCGCTTCTATCCAGCCAACTCAAGCGGCTTGCAAGGCGTGCCGCGCTTGGCGTGGGCAGAACCGGTACGCCGGGGGGGGACGGCTCGGGCGACATCATGCTGGCATTCAGCACCCACTCGGACCAGGCGCCCGATGATCACGGCGTCTGCCGGACCGAGTACCTGGCCCAGCACACGCTCGATCCACTTTTCCTGGGCGTGGTGGAAGCCGTGGAGGAAAGCATCCTGAACGCGCTGATTGCCGCCCGGACCATGGTGGGCCGGAACAACACGCGCGTGGAGGCGCTGGATCACAGTATGCTGGTCGACCTGATGCGGCGCCATGGCCGCCTCGCCGAGACCCGATGAAATCCCCTCCTTCCCTTTTTGAACGCATCGAAGCGGCGTCCTCCGAGATGACACGCTCGGAGCGGCTTCTGGCCGCCTACCTGACCGCGAACGCGCGCGAGCTGACCCTGGAGAACGCTGCGTCCGTGGCGCGAAAATCCGGCGTGAGCCCGATGACCGTCGGGCGCTTTCTGCGCACGCTCGGCTACGACAGCTTCGACGAGGTTCGTCGCGAAGCCAGTCGCCTGAGCGCACCTGCGGAGCTTCGCATTGCCGGGCGCTTCGAGCAATTCAGCCGCAGCCAAGGTCCTGTGTCCGACGCGCGCAGTGCGCAACTCACGCAGCAAATCGACGCGCTGGTGGCCGCGCACGATCTGGCGACCGGAGAGCACTGGAACGCCATGGTGCGGCAGGTTGCGACATCCCAACGTGTTTTTGTCGCGGGCTACCAAACCGTGCGCGGTGTTGCCTCCGACTTTGCAGCGCGGCTCGAGTACGTGCGCGAGGGCGTGAAGTTTCTCGACGGTGCGGACGGCACCTACGCCGAACTTCTAGGCGCCCTGAAGAGCCAGACACGCTGTCTGGTTCTTGTCGACATTCGTCGCTATGCGAAGCAAGCCGAAGCGCTGGCTTCGGCGGCCACGGAAGCCGGCATTCCGGTCTTTGTCATCACCGATGCCTACTGCCACTGGGCTCGAACCTACACCCCCCATGTCTTTCATGTGCAGACGGATGTCGGATTTTTCTGGGACTCCACCGTTGCGATCGTGGGCTTCATCAATCTCCTGATGAACGGCGTGATCGAGCAACTCGGGAAGAAGGTGGGTGAACGTGTCAGCCGGCTCGAGAAGCTGCAGGACCGATTTGGCGCGTTCCTCGATTGACCGGTTCGAGGTCCATTCCAAAGGGCAATCCGGCAAGAACCCTGAGGACATTGCTTGCCCCGCCGCGGCGCGCTGAATAGACTAGGCGCCATGTCGACCCCTCTCGTCTTCACCCACACCGCTGCAGCGCTGCTTGCTGCCGCAGAGTGCGCGCGTGCACGCGTGGCGTTGAAGTCGGGTCGCAGGCAACCGCCCGCACATTTCTAGGCCCGGCGGTCGCTCTCTTTCTTCCTTCCTCTTCAGCGCAACCATCCACCGCCGGGCACAAGTTCCGCGCGTCCGCGGCCATCGTCGTTCGTCGACGGGTCCGCATGAATGGAGTGCGTCAATGCATGCAACGATCCACGGCGAGCGCACGCTCACCGAACTTGATTTCGCCCGCCTGAACAAGCTGCCCAGGCTCAACCTGCCGCCCAGCCTGGCGGATCTTCTGGACTGCGCCGAGGTGACCAGTTCGAGGGCTGTGCCCGACAACATCGTGACGATGTGCTCGCGCGTCGAGATCGTCGACGCGCACACGCGCCGGCGGCAGACGCTGACGATCTGCTACCCCGAAGAGGCCAAGCCCGCGGCCGGCCTCATCTCGGTGCTGTCACCGGTGGGAACCGGCCTGCTCGGCCTGAAGGTCGGGGACACCGCCAGGTGGCAAGCCCCGAATGGAGAGGCATGCGCCGCCGAAGTCGCGGCGATCCTCTTTCAGCCCGAGGCGACCGGCGACTACACCACGTAGGTGGTTCAGGAGGCTGGGCGCGACAGCGTCGCCAGCTTCTTCTTCGCGCTTTGCAGGAGCCCGATCCGCTCGGCGGGCGGCTGCGCCTTCGTGTCTCCGAGCGCGACGATCTCGAGCGCGCAGGCCGCTGCCAGCTTGGATGCGAGCGGGTCGCGCACCGCCAGGCTGTTGAACCTGGCGTTCGAAATGACATGCACCTTCAGGTGGCGGTGGATGGTCTTCGACAGCTTCTGGCAGGCGGCTGCCATGGCCCCTTCATCGGGTATGGACTGGCCGTGCACGACCAGGAG
>Ga0182008_10001763_pt1 | contig 14186 bp, 13 predicted proteins | sample Sormic07211129_1_FD_120482 | JGI IMG/M metagenome (GOLD analysis project Ga0182008, IMG submission 120482) | Rhizosphere microbial communities from Sorghum bicolor, Mead, Nebraska, USA - 072115-129_1 metaG | ecosystem: Host-associated > Plants > Roots > Rhizosphere | place: USA: Nebraska...
ACGAGGTCGGGCAGCTCGCCCCGCCGCGCGGCGTCGAGCTCGCCGGCGTTCTCGCGCAGCTCGGGCGGCACCCACTGGTAGCCGAGGAAGTCGTACAGCTCCTCCTCGTCCTCGGTCTTGAAGGTCTCGCCCGTCTCGACCGTCGCCACGCCGTACTCGGAGATGGAGAGGCCGCGGCGAACTGCATCCTCGCGCATCGCGACGTTGTGCTCCTTCGAGCCCGTGAAGTGCTGCAGGAGATTGCCGTACGACTCCGCAGGGACGACACGGAGGTCGAAGCGCAGCCCGTCGTTCGACAGCACGGTCGCCTTCGTGTCGCCGTGCGCGGCCACGTCGGCCACCCATCGCAGCTTCGTGAAGTACTCGGTGAGCTCGCGCGGATCGGTTGCCGTCGCGACGACGTCGAGATCCTTGAACGTCTCCTTGCGCCGCCGCACCGAGCCCGCCTCGCAGACGTGCACGGCCGCCGGATGCTCGCGCAGCACCTCCACGACGGCGAGCACGGCGGGCAGCCCCTGCCCGAGCAGCCGGCGGTCCTCGTCGGGATTCACCGCCTTGAAGTCGAGGGCCTTGAGGATCTTCTCCTCGCTCTTCGCGCCGAGGCCCGCGAGGCCGCGCAGCCGCTGCGCCTCTGCCGCCTGGCGCAGCTCGTCGATGGTCGTCACCCCCAGCTCGCGCCAGATGCGCGAGGCGGTCTTCGGGCCGAGCCCCGGCAGCCGCATGAACTGGACGACGCCCTCGGGGACGTTGCCGCGCTTCTTCGCGAGCGCCTCGATCGTGCCGGTCTCGACGATCTGGACGATCTTCTCCTCGATGGTCTTGCCGATCCCCTGCAGCTCCTTCGCGCGCCCGCTCAGCGCGAGCTCGGCGATCGAGCCGGAGGTCTCGCGCATGCGCGTCGCCGCGCGTCGGTATGCGAGGACGCGGAACGACTCCGCGCCTTCCAGCTCGAGCAGGTCGGCGAGCAGGTCGAACTGCTCGGCGAGGTCGGCGTTCTTCGGCAGCTGGGCAGCCACTTCGGTCGATCATATGTAGCCTCATCCGGGTGAAAGCGACGGTTTGCCTGCCGACGTACAACGAGCGCGAAAACCTCGAAAAGATGGTTCGCGCGCTCGGCGCACACGGTGTGAGGGTGCTGGTCGCTGACGACAACTCGCCGGACGGGACCGGGGAGATCGCCGACCGGCTCGCGCAGGAGCTCGCCTACGTCGATGTCCTCCACCGGCCGCAGAAGGAGGGGCTGGGGCCGGCCTACCTCGCGGCGTTCCGCCGCGCGCTGCAGACGGACGCCGATCTCGTGCTCGAGATGGACTGCGACTTCTCGCACGATCCCGCCGACGTGCCGCGCCTGATCGCAGCCTGCGAGAACGGCGCCGACATCGCGCTCGGGTCGCGCTACGTCGCGGGCGGCGGCACGCGCGACTGGGGCCTGCTGAGACGCATTGTCTCGTGGGGCGGCTCGTTCTACGCCCGCATCGTCCTCGGTCTCGGTGTGCGGGACCTGACGGGCGGTTTCAAGTGCTTCCGGCGCGCCGTGCTCGAGACGATCGACCTCGACGCCATCCACTCGAAGGGCTACGCGTTCCAGATCGAGCTGACGTACCGCGCCGTGCGGCGCGGCTTTCGCGTGGTCGAGCTGCCGATCGTCTTCGCGGACCGGACCGAGGGAACGTCGAAGATGAGCCGCGCGATCTTCCTCGAGGCCGTCGTCAAGGTGCCGCTCCTGCGGGTGACCGTCCGGTGAGCGACGCCGTCCTCCTCGAGTTCTGGGCGCCGTGGTGCAAGCCGTGCAAAGCGCTCGAGCCGGTGCTGGACGAGCTCGCCGGCCGCATTGCGGTGGAGCGGATCAACGCCGACGAGGATCCGGACACCGCCGCCCGCTACGACATCCTCTCGCTCCCGACCGTCGTCCTGCTCGTCGACGGCGAGCCCCGCGGCACCGTCATCGGCGTCCGGCCGCTCGCCTACTTCGAGTCATGGCTGGGAGAAATGCTCCCAGCCGCCCAGCTCGGGCGTGACGCCTGAGCCTTCCTCGACCCGCCCGACGACCGTGAAGTCGAGCGGATCCTGCGTCGTCGCGAGCAGCTCGTAGTCCTCGCCGAACGCGAGGTCGGCGAGCGTGGCACCGGGCGCCAGCGGCACGGCGTCGAGGTCGAGTGCGATGCGAACGCCGGAGCGCGCGGCGATGTGGCCGGCATCGGGGCCGAGCCCGTCCGAGATGTCGAGCATCGCCGTCGCGACCTGCGCGAGCCGCTTTCCCTCCGCGACGCGCGACGGCGGTCGCGGCAGCCGTCCCTCCCGAAAGCCGACCGCCGTGGCACCGAGCGCGCCCGTGACGACGACGAGGTCGCCGGGACGCGCACCCGAGCGGCCGGGGATGCGTTCGCTGCGACCGAGCGCGGTCACGGTGAGCACGAGCTCGGTGGCCTGCGTCGTGTCGCCGCCGCACACGGGGACCCCCGCCTCGGCGACGCCCTCGTACAGCTCGACCGCCCCCTCGAGCTCGGGGGCGGCAAGGCTGACGAGCAGCGCGAGCGGCTCGGCACCGGACGCGGCGAGATCGCTGATGTTGACGGCGGCGGCGCGGTAGCCGAGCTCGCGGAGGTCGAAGAGGTCGAACCGGAAGTGCACGCCTTCGACGAGCGTGTCCTGCGTGACGACGAGCCCGCCGACAACCGCAGCGTCGTGCTCCACGCCGACGACGAGCCCGCGCCGCTCGAGCTCCGCGAGCAGCTCGAACTCCGTCATGCCCGCTCTCGCTCCCTGGCGAGCTCCTCCTGTCGAAGGCCGACGCTCGCTCACAGCTGCTCGATTCGAGCCCGGTCGTCGAGGGTCTCCGGGTCGAGGGCGTAGAGGCCGTCGTACAGCCGCGCGTGGAACGTGCCAGGACCGTCGGCGCCGCGCGCCGCGTCCTCGGCTGCGACGCCGAAGGCGGCGAGTGCCTCCGCCGCCGCCTCGACGGGCTCACCGGGCTTCGCGGCGAGGAAGCAGCCGGTCAGCGCAGACGACATGCAGCCGGTGCCGGTGACGGTCGCGAGCAGCTCGTGACCGTTCGCAACCGCGAGCACCCGATCGCCGTCGCTGACGTGGTCGACGGGGCCCGTGACCGACGCGACGACGCCGAGCCGCCGCGCGGCCGTACGCGCGAGCTCCGGCGGCTCCAGACCGGCGACGATCGACTCGACGCCCCGCACCTCCGCGTGCGCTCCGACGAGCGTCGCCACCTCGCCTGCATTCCCGCGCACGACGGTCACGCCGACGGCGTCGAGGATCCGATGCGCGGTACGCGTCCGGAACTCCGTAGCCCCGGCTCCGACCGGGTCGAGCACGATCGGAGTGCGCCGTGTCGTCGCGGCGGTACCCGCGAGGAGCATCGCCTCGATCCAGTGCGGCGACAGCGTTCCGATGTTGAGCACGAGTGCGGACGCGAGCCGCGCCATCTCCTCCACCTCCTCGCTCGCGTGCGCCATCACCGGCAGCGCGCCGAGCGCGAGCGTCGCGTTCGCGGTCTCGTTCATCACGACGTAGTTGGTGATGTTGTGGACGAGCGGCTTGCGCGAGCGGATCGTGCGCAGGGTCGCGCCGGGAGAGATCACAGGACGTTCACCGGCCCATCGCCTGCCCCGATCTCGACGAGCCCGTGCGCCACGGCCCGGGACGCAGCGCGTGCAGCCCCGCGAGCCGCATCCTCGAGCGACAGGCCGCGCGCCAACAACGCCGCGAGTGTCGCCGAGTGCGTGCAGCCGGCGCCGTGCGTCGCGGCGACGTCGTGGCGCTCGACGGGGATCTCGAGGTGCGCCTCGCCGTCGAACAGGTGGTCGACCGCGTCGTCGCCGTGGCCGCCGGTGACGATCGCGGCAGCCGCACCGAGCCCGACGAGCCGCTCCGCCAGCTCGACGCGGGTGCCCTCTCCGACGAGCGCGCGCGCCTCCATGAGGTTCGGCGTGACGACGCTCGCGAGGGGGAACAGGCGACCCGTCAAGGCGTCGACGGCGTCGTCCTCGAGGAGCTCGGCGCCGGAGCTGGCAACCATGACCGGATCGACGACGAGCGGCACCTGCCGTGGCTCCAGATAGGCCGCGACCGTCTCGATGATCTCGCGCGAGAAGAGCATCCCGGTCTTCGCCGCGTCGACGCCGATGTCGTCGAAGATCGCGTCGAGCTGAGCGACGATGAAGTCGGACGGCAGCTCGTGGATCGCGGTGACGCCCACGGTGTTCTGCGCGGTCAGCGCGACGAGCGCGCTCGAGCCGTGGACGCCGGCCGCCGCGAACGCCTTCAGGTCGGCCTGGATCCCGGCTCCGCCGCCGGAATCGGAGGTGGCGATGGTGAGGGCGCGCGCAATCAGTGCCGTCAGGATAGGTGCCCACAATTGGGCAGGTGCGCGTGCTCGCGGGCCTCGGTCTCCTCGGTATCCAACAGGTGGTGCCCGGCCCGTGGCCGCTCTCGCTGCTCCTCGTCGCAGTCGCCGCCGTCGCGGGCGGCTGGGCGGTTGCCACACTCCGGCGGTGAGGCTGCCGCCCGCGCTCGCCGCCAGTGCCACTCCCCGGATCCTCGACCTGCTCGGCGAGCCGCCGCAGCGGGTGCTCGAGGTCGCGTTCGCGGGCATTCACGCGACGCCGCTCCGGCTCGCCGGGTTCGACGTGGAGGTCTTCGACGACGATCCGCGCGCACTCGAGCGGACCGGCGAGATCGTCCACGCGCCGCGCGGCCGCTACGACGCCGCGGTGGCGCCGGCGGACGCCGACCTGCGGGGAGTCGACGCGGCCCGCATCATCCGCGTCGACCGCACCGGCGCCGCTTTCATGCAGGAGTGACGTGGGACGACCTGCTGGCCGGCGAGGAGCTGGCGTACCGGACGACCGAGCCGGCCCGCGAGGCGCGGCTCGCGACGCTCCCAGGCGGCCTGGCGTTCGACGTCGGGGTCGAGGCGCTCTACGCGCACCAGCGCGAGGCGTGGGAGGCCGCGCAGCGCGGCGAGCATCTGATCGTCACGACGGGCACCGCATCGGGAAAGACGCTCGCATTCAACCTCCCCGTGCTCGACGCGCTCGCGCGCGAGCCGAAGAACCGCGCGCTCTACCTCTACCCGACGAAGGCGCTCGCCCAGGATCAGGCACGCGCGCTCGGCGAGCTCGCGGTGCCGCGCGTCCGCTCCGCGATCTACGACGGCGACACGCCGCAGGAACGACGCCGACAGATCCGGAAGTGGGCGAACGCGATCCTCACGAACCCCGACATGCTGCACGTCGGCATCCTGCCGCGGCACGACCTCTGGGCCGACGTGCTGCACAACCTGCGCTACGTCGTCGTCGACGAGGCGCATGTCTACCGCGGCGTGTTCGGATCGCATGTCGCGAACGTGCTCCGCCGCTTGCGGCGGCTCGCGCGCGTGTACGGCTCCGAGCCGCAGTTCCTGCTCGCCTCGGCGACGATCGCCAACCCCGGCGAGCTCGCGCAGTCGCTGCTCGGTGTCGAGGCGACCGTGATCTCCGGCGACGCGGCTCCGCGCGCGGAGCGCACGCTCGCGCTCTGGAACCCGCCGCTGCTCGACGCCGAGCTCGGCCTGCGCGCGAGCACGCTCGGCGAGGCGTCGCTGCTCCTCTCGCAGCTCGTGCAGCGCGGCCTGCGCACCATCTGCTTCGCAAAGTCACGGAAAGCTGTCGAGCTCATCCACCGGATGACCGGCGAGCGCCTCGACGCGGAGACGCGACAGCGGCTCGCGCCGTATCGCGCGGGCTACACGCCGCAGCAGCGGCGTGAGATCGAGCGGCGCCTCGTCGGCGGCGAGCTCCTCGGCGTCACGGCGACGGACGCGCTCGAGCTCGGCATCGACATCGGCCTGCTCGACTGCTCGATCTCGGTCGGCTTCCCGGGCACGGTGGCGAGCCTGCGGCAGCAGTGGGGACGAGCCGGCCGCCGCGGGCACGGGCTCGCGGTGCTGATCGCCTCCGAGGACGCGCTCGACCAGTACTTCATGCGCGAGCCCGAGTCGCTGCTCGACCGCCGCGTCGAGGCGGCGATCCTCGACCACGCGAATCCGCGGGTGCTCGACGCCCACGTCGCGGCGGCGGCCTTCGAGGCGCCGATCGACGACGCCGACCGCGCCACCCTCGGCGCTGCCGCGCTCGAACGTGCGCCGCACGTCCCGGAGCTGCAGCCGACGAGACACGGCTGGGTCTGGGCCGGCAAGGACTCCCCCGCGGCGCGAACCGCGCTCCGCTCGGCGACCGCCGACTCCTTCACCGTCGTCGACGCGAGCACTGGCTCGGTACTCGGGATCGTCGAGCGTGAACGGGCGTACTCGACGGTGCACGAGGGTGCCGTCTACCTCCATCTCGGCGACCAGTGGCTCGTCCGCGAGCTCGACCTCACGGCGCGACATGCCGTCGTCGAGCCGTTCGCGGGCGACTGGTACACGCAGGCGAAGAAGGAGACCTCGACCGACGTGGAGGAGCCGCTGCGCGTCGAGAGGCGCTGCGGTCTGCAGCTCACGTTCGGCCGGGTGACGGTGACGGAGCAGGTCGTCGCGTATCAGCAGAAGCAGATCCGCGACCAGTCGACGATCGCGACGATCCCGCTCGACCTCCCACCGACGACGTTCGACACCGAAGCGGTGTGGTACGTGCCGACGGCAGCGCAGCTCGCGGGGCTCGAGACGATGCCGCTCCTCCTCTCGTCGCTGCACGCCGCCGAGCACTCGATGATCGCGCTCCTCCCGCTCTGGGCGATGTGCGACCGCTGGGACATCGGCGGGCTCTCGACGAACGTCCACGCCGATACCGGCGCACCGACCGTCTTCGTCTACGACGGCCACGCCGGCGGCGTCGGCATCGCCGAGCGCGGCTTCGACCAGTTCGAGGGCTGGGTAGCCGACACCGCCCGGCTGCTCGAGGGCTGTCCGTGCGAACGCGGCTGCCCGTCCTGTGTGCAGAGCCCGAAATGCGGCAACCTCAACGAATACCTCGACAAGGCCGGCGCGCTGACCCTGCTGACGAGAATGTCGAAATCGGCGTAGCCCGTTCGTCGTAGAGTCGACAACGACCTCGAAGGAGGCAGCAGATGCAGTACGTCCTGCTCATCTACGACGACCCCGGCGTCTGGGCGAAGGTTCCGGCGGAGGACTATCCGAAGCTGTACGAGGAGTACGGCGCGATCGCACAGCTGGCGTCGACGAAGGGCGGCGCCCAACTGCAGCCGGTCGACACGGCCCGGAGCGTCCGCGTGCACAACGGCTCGCCGCTCGTCACGGACGGCCCTTTCGCCGAGACGAAGGAGGTGCTCGGCGGCTTCTATCTCGTCGACGCCGACTCGCAGGCGGAGGCGGAGGAGATCGCCGCCCGCATCCCGTCCGCGCGCATGGGCGGCACCGTCGAGGTCCGGCCGGTGGTCGAGCGATGAAGTACATGCTGCTCATCTACACGCCGGACGAGACACGGTCCGATCCTGCAATCACCGCCGAGTACATGGCGATCGCCGAGCTGGCGGAGACGGTCGGGGGCGCGGAGCTCCAGCCGGTGGCGACGGCCACCACAGTGCGCGTCGAGAGCGGCGGCACCGTCACGACCGACGGCCCCTTCGCGGAGACGAAGGAGGTGCTCGGCGGCTACTTCCTGCTGGAGGCGGACGACCTCGACGCGGCGCTCGACGTCGCCGCGCGCGTCCCGGCGGCGCGCCTGGGCGGCGCCGTCGAGGTGAGGCCGCTCGTCGAACGGTGATCGAAGCCGTCTTTCGTGAGGAGCGCGGCCGCGTTCTCGCCACCCTCATCAGCGTCCTCGGCGACGTCGATCTCGCCGAGGACGCTCTCCAGGAGGCGTGCGCGGCCGCGCTCGAGCGATGGCCGCGGGACGGCGCGCCGGCGAACCCGGCGGGCTGGCTCGTCGCCGTCGCCCGCAACCGCGCGATCGACCGCATTCGCCGCGAGCGGACGCTCGCGGACAAGACGCAGCTGCTCGCACGCGTGGAGCAGCTGCCGGAGCAGGAGGACTCGGTGGTCAAGGACGAGCGTCTCGAGCTGATCTTCGCGTGCTGCCACCCGGCACTCGCGACGGACGCCCAGGTCGCACTCACGCTCAGCCTCGTCGGCCGCCTCACGACGCCGGAGATCGCGCGTGCATTCCTCGTCCCGGAGCCGACGCTCGCGCAGCGGCTCGTCCGCGCGAAGCGGAAGATCCGCGACGCCGGCATCCCGATCGCAGTCCCGCCCGAGCACGTGCTGCCCGATCGCCTACGCGCCGTGCTCGCGACGATCTACCTCGTCTTCAACGCCGGCTACGGCCCGCCCGTGCGGCAGGAGCTCTGCGCCGAGGCGCTGCGGCTCGCGCTCCTGCTCGCGACGCTGATGCCGGACGAGGCGGAGGTGCACGGCCTGCACGCGCTGGTGCTCTTCCAGGACGCACGGCGGGATGCGCGCATGCGCGACGGTGCGCTCGTGCTGCTGGAGGATCAGGAGCGCAAGCTGTGGGACCGGCCGGAGATCGAGCAGGGCCGCCGCGCCCTCGAGCGCGCGCTCGCACTGCGGGCGCCCGGCCCGTACCAGGTGCAGGCGGCGATCGCGTCGCTCCACGCAGAGGACGAAACCGACTGGCCGCAGATCGCGCAGCTCTACGACCGGCTCGCTGCGTGGCAGCGCTCGCCCGTCGTCGATCTCAACCGCGCCGTCGCCGTCGCCATGGCGGAAGGGCCCGAGCGCGGTCTCGAGCTCGTGCAGGCGATCGACGGACTCGACGACTACTACCTCTTCCATGCGACACGCGCCGACCTTCTGCGACGCCTCGGCGAGCCTGCGGACGAGGCGTACCGGCGTGCGCTCGACCTGGCGCCGTCCGAGGTCGAGCGGGACTTCCTACGGCGTCGTCTCCTCGAGCGCTGACCAGCCCTGGTCGCGGAGGCGCTCCCGTGCCTCCGCGTCGGCGCCGCCGCGCAACCCGAAGAGCCGCTTGGCGAGCAGCAGGTACACGGCGATCACGACGTTGAGCACGAGCGCGGCGATCTTCAGCGCCGAGACCGACTTGCTCAGCTCCCAGATCTCGTACGGCAGGAACACGACGACCGCGAGGAAGGTCAGGTACTCGGCCCACCGGCGCTGGTACCAGAGCCCGACCGCTTCGACGCCTTCGAGCACGGCATAGCCGCCGGCTGCGGCGGCGAGGAGATAGAGGGTCGACGACCGGAGCTCGAGCGCGTGCAGGACCGTGTGCACGATCCCGTGCGTCTGGGACGTCGGATTGCCCGATGTCCCCTCGACGCCGTTGACGACACGGAAGATGAACTCCCGCAGCCGGAGCTCGTGCGCCGCGACGAGGACGATCGCGACGGCGACGGCGCCGAGGACGACGAAATGGAAGGCGCGGTCGATCGCGATCGCGCGCAGCACGACCTTGTCGCGTAGCGCCTTCCCGCGGAGCGGCAGCTCGATCTCGTCGCGCGGCGGCGGCTCGGCACGCGCCGGGTTGCCCGGTGGCGGCAACGGCAGCCACGAGTCGCAGCGCACGCAGCGGTACCAGCGCACGCCGTCCTGCTCGCGCGCGAACACACGGTGCTCCGGACCGACGTGCGCTGCGTCGGTGCCGATCAGCTCGTGGCCGCGCACGCCGCAGACGAGCAGCTCCCAGTGGAACCGTGGGTAGAACCTGCGCGGCCGCTGCGTTCCAGGCGGCTCCCTCATGGAAGAATCGCTCGCGTGGACGAACGGCAGGCGCGCGGCGGTGTGCTCGTGCTCGGCGGCGGCTTCGCCGGCGGGTACGTCGCGCGGCTACTCGGCGAACGGGGTGCGACCATCGTCAGTCCGGAGAATTTCATGCTCTACACGCCGCTCCTGCCCGAGGCGGCATCGGGGACACTCGAGCCGAGACACGCCGTCGTCCCCCTGCGCCAGATGTGTCCGCGCGCCGAGCTCCTGCTCGGGAGGGTGCAGACGGTCGACACGGACGCGCGAACGGCCCGGATCGAAACCGACGCGGGCGAGCAGCTCGTGCACTGGGAGGAGCTCGTGCTCGCCCTCGGCGCCGTGCCGCGGACGCTGCCCGTCCCGGGGCTCGAGGAGCACGCGCTCTCGTTCAAGTCGCTCGCGGAGGCGATCTACCTCCGCAACCACGTCCTGCGCCAACTCGAGGCGGCCGCCGCCGAGCTCGACGCCGCCGCGCGCCGCGCGCGGCTGACGTTCGTCTTCGTCGGCGCGGGCTACGCCGGCGTGGAGGCGCTCGCGGAGCTGTCCGACCTCGTCGACGACGCGCTGCGGTACTACTCCAACCTCGCCGACGTGCCGCGGCGCTGGGTGCTGGTCGACGCCGCGCCGAAGATCCTCGCCGAGATCCCTTCACGATTGGGCGACTACGCCGCGGAGGAGCTCGAGAAGCGGGGCGTCGAGATCCATGTCACGACGACGCTCGAGTCGCTGAGCGCCGACGAGGCGGTGCTCGGCGACGGCACACGGATTCCGACGCACACGCTCGTCTGGACGGCGGGCGTCCGCCCACACCCGCTGCTCAGCGAGCTCGGGGTTCCGCTCGACGAGCGCGGCCGCGTCGTCGTGGACGAGACGCTCCGCGTCCGCGAGCACGTGTGGGCGCTGGGCGACTGCGCGCGCGTGCCGAACACGCGGGCCGACCATCCCGACCCGCCGACCTGCCAGCACGCGCTGCGCCAGGCGCGGCGCCTCGCGAAGAACATCGCGGGCGACCCACAGCCGTACGGCTACCGGATGCTCGGCCAGGTCGCGACGCTCGGCCGCTACAAGGGGATCGCCGACGTGCTCGGCCTACGGCTGCGCGGCTTCCCCGGGTGGTTCGTCACGCGCTCGTACCACCTGTACCAGCTACCGCTGCTCTCGCGAAAGCTCCGGGTGGTCACCGATTGGACCGTCGCACTGCTGTTCAAGCGGGACATCGCCGAGCTCGGCTCGCTCACGGGCGAGCGCTGAGCCGCTCGCGCGCCGCAGAGACGGTGGGGAAGACCCGTCCATCAGCGCACCGCGTTCAGAGCCCTGTCCAACCGCTGCTTCGTCGTCAGCACGCCCTCGAAGAGATCGCCGTACTTTCGCACGCGGTCGAGGACGACGTCCATCGTGAAGGCGAGCGGATCGAGCTTCTCGTTCACCTCGTCCCACCCGAGCGGTGTCGACACGGGGGCGCCCGGCCGCGGCCGCACGCTGTAGACGGAGGCGATCGTCTTCCCCTCGCCGTTCTGGTTCGAGTCGATCAGGACGCCGCGCCGCTTCGACTTCGACCACTCGTTCGTCGCGAGCCCCTGGTGTGCGCGGGCAATTGCGCGCGCGACGATCTCGGAGAACTCGCGCGTGTCGTCGAACGTATAGCGGCGCTCGATCGGGACGAGGATGTGCATCCCGTCGGCGCTCGACGTCTTCGGGAACGACACGAGGCCGAGCGCGTCGAGCGCCGCCTTGACGATCAATGCGACCTGGATCGTCTCCGCAAAGCCGACGCCCGGTGAGGGATCGAGGTCGAAGAGCACGAAGTCCGGACGATCGGGCTTGTCGACGCGCGAATACCACGTGTTCATGTCGATGCAGCCCATGTTGACCATCCAGAGCAACGCGTCCTCGTCGTTGACGAGCGGTGCGTCGATCCATTTCTTCCGCGGCGGCGAGTCGCGCGTGCTCACGTGCGCGGGGTAGCGCGGAATCCACTCCGGCATGTGCTTCGGCGCGTCCTTCTGGAAGAACGCCTTGCCCGATGCGCCGTCCGGGTATCGCCGCATCGTGAACGGACGCTCGCGCAGGTGCGGGACGAGCACCGACGCGATTTCGCGGTAGTACTCGAAGAGGTCGGCCTTCGTGATCCCCTCGTCCTGGAAGAAGACCTTCTCGGGGTTCGAGAGCGTGACGCGCGAGTCTTCGCGGTGCACGTCCGCCGCCTCCTTGTCGTCCCGGAGGCCCTGGAACGACGGCGCCCGCAGATGACCGTCGTGTGTGAACTCGACGAACTCCACCTCGGCGACGAGCCGCGGCTCGACCCACACGATGTCGGTCTTTCGCACGCGCGGCATTTTCGGAACGACCGCGAGCGGCGACGCGTCCACCCGCAGCGGCTCGAGCTTCTCGAGCAGCTCGCGGATCGTCCGCTCCGAGAAGCCTGTGCCGACGTTGCCGACCCAGCGCAGCTGTCCGTTCTCGTACGTCGCGAGCACGAGCGAGCCGAAGCTGTTCGCGCGCCTCCCCTCGCCGCGCGTGTAGCCGACGATGACGAACTCCTGCCGCCCGTGCGTCTTGATCTTCAGCCAGTCGCGCGTGCGGCGCCCCTCGCAGTAGCGCGAGCCGCGCTTCTTCGCCATCACGCCCTCGAGGTTCTGCTGCTGCGCCGCTTCGAAGAGCGCCTCGCCGTCGTCGAACTGCGCCGAAGGCTGCACGAGCTGCGCCCCCTTCGTGTTCAGGTCGAGCAGCGCGTCGAGTCGCTCCCGTCGCTCCTCCAGCGGCAGGTCGACGACCGGGACGCCGTCGACCTCGAGGACGTCGAACACCGCGTAGACGAGCGTCCGCTTCCCTTGCTGCATCGCGCTGAAGCTCGGCCGCCCGTTCTCGTCGAGCGCGCACACCTCCCCGTCGACGACGCATTCGGGTGAACGGACCGCCTTCTCGAGCGCCTTCGCCACCTCGGGGAACCGATCGGTCAACTCGTTGCCGCGCCTCGACAGGAGCCTCGCCTCGCCGTTGCGCACGTAGCCGAGCGCGCGATAGCCGTCCCACTTGATCTCGTACGTCCAGTCGTCGCCGCGCGGGAGCGCGTCGGCGAGCGTCGCGAGCGCCGGGCGGTAGTCGTTCCGCACCTCGCGCGCGTGCTCGTCGTGCTTCTTCAGCAGAAGCCAGTTCTTCTCGTTGCCGTCGAGATGCGCCGGGATGAGCGCCCAGATGCCCTCGAGGCGGTTCCCGTGCAGGCGAACCGTGAGCCCGCCGTCGCGCTTCTCCTCGAGCAGCTCGAAGGTGCCGTTGTCCCAGATCTCGACCGTGCCCGCGCCGTAGTTGCCGGCAGGGATCACGCCCTCGAAGGTCGCGTAGTCGAGCGGGTGGTCCTCGACATGGACGGCGAGCGCCTTCTGGCCGGGCTCGAGCGGAACGCCCTTCGGCACGGCCCACGAGGCGAGCGCGCCGTTCAGCTCGAGGCGGAAGTCGTAGTGGAGCCGGCGGGCGTCGTGCCGCTGGACGACGAAGATGGGCTCGTGCCTCCGGCGCCCCCGCTTGGAGGTGAAGGGCTCGGGCGTCGCACCCTTCGTGCGCCTTCGCTCGTACTCGCCGAGCTTTTCGCTCATCGGCGCGACGCTACCCGGTGTGAGGTTTCGATAGCCAAACGCCGTGAAAGAGGCTTCCCAGCCTTCTCCACCCAGCGGGGGGGTCGATGCTCGGGGCCGGCGTTTGCCGGCCTCGAGTCGTAGGACCCGCCGTTTCGACCGGTAGGACCCGCCGGGGATAAGCCTGTGGACGCTGTGGACAGCGCGGCGGAACCTGCTCGAACCTATGCGAAAACGCCGAGCGAGCGGAACTTCGCCCGCCGGCGGCGGCGAAGCTCGTCGCCGGGGAGGTCGACGAGCTCTTCGAGGGCCTCGGCGACCGATTCCTTGAGCAGGCGTGCCGCGGCGTCGGGGTCGGTGTGGGCGCCGCCCGGCGGCTCGGGGACGATGCCGTCGATCACGCCGAGCTCGAGGCAATGGGCGGCGTCGGGCTTGAAGGCGGCCGCCGCCTTCTTCGCCTCGCCGGCGTCGCGCCAGAGGATCATCGCGCAGCCCTCCGGCGAGATGACCGAGTAGATCGCGTTCTCCTGCATCAGCACGCGGTCGGCGAGCGCGATGGCGATCGCACCGCCCGAGCCGCCCTCGCCGATCACGCACGCGACGGTCGGGACGTTGAGCCGGGCCATCACCGCCTGCGAGGAGGCGATCGTCCCGCCCTGGCCGTGCTGCTCGGCCGCGACGCCCGGGTATGCGCCCGGCGTGTCGACGAGCGAGAGCACGGGGAAGCCGTGGCGGTCGGCGAGCTGCATCACCCGCATCGCCTTCCGGTAGCCCTCGGGGTTCGGCATCCCGAAGCGGCGCTCGGCGCGCTCCTTGATGTCACGGCCCTTCTGCTGCCCGACGAGCGCGACCGTCCGGCCGTCGAGCTTGCCGAGCCCCACGACCATCGCGCCGTCGTCCGCGTTGCCGCGGTCCCCATGGAGCTCGAACCAGTCGTCGAGCAG
>Ga0182008_10001766_pt1 | contig 14172 bp, 7 predicted proteins | sample Sormic07211129_1_FD_120482 | JGI IMG/M metagenome (GOLD analysis project Ga0182008, IMG submission 120482) | Rhizosphere microbial communities from Sorghum bicolor, Mead, Nebraska, USA - 072115-129_1 metaG | ecosystem: Host-associated > Plants > Roots > Rhizosphere | place: USA: Nebraska...
CAGGCTCTGCGCCCACCTTTGCCCTGGACGTGGCCGCGCTCGGCGGCATGTACGCAAACAAGATTGTCTTGATCGGAAGCGAAGCCGGTCTGGGCGTGCGCAACGCGGGCAGCATCGGCGCCGGTGCCGGCGGTCTTGTCGTCACGGCGGCGGGCCGCCTCGAGAACACCGGCACGTTGGAAGGTCAACGCGTCGAACTGACCACGCCCGGTGATATCTCCAACCGTGGCGGCACGATCCGCCAGGCCAGTTCGGCAGGCCTGACCATTGCTTCGTCGGTCTTGAGCAATACGAATGGCGGCGTGATTGGTGCCGAGCCCGTGAGCGCTGGTGTAAGCAGCGGCGGAACGAGTAGCGGTGGTAGTGGAACTACGAGTCCCACCACCACCAGCGGCGGCACGACTACGCCATCGACCACGGCTGGCAGCGACACGGGTTCGAGCGGTACATCCACGCCAACCACCTACACCCCGCCCGCACCGGGCGCCATCACCGCTGGCGGGACCATCTCCAACGATGGCGGCAAGATCTACGCGGGCGGTCCCATCACGTTCAACACGCCCCAGATCAACAACGCGGGCGGTTCGCTCAATGTCGCGACGATGTCCGTTGCAGGCCCGAGTTTCAGCAATGCGGGCGGCACGCTTAATGTCAGCCAGAGCTTCGGTGCGAAAGTCGGGTCCTTCGACAACACGGGAGGCAAGCTCAATGCAGGCAGTCTGAGCATTACGACTACCGGTGATCTGCTCAACGTCGACGGCACGCTCACGAGCGCTTCTGATGTCAATCTGACGGTGGGTGGCAATGGCGACAACACGCGCGGCACCATCTCGGCTACCGGTGCGCTGACTGCGAACTTTGCCGGCGCAGTTCAGAACACCTCTGGCACGCTGGCCTCGAACCAGAATCTCAATGTCGCTGCCCAGTCCCTGAACAACAGCCAGGGCAACATCTCATCGGCAGGCCGCAATGTTCAGCTCACCATTGGCCAGCAACTCCTGAACACCGCGGGGCGCATTGCCAGCGGTGCGAATCTCTCGGTCCAGACTGGCAGCCTCGATGGCAGCGGTGGCGATCTGCAGAGCACGGGCGACATGACCGTTGCTGCCAGTCAGTCGCTGACTTCCACGGGCACCAACATCGCAGGTGGCAACGCCACGTTCAAGGGCGCTTCTGTCGACCTCACTGGCAGCCAGACCGGCGCGTCCAACATCACGATCACGGCCACCCAGGGCAACGTGACCACCAGTGGCGCCACTGTCGCAACGCCCGGCACGCTCGCCATCACGGCCAACGTGCAGCCCGGCCAGACTCTGGTCAACAGCGCCGGCCAGCTCAACGCCGCTCAGTTGCAGATCAACACGTCGAATATCGCCAACATCAACGGCGGCGAGATCATCCAGACCGGCACCGGTGCGACCGTCCTCGCCGTCAACGGCAGCATCGACAACTCGAACAGCCACATTGCCACGAACGGCCAGGACCTGACACTCCAGGCCGCGTCCATCACGAACAACAGCGGCAAGATCGATCACGCCGGCGTCGGCACGTTGACTATTGCGGGCGGCAGCTTCAACGGCGCGAACGGCAAGATCACCGGCAACGGTGCATTGGCCGTCAATCTCACGGGCGCGTTCAACCAGGACGGCGGTACGACTTACGCCCAACAGATCAACCTGTCGGCCGGCTCTCTGAGCAACCAGAACAGTGGCAGCATCGTGCAGGCCGGCACAGGCACCACGACCCTCAACGTCAGCGGGGCCTTGGTGAACAACCAGGGCACCATCGCCAGCAACGGTGCCATCACTGCCAACGCGGGCTCCATGGCCAACCAGGGCGGCAAGCTGCAAGCGGCGGGCACGTCCGACCTGAACCTCACGGTTGCCAACCAGCTCGACAACTCTGCAGGCGGCCAACTCCTTGCAGGTGGCAATGCCACCGTTCAGGCAGGCAGTCTCAAGAACGACGCTGGAAACCTGACGGCCGTCGGCAACCTCAATGCAACCGTCTCGGGTGCGGCCGCGAACGTAGGCGGTACGCTGGCCGCCAACGGTAACACCACGGTCACGGCCGCCAGCCTGGACAACAGCGCGGGAACGACAGCCGCCGTCAACGGCAATCTGGCCGTCACGACCACGGGCACCACCACCACCACTGGCGGCACCCTGCAAGCCGGTGGCACGACCACGCTGAGCAATGGTGGCTTGAGCAGTGCCGGCGGCAAGATCTTCGGCAACAGCTTGAGCATCGACACGCACGGCAATGCCCTGGACAACAGCGCCAAGGGAACGATAGCCGCGACCACCACCGTCGACGTGAAGTCCGGTGCACTAAACAACGACACCGGCCTCGTGCAAAGCGGTGGCGTCATGACCATCGACACGAACGGCCAGGCCCTCACGAACACCAACGCGGCCGGCTATACCAACGGCCAGGGCGGCATCACGAGCGCCGACACCTTGACGCTCAACGCCGGCGCTGTGAACAGCAGCGCGGGCTTCATCGGCGCCAAGGGGGCCTTCACGGCCAACACACAGGGCTTCTCGAACACTACTGGCGGAAAGGTCATCGGACAGGCCGCAGTCACGATCAACACGAATGGCGCCACCTACGACAACAGTGGCGGCCAGATGCAATCTGTCGGAGCCCTGACGGTCAATGCCGGCAATATCCAGAACGTAGGCGGTCTGCTGCGCTCCAGCGACACCGCAACGCTGAACGCCGCCACTGTCAACAACGCCAACACCAGCGGTACGGATCAGGGCATCGAAGGCACGAACGTCGCGATCAACGCCACCAACCTCGGGAATCAGACGGGCGCCGTGCGCGCCGCGCAGAACCTCACGGTGACCGGTGGGGGGACTATCGACAATTCCGCAGGCGGTCTGCTCTCGGCCGGCGATACCCTCAAGCTGGTCGACCCGAACGCCGCCAATCCGAGCGCCAAGACGCTCAACGTCGTGAACACCGGGGGTGCGCTCACAGCCAGCAACAGTCTCCAGATCGACGCTGCGAAATTCAGCAACGACGGCAGTTTCACCTCCGGCCGCGACATGGCCATCGCGCTGACGCAGGACATCGTCAACAACCGCGATGTCAGTGTGGGCGGCAATCTCACCTATGGCACTACCGGCCATCTGACCAACAACGCCAAGCTGCTCGCAGGCGATACCCTGACGGTCAACGGCAATGTGGTCGACAACACCGCCACGGGCGAGATGTCGGGCACGAACACCATCGTCAACGCGGGCACGCTGAACAACCGCGGTCTGATCGACAGCCAGGGCAACACGCAGGTCAATACGGGCACGCTGAACAACATCGGTACGGGCCGAGTCTATGGCAATGCCGTCTCGATCAGCGCCGGCAACCTCGTCAACGACACGGAGACCGTCGGTGGCACGACCACCGCCGCGACCATCGCTTCGCGTGGTGACCTGGACATCGGTGCTGGCAACCTCACGAACCGCGAGCATGCGTTGATCTTCAGCAGCGGCAACATGGCCATCGGTGGCGCGCTCGACGCGAACCGCAAGGCCACAGGCCAGGGTGGCACGCTGGACAACCTGAGCGCGGACATCCAGTCGCTGGGCAACATGTCCATCGCGATGGCGCAGGTCAACAACCGCGACGTGCATATCCAGTTGGGCACGCCCACTTCGGTCTCGAGCGTCATGGTCGGGGTGGCACCGGTCACGCCCGTCGGTAGCGGCATTGGCCGGACTACGCAGTACACCCTCGACGAAGTCAACCTCGATCCGGTCAACGGTTTCGTCTACCGCAAGGACACTGGCGAACTCGTAGGCATCGGCGGCTACGGCGTCTGGACCAACAACATCACCACGGTCACGGACACTGCGATCAATGCCGATCCGGCGCATCTGATCGCGGGCGGAAACATGACGGTCAACGGCCGGCTGTACAACCAGGACAGCCAGGTGCTCGCGGGAGGAACGATCACCGCCAACGACTACCAGTCCAGCCAGCTCACCGGCTCGGTCACTGTGTCGGGCCTGGCGAGCGTGGTGAACAACCAGGGCCAGGTGCAGGCCGTCAACGTTCCTCTGGTGGTCCCTCCACAGAGCATCGCACTGGGCGCCTACAAGTACCAGCCGAACCTCAATGCGACCACGGGCTACAACGCCGGCACCGGGACCAAAGGGTCCGGCAATGCGACCGGTGGCGGGGCCAGTGGTGCAAGCGGCGGTTCAGGCTCGGGAACCATCGTGGAGGTTGCGGCCAACGTGGGCACGGTCATCGGCACGGGCGGCTCCGGGGCTGGTGCATCTGGCGGCACCAGTGCCGGAAGTACCCGGACCGTCCCGACGGTGGTGCGCACCAGCACGCCGAACCTGAACGTGCCGCAGGCGAGCCTGTTCCGGACGCGGGCCGGCGGCAACTACCTGATCGAGACCGACCCACGGTTTGCGAACTATCGGAACTGGCTCAGCAGCGACTATCTGCTCAACAGCTTCGGGCTCGATCCGAACAGCACCCTCAAGCGCCTGGGCGACGGCTTCTATGAACAGAAACTCATCCGCGAGCAAGTCGCCCAACTGACGGGCTACCGGTATCTGGACGGGTTCAACAACGACGAAGATCAGTACACCGCCCTGATGAATGCGGGCGTGACCTTTGCGAAGGAGTACGGACTTCGTCCAGGAGTTGCACTGACTGCCGCGCAGATGGCACAACTCACCAGCGATATCGTCTGGCTGGTCGAGCAGACCGTCACTTTGCCCGACGGAACGACACAGCAGGTGCTCGTGCCGCAGGTGTACGTGCGGGTGCTGCCGGGAGACATCGACGGCTCGGGGGCGCTGCTCTCTGCCAACGCCGTGAACATCACCGGCAAAGGCAACGATCTCTTGAACACCGGCACCATCGCAGGCCGCAAGTCGGTGACCATCGATGCCAACACCGTCAACAACCTGGGTGGCCGAATCAGCGGGGGCACCGTCGCGATCACCGCGGACGGGGACATCAACAACATCGGTGGAACGATTGATGCCCGCGACCGGCTGACACTCGAAGCGGCACGCGACATCAACGTTCGGACCACGACGTCCGCCGGGACTCCGGGCAATCAGATCATCGACCGCGTGGCCGGCCTTTACGTGACCAACCCTCGCGGAGTCCTGACGGCCAGCGCGGGCAACGATATCAATCTGGTTGGAGCCATCATTTCCAACGCGGGTACCGGCAAGACCTCGTTCACCGCCGGCAACGACATCAATCTGGGCACGGTCACGACCGCAACGACCGTGACAGCCATCGGCAAGAATGTCTCTGGCATTGCGGTCAATACTGCGGAAGTTGGCACTCGTCTGAGCGGCGCAGGCGATGTGTCGCTCGACGCGCGGCACGACGTGACAGCCCGCGCGGCAACAGTCAGCGCGGGCGGCGAACTGAATGTGCACGCCGGCAACGACATCCTGATCGAATCTGGGCGCAAGACATCGGCTCTTGCCTTCACGGCAATCTCGAATCGGCGCTCGGGGTTGAGCTCCACACGCACCACCACGAATGGCCTCCTGCAGACGGATACGACCGTGGCCAGCACCTTCAGCGGAAACACCGTCAAGCTGGATGGTGGGCGCGACGTGAACATCGTCGGTAGCGACATCACTGCTCCTGGCGACATTACCGTGAAGGCCGGGCGCAACGTCAACATCGTTTCCTCCGTGGATACCCGACAGGCCGACGTCGAGCAAACCCGCGAGAAGAAGATGAGCGGCCTGGGCGCCGTGGTCAACCTTGGCGTGGCGACGGCCTTCTCGGGAGCCTCCATGCCGGGCGTGGACGGCAAGGGAAATCTCTCCACTTCCGGAGCCAATCAAGCCAGCCTCTATACGAGCACAGAACGAGCCAGCAACATTAAGAGCACGGGCGGCAACGTTAACGTCACGGGCAAGGAACAGGTCAACGTCTACGCGAGCAACCTGAGTGCTGCCGGCGATCTGAACGTGAATGGTGGCAGCGTGACCGTGATGAGTGGCCTGAATCAGACCAGCGCCGGTACGGGCTCACAGACGCGAACCCAGTCGATAGCGCCCAATCAAATGCCGCACTCGCTTGCGAGCGGATTGAACACCCGCAGCAATGTCACGAACCGTGTAGACCAAACCAGTCTGGCTTCCGCCACTTTGGAGGGGCGCAACGTCAACATCACGGCCAATACGGGCGACCTGAACCTCATTGCTCCGACGATCAACGCAGGGCAAGGTGTGACGTTGAGTGCCCCGGAGGGCAATCTCAACTTCGGCGTAGTCAACACGACCACCGAGGTCAGCCAGTCCCGGGGGCAACGCAGCTTGGCGTACCAGCGAACGGCTGATACCGGTGCACATGTCGAAGCGGCCAACTACACCCAGATCAACAGTCCGAATCTGAGCGTCGACGCCAAACAGATCAATGTGCAGGTCGGTCAGAACGCGACCCCCGTATCGGGCCCGAATGGTCAAACGTCGATGTATCTGCCGCAGCAGAGCCTGCAGCAAGCCCTTCAACAAGTGATTGCAAGTGGTCAGCCAGGGACCGAGTGGGTCAAGCAGTTGAGCAATGACCACTCGCTGGACGGCAAGATCAATTGGGAAGGCGTGCCAGTAGAGCAGCGGCAGTGGGCTGAACATCAGGGCAGCTTGACGCAGACAGGTGCCGCGGTTGTGACGATTGTTGCCTCGGTGCTGTCTTGGGGCTATGGCGCAGACCTCATAGGCGCAGCGGGCAATACTGCTACCGGCGCGGCGGCCAACGCTGGCTTGTCAGCGCTGGCCAGCCACACGGCAGTGAGCCTGATCAATAACAACGGTGACATCGCCGCGACGCTGCGCGAGTTGGGCTCGAGTCGAACCGTCAAGGACATCCTGGCGGCTATGGCTACGGCCGGTGCCGTGCAGGGATTGAATATTGGTCTGGGAATACAGGGTTGGACGACAGCTGCAGGAGCAAGCTGGCCGCAAGTTCTAGGTCGAAATCTACTCAATGGTGCTACGGCGGCCCTAGTTAACACCGCGATTTATGGCGGGAGCCTAGAGGACAGGCTCACCGTTGCGCTAACTAACGGCCTCTTGAATACAGCGGCGTCTCAAAGTGCAGCCTGGATCGGCAACAACGGCCCGACCGGGGACGGCAATCTCAACGCTTTCACCGCAGAGATTGCTCACGCGATTGCGGGCTGCTTGGTTGGCAGCGGTCGCGCCGGAGCTGGTGGCTATGGTATTTCCAGCGGATCAGGATGCTCTGCGGGCGCCCTAGGGGCCGTTGTCGGACACCTGGCAGGCAACTTCTACAACCCATCGAATGATCCCGCGCTTGCGACAGAGACCATACTTTTCGGGCAAATGATGGCGGGGATTGCAGGGGCCTTGATTGGCGGCGATCAAGCCAGTGCCGATATCGCAGGACTGGCTGGAGCAAATGCAGTCGAAAACAATCAGCTTGGTCGGCGTTACGCGCCGAGAACACTTGAAGATCAAAAGAAAAGAATAGATAAGCTGTTTAATTCGGCCGCAGATTTCATGGATTCATTCCAAGACATTTGCCAACAATGTTCGGCGGCAGGATTTAAAAACATGAATGTCTCCATATCCAGCGAGTTTGCAGGAAAAGCATCTGATGGAAGCCCTGCGCTTGCGGTATTTGATCCAAACACCGGTGCCGTGATAGTGTACCAATCCTTTTTTGAGCAAACCAGCATCACTCAGATTGGAATTCTGGTTCACGAATACACTCATACAATTCAAGGAGGCAAGGCCGCCATTCCTCCATCCAACTCACCACTTTGGAACAATTACGCAACCCAGCCGTGGGAGGTTGAGGCAAATAAAATCCAGGATGCGTTTAGATATCGGTTTTCCGATAAATTCATTGCCAATTTCGGAGGTCTTTTTTGATGCGCTCGATTGTCATTCTTCTCGGGATTTTTTTCTCCTCCGGCATGACGATGGCGGATGCTCCATTTCCATATCAGGCACAAGTTCAAGTGAATCGAAAACCTGTCCCTGATAGCGGTAGCTTCAATGATAGTGCCCGCAAGGCGGCTGCAGATATATTTGAAAAATTTAATCGGCAGTGCGCTGAAAATCCTGGCGCCAGTGATATCGCTGTGGTTACGGATGTGGAACCAGGAGACGACGCCGATTTTTCAAAAGCTTCAAGCGAGGTTTTGCTGCTTAAGGCCTATATCGCCAACCTCGGATTCCCGGAGAAAATGATTTTCACAACTGTTGTCCGAAGGGAGGCGGGGAGGCCTGCTATTTCCCCCGGCATTGTGATTGAGCTTTCGTGTCGACGCAAAACAGAGAAGTAATTTTGAAATATATTGAGGCAAAATCGATGCGGTCAATTGATGCGAGCGGAATTTCATCGCATTGCCGGGTTGAATAGAGCCTTTTCGCGATCATCTCTTGATGCCGCCTCAAGGGCAGTATGCTCGCATTCCCTTATTGGGTGTAGTTTGCCAGGGCATACTGAGCCTCAATAATAATTTTTATGCGAATCAGCTTCTTCTCTTCTCTTTTAGTGCTCGGCGCATTGGTCAGCTGCGCTCGATCACCCGTCACGCCTGCACCGCAAATACCGGTGACCCGTATTAAGGTGATTCCCGTGGCCCCTATTGCCAAGATGTACACCGAGAACAAGGGTATTCCGCTTGGCGTCTTATGGCAGTCACTGGCCGACCGCATCAAGAGCTCGGACTTCGACAAGCGCATGGAAGCAGTGCGTAAAGACATGGGGCCCAAGCTGACGGCTGCGCTGGTGCGTGAACTGACCGCTCAGGGTTATGACGTGCAGGCGCTCGAAGGGGTTGTGAGACCTGCGGACTCGCCGGACAGCATCGACTATTCGCGCTTGCCGACGAACGATCCCGTCTTGCACATCTATCTCAACGAGGTCGGCATGTATTCCGCTCGTTTCTCGCTGGACTACGTCCCGCGAGTCAACCTGAGCGCTTTCCTCTTGCACCCATCGAGCGGGGATGAGATTTATGGCGAGGACATTCGCTATGGCGCTGACGCAGATGGAAGCACGTCGGGCAGCATTCCGGCAGACCCTCGTCATCACTGGTCGAGTTTCAACGAACTGTATGACCGTCCGCAACAGGTTGCGCAGAGCTACGACGTCGCGGTCGATGCTTTGGCAGCAAAGATCGCTGCAAACATTAGAGAAAAAACTACGCCGGTGCCCAAGACCGCGGTCACCGTCCGTTGACTATGTGAGTCTTGGCCATCAACTTGGTCAAGTAGAGAGGGAGTTTGATTTGAAGCGCAACACGTTGGCTGCTGTCATTGCGGCCGGTCCACTGTTAGCCTTGGCCCAACAGTCTCCTACCACGCCGCAGCCCTTCGTCGAGCAGCAACGCCAACAGGAGCGCGAGCGTGCCCTGCGCGAGCAGAACGAACGCACTGTCGACCAGCGCCCTCAGGCCGCTCCTCCGGCTCCGGTTCAGCGCATCCCCGACTCCGAGTCGCCGTGCTTCCGCATCGACAGGGTGCTGCTGGTCGGTGAGCAGTCCGAATCCTTCCAGTGGGCCGTGGCCGATCTGTCCGGTCCTGAGGGCAACGACTCACCGGTTGGCCGCTGCCTGGGCACGGCCGGCGTCAACGTGGTCCTGGCGCGCGCCCAGCAGGCCGTCATCGCACGCGGCTTTGTCACCACCCGAGTCCTCGCCGCACCGCAGGATCTCTCTAGCGGCACCTTGACCCTGTCGCTCGTCCCCGGCCGCATCGCCGCCATTCGCACGACGCCGGATTCTTCGTCGACGTTGCTCGGCAGTTCTGCCTTGCTGGCCACGGCCGTTCCCGCGCGTCCTGGCGACCTCCTGAACCTGCGCGACATCGAGCAGGGCCTGGAGAACCTCAAGCGCGCACCCACGGCCGAAGCCGACATCCAGATCGAGCCCTCGACCGCGCCGAATGCGCGTCCCGGTGACAGCGACCTGATCGTCAAGTACGTCCAGTCCAAGAAATGGCGCGTCACCCTCAGCCTGGACGACAGCGGCACCAAAGCTACGGGCCGCTACCAGGCCGGTGCAACCCTGTCCCTGGACAACCCCTTCGGCCTGAACGACCTGTTCTACGTCAGCGCCAACCACAGCATCAACAGCCACTTCCTTTCGGAGCCGAGCTATGGCACCGAGGGTCAGACGGCCCATTACTCGCTGCCGTACGGCTACTGGCTGCTGGGCTTCACGGCCTCCAACGGCCAGCACCATCAAAGCGCGGCCGGCCTCAATGGAAACATCGTCTATGCCGGCAAGACCAACAACGCCGAGGTCAAGCTCTCTCGCCTGATCTATCGCGATCAGCACCGCAAGACGATGGTGGCCGTCAAAGGTTGGCGTCGTGAGTCGCGCAACTTCATCGAAGATACGGAATTGCCGGTGCAACACTCCGTGGTCGGCGGCTGGGAATTCAGCCTGAACCACAAGGAGTTCATCGGCGATGCGACGCTCGAAGGTACGCTCGCCTACAAGCGCGGCACGGGTGGCTTTGGTGCCAGGGCCGCATCGGAGGAGATTGCCTACCGCAACAATCCCAGCGAGCCGCTCGAGGGCACCTCGCGCCTGAAGCTGTACACCGCCGACATCAGCCTCAATGCCCCGTTCAAGCTCGGCGAACAGAAGCTGCGCTACGCCGGGCTGATCCGTGCGCAATGGAACCGCACGCCGCTGACGCCGCAGGACCGGTTCGCCATTGGTGGCCGCTACACGGTGCGCGGCTTTGACGGCGAGACCAGTCTGCTGGGAGACCGCGGAGTGCTGGTCCGCAACGACATCGGTTGGGCCATGGGCCAGAGCGGGGCGGAGCTCTATGCAGGCATGGATTACGGGCACGTGGGCGGCCGCTCGACCGCCGGCCTTCTTGGCCGCAGCCTGGCAGGCGCCGTCATCGGTGTCCGAGGCCAGTGGACCAAGCTGAGCTACGACTTCTTCATCGGCACGCCCATCAGCAAGCCCGAGGGCTATCGCACCGCCAAGGTGACGCTGGGCTTCAACCTAAACGCGAGCTTTTGAAGCGAAATGGCAAAGATCAAGCCCAAGATCCGTAATGCCTCCGCGCATGCGAACGTTGATTCAGCGCCAAAGCACGAGGTGCCGACCGCGCAATGGACATTTCATGCAGCGGCCATGTACGGCATCCATCGTTCGGCCAAGGATAAGAATTGGGCGGTGATCCTGAAGCGCGGGCGCGTCGTCTATTCCAAGGCGTTCTCCTTCGGCATTCACGGCGGAGAGGAGGCTGCACTCCTGCTTGCGCAGGCGTGGCGAGATGAGGTGGTCAAGAAGTACCCCCCTGCGTCACGCCGCAAACTTGCCGAAAAGCTGCGCTCCGACAGTAAAACGGGTATTCCCGGTGTGCTGTGTCGACTCGACGCAAGAGGTGAACCGATAGCCTGGCGAGCCATGACACAGTTGTTCCCCGGACAGAAAGTCGCCAAGCAATTCAGCGTGAGTCGCTATGGTGCGGCCGAAGCCAAGCGCCTCGCCATCGCCGAGCGACAGAAGCAGTTGCGGCAAATGACGGGCCTGCAACGTGTTCACCCATCGGAGGTCACAGTCAGAATCGCACCACCACGCGAGCCGGTTCCGCTGCCGAGACGGATCGATCTCGCAGAAATCGTGCGAACTCCGAATCCATCGGGCGTCGTTGGCGTTGTCTTGACCAAGGATGCAAAGGGGCGACCCGCACGGTGGACGGCTGCGACCCATGTCGGTGACAAGAGGGTGAGCGAATCGTTTTCGATCAAGGTCCACGGCGATGAGCAGGCGAAAGCCCTGGCAGTCGCGGCCCGCGAGAAGCACCTGAAAATGAGGGCCGAGTCACAGCGCGCGAAAGAGCCGCGGACCCGGAAGCCCAGGTGACAGAACGACGATATTGACCGAACGCTACATGCCACTGAAAGAATTTCTCGAAGTCCTCAACAACGTCAGTACGCGCCCGTTGCTGATCACGTTCTGTGCGCTGTCGATGACCACCTGGTTTTCCAATGATGCGCTTCGAACGCCGACTATTTCTTGGGATCTGTTGCTCTTGCCGATTCTTGTGTTTAGCGCTTATGTTTTCGTTTGGGGTTGGATGTACCTCGTCCTCACGCTGAATTCGCGACTGGCAGATAACGACCTGTTCAGCTGGGGGCCGGTGATCGGTTGCACCCTTCTAGCCTTGTGCATACGCATCGCCTTCTCGCATTTGTCGTCGCACCCTCAAGGACTGACTTTTGCGTTGCTTGGCGAACCGAACTTCATTCATTTCTGCACGCTCTTTCTTCTTGCTGCACAAACGCTCAAGATTCGGCGTCACCGTGAGTAGTCACGATATTGCACTGCCTCTACAGTAGAGAATGGGCAGAACTACGTGATCGATATCTTCAAGAGTTCTGATGGCGCGCAGATCCATCTGCCGAAGGTGTACGGTCGACGATTTCTCGCGGCAGTGCCTTGACAATTCGACAGGCTCAATTTCATTCAGGGGGTAGATGTGTTCTTCAAGAGAGTCACGCCACAGAGCGAACGATTCATCGCGGTCACCGAGTTTGAGAATCAACGCACGCTCAGCGCTGCGTTGCTCTACGGGAAGAGGGCTTATCGGCTCACCTTGGCCGACGGCACAGTTGAGACGATATACCTTGAGTCAGAAGTTTGGTCACGTATGGAGCAGCCGTTGATAGCGAACGGCTTCGTTGTCAACGCCTGAGCAGGTTTGCCGTTCATGGCCTGCAGGTTTCCTTTCTTGACCTACATGCCCATAGGCTCGTACCGCAGTGCCTTTTAGGTTAGCTATCGGTGGGCTTGCTCTGAGGTCTGGATCGCAAGAGCTAGCCATCGCGACGACTCCAAAAATTTTCAGCCCCATATGACGGCATTGGATAGACGGTAGAACGTCCATCCCTTTCCACCAAAGCCCAGCCCGGCCTCACCGCCGCGCTGGGCTTTGTGCCGTCTGGCTTCGCCCGGGCGTGTCCTCTCTCTTCTCCAAGGGGCTCCTCGTTCTTGATCGCCCCGTATCTCATGGACCACGATTTCACATCCACCACTTTCGACGATGAACCTTTCCCTCAGCACCAGACATTCGCGACATCACCGAACCTTGCCTGCCCGGCCTGCCATTCACCGCGGACCATTCCGCGCGACACCGGCAAGAAGACTGGCGCCGCGATCGGCACCGTCGCCGGCGCGGCTGGCGGTATTTCTGGTGCGCTGTCCGGCGCCATCACGGGCGCCGAGATCGGCATGGCCATGGTCGTCGCTGCAGCTACAGCGACGATGCCATTCGGTGTCGTTGCCGGCGCCATCCTCGGAGGCCTGAGTGGCGGCATCGCCGGCTGCGCTGTCGGCGCGGCACTCGGTGAAGCCGTCGACGACGCGATCCTGCGCAACCGTCGCTGCCTGGGCTGCGGCCACACCTTCTCAGTTGCTCGCCGCTGATAGCCCTTGCGCCGTCTCTTCTTCCCCACCCCTTTCATTCTGGACTTCCCTTGGACCCCATCACGCCCGAATTGCGCATCCTGCTGCTGGCCAACGGCAATACCGCGCGCGACAACCCGCACTTCGACCCCTGGCCCGTGCTCAAGTGGTTCAACCCGTGTGGTGCTGCGACCTGGCTGATTACCGAGCTGGACCCCGACGATGAGGACATCGCCTACGGCCTGGCCGACCTGGGCCTGGGCAGTCCCGAAATCGGCCACCTCTCCGTTCGGGCACTGGCCTCCATCCGGCTGATGGGCGGTACCCTGGACATCGAGCGTGATCTGCACTGGCGTGCCGACAAACCTCTCAGTGCCTACGCGCGTCTGGCCCGGGCCGCTGGCCGCATCGTCAGTTGACTCCTCAACCGCCGCACCGCGGCATTCCTCCTGCGAAGCCCGCCTCGTGCGGGCTTTTCTTTCTTCTTCACCCGTCAGCAAGGACACCTTCCCCCATGGCACATCTCATCGAAAAAATGGCCTACGTCGGCCAAACCCCGCGGCACGAGCTGGGCAACCAACTGCCTCCCAAGCAGCCCATCGAAGTCTGGGCGCGGAAGGCCGGCATGGACTGCCAGCGCGTCCATCACGAAGTCTGCGCTCCAGGTGTCATTGACGTGCTGGCTGGCTGCCAGGGGCTGGCGCTCGCCAGTGGGGTGTTTGACCTTGCGGCGCTTGCGCACCGACAGGTTGGCCAGCTTGTAC
>Ga0182008_10001767_pt1 | contig 14171 bp, 15 predicted proteins | sample Sormic07211129_1_FD_120482 | JGI IMG/M metagenome (GOLD analysis project Ga0182008, IMG submission 120482) | Rhizosphere microbial communities from Sorghum bicolor, Mead, Nebraska, USA - 072115-129_1 metaG | ecosystem: Host-associated > Plants > Roots > Rhizosphere | place: USA: Nebraska...
AACAGATGGTTGAGCTCGTAGCAGAAGCCACCGCGCGCCCCGTGCAAGACTTTTTGTTCGATGGACGGCAGGTCGATGAGCACCGGCTCGCCGGACAATGTAGTGAGGTTTTCGAAGGTGAACGCGCCGGTATGACGCAGTTGCAACTGACGCAGGGTTTCCAGGGTTGGCGCCGGTGGCGCGTCGAAACCCAGGCGCTGCAGGTACAACCCGGGATTACTCAGACGTGGTTGGCTCATTGCTCGATCCTTATGCACGAGGCCGCGGAACACTCCGCCAATAGGCGCCATGTATAAGGGATAAAGCGCCGGGACCGACAATTGATTTCACCAATCGCTCCTTCCGAAAAATCAACGACGTTTGCGCGAACCCAGTTGAATCCACGTCGGTGCGTGGTCGCTGGCATGTGGCTCGTTGCGCACCCAGGCATCGACACCGGCGTCCTGCAAATAGGGACTCAACGCCGGGTTGAGCAGCAGATGATCAATGCGCAGCCCGGAGTTTTTCTGCCAATGTTGTCGGAAATAATCCCAGAAGGTGTAGAGCCGATCCTCTGGATAGAGATGACGCAGGGAATCGGTCCAGCCCTGATCCAGCAACCGCTGATAGCACTCGCGGCTTTGCGGTTGCAGCAACGCATCCTTGAGCCAGGACCGCGGGTTGTAGATATCCAGGTCGGTCGGCACCACGTTGTAGTCGCCCGCCAGCACCACCGGATGCTCACTGCTCTGCAGTGCCTTGGCGTACTTGATCAATCGTTCAAACCAGGCCAGTTTGTAATCGAACTTCGGCCCCGGCTGCGGATTGCCGTTGGGCAGGTAGAGGCAACCGACCAGCACACCGTGCACCGCCGCTTCCAGATACCGACTGTGGGTATCGCTGTCGTCGCCCGGCAGACCGCGCCGACTCTCCAGCGGCTGCGCATCCCGGGCCAGGATCGCTACCCCGTTCCATGACGACTGCCCCTGCCAGATTGCCCCGTAGCCAGCCGATTCCAGCTCGGCGGCGGGAAAGGCACTGTCCACTGACTTGAGCTCCTGCAAACAGGCAATGTCCGGTTTCTCCCGTTCCAGCCATGCCAGCAGGTTGGGCAACCGGGCGCGCAGGCCGTTGACGTTGAATGTCGCGATACGCAGCTTCTTCATGGGCCGGCGCTCCGCAGGAGGGGGGTTGAAAGTGTGACCTCCACGCGCTCCGGTGGTTGCGTTGGCTGTCTCAAATACGGCGTAATAGGCGCTCAATCTCCCGCCTGATCCGCCGAGAAAACCGACGTCATGGACACCACCCTGGAAGGCCACGGAATCAAACTGCGCCCACTTCAATACAGCGATGCCGACGCACTGGTACGCGCCGCGAACGACGGCGAACTGTGGAACCTGACCGTCACTGTCGTGCCCTCCCCGACCACCGTCGACAGCTACCTGAAAAAAGCCCTTGATGGCCGGGAGGCCGGTACCGTCCTACCCTTCGCCATCGTGCTCCAGGACACCGGCGAAGTCATCGGCTCGACGCGCTTCTGGAAAATCGACCCGTTCAACCGCAAGCTGGAAATCGGCAGCAGCTGGATCTCGGCCCGCTGGCAAAAAACCTTCGTCAACACCGAAGCCAAATACCTGATGCTGCGCCATGCCTTCGAGGTGCTGGACTGTGTGCGGGTGCAATTCACTACCGATGAAAACAACCAGAAATCGCGCAACGCCATCCTTCGGCTCGGCGCGCAACAGGAAGGTATCGTGCGCCACGAACGGATCATGCCGGACGGACGCAAGCGCAACTCGGTGCGGTTCAGCATCATTGATGATGAATGGGCGGCGGTGCGGCACGGCCTCGAACAAAAGCTCGCTGCCTTTTGACCTGACTGACCCGAGTGGAGCCGTTGGCGCCAGCGGTTCAGGCGTCGGAGGCGGGACAGGCAGCTGAACGCACAAGAGCGGCCCGTGAGGTTGAATCACGGGTCGTTTGCCTTCAGGACTCTCAACGATCTGATCGCATCAACTCGCCGAAACTGCCTTCCATCGACAACACAGACGTGCGATTTCGACCGGAATGCTTGGCTTGGTATAACGCGGCGTCCGCGCGCTCGATGAACACTTCACTACTGTCCAGGCGCGTCGGGATGAATGCATAACAGCCCAGGCTGACCGTCACGTAACCGCTGGGTGCGCCACTGTGGTTGATGTTGCGGGCCATGACGCTACGGCGAATCTGCTCGGCAATCACCAGCGTCCCCTGAATATCGGTATCCGGCAGCAACACGGCAAACTCTTCCCCGCCATAGCGCACCGCCAGATCGACAGGACGATGGCAGCAACTCTTCACCGCCCGCGCCACTTCTGCCAGGCAATGATCACCGGCGACGTGGCCGTAAGCGTCGTTATACCGCTTGAAATAATCGATATCGAGCATGATCAGGCCCAGCGAGCTCGACTGCCGGATGCCGCGCCCGAACTCGACTTCCAGCGACTGCTCGAACAGTCGGCGATTGGCCAGGCCGGTCAGGCTGTCGTGTGTCGCAATCAGCTTCAAGGCTTCCTTGGCCTTGCGCAAATCCTTTTCGACCCGCTCGCCGAGACGCACCTGACGCACGAACACCCATCCGAACAGCCCGACGCCCAGCACCACCAGCGCCACGATCACACTCGATTGAACCGCTGTGTCGTACCACCCCTTGAGAATCGAATCCCTGGATGAGGCCGCAGAAACCACCACCGGATACGCATCCAGCTGCCGGTAACCATGCAGGCGAACGGTGCCATCGAGCGCAGAACCGATCATTGCGTTGCCAGACATGGCGCCAGTGAGGTATTTGCTGAAAATCTCCTCTTTGGCCAGTGACTGGCCAATCTGCGATTCAACGAACGGCCGCCGCGCCAGCAATGTTCCATCGGTCAACGCGAGGAACATCGAGCCGTCGTCATCGATACTGAAGCTTTTGAAGAACTGATCGAAGTAGGACATTTTGATCCCGGCCAACAAAATGCCCTGGAATTCGCCGTTCTGATCATTCACCCGCTTGGAAACGGGAATGATCCATTCGCCGTTCGCCCGGCTGCGAATCGCCGGCCCGATGTGCGCCACGGACGAGATGTTCTGCTGGTGAAACAGGAAATAATCGCGATCCGCCACGCCGGGTCCACGGGGCAGATCCTCGAACGAGGTGACGACCCACTGCCCCTTACGGTCAAACAGGAAGATCCCGTGCAACTGGCTCAGCGCCTGCACCCGGCGGGCGAAGGTCTTTTGCAATCGTGGCTTCTGTGCCGGACCGAAGCCATCGACCTGAATCCAGTCCGCCAGGCTGGTCAGCACCAGATCGGCTTTCATGAAGGTGTCTTCGGCCTGCTGCGCCATGGCGCGCGCCAGGTTGGAGGACGCTACTTGCGCCACCGCCAAGTCGTGCCGGCGCGATTGCTCCAGTTGCAGGTACAGCAAACCGCACAGGCACAGACACACCACCGCAATAAACAGCACCGCCGACGTGCGCAGGGGCAGCCGTTTCAAAGCGACGCCACTGGCGTGGCGCGGATCGTCATGGGAGATAGGCAAAAGCTCGTCCTGCAAGGGTAAGGCCTGGGCGAAAAGCCCAATCCCTCAAAGGTTGCGAGCTTAGTCTACGGGATAGTGCGGGGCAATTGTCCTTTGGACAGGCGTCGCATCGCACTGCGCAAATGGGCCTGGGCACTCTCGGCATCCCCCAGGCGCATTTGTTCGTAAGCGCGTTGCGCAATGGCAGGGGGCACGGGTTTGAGATCGCGCTGGGTGGCCATCGCCATCAACTGCACCTGAGCGGCGCGTTCCAGGTAATAAAGGTCATCCCAGGCCTCGGCGATGGTCGGCCCGGCGACGATCACGCCGTGGTTCTTCAGGAACAGGATATCGGCATCGCCCATGACGCTGGCAATCCGGTCGCCTTCGGACTCATCGAGCGCCAGGCCGTTGTAATCCTCGTCCACCGCCGTACGCCCGTAGAACTTCAGTGCCGTTTGCCCCAGCCATAACAGCGGCGGGCCTTGCAGCAAACACAAGGCCGTGGCGTGGGGCATGTGGGTGTGGAACGCCACTTTCACCCTCGGCAACTGTTTATGCAGGCGCGCATGGATGTAGAACGCGGTCGCTTCCGGCTGGCCTTCGCCGGCCACGACGTTGCCGTGGAAATCGCAGACCAGCAGGTTGTCGGCGGTGACTTCGGCAAATGCATAGCCGTACGGATTGACGAAAAACAGATCGTCGCGCCCCGGTACCATGGCGGAAAAGTGGTTGCAGATCCCCTCCTCCAACCCATGCAGTGCCGCCAATTGAAAGCACGCCGCCAGTTCCGTGCGCGCCGTGATGGCGGCTGGCGAATCCAGGTTCAGGCCGGTGTACCGCGTGGAACGGGAACCGGCTGCAAGTGTATGTGCCATGGCAATGACTCCGGGGATTTACCAGCCTAGGGATTCAAACAGCGGCACGACTTGATCCAGCGTGCTTACTATCGCATCGGGTCGATAGTCGGGCAGCAAATGCCGACCGGTGCCGCGGTCGATCCACACACAGCGAAAGTGCATGTCCCGTGCGGCGGTGTGGTCCAGCGTCGGGCTCGCGCAAATGTGCACCACCTGGTCACGACGGACGCCCAGTTGCTGGTGAGCGTAGTCGAACAGCCGCGGATCGGGTTTGTAGGCGCCGGCCTGCTGGGCGGTGATGACCCGGTCGATGTGCCCGTCCAACTGTGCAACGTTGCCAGCGATGATGTCGTCATCGGTATTGGACACGATGCACAACTTGAACCCCATGGCCTTGAGTCGCGCGAGCGTCTCGATCACTTCGGGAAATGGCGGCATCCGTGGAATCGCCCCGGCCAGCCGCTGGCTGTCTTCAGCCGAACTGGCGAGCCCCAGCTCCTCCAGCGCAAGTTGCAACCCGAGGGGGCTCAACTGACGGAATGAGCGATACGGCGCAATCTGTTCCAACCGGTGCTCGTGGCGGTCATAAACCTCGATCAGCTGATCGGCATCGACGCTGTGGTCGCCCTTGTCGCGCAGGATCTGCGCGACCATCGCTTTCAAACCCTCATCCCATTGAATCAGCGTGCCGTAGCAATCGAAGGTCAGCCACTCGGGGCGCGGGGTGTTTTTGAGCGTCATGTCGTTGTCCTCTGAAGGGTGAGCTTCAGGTTACGAGCCAAGGGTGTTAGTGTGAAATTAAATTAATATCGACTTGTCAGTGACAAATCAAATATCAGAGAAACCGCCATGCTCGACCTCGAATTGCTCAAGTCCTTCGTCTGCGTGGTGGACGAAGGCAGCTTCACCCGCGCCGCCGAACGCGTGCACCGGACCCAATCCACCGTGAGCCAACAGGTTCGCAAACTGGAAGAGCTGGTCGGGCACACGCTGCTGTTGCGCGACCGCACCGGGCAGAACATCAGCGTCACCGAGCATGGCGAGATGCTGATTCACTACGCCCGACGCTTGCTGGCCCTGTCCTCGGAAGCGGTGGAAGCCCTTGCCAGCGACCTTGACCTGGAAATCCTGCGCATCGGCGTGCCGGAAGATTTCGACGCCCGGCGCATGGCGCTGATCCTCGCCGGCTTCAACCGGGCCCGGCCGGAAGCGCGGCTGGAAACCGTCAGCGGTATGAGCACCGACCTCAAGCAGAAACTCGCGACCGGTGCGATCGACATTGCACTGGTCAAGCGTGAACCGGACAGCGGGCCGAGTTGGGCAGCCTGGCCGGAGGCGCTGGTGTGGGTCAAGGGTGCGGGGATCGACTCATCGCATGGGGTGTTGCCATTGGCGCTGTTCCCCCAGGGCTGCATTTACCGGCAGCGGGCGATCCGTTTGCTGGATATAGCGCAGAGGCCTTGGCGGGTGGCGTTCGGCAGCCACAGCCTGACGGGGATTCAGGCCGCGGTGTCGTCAGGATTGGGGCTGTCGGTGCTGCCCGCTTCGGCGGTATTGCCCGAGCATACGGTGTGCACCGACCTGCCGGAGCTGCCGCCGACCGAGTTGGCATTGATCAGCCGGGAGGGTGCGCTGACCGGCTTGCAGCGAGGGCTGGTGGAATTCTTGCGGGAGGAACTGGGCAAGGCGTGATCGCCCACTCCTACCGCAGGCAAAAATTTTTCCCTACTGTTGCCCCGTGCCAGTCGAAGCCGTCGCCGCATGCAGATTAAGCACCGGCATTTGCGCGGGTCGATTCAACGCCTTCAAAACGGGCGCATCGTAGCCGTACACATCCGGTTTGAACGCCACGCGCCCGTCACTGCCCAGATCCACCGTCCAGTAAGCCAGCAATACCGGCACTTTCACCGGCAGCCGAATATTCTCGGTCTTGCCATTGGCCAGCTGTTTCTGGATACCGGCGCTGTTCCACTTAACCGGGTCGTTGAACAGCAACTCCACCAGTTGCAGCGGGTTTTCCACCCGGATGCAGCCCGAACTGGTCGCGCGGACGGTCTTGGCAAACAGCTCGCGATGCGGCGTGTCGTGAAGGTAAATCGCGTAGTCGTTGGGGAAACGGATGACCACCTGCCCCAGCGAGCTGTCCGCTCCAGCGTCCTGGCGCAGACTGAGGCCGCGCGGATTGGTCCAGTCGACGGTCGATGGATCGACCTCGTGGCCTTCACGATCGATCACGCGAATACGGTTGGCGGCCAGGTAACCGGGATTGCTCTGAATCTTCGGCAGCACGTCTTCCTTGAGGATGGTCGGCGGTACCGTCCAGGTCGGGTTAAACGTGACGTAGGTAATCTGCGCCTGAAAAATCGGGGTATTGCGCGCGGCTTTGCCAACCTGCACCCGGGAACGCCAGATCGGCTGGCCATCGCGGTACATCGCCACTTTGTAGCCGGCGATATCGACGATCACGAAGGTACCCTGGAGTTTGTACAGCAGCCAGCGCGCCCGCTCCATGTTCACCCGCACCTGGTCGATGCGTGCGTCAACCGGCACATTCAACGCCGCCAGCGTGGTCGCCCCCGCCATGCCATCGGCGCCAAGGTACTGTTCGTTCTGATACTTTTTCACCGCCGCGGTCACGGCGCCGTCGTACTGGGTGCCGTGGATCAGGCGCGGATCGAGGAAACCTGCGGCGACCATTCTCGCGCGTAGCTGCGCGACGGCCGGTTCGTCCATGCCCGGCTTGAGCGAATGATCGACCACCACTTTCGGCCAGCCGCCCCGGTCGCGAATACCGCGCAGTTGCGCCAGCGCCTGACGCAACCCGACGTAAACCGCTTCTTGCGGCGGCGCAATGGCAAACGCCTTCGCCACCTCGTGGCTGTCCAGCGCAGCGAAGAACGCATTGACGTCGTCGCGCGGGTCGACGCCGTCGGCATCGAAATTCCAGTGAATGTCGAGCCGCGCAGGATCGACCTTGCCCCGCCGCAACTGCAGCAGCGCGGTTATGAAGGTGTGGGTGGTCGCGATGTCAAAAGCGGCCCGTTGCTCGGGCGTGGCCGGCGTGGCCTGCAACGAGGCCTGGGACCGGACCAGTTCATCGACATGAAAATCCGCCGGACTCAGCCCGTCGGCCTCTGTCGCGTTGAGGCTGGCGATGAGTTGGGCGACATCACTGTCATTGGTCCACGCCGCGCGATAGGCGCGATGGGTATAGAAATCCATGACCAGACGACTGACATCCACCCGTCGGTGACGCGGTGCGGTCAGCAATGGCGGAAAAGCGGTTTTCAGCGGTTCAAGCGACGCCTGGATCGCTTGGCCGACGTTGTCTTCCGCTGCGGCTGCGATAACGGAGTTCGGCTCAATTGTCAGTTCAATCGGCGAAGTTTCCCCAAGCGCCGTGCCGCTGATCAGAAAGCCCATAAAAAATACGCGGCTTATGACGAATAACCTTGTTAAAAGCACCATGGATAATCCTTAATCTCCCGCATTCAACGCCTGGCTTTCAACACGCTGCTAGACTCGAACTTAACATGATGAGACATCTATATGGCGCCACTACGTTTTGGCTTTCTATTGCCGGGCCTGCTCTTGACTGCAATGTCCGTACCGTCAGCCTACGCCGATTCGCTCGCGGCCGCTCTCATCAAAGCGGCCCCGAAAGCTAACGCCAACGTCATCAATCTCGCCGTTCGCGCCTCGCAATGCAGCATCGCTCAAGGCGCTGCTCCTGTCCAAAGACTTGCGGTGATCGATTATTCCCTGCCTTCGACCGAACAGCGCCTGTGGGTGTTCGATTTAAAGAAGCGCAAGTTGCTGTTTCATGAACTCGTCGCCCATGGCCGCAACAGCGGCGAGAACATGGCCGTCAATTTCTCCAATCAAAACGAAAGTTTTGCCACCAGCCTCGGCCTGTATCGCACGCAACAGAGCTATGTCGGGCAGAACGGCTATTCGTTGCGTATGGAAGGCCTGGAGCCAGGCTTCAACGACAATGCCTTTGACCGGGCGATCGTGATTCACGGCGCGCCTTACGTCAGCCCGGTGCTGGCACGGGCAAACGGACGGATCGGTCGCAGCCTGGGCTGCCCGGCCGTACGACCGGCAATTGCGCACAAGCTGATTGATTCGATGAAGGACGGGCAGTTGCTGTTTTCGTACTACCCGGACCAGCGGTGGCTGAAGACCTCGTCCTATATCAATTGCGGGAGCGGGACGATGGCGACGGCGTCGAAAGCGACGAGCAACCGATAACGTCGACAGCAATGCGTGACCTGATGCCTGTGACTATCTAAACTCCCGCAGACGCCAAAAATACCTTCGGCACGCTCGGGAAACCACACATGGACCTTCAACATCGCAATAACGTCAACGTGATGGGCGATGGTCCGGCAACGCTGATTTTCTCCCACGGTTTCGGGTGCGATCAGACCATGTGGGGTTACCTCGTCAACGATTTCACCCCTCGATTCAAGGTCGTACTGTATGACCTGGTTGGCGCGGGCCAGTCGAATCTTGAGGCATACGACCGGGACAAATACAACGCGCTGGGCGGTTACGCCCAAGACCTGGTTGAAATCATCGATCAATTCGCCAGCGGCCCGGTGATCCTGGTCGGTCACTCCGTCAGCGCAATGATCGGTGCGCTTGCGGATCGCCAGTCACCCGGAAAAATCGCGGCCCATGTGATGATTGGTCCTTCACCCTGCTACATCGATTCCGACGATTACTCGGGCGGTTTCAAACTCGAAGACATCCATTCGCTACTCGACACCCTCGACAGCAATTACCTTGGCTGGTCCAGCACCATGGCTCCGGTCATCATGGGTGCGCCTGGGCAACCGGCGCTGGGCGAAGAACTGACCAACAGTTTTTGCCGCACCGAACCCGAGATCGCCAAGCAATTCGCACGCGTGACGTTCATGTCGGACAACCGCCAGGACATCGCCGGCCTGACCACACCAACGCTGATCCTGCAATCCACCGACGACCTCATCGCCCCGCTTGCCGTGGGCGAATACCTGCATGCCGTTCTCCCCAACAGCACGCTGTGCGTGGTGGACAACGTCGGCCACTGCCCGCACATGAGCGCGCCCAGCGCCTGCTGCGAAGCGATGGACCGTTTCCTGTCGCCCTGGGAAGGCGCGCATGTCGACTGATCAGCTGGACCTGCAAGCACTGTTCGAACAGGCACCGTGCGGGTTGGTGGTGACAAAAGAGGACGGCACGATCCTGCGCAGCAACCAGACGTTCAGCAGCTGGATCGGCTTCGATTCCCAAGCGCTGATCGGTCGTCGCTTTCAGGACCTGCTGACCATGGGCGGACGGATTTTCCATCAAACCCACTGGGCACCGTTGATGCGGATGCAGGGCTCGGTCGCCGAAGTCAAACTCGACCTGATTCATCAGGACAAACGCATCGTCACCATGCTGCTCAACGGCGTCCGGCGCGAATACACCGACGGCGCGTTCAATGAACTGGCGCTGTTCGGCACCACCGACCGCGACAAATACGAGCGCGAACTGCTCAACGCCCGAAAAATCGCCGAAGACTTGCTCCGCGAGAAAACCGCCGCCGAAACCGCCCTTCAGCAGGCCCAGGCCGAACTGAGCCTGGCATACGAAAAGTCCCAGCGCCGCGCGTTATTCGCCGAACAAATGGTCGCCATCGTCAGCCACGACCTGAAAAACCCGTTGACCGCGATCAAAATGGCGTCCGACATCCTCGCCCGTGGCGAGCGCACTGCCAAAGAAAGCAAATTACTCGGCCACATTGGTCAATCGGCGGACCGTGCCGAGCGCATGATCGCGGATCTGCTCGACTTCGCACTGGCCAGGGTCGGGAGCGGGATCGCCATCTCCCCGTCTGCGCAAGACTTGCACGCATTCGTGCGCCAAAGCGTCGACGAACTGCGCGTCGCGTTTCCGAACGCAACACTGCTGCACCAGACTTTTGGGGCTGGCTCTGCGTTCCTGGATGCGGATCGCGTGCAGCAAATCATCGGCAATCTAGTGGCCAACAGCGTGGCGTATGGGGATTTGAAACAGCCAATCACCATCACTTCTCGCATGGAAACTGACCAGGCCGTTGTGTCAGTGCACAACCACGGGCCGGTTATCCCCGAGTCCTTGATCGCCGTACTGTTTGAGCCGATGACCCGCGGCGCAGAGACCGCCAGCGATGTCCGCAGTGTAGGGCTGGGTTTGTTTATTGTCCGGGAGATCGCCCAGGCGCATGGCGGCGATGTTTCGGTGAGTTCGAGTGCCGAGGGCGGGACGCTGTTCAGCGTTTCTTTTCCGTTGAATATCGCGTCAGACGTTTCGCCGCCCCACTAATCAATCCATCACGGAAGCGGGATAACAATGAAAACGGTACAAAGCAAACTGATGCTTGGCGGGCTGCTTGCCCTTTCGTTCGGCGCTCACGCAGAGCCATCGCACCTGGACAGCGTGATCCAGCAAGGCCAGCTGCGCGTTTGCACCACGGGCGACTACAAGCCCTATACGTTTAAAGCCGAGAACGGCGAATACTCCGGCATCGATATCGCCATGGCCCGCACGCTGGCGGACAGCCTTGGCGTCAAGGTCGAATGGGTGCCCACCACCTGGAAAACCCTGATGCCCGATATGCTGGCGGGCAAATGCGACATCGGCATGGGCGGGATCTCGGTCACGCTGGAACGGCAGAAAAAAGCGTTCTTCAGCACGACGCTGGATGTCGACGGCAAAGTCCCATTGGTGCGTTGCGAAGATCAGGCGCTGTATCAGACCGTCGAGCAAATCAACCGGCCTTCGGTGCGCCTGGTCGAACCCGCGGGCGGCACCAACGAAGCCTTTGTTCACGCGTATTTGCCAGCGGCGCAGCTGCAGTTGCACGACAACGTGACCATCTTCCAGGAGCTGCTGGACAAGAAGGCGGACGTGATGATTACCGATGCGTCGGAAGCGTTGTATCAGCAGAAACTCAAACCGGGATTGTGCGCGGTGAATCCGGGGCAATTCATGCAGTACGGGGAGAAGGCGTATCTATTGCCCCGTGACGACATGACGTGGAAGCTGTACGTCGATCAGTGGCTGCATTTGACCAAAGTCACGGGGAAGTATCAGAAGATTTTGGGCGAGTGGATTGCCACGCCTGAGGGCAAATAGACGAATTTCACGCTACCGCCCCTCGAGAATACGCAACGGCAGAACTAGCATGCCGTTGCGTCTTTCCTTAGTCGTCGTGCAACAACCCGGAGCTGTATTCGCCGAAACTGCTGCCGAGTGCACTGCCATGGAAATTCAACTGGCTGTGGGTGTTGGTCGGGCCCGGGCCGAAGCCGGCAGACGGCTCCAGGTCTTCGGAATAGCTGTTATGGGTGCTAACGCCTGAGCAGGCACTCAGCAGCAAGGCACCGGCGATCAGCAAGACTTTGGAGAGGGTTGAGATCATGTTCAGATTCCTGTGGACTGGCGGCGTGGTGATGACCTTGTTACACATCTTAGGCTGTGCCCCCCTTTCGAATTATGAAACTTCGCAGGGCGACAGGATCTGTTCAGCTGCCGCCAGTTACTGATCAATCGCTGCAAGACTTGCAGAGGTCTGGCAAGCCCAACGGGTCTTCCATGCCCGGCATCTTTGACGCAAACAACTCGGTCAAATTTTCCAACCCTACCGGAAAGTCATGCCATACCTTGGCATTTGCTCAACACGAGAACACCTGCACAACCGCAGGCATCGACGGACTGCTGAACGATATTTTGGGATAAGGATATTCTCGTGACAGAACCGAACCTGGTAACCGGAAGTTATGTTGTAAAAAGTGAACATACGCTCGACCGATCTCCCCTAGAGATGGCGGTTGCAGGCATGGAGGGGGCGGCCAGTCGTTTTTCCATCAATGCCATAAAGGACGAACGCGTCCGCGCAAGCTATGAGGGTAATATTCGACGAATGTCACAGCAGATATTCGCCGAGGTGCGAGCCGGCAACATCAGCGTTGAGGACGCGACAAAGTTCAGCAATGAGATGCGCAACAAAATCATGTTTGAACACCGCAAGCTGACCTCTGCGCAGGGCCTAGCCATCGTACAAAAAAAGAAGAAAACCGGGAAAACACACAGTGAAATCCTGAACGAAAAATCTCAAACCCAGTTCAACAAAAATTACGAACAACTTTCAAAGGTCCAACAAAAGGAAGTCCTGTACAGAGCGCTGGAGCGGTCCGGCAGTGCCAATGCCAAGTTCACCTCTGGCACTAAAATAATGTCTGTTATGGGCAAGGTTGGCATCATCATGACAGCGGTGCTGGCCACTTACCAAATACTGAACGCAGACGACAAGGCCAAGGAAACGGCTCGTCAAGCCACGATTGTGGGTGGTGGTGCAGCGGGTGGATTTCTGGCGGGCTTGGGCATATCCGCTCTTTGTGGTCCTGGAGCTCCGGCTTGCGCCATAGCCGTTGTTCTCATCGGTAGCATTGCTGGTGGCATTGCAGGCGGGGTCGCGGCTGATACGTTCGACGCAGAGCTAGAGGAGCTGGCCCATTGGGACATATTCTGACTCCCGCGGAACGAGCTAGCATCCAGATCGCGCTGGCAGAGACTTTTGTAGACAGCACTGTCGACTACGCCTCTATTGCCGAACGAATCCGGGGCTATGACCCAAAGGTCGTTGAAGACATCTTGTACTCTGAAGTCGCGCCTGTGTGTTTCAGCAACCTTGAAACGCCCGTCCCGCCTGTTTGGACTGGTTTTCAGGATGAATGGTTACTTGATGAAATAGCCAAAGAACTTAAAGCGCGAGAAAACAGTTGGCTGCGACGTAGCTTTGACCTGCTAAAAGTTACATGGCTACGCTACAGCTACGGCTACATTTGGAAGGAGCTCATGAAATTTAATCAATTTCAATAGCCCACCTGCACCAGCGTCCCAAGCTGATAACGAGGATTCGATTCCCTTCACCCGCTCCACTATTTTCAAGGCCTCCAGCCTTCATCGCTTCAACTAGGTGTCTGTTAAGGAGGTGGGTATAACGCCTCAGGGAATTCCAATCTCTATGTCCAGAGACGCTCGCAACCCTGGAATGTCCCAGTCCATCTCAAATAGCCGACTAACGCCATCGTGTCTCAGATCGTGAAAGTGCAGGTCCTCAATCCTAAGAAATTTGCATGCTTTCGCCCAAGATCTGGAGATTGATGAGACGGTCTGCCCAAAGTCCGATGCTGCTATGGCGTTGAGGGTGGCTTCCTTGGTCTTGCCCAGCGACCGGACCTTCTCCATTTCGGCCAGGTATTGCTTGATCATGTCCTCTACGGTGACGCCCTTGCGGTTCGCGGGCTCAATCGCACCTGGTCAATCCAGGTCTGCCTCACGTCGCCGCACCCAGGCCTTAGTCGCCTGTTTACGGGCGAAGGTCTCGCTCTCTTGGTAGACTTGCACTCCGTTGCGCTTGATGCGGATCTGAGCCGTATAGCTAACAGTCCCATCCGCCAGTTTTCTTGCCCTGATAGTCGCCATATCTAAATTGGTACGTGTCAGTTTTGAAGTGGTAGATCGTACCGCCGAGAGTCAAAATCGCCCGAAAACGCCCCAAAACACGCTAAACATATGTAGAGCAAAATGCTACCAAACACCCACTCCGGCCCAGAAAACACAAGCCATACGCTGTCTCGGCGGTTCAGCGTTGCACCCATGATGGATTGGACCGACAGACACTGCAGATACTTCCTGCGCCTGCTCTCCAAACACGCCCTCCTCTACACAGAAATGGTCACCACCGGCGCGCTGCTCAACGGCGATCAC
>Ga0182008_10001768_pt1 | contig 14162 bp, 13 predicted proteins | sample Sormic07211129_1_FD_120482 | JGI IMG/M metagenome (GOLD analysis project Ga0182008, IMG submission 120482) | Rhizosphere microbial communities from Sorghum bicolor, Mead, Nebraska, USA - 072115-129_1 metaG | ecosystem: Host-associated > Plants > Roots > Rhizosphere | place: USA: Nebraska...
CCCACCAGCTGCATGGCGCGCGTATCCATCTGCGGCAGCTCGCGCTGCCATTGGGCGGCGGCAAATTGTGCGCGCGTGTGTTCTTGCGGGGTAGTTGTCATGGCGTATGCATTTATCTCGACATCAAGATAGATTTCTATCTTTGTGTTAAGATACTTTTCATCAAGTGATTATGTCACGCATTAAACCATGTGCCTCCCTGCGAGGCAAGGACTACTCTGCCATGCCAGTTGAACGCCCCGTATCTTCCCCGCTACCCTCGTCCGCGCTGCTGGTGGCCGCCATCATCCTGCTGGGCCTGAATTTGCGCCCCATCCTGGCCGCCATCGGCCCCTTGCTCGACAGCATCCAGGCCAGCACGGGCCTCAGCAATGCCGACGCGGGCTTGCTGACCACCGTGCCCGTGTTCGCCATGGGCGTGTGCGCGCTGGCGGGCGCGCAGCTGCAGCGCCGTCTGGGCGTGGCGCGCGGCATCGGGATCGGCATCGCCATCATCGCTGCCGCCTGCGCGCTGCGCTGGCCCCTGTACGGCAGCGGCGGCCTGATCGCCACGGCGGCTCTGGGCGGCCTGGGCATCGCGCTGGTGCAGGCGTTGCTGCCGGCCTTCATCAAGCGCCATTTCCCCGAGCGGGCGGGCCAGTTGATGGGTTTTTATACGACGGGCATCATGGGCGGCGCGGCCATCGCGGCCGCCTCCGCTTCGCCCTTGGCGCAAAGCTGGGGCTGGCAAGCGCTGCTGGCCCTGTGGGCGCTGCCCGCCGTGGCCGCCGCGCTGCTGTGGCGCCGCGCCGCCGCGTCGCGCGTGGAGGTGACCGGCGGCGCGGGTGCCAGCCTGCCCGTGGGCAGCCGCCGCGCCTGGCTGCTGATGGTGTTCTTTGGCATCGGCACGGGCGCCTATACCCTGGTGCTGGCCTGGCTGCCGCCGTTTTACACGGAACTGGGCTGGAGCGCCGCCGACAGCGGCTTGCTGCTCGGTGGCCTGACCCTGGTGGAAGTGCTGGCGGGACTGGCGATTTCCAGCATCATCCACCGCTTCCCCGACCGCCGCATCCTGCTGCTGTCGGTACTGCTGGCCGTACTGGCCGGCCTGGCTTGCCTGATCGTGGCACCCGCGCAACTGGCCATTCCCGCCGTGATCCTGCTCGGTTGCGGCATCGGCTCCCTGTTTCCCCTGTCGCTGATCGTCAGCATGGACCACGTGCGTGACCCGGCAGGCGCCGGCGCCTTGCTCGGTTTCGTGCAGGGCGGCGGCTACATCATCGCCAGCAGCATGCCTTTCATCGCCGGCCTGATCCGCCAGCATTCGTCCAGCCTGGCCCAGGCGTGGATGGTGATGGCGGGCGGCGTCGTGCTGTTATTGCTGATCGCCGTGCGCTTCGCGCCGGGGGCGCGGCTGGCCGGTGCGCGCTAGCGTGCGCATGGCGGATCGGCCAGCTGATATATTTCGGCTATGAACATTGTTGACCATTATTTAGCCGGCTTGCGCCAGGCCATGCCGCCGGAACCGTTGGCGGAACTGGCGCTGGCCAGCGGCGCCAGCGCGGCGCAGCTGGACAGCTTGCGCCAGGCGTATCCGCTGTGCCCGGACAGCCTGCTGCGCCTGCTGGGCCAGTACAACGGCACCTATTACCAGGAGTATCCCGGCGGCATGGTGCTGGTGTACATGCTGGGCTCAGACGTGTTCGAGTACCCGTATTACCTGAGCTCCGTCGAACAGATCCTGGAAGACCGGCAAGCGAACCAGCGCAGCATCGCCGATATCTACGGCCATTACCTGGAAGACGACCCCGGCATCGTCGACACCCGCATCGACGCGGGCATCCAACAGGGCCAGCGCCTGTGTTTTTCGCATTGCATGAACAATGGCGGCTCCTCGCGTCTGTATGTCGATTTCACGCCCACGGCGTCGGGCAAGGTGGGGCAGGTCGTGCGCTTCCTGCACGATCCCGACAACTACCAGGTCATCGCCGACAGCTTCGACGCGTATCTGCAAATGCTGATCGATGACGATTACGGCTTCCTGATCGATGACAATTTCGAATAAGCGCGCCGCGCCGCCGTCCCTGCTGCCCGCCAACCGTCGCATCGTGCTGTCCGGCGAGGATGCGCTGCGCATCCTGCGCGAGATCGAATTTTTGTTGATATCGCTCCATAACATCGGCCGCCATTATTATCCCGACGGCGATGATGACGGCGCCGATGCCCTGCGCCGCGCGCAGTATTGCGCGGAGACGACGCGCTTCATCGACGAAGAGCAAGCGACGACGCGCCTGGCGCTGATGCGCCGCATCCTGTCCGCCCCCTTCGACACCAGCCTGGGCGGCGACGACATGGACGATCTCGAGCGCGCCGTCGCCGCGCTGCCGCTGTGGCGCGCTCCCGGCGACTGATCACAAAAACTAATTGAAATCTAAAATTTGATAGTTTTTCCTGTTCAGGACGTTTGTGCCGCCGGACGGCCTTACAATGCTAGGTTATGCGTTTTCGTGATATCAGACTGTGGCTAGCGGAAAATACCTAGCTAATTGAAAGAATCGGTCTGATAAAATCCGGAACACCCGATCGACCAAACAGGAAGGCAGCACAGCATGGATTCGTCATCTGATAAAAAAGAAGAATTGCGTCAACAATTGCGCTTGGCCGCACTCGAGTATCACGAGTGCCCGCGCCCCGGCAAAATCAGCGTGACGCCGACCAAACAACTGACCAACCAGCGCGACCTGGCGCTGGCCTATTCGCCAGGCGTGGCCGCTCCCTGTGAAGAAATCGTCATCGATCCTGCGAATGCCTATAAATATACGGCGCGCGGCAACCTGGTGGCCGTCATCACCAACGGCACGGCCGTGCTGGGACTGGGCAATATCGGCCCGCTGGCCGCCAAGCCGGTGATGGAAGGCAAGGGCGTGCTGTTCAAGAAATTCGCCGGCATCGACGTCTTCGACATCGAAATCAATGAATCTGACCCGGATAAACTGGTCGACATCATCGCCTCGCTGGAACCGACCTTCGGCGGCGTGAACCTGGAAGACATCAAGGCGCCCGAATGCTTCTACATCGAGCGCCAGCTGCGCGACCGCATGAAGATTCCCGTCTTCCATGACGACCAGCACGGCACCGCCATCATCGTCGGCGCGGCCATCCTGAACGGCCTGAAAGCCGTCGGCAAGAAAATCGAGGACTGCAAGCTGGTCGTCTCGGGCGCGGGCGCCGCGGCGCTGGCCTGCCTGGACCTGATCGTCGACCTGGGCTTCCCGCTGAAAAACATCTACGTCACCGACCTGGCCGGCGTCGTCTACAAGGGCCGCACGGAACTGATGGACCCGGACAAGGAACGCTTCGCGCAAGACACGCCGCTGCGCACCCTGGCCGAGATCATCCCGGACGCCGACATTTTCCTCGGCGTTTCCGCCGGCGGCGTGCTGAAGCAGGACATGGTGCGCAAGATGGCGCCGAACCCGCTGATCCTGGCACTGGCCAACCCGAATCCGGAAATCCTGCCGGAAGAAGTCAAGGCCGTGCGCAGCGACGCCATCATCGCCACGGGCCGTTCGGACTACCCGAACCAGGTCAACAACGTGCTGTGCTTCCCGTACATCTTCCGCGGCGCCCTCGATTGCGGCGCAACCACCATTACGCGCGAGATGGAAATCGCTGTCGTGCACGCGATCGCCGACCTGGCGCATGCCGAGCAGTCCGACATCGTGGCCACGACCTACGGCATCAGCAACCTGTCGTTCGGCCCTGAATACCTGATCCCGATGCCGTTCGATCCGCGCTTGCTGATCAAGATCGCGCCAGCCGTGGCCAAGGCGGCCGAGGATTCCGGCGTCGCCACGCGTCCGATCAAGGACTTGCAAGCGTACGCGGACAGCCTGCAGCAATTCGTCTACCGCAGCGGCACCTTCATGAAGCCGCTGTTCCTGATGGCCAAATCCACGCCTGCCGAACTCAAGCGCATCGTCTACGCCGAAGGCGAAGAAGAGCGCGTGCTGCGCGCCGTGCAAGTGGTGGTCGATGAAAAACTGGCGCGTCCCATCCTGGTGGGCCGTCCGCCCGTGCTCGAAGCGCGCATCCAGAAGTTCGGCCTGCGCCTGAAGCAGGGTGTCGATTTCGACGTCATCAACCCGGACTTCGACGAGCGCTATCGCGATTACTGGAACACGTATTACGCGATGACCAGCCGCAAGGGCGTCACCGAGGAATACGCGAAGCTGGAAATGCGCCGCCGCCACACCCTGATCGGTTCGATGATGATCCACAAGGGCGACGCGGACGGCATGATCTGCGGCACCTTCGGCACCACCCAGCTGCACCTGAAATACATCGACCAGGTGCTGGGCAAGCGCGCCGGCAGCAACGTGTATGCCGCCATGAACGTCTTGATCATGCCGGAGCGCCAGCTGGTGATGGTCGACACGCACGTCAATGAAAACCCGGACGCCGAGCAGCTGGCCGAGATCACCATCATGGCCGCCGAAGAGATGACCCGTTTCGGCCTGTCGCCGCGCGCGGCCCTGCTGTCTCACTCGAACTTCGGTTCCAGCGACAGCGCCTCGGCGCAAAAGATGCGCGCCGCCCTGGCCATCGTCAAGGAACGTGCGCCGGACCTGGAAATCGACGGCGAAATGCACGGCGATACGGCCCTCGACAGCAAGCTGCGTCAGAAAATCATGCCGAATTCGGCACTGAAGAACGACGCCAACCTGCTCGTCATGCCGAACATCGAATCGGCCAACATCGCCTACAACCTGGTCAAGACGGCGGCCGGCAATGGCATCGCCGTGGGCCCGATCCTGCTTGGCTGCGCCAAGCCCGTGCACATTTTGACGCCATCGGCCACCGTGCGCCGCATCGTCAACATGACGGCACTGTGCGTGGTCGATGCAGTTGCACAGCGTAAGGTCTAAGCGTTAGCCGCACATGAAAAGCCGCCCCATCCGCAAGGAGGGGCGGCTTTTTTACATCGGTGGCACGGGCAGGGCCGTGGCGGCCGGCTGGCGGCGCAGGTAATAGTGGCGGTACAGCATGATCTCGCCCCACACCAGCAGCAGCGCGACCAGCGCGAACAGGCCCAGCGTGATCTTGAGCGAATTGAAATACGCGCCGGCCTGGCGCTTGATGGCGTCGATGAAGATCATCGGCACGGATTTATCGAGTTTGCTGAAGTCGGCATGGCGCGCCACATCGGTGGTCAGGCGCACGGCCAGGTCGGTGCCCAGCGCGGCCAGCTCGCCCGTCGCCTGGCCACGGAAATTGGCACCCTTGAGCGCCTCGCCGAGCAGGCCGACCCTGGCGATCAGCTGTTCCTGCAGCACCTGCGTCAGCAGCACGCTGCCGCGGCGCAGGATGAATTCATTGATCCAGCGCGCCTTGCTGCGTTCCCAGTAGCTGCTGGACGTGGGCTGGTAATACATGCCTTGCACGAAGGGTTCGAGCAGGCTGCGCACGCTGATGGGCTGGCCCGGGGCGATCAGCCTGGCCTGCTGCTCCAGGTAGACGCGCAGCGCCGGCATCTGCGCTTCGACCACGGGCTGCAGGTCGCGCTCGAGGGCCTGGTTGACCACGCGGTGCACGCTGTGCACGGCGCCAAACCCGCCGCCGAGGAGCGGCAGCGCGAGCAGGATCAACACATAGCTGAGCTTGGCGGCCACATGCCAGGCGGGCGGACGGCGCACCAGCAGGCATTTTCTGGCCAGCTGGTAGCAGATGCCGAGCGCCAGCACAAAGCCGAGCACGCCATACAGCAGCATCCACGGCAGGACCGTCCACAGCAGGTCACTGCCGAACGGCGCCAGGGCGCTGCCCCAATGGATCAGTTGTTGCTTCATCTACATTGCCTTAATATGGAAAATCAGGCAATTATAGCTATTTAGCAAATAGACATGGCGCGCTTGACCTCAGTGCGCCATCGGCACGGGCAAGTCCAGCATGGCCGTGCTCGTAGGCGGTTTTCTTATGGGGGGGCTTGATGTGGGTCAAAAAAACACGGCCCATGACCTTTCGCAAGGCCACAGTCAGGAAATGTCGATCTATTTGATGTGCATCAAAATGCCTGGTCTACTGCCGGCGATAATGGCATCGAACTCCTTGCCCTTCCAGTGGTCTGCATCGGCGCCGGCGCCATCTGTCCGGCACTTCTTTGTGTGACGCAACAACGCTGGCCGTGGCGGGAGTTCACTTAATTGTAGGGCTGCAAGTCCAGCCACACGGCATACGACAGGCGCTTGCCGTTCCACAGGCCGCCACCGCGGATGACGGCGTCGCACGAAGTCAGCTGGCCCACCAGGTCCATGCGGCCCAGGTTGCGGCGCAGGCGCAGGGCGTCGTTGTGCGACAGGTAGCCCACCAGCTGGCCATCGATGAAGACGGCGATGGCCTTGTCCTGGAACGGGTTGGCATCGTCGCAGACGAGCAGGGCCAGGCATTTTTCTTCCGCGTTGCCGGGACCGTGTTCGCCGGCCAGTTTGGCGATGGCGCTCTGGTACATCGCTTCATTTTCCACTTCCGACGCAAAGCGCCCTTCATCGCTCCAGTGGTGCGCCGGTGCGCCCGCAGGGATCGCCGGCACGTACTGGCGCACGGAGACGAGCGGCTTGTGCAGTGGTTTGACGGGCGTGCGGCCGCTGAAGACGTAGTACAGCAGGGCGATGACGATCACGATGGCAAGCAGGTAAAGCATGGTATCTCTCTGATTTCGAAGGTGGGAGCCGGGATCGCGGGCGTGCCGCGCGGCGTTGCCGCTACTATAGCAAGTTCGCCGCCCGGTCCCGGGTAAATCTGGCCATCAGATGGCGGCGCCGGCGCAGTGTGCGCGGGTCGTTCAGCACGATGGGCGAGGCGCCCGTCAAGCCTGAATAATACTGGCCGTGCCGGCGCAGGACGGTGGCATAGTCGCGCAGCGCATGGCCGTGCGCCAGCATGCGCGCATCGCAATCGACCTCGATGGCAAAGCGAAGCCGGTGCAGCTGCCACCACAGGGGCAGGTTCCAAGGCATGATCACGAGCAAGGCGTAGGCCAGCGCCAGCAATTGCGGGTCGCGCGCGGCCAGCCGGCATTGTGCGTGCGCCAGCAGCAGCGCCTGTTGTTGGGGAGGAATCAGTTGCAGCCAGACGGGCATCACGATGCGGGGCCGCAGCAAGCCCGCCACGCAGGGGCCGATACCGCCGCTCAAGTACACTGGCGTGCCCAGCAGCGATGCTTTCTGCCAGCGCCGCTGGTGCGACAGCAGCCAGATGCTGCGCAGCGCCAGCATCAAGAGCATGCCGCTCGATAACACGAACCAGCCCAGTTTCAGCTGTGCCTGCTCCGCCGGCATGGCCGCCAGCACGCCGGGCAGCCATGCCAGGGGCAAGAGGACGGACGCGGCGATGGCCGCCAGCCACAGCCAGCGTGTCGTGCGCCCGCGCTGCTGCAGCATAGATTCGGCGCGCCAGGCGGCAGCGCTCAACGGCAGCGCCAGCACCATGCAGCACAGCAGCCAGGCAGGCATCGGGCGCCTAGCGCTTCAGCGCCATGCCGACGGAGGCGGGCGCCGTGTGCCGGAAACCGAACTGCGCGTACAGGTCTTGCGCCTGGCCATCGGCGATCAGGCTGACATACGCGCTTTCCGGCACGTCGCTGTCGATGAACTGGCGGATTTCGCGCATGATCAGCTTGCCCAAGCCCTTGCCCTGGTGGGCCGGCAGCACGGCGATATCGACGACCTGGTAAAAACAGCCGCCATCGCCGATGACCCTGCCCATGCCGACGACCTCGTCGCCCCGCAGCACTTGCACGGCAAACAGGGAATGCGGCAAGCCCTTGGCCGCCGCCTCCGCGGTTTTCGCGCTCAGCCCGGCGGCGACGCGCAGCTGCTGGTAGGTGGCGATGGAGGGGATGGCCAGGCGGGTGGTGTAGGGTGATACGGCGGTCAAGACGGTCTCCTGTGCAATACGGATGGAATGGCCATTATAGGCGGCGAGCGGGGCCGGGGGCGGCACGCTTTATTCGTCGCGCCCTATGTCGTGCGCGGCGCTTTTGCGCTATGGTGGCGTCATTCATTTATTTGTTGAAAGCATGCCATGTCCGCAGGATTTACCGCCACCGAGTTGTCCGTCATTCATGAAGACGACGCCCTGATCACCACCCTGGCCGCGCCAGCGGGCAAAGGCGAGCCCGTCTACCTGATGCTGCAGCGCGCCGACGAATACGACGAGCAGGACGTCGCCACGGGCATGGACGAGCCGTATATTGAATATGGCGGCCAGGAATTTGCCTGGTATGGCCACATGCATGCTGTGATCCTGCATCCGAACCGCCTGTCCGTGCAGATGGATGCCGAGGCCGCCATGCAGATGGATGACGATGGCCAGATCGACGTGCGTTTCAACCTGACGCCCGAGCGCTACGCCCAGCTGCAGCAGGCGCTGCGCACCACGTTCGAGGGCTGCGACTACTATCGCGAAGAACGTTGATCTGCGCGGACGGCATTGGCCATGGTGTCGTCTATGATCGGTTGCTGGTATTAACTGGGGGAGAAGACGATGACGGTGCTGATACTCGGTTTGCTGCTGTTCCTGGGTGTGCACTCGGTGCGCATCGTCGCCGACGGCTGGCGCAGCGCCCAGCTGGCGCGCCTCGGCGAAAAACGCTGGAAGGGCCTGTATTCGCTCGTGGCGCTTGCCGGGCTGGGCCTGATCATCTGGGGTTACGCCTTGGCGCGCCAGCAGCCGCTGCTGCTGTGGACGCCGCCCATGGGCTTGCGCCACGCCAGCGGCCTGCTGATGCTGTTCTCGCTGATTTTACTGGCGGCGGCCAATGTGCCGCGCAACCGCATCAAGACCCTGGTGCACCATCCCATGCTGCTCGGCACGCAACTGTGGGCCGTCGCGCATCTGCTGGCCAACGGCAACGTGGCCGACGTGCTGCTGTTCGGCGGCTTCCTCGTCTGGTCGTCGGTGGATCTGGTTTCGGCCGTACAGCGCGACCGCGCGGCCGGCGTGGCCTACCAGGGCGGCACCATCCAAGGCACGCTGATCGCCATAACCGCAGGCTGTGCGCTGTGGCTGCTGCTGGCATTCTGGCTGCACGGCGTGCTATTTGGCGTGCGGCCGTTTGGATACTGATTGGATACCAATCAGATCAGGATGGCATCGTGCGCCACGAACGCATCCTACCTGGATGGGGGCAAGCGCAACTCTGTGCGTTTCAGTATTAATGTCTGTATTACATGAGTGCTGCCACGCCGGCCGACTCTTGTTGTTGTTTTCTTGCTTAGTGATTCCCGTGTGCCTCGCTACCATTGTCGGACCTTGCCATATGTTCCAGTAAAAAATTTCCTATAGGTGAAGAAAAATGGCTTGAATCCCAAAATTTCGGGGTATCGTTGCCGGTATAAATTGAAGAAAAAAAATCGGCATCACGTTCGAAATCTAAAAATATGAAATGAAATTGGCGCGCCTGTTCAGAGATATTTTTTTTCCATTGGTCAATTGCTGTTTCAAGCCCAGCTTGCCGTATGCTCGCCTGCCAGTTTGGACTGGTGGGTAACACTAATAAAATGACCTCAGTACCCTGCGCCTGCGTGGCCTTGAACAATGCTATTAGATTCTTTGAATCCTCTATTTTATTGGCTTGCCGTTGGCATTTTCGTTCAATATATTTGAACTCTCGATTCACGATGGATTGATCTGGTTCGGATTTTTCCATGCCCTTCCCGCGTTTTTCATGGTAATTTCCTAGGCGGTCAAAATAGCCATGGAGGATGCGCGGTCCAAGCACATTGATCTTCAATGTTTTCAGACTCTGTTCTGCTGCATCTCGCGGATTAAAATTGACTATGGTGGAACTCCAAAGGTCTTCAATTTGGGGATATTCAAAGAAACGCCCGCAAGCATTTGAAGTAAAATAATTTACTTCGAAGTATAGCTTTTTGATATGTGTATGTTTGCTCATGGCAGAATATAACTCTGTTGCCGCTGATAGCGGCAGGAGATCAATCCCGCTGACTTGGACGTTGGCATTGAAAAGCTGGGATGCATATCTTGAGTTGAAGCCGCGCCTTACTCTTGATGAGCCAAGGATCAATATATTTGGTGTATGTAATGCGCTGTTCAAGACTGCCGCATGCATTTGGATAGGACTTGGAACTTCAAGTGTTATTTCATTGACTCCAGCAATGGAATTCTTTCGCCATATCTTGTAAGGGTCAATTAAAAAAATTCCTAATAATGTGGCGATTGATAATCCAAGCACAATGAGAAAAATGTACTTGAAAAAGCGCGCCGGGGGAATTTCATTTTTAAAACCCTGCATATTTGAACTCTTTGACAGCGGATAAATTGATGAGCGCCAGGAAAAGCCCCAATGCCACTGCGGCCGCCCATGCCAGGTTGGGTTTCCAGGCCAGTTTGCTGCTAACGGACTTTTTCAGTTGCACGCTCCAGGCAGGGAGTTCTTTTGCCACCAGGTCGATCAGGGAAGGGGCCGACCAGTTGAAGGCAATGGCGGCGAGGATGGCCGTCATGCCGAAGAAGCCACCGGGCCAGACCGGGGCATGCCCGGCACCAAGCAAGCCCCGGACCACGTGGTTAGCCTCCTGCCAGTCAGGCGTGGCCCACAGGCTGACGGAAAACCCGATCGCGGCCAGCGTAAATACCCGGCCGGCCCAATGCTGCAGCTTGCCGCCTTTGCGCGAGACGAGGTTCCAGCGCCGCAAGGCGTGATTGCCTGTGACCAGCAAGCCTTGATAGACGCCGAAGACCAGTAGGGGAACGGTGGCGCCATGCCAGATGGCGACAGCCATCATCACCACGAACAGGGCCGCATAATGCCGCCATACTTGGCGTTTTTTGGTCAGGGGGCGATACAGGTAGTCGCGCATGAAGGCGCCCAGGGTCACATGCCAGCGCGTCCAGAATTCGACGGGGCTGGACGACTTGAAGGGAGCATGGAAATTGACGGGCAGGTGAATGCCGAACATGCGGCTGATGCCCATCGCCATTTCCGAATAGCCGCAAAAATCGTAGTACGTTTCAAACAGGAAACCCAGGCAGGCGATCCAGGTCTCGACGAGACCGATGGGGTCGCCTTGTCCCGCGCGCAGGAAAACGTCGCCTTGGGCGTAATGAAAAATGGGCGCAATGCAGGATTTTTTAAACAGCCCCATGGAGAACAGGGTGAGGCCGACGGCGTAGTCGCGCGGCGCCGGAAGCAAGGAGGACGATATTCCCGGCGCGGCCAGGAATTGCGGCAACATGTCTTTGTGGGACAGCAGCGGGCCGGAAGGAAGGTGGGGAAACCAGGCCACGAAGAGCGCATATTCGAGTGGATTGGTACTACGGGCCTGCCCCCGCGCCGTATCGACCAGGAAGGCGATTTGCGTAAACGTGAAATATGAGATGCCCAGTGGGAGCACTGGAAACGCCGCCCCGGGCACGACGAAGAATTTCGCATACTTGTAAAAGGCGAGAAAACTCAGGTTCCCCGCAATCGCCAGTGCCAGGTAGCGGGTTTTCTCGCGGTTCCGGCCAATCAGGCCAGCGAGCAGCCAGTTGGCGCCCATCGACGCGCAAAACAGCAGCAGGTTGTGCGCATCATTGAGGTAATAAAAAACCAGTGAAATCAGCAGCGGCAGCAGCAGATTGAAATGGCTTTTTGACAGCAGGTGGCGGTAGGCGTACGCGGATAACGGCAGGAAGGCGAGGACAAACCAGTAAGAGGTAAAACTCATCGTATTACAGGCGTGCCTTGTCCGAGTAGTTGGCGTTCAAAAACAATTTGGCCCAGATTTCCCTGACTTCCAGCCATTTGGCGAGTTCTTCAGGTTTTCTGACGGCTTCGCGGATACGCGACAGATAGGTCGATTGTCCCATCGCATAAGCGCGGCAGTTGCTGCAATCGATATTCGAACTGCAGCACTTGCCCTTGCCCGGTTGATGATCGACATGGACATGCACTTGCTTGGTGACGCGAAAACCGCAGTTCCTGGCGATCTTGGTGACGGGATCGATGTCGTAGAGCTTGTCGCCCGTGACCCAGTCGTCATAATGCAGAGAATATTGCACCGTTTCGGGATAGGCCAGCATGGCGCGCACAATCTCCGCGCGCGCATGGGCAAAATCGGCTTGCGTCAGTGCCAGGCTTTGCGTGGCGCTACTGATGCGGAAATACGCCTTGTCGTTATCCACCTTGTTTTCCAGCTTGTCGAGATAGCGGGTCGTCGGACTGAAATAGCTGAAGGTGAGCGGCAATCCATAACTGTTGGCAAGCTCTGCCATGATCATGATCTGATTGATATTCAGCGATGTAATGGTAAACACGCAGACGGCACGCGGATCGTTGCGGTAATTGTTCATTGCCTTGGTCAGCACGTCGCCGGCACGCAATGAACTGCCGATTTCATCGACACCCCAGGATGAAATATGGATGCGATAAAAGATATCGTCGGGCAAGCGTATAGTGCCATTGGTAAATACAATGCCATGTGGGATGTATTTTTGGGCTGCGCGCAGCCTGTCGGGTACCAGGCTGGGTTCCGCGCCGGCCATGTAGGCCAACGTGACGCCACGCGCTGCATCGGCGGCAAACAGGGCATCCCATTCGGCAAGCGAACGGCTGTCTTCGTGTCCTTCGTTTTCTTCGCCTTCGAAGAACAGGCAACCCTCGCAGCGCAAATTGCATTTTGACGCCACATCATAGTTGGCCGCCTTGAGGGTTCCCAGCCGCGCATTGAGTTCCCGAAAATAGGCAAAGTCATTTTGCTTCGTGGAGGACGCAAGTTCAGAAAGGGAGTTCATAAGCACCGGAATGTAAGGTCGAAAAATTAATGGACATTGAACAATGCATCCTGTGCTGCGAGGCATGATGGCATGCTCAGGCGTGAGCCATATAGTGAGAGATTGCCTGAGGCGCTAGTATGCCGCTTACAGGGGGGAAATAAAATATTGGCTTTAAATTAATTTATTTTTGAGCCACATCTTTTTATTACAATGCAAGATTTTCTTGACAGCAGGAAATATCCCGTTTCTGCCGTTTGCAGGGCCTGCGCGGACGGTGGCGCGGGAAGGTGACTAGCAAGTCGGGTGCGTAGGGTATGCTTTTGACCCGGAGGGGGCGGCGACAGCGTGGAAAATCAGGCGAAAAAAAACCACCCGATCCTGAGAATGAGTGGTTGTTTTCTAGTACTGCGGTGTCTGATGGTGCCGGGAGCCGGAATCGAACCGGCACGCTGTTTCCAGCGCGGGATTTTGAGTCCCGTGCGTCTACCTATTCCGCCATCCCGGCAACGCGAGACGCATTATCACTGATTTATCGTGATCCGGCAAGTTTTTTGCTTTACATATGGTTTAGCCCATTTATCGGGCGCTGCTCTTGCATGAAAAACGCCGTCCCGGGCGCGAACCGGGGACGGCGGGTCACAGGCTGCGAGATGCTGGATCAGTTATGCACAGAGTTCAGCTGGCGCGCGATGATGTCGTGGTTGAGCCAGATGACGGGCGCTTTCGGTTCCGACATTTCGTGGAACATCAGCGGGCCCGTGCCTTCCAGCACCAGCGAGCTCAGGTGGTCGGTGATCAGTTCCTTGCGGTCCTTGTGCAGCTTGGTGATGTCGTCCGAGGTGCCGATCATGACTTCGGCCAGCTCTGGCGTGTTGTCCATCGGCCAGGCGGCGAAGTTGCGGAACTGCACGCTGGTGGCGTCGCCGTTGTAGGCGGCGATACGGTCGAGCAAGTCTTGCAGCGACACGCCGTCTTCCAGCAAGCCCTGGCAGATTTTCCATTGCTCTTCGGCCCAGGCAGCGCCGCCTTCTTTTTTCAGCGCGTCGAGCAGGGGGAACAGCGACAGCTCCACGCCGACGAAAATGTCGGACGAGTTCGTGCGGATTTCCGGGCAATTGAAGACGGTCGCCTTGATGCCTTTTTCCCACGCGGCCTTGGCCACGTTTTCCAGGCGCATCTTGGCCAGACCCTGCGTGTAGTTGCTGTAGGTTTGCCACTGGTATTTGCCGTCGATCAGGATCTCGGTGCCGTGGTAGCCGTAGGCGCTGTAGCGCACCTGGCCGCCCGTTTGCTCGATCCGGGCGCGGATGGCGGCGCTGCCGTCGATCAGATGCTGCAGGGTGTTGGCCGTGACTTCGTCGAAGTTCATCAGGATCAACTTGCCCAGGTCGCTGTCGAGCAGG
>Ga0182008_10001770_pt1 | contig 14147 bp, 12 predicted proteins | sample Sormic07211129_1_FD_120482 | JGI IMG/M metagenome (GOLD analysis project Ga0182008, IMG submission 120482) | Rhizosphere microbial communities from Sorghum bicolor, Mead, Nebraska, USA - 072115-129_1 metaG | ecosystem: Host-associated > Plants > Roots > Rhizosphere | place: USA: Nebraska...
ATCATCATGTAGAGATCAACTTTATCCACTCTCTCGAAGATTTTGGGCTGATCCAAACTACCGTTAAAAAGCAATCTGCCTTTTTGCCTATTGATGAATTATCCAAGCTGGAGCAGTATCTGCGTTTGGCAAATGACCTTCAAATTAATTTAGAAGGCATTCATGCTGTTTCTCATTTGCTTAACCAATTGCGAAGTATGCAAGAGGAAATAACAGTACTGCAGAACGAACTACATTATTATAAGCAACTCAACCAGCAACAATAAACAGGCCTTTGTGTCGTATTTTGGTTTAAATGCTAATAAAAAAACATAACCCTTTTAAGATATGTTTCTTAAATTGGCAATCTAATTTTAAAAAATGAGCGATCTTTCTTCAAAATTCATTGAAAAAATAAAAGCATCTTACGCGCCTTCGGGCTCGTATATTTATTTAGGTGCCGGAATTTTAGATGGACAGGTTTATAGCGAAGCCGAAGTTAATTTATCATTAAAAATGATGAATAGACACGGCTTGATTGCTGGCGCAACCGGAACCGGTAAAACGCGAACATTACAGTTATTGGCCGAGCAACTTTCAGACGCTGGTGTTCCGGTTTTTATGCTGGATGTTAAAGGCGATTTATCAGGCTTAAATCAGCCAGGTTCCGTTAATCCTAAAATAGAAGAAAGGGCACAACAGCTCAACAAATCTTTTTCACCTACAGGTTTCCCTCTCGAAATTTACTCTCTTTCGGGCAAAACGGGTGCACAGATGCGTGCAACCGTACTGGAGTTTGGGCCCACACTTTTATCAAAAATCTTAGATTTAAACGATACACAGGCAGGGGTCTTAGCGGTTATCTTCAAATATGCCGATGATAACAAATTACCGATAATTGACTTAAATGATTTAAAAAAACTGGTATCGTACCTCTCAGAAGGTGCTGGTGCAGCCGAAATTAAAAGCAGTTATGGCAGCATTTCTACTGCAACATCAGGTACCATGCTGAGAAAAATAGTGGCAATAGAACAACAGGGCTTGGCTGGTATGTTCGGCGAAAAATCGTTTGATGCTGAAGATCTTTTCGAAAGGGTTGATGGCAAAGGAACCATTAGTTTATTAAACATTTCTGATGTACAGAATCAGCCAGTATTATACTCTACCTTTTTATTAAGCTTATTGGCAGAGTTATTTAATACCATGCCAGAGGTTGGCGATTTAGACACACCAAAGCTGGTATTCTTTTTCGATGAAGCCCATTTATTGTTCAAAAACTCTTCTAAAGCATTTTTAGAACAGATAGAAACCATCATCAGGTTAATCCGTTCTAAGGGCATTGGTGTTTTCTTTTGTACCCAGTCACCAACCGATGTCCCGGAGAGTGTTTTGGGCCAACTAGGTAACCGGGTACAGCATGCATTGAGGGCATTTACCCCAAATGACGTAGATGCCTTAAAAAAGACGGTTAACACTTATCCAAAATCGGATTTTTATGAGATCGATAAAATATTAACTTCTTTGGGTACCGGACAGGCGTTGGTAACTGTGTTGAATGAAAAAGGTATTCCAACTGAAGTATCGGCAACCCTGCTTACCCCGCCAAGGGCAGTAATGGGACCACTTACAGCTGCAGATTTCGATCAGCTCGTTCGTAGCAGTCAGATGTACGCCAAATATAAAGATCCTATTGATCCTGAAAGTGCATACGATATTTTAACCAAACGCATTAACGAACAGACTGCAGCAGCAGAACAAGAGAAACAAGAAGCTGAAGCGCAGAAACAGTCCGAAAAAGAAAGCAAACCAAAACCAGGAGAAAAGAGTTTGGTAGAACAGGTAATGGGTGCCACCATCACCCGCCAAATTGGTAAAGAAATTGTCCGCGGTATATTTGGCATGCTTACCGGTAAAAAAACACGCGCTAAAACCGGTGGCGGACTTTTCGGATTTTAAAAACTTATTAATTAACAAAGCATACAAAATAACTAATTTCGCAAGTTGAAACTAAAATGATGATTCATTATTTTATCATCAAGGTTTCAACGCACAAATAAAATAATAAACAATAAATGAAACCAACCCTATTAATATTGGCCGCAGGTATGGCCAGCCGCTACGGAAGTATGAAACAGATTGATGGTTTTGGCCCTAATGGCGAAACGATTATCGATTATTCAATATATGATGCAATAAATGCCGGTTTTGGTAAAGTTGTATTTATCATTAAAGAAGAGTTTGTAGACAACTTTAAAGCTATTTTTGAACCTAAACTAGCCGGGAGAATAAAAACGGACTACGTTTTCCAAAATTTCGATTTAAAACAGTTTGGGATAGAAGAAGAGATTTACAGAGAAAAGCCATGGGGTACTGCACACGCAATCCTATCGGGTCGAAACGTAGTTAAAGAACCATTCTGTGTAATCAACGCTGACGACTACTATGGTTTTGATGCCTTCAAAAAAATGGTCGATTTCCTAACTACGGAAGTAACGGACAGCAACTACTCTATTATTAGTTATCAGATCGGTAAAACTTTATCAGAATTTGGAGCCGTTTCTCGCGGTGTTTGTAAGGTAGATGAAGCTGGCAACCTCGAAGAAATTATAGAGCGTACAAAGGTTTACCCTAAAGATGGCAACATTTTTTATGAAGAAAATGGTGAAGAATTTCCTTTAAGCTTTGAAACTCCTGTTTCCATGAACTTCTGGGGCTTTACACCTGCTGTTTTCAAAATTACTGAAGATTTATTTAGAGAATTTGCTGAAGCAAATAAAGATAAGCCTAAAGCAGAGTTTTTTATTCCGTTAATTGGTGAAAATCTGGTAAAAAATAATACAGCAACCTTTAAAGTAATCCCTACTTCAAACAAATGGTTTGGCGTAACTTACAAAGAAGATAAACCTTATGTTCAGGATAGTATCGACCAGTTGGTAAAGAATGGTACATATCCCGAAAAACTATGGAACTAAATTGATTCCACAATTGTCAAAACATAGCGATATAAATAAAAGTATCGCTTAAACAAAACCCCTCAACTTTAAAAGCTGAGGGGTTAATATTTATTACATCAGCTGGAAATGGTAAGCGCTATCTGTGAATCTGACAGTAGTGAAAATGCGATGCGTTTTAGCCTTTTTCCAAATGCGATCATCATGCTGAACTTGTTTCCGCATCCTTTCTGCTAGAGAAAAATCCTGAAAGTAATCCGATAGCAATAACAAACGCTAAAATAATGTTGATATTTCGTAGAGGAACATTAGCCTGCCCTAATGTTTGCGGATGCAACCTTTTATGCTAGCCATTCTTTGCTTTAAAAATTGCTCCGTCGGCTGAAGCAGCCTTGTTGCCATGACGATATAATATAAAAAAAGCGTCCCTGAACTTAATCAGGAACGCTTTCTATTTTTAGGCTCCCAAGACTTTCGACTCGGGACTGAAGACTCAAGACTTATTTATCTTCCTTCACTTCTTCAAAATCAACGTCAGTAACGTTATCGCCACCACCTTGAGGTTGACCATCAGCTTGTGGTTGCTCAGCACCCTGAGGCTGCTCACCAGCTTTGTACATTTCTTCTGATGCTACGTTCCATGCCGCTTGTAATTCAGCCGAAGCTGCATCGATATCTGCAAAGTTACGTGATAAATGCGCTGCTTTTAATTTCTCTAAACCAGCTTCGATTGGTGCTTTTTTATCAGCAGATAATTTATCACCAAACTCTTTTAATTGTTTCTCAGTTGAGAAAATTAAAGCATCAGCTCCATTGATTTTATCAGCTTCTTCTTTTTGCTTAGCATCGTCTGCTGCATTAGCTTCAGCTTCTTCTTTCATTTTTTTGATCTCAGCATCAGTTAAACCTGAAGATGCTTCGATACGGATTTTTTGCTCTTTACCAGTAGCTTTGTCTTTTGCACTTACGTGTAGAATACCGTTCGCATCAATATCGAATGATACTTCTACCTGAGGCACACCACGAGGTGCTGGTGGAATACCATCTAAAATGAAACGGCCAATTGTACGGTTCTGAGCTGCCATTGGGCGCTCACCTTGTAAGATGTGGATTTCTACTGAAGGCTGGTTATCAGCCGCAGTTGAGAAAGTTTCCGATTTTTTAGTTGGGATTGTTGTGTTAGACTCGATTAATTTAGTCATTACACCACCCATAGTCTCAATACCTAATGATAAAGGTGTAACGTCTAGTAACAATACATCTTTAACATCACCGGTTAATACGCCACCTTGAATAGCAGCACCGATCGCTACAACCTCATCAGGGTTAACACCTTTACTTGGCTCTTTACCGAAGAAAGCTTTAACAGCTTCCTGAATAGCAGGGATACGTGTAGAACCACCCACTAAAATAATTTCGTCGATATCGCCTGTACTTAAACCAGCATTTTTCAAAGCAGATTTACAAGGATCGATAGTGCGTTTGATTAAGCTATCAGCTAATTGCTCAAATTTAGCACGAGATAACGTACGTACCAAGTGTTTAGGGCCGCTAGCATCAGCAGTAATATATGGCAGGTTAATTTCAGTAGAAGTGGTGCTTGATAGCTCAATTTTAGCTTTTTCAGCAGCTTCTTTTAAACGTTGTAACGCCATTGGATCCTTAGAAAGGTCCATGTTGTTTTCTGATTTAAACTCATCAGTTAACCAATCGATAATGATGTGGTCAAAGTCATCACCACCTAAGTGTGTATCACCATCAGTAGATTTTACTTCAAAAACGCCATCACCTAATTCCAATACAGAAACGTCATGAGTACCACCACCACAGTCAAACACCACAATTTTCATGTCTTTGTGTGCTTTATCTAAACCATACGCTAAAGCAGCTGCAGTTGGCTCGTTGATGATACGTTTTACCGCTAAACCTGCAATCTCGCCAGCTTCTTTAGTCGCCTGACGCTGTGCATCGTTAAAATAAGCTGGTACAGTAATTACTGCTTCCGTAACTTCCTGACCTAGGAAATCTTCAGCAGTTTTTTTCATTTTCTGTAAAATCATTGCAGAAATCTCCTGTGGAGTGTATTTTCTGTCATCGATTTCAACACGTGGTGTATTGTTATCACCTTTTACTACTTTATAAGGTACGCGTCCAGCCTCTTTCGCACTTTCGTCGTAGCTGCTTCCCATAAAGCGTTTAATTGAATATATCGTTTTTGTTGGGTTGGTTATAGCCTGACGTTTAGCAGGCTCGCCAACTTTACGCTCACCGTTTTCTGCAAAAGCAACAATAGACGGTGTAGTACGTTTACCCTCACTGTTTGCGATAACTACAGGCTCATTGCCCTCCATTACGCTCACGCAAGAGTTTGTTGTTCCTAAGTCTATTCCAATAATTTTTCCCATTGTATTTTTATTTTCTCTTTTTAAAGTATTATAATTTCTACTGCTATTAAACAATGCTTGTGCCAATTGGTTTTTGGCAGAGAATATGAGCAAAAGACTGATAAAATGTAAAAAACAAGCAGATTCTATACTGACAGCATGACAGAAAACAGTTTAAGATGTGGAATGGACAATGGATTGAAAAGGGGTAAAGTTTAAAGTTTAAGATTAAAGCAAAGTTTTCTTGAAATGATTTGGAAAGGAGAGTCAGTAGTTCTTCGGAAGCACCAGTCCCGCTATTTGCTCCAAATCCTCGCGCCGATGAAGAATCGGCACTCCGGGTTTTCCGCTGCTATCGGGTTTATTAAATGGCAGTTAGTGCAAAAAACGCAGTGTTGGCCCGCAAAGCGAATAAAATAACCTGACGAAAACGCTTACCACAATAATAAGGAGTTAGGTTAAAAGAGCTTAAAGTTTTATATCTTTAAAGCTAAATCAATCGGTGTAATCATTTAAATCTCTGTAATCCCTGATAAAATGCAAATAGCAGCTCAAATCGTAATTGGCTTAGTAGCCTTTATCCATATTTATATACTTTGGTTAGAAATGTTCGCCTGGACAACCAAAGCCCCCAAGGTATTTAAAACCATCCCGAAAGACTTATTTGGACCGACAAAGACACTAGCAGCAAACCAGGGATTATATAATGGATTTTTAGCTGCAGGGTTGATCTGGTCGTTATGCATCAGCGATCATCAATGGAAAATTTATGTAGCCATATTCTTTTTGCTATGCGTAATTATTGCCGGTATCTATGGCGCAGCAACTGCGAGCAAGAAAATTTTGTATGTGCAATCAATCCCGGCATTGGTAGCACTGATTTTATTACATCTATAACTAAATGCTATCAGTCGGTGTCACACCGACCGAAAAATTTTTATTCTACTGATTGGTGTCACACCAACCAACATCGTAAATTCCTGGCACCATTAATATTGTATACAGAAGCTATCTGCTCTTAGTGAGTAACTTAACAAGACAGTCGTCACCCTGAACTTGTTTCAGGGTCTTATCGTGAAGGATTCTAAAACACCCGGCCGGCCGGAAGTTCAGAATGATGAATATTCCTATAACTCGAACAACCGTTCCAAATGATGATAACCAATCCCAAAGTATTCCTTACTGGCTTTAATCTTCTCCAAAATCGCTTTCTGCTCTTCAGTCTCCGGACTTCCGACTAAAGACCTCGGACTTTTCTTCACCCCCACCACAAGCACATTTTTCGGGGTATGTGCATCAGAAATAAATTCAAAAACCTTTGTTTTATAACCGAAATACTCTAAAATTAAAGCCCTGATTCCATCCGTAACCATTTCAGCCTGGCGCTCAAGAAAGATCCCATATTTAGTTAAAAAAGAAATATCATTCTTCATTTTATTTTGTTCAATTTCCCTCCGGATCTGCTTATGGCAACAGGGCGCAACCACAATCAGTTCGGCATTGGCTTTAATTCCTTTATAAATGGCATCGTCAGTCGCAGTATCACAGGCATGTAATGCTATTAACAGATTTACATCCTCCGCCATAAAACCTTCAATAGTTCCCTGTACAAAATTAAGTCTATCGAAAGCAGATTTAGCCGCAACCTGCTTACACAGGTCAACCATATCCTGTCTATATTCTACCCCTATAACTTCGGTTTCTAATTTTAAAACCGAATGCAGATAATCATATAATGCAAAAGTTAAATAACCTTTACCCGAACCCATATCAGCAACCTTTTTTATGCTGCCATCTGGCAGTTCTTTTATCAGCGCACTTAAAATTTCAATGTAATGGTTAATCTGCCTGAATTTATCCTGCGCATTTTTAAAAACCTTACCATCTGCGTCGGTAATTTTCAATTCGGTTAAATATGGTTTTGAATCGGGTTTGATCAGCCTGGTTTTTTCCTTGTCATGGTTGGCAGATGGCGCTCCCAAACTTGACGCCTGAACCTTTCTTAACACAACTTTTCCATTGTTCAGCTCTTCCAATATCAGGTCGTTTTCTGTGGTAAATAACGTAGCTATTTTAAATCCATTCTTTAGATAATCCTCAATTAAACCGACTGCCGCATCAATAGCATAGTTTTTCACCACGTCGCGTGTTTGGTAACGATAGGTAATGGCTAGTTTATCTTCACGTTTGATGATCACTTTACGGATTAGCAATTGTTTTAGGTCCTGCTCTGCTCCTTTATAATTCCCTAAAGAAATTTTAACAAAAGTTTCGTCTTTTAAACTGGCTTTTAAAGCGGTAATAAATGAGTTGATGTATTCTAACACTTGCATAGATTTGAAACACAAAGATAATCAAGTTTATCTGGAGCTGTGTACCCAATGCACAATGTAACAATAGAGCGACCATCTAAAACGATGGAAGTAGTAAAATATAACATGGAATACCAAGCTCAACCCAAAAAATCGCTGGTACTGATTTTAAATAAATGAAATGACATAATACGATTTAGGAACACGCCATAACATCATTATCTATATTGATTCCAAAATAGCGGAACGCTTTTTTTTCAAAAAATTAAACTTTAGATTTAGGATATTTAAATAGCAAATCACAATACATGAGTGACTTTCAGATAAAAAAATCGCCTACCGTATATGATGCCATCGTTGTGGGTTCAGGTGCAGGTGGCGGAATGGCAGCCTATGTGCTGGCGCATGCCGGTCAAAAGGTTTTAATGCTTGAGGCCGGTCAAAATTTTGATCCGCGATTAGATTCGCATCAATTAAAATGGCCATGGGAATCGCCACGCCGTGGAGCAGGCACCGTCCGTCCGTTCGGTGATTTTGATGCTTCTTATGGTGGATGGGAGTTAGAAGGCGAGCCTTATACCCAGAAAAATAAAAGTGAATTCGAATGGTTCCGTTCGCGTATGCTCGGCGGCCGTACCAACCACTGGGGCAGAATTTCTTTACGGATGGGTCCGGATGATTTTAAGCCTAAAGATGGTTTAACCGATTCCTGGCCGATAACATACGCCGATGTAAAACCATTTTATGATAAAGTAGACCGCATGATCGGTATTTATGGAACAGCTGAGGGGTTAGAAAACGAACCGGATGGCATTTTCATGAAACCGCCTAAACCCAGGTTAAATGAACTTTTCATTAAAAAGGGAGCTGAAAAAGCAGGAGTAAAGGTAATTACTGGTCGTGGGTCTGTGTTAACAGAAGCTTTACCCAATAACAATGATCGCGCACCTTGTTTTTACTGTGGTCAATGCGGCAGAAGCTGTAAAGTTTATGGCGATTTTTCATCATCATCATGTTTGGTCAACCCAGCGGTAAAAACAGGAAACCTGACAGTTATTACAGATGCGATGGTACGCGAAGTGATTACGGATAAGGATGGTACTGCAAAAGGTGTTTCTTATGTTAACCGTAAAGATCTGCAGGAATATCAGGTAAACGGCAAACTAGTTATTTTAGGTGCGAGTGCCTGCGAATCGGCACGTATCTTATTAAATTCAAAATCAACTTCACATCCAAATGGCCTGGCCAATAGCAGTGGTGTAGTGGGTAAATACCTGCACGATTCTACAGGTGCAAGCGTTTCTGGCTTTCTACCTCAGTTAATGGATCGGAAACGCTATAATGAAGATGGTGTAGGCAGTGTCCACATTTATTCGCCATGGTGGTTAGATAATCGTAAACTTAACTTCCCTCGTGGTTACCACATCGAGTACTGGGGCGGAATGGGCATGCCTGCTTACGGTTTTGGTGGTGGTGTAGCTCAAATGAATGGTATGGTACCTGGCAGAGATGGTAAGATGAAAGAAGCCGGAGGTTATGGAAAATCATTAAAAGATGATTACCGCCGGTTTTATGGAACTGGTGTCGGCATGGCCGGTCGCGGTACCGCCATTGCCAGAGAAAGTAACTATTGTGAAATCGACCCGAACACGGTAGATAAATATGGTATTCCGGTTTTAAGGTTTAACTATAAATGGGATAAAGATGAAATTCTGCAGGCAAAACACATGCAGGAAACTTTTCTTTCGATCATGAAAGAGATGGGTGCAGTAGTGACTTCAGAGATTCAAGGGGCAGATACCAATTACGGCTTACTCAACCCCGGAAAAATCATCCATGAAGTGGGTACCATACGCATGGGCGATGATCCAAAAAAATCGGCATTGAACAAGTACTGTCAGGCTCACGACTGTAAAAATCTATTTGTGGTAGATGCTGGCCCGTTTGTACAACAGGGCGACAAAAATGCTACCTGGACAATCCTGGCCCTATCCATGCGTACGGCAGAATATATTTTAGCTCAAAAGAAAAAACAGAATATTTAAGAATTACCATATGAACAGACGTGATTCACTAAAAGCATTAGGTTTAACCGCCATAAGCACCACCGTTTTGCTTGATGCGTGTAAGCAGCCTGAAGCGAAAACCGAGGTTGCTGCACCAGAAGAAAGCGCAAAAGAAGCAGGAAGGGAGCAATGGGAATTAGACCGTGATAAAAATCTGAAATCAGAAACTTTTTTCACTAAACATGAGATGGCTACACTTACAGTTTTGGCCGATATCATTATCCCCAAAGATGAAGTCTCAGGCAGCGCATCTGATGCAAAAGTGCCTGAGTTTATCGAATTTATTGTGAAAGATATTCCTGAACACAAAACACCTATGCGTGGCGGCCTGAAATGGTTGGACCTGTACAGCTTTAATAAATTCCAAAAACCTTTTATTGAAGCTTCTGCAGATCAGCAAATCTCTATTGTTGATGAAATTGCCTATCCTAAAAAAGCCAGGCCGGAAATGCAGGCCGGCGTAGCCTTTTTCAACAGAATGAGAAATTTAACCGCATCCGGCTTTTATACCACAGAAATGGGCGTAAAAGATATTGGGTATGTTGGTAATGCACCAAATCAATGGACTGGTGTTCCTCCTGATGTACTTAAGCAGTACGGAATGGAAAATGTAAAGATTTGATTTAAAGGAGCGAACATTCGCTCCTTTTTATTTTGTATGGAGATCCAAATACAATAAACGTTTAAATTTCTGCCTTGCATTAACCGGCATCTTCAGATTACCCCAATCAGAAATGATAATGGTATAATGGAAGGTTAAATCCTGTCCAGAATTTAACGCTATACTTCCAGTAGCAAAATTCGAGAGCATAGAACTTCCTTTAATATTAATCTGAAAACCTTCACTTTTCTCATTGAGCCAACCGTTTATGAAATGATGATCATTAACTACAGGTTGATCATCCAATCTGAGATAAAGCCCCTGCCAATCATTGCCTACCCAAAAAGCCGGTTTTATTTTTAAACGACTACTGGAATTCCATTTCACCGTATCTGGACGTACATTGCCCTTTTGACCTAAGCCACCAAAATAGTTTGAACTGCCGATATTGAAAGGAATATGAAAATTGATATTCTGAAATTTGAGCTCAGCACCAGAAACATATACTTTAAACCGAATAACCCCGTTGGCATATGCCTTGCCAAAAACATCTTGTTTCAGGCCATCAGCTGTACTCCGCGCTCGCCAGGTAACAGCGTCTTTTCCGATAGTTAAAAACCTGAATTCAGCTGGAACAAATTTGAACTGTTTTTTAGTATCGATATAATAGTGAAAATGAATGGGCTCATAAAGTATTTGATGGAGTTTCGCAATACTATCAGATAAATAGCCATCTCCGCCTACTTGTTTTAAAAAACCATCTGCATTAATCTCGATTTTATGCCCCCTGATTGATAGGGTTTGACCGGTAACGGTAAGTGAATGATAACTGTCAAGATCCTGTCCATAAAGGGAAGATAAACGAATTAGGAGGATCAGTAATAAGCTGGCAAATGCTTTCATAAACATGGCTGGAAATCTGCCTTAAGGTAATAAAAAAAGTCCTGCTCTTTCGAACAGGACTTTGGTATCCTTAAGTTGAATAAAATTATTCTCCTTTTGGTTCTTCAGTAGCAGGAGCTTCTTCAGCAGGAGCAACTTCTTCAGCAACCTCGGCTTTAGCTTCAGTAGCTTTAGGTGCAGCAGCAGCTTTGCTTCTACCACGACGAGTTGTTTTCTTCTCTTCTTTAACTTCTACATCTTTACCGTAAACTGTATTGTAGTCTACCAATTCAATTAAAGCCATCTCAGCATTATCACCTTGACGATTGTTTAATTTAATGATACGAGTATAACCACCTGGACGATTAGCTACTTTCTCAGCAACTTCACGGAACAAAATAGTGATTACTTCTTTATCCTGAAGATAAGAGAAAACTGTACGACGTGAGTGAGTGGTGTCATTTTTCGCTTTAGTGATTAATGGCTCAACATAAGTACGTAAAGCTTTAGCTTTAGCTAAAGTTGTAGTAATTCTTTTTGCTTTAATTAGTGATGTAGCCATGTTAGCTAACATCGCTTTTCTGTGGCTGTCGGTTCTACCTAAGTGGTTTACTTTTTTACCGTGTCTCATTGTTTTTTGATTAAGTGTATACCGTCTCTGTCTCAGAGGGAATTATACACTGTGAACTAATAGTTTATTTCGCTTAGCGCTGAGCGCCATGCGCTTACTCTTCGTCTAATTTAAATTTAGACAGGTTCATACCAAATGATAAACCTTTTGATTTTACTAATTCCTGGATCTCTGTTAAAGATTTCTTACCGAAGTTTCTGAATTTTAACATATCAGCAACATCATAAGAAACTAAATCAGCTAAAGTACGGATATCAGCAGCTTTTAAGCAGTTTAATGCCCTAACTGAAAGATCCATATCTACTAATTCAGTTTTAAGGATTTTACGCATATGTAAAATTTCCTCGTCAACCTCTTTGGTTTCTTCTTTTGCCTGAGATTCTAATACTAAATTCTCATCTGAGAATAACATAAAGTGTTGGATAAGAATCTTAGCCGCTTCTTTTAATGCTTCTTCAGGATGAATTGAACCATCAGTAGAGATATCTAAAACCAATTTTTCATAATCCGTTTTTTGCTCAACACGAAAGTTTTCAATCGTGTATTTTACATTTTTCATCGGAGTATAAATCGAATCGATTGCGATTACACCAACAACAGCATCAGCAACTTTATTTTCTTCAGCAGGTACATAACCACGTCCTTTATTGATGGTTAATTCCACTTCCAAAGTAACAGATTTATCCATGTTGCAAATAACATGCTCAGGGTTTAAAACTGTAAAGTTGTTAGAGAATTTAGTGATATCACCAGCTTTAAACTGGTCTTGACCATTAACGATGATGAAAACTTTTTCAGAATCACCTGAATCACCTGTTTTCTTAAAACGAACTTGTTTTAAGTTTAAGATGATATCAGTTAAATCTTCTACGACACCCTTCATGGTAGAAAACTCGTGAGAAACGCCTGAAAAACGAATAGTAGTAATAGCATAACCTTCTAATGAAGAAAGCAAAATTCTTCTTAAGGCATTACCAATTGTTACACCGAAACCGGGCTCTAAAGGACGAAATTCAAATGTGCCATCGAAATCAGTTGATTTCTGCATGATCACTTTGTCTGGTTTCTGAAATGCTAAAATTGCCATTTATAATTTTTTAAATTCGTTATTGAATATATAGTAACATGAAAAAAGTTAATTACCCTTTTGAGGTAATTAACTAGCTCATTTATTACTTTGAGTACAACTCGATGATTAAGTTTTCCTTGATATTTTCAGGAATCTCATCACGTTGAGGGTAGGTTAAGAATTTACCGGTTAATTCACTGGCATTCCACTCTAACCATGCGAACTTGTTGATTGTTCTGCCTGCAACTGAGTTACTAATTGATTCTAAAGATTTAGATTTTTCACGAACAGCAACCACATCACCAGCTTTTAACTGATATGAAGGGATATTTACAACTTCACCATTCACGGTTACGTGTTTATGGCTAACTAACTGGCGTGCACCAGAACGGGTTGTTGAAATACCTAAACGGTAAACTGTATTATCTAAACGTGCTTCTAATAATTGAAGTAAGTTATCACCGGTGATACCAGCACGTGAAGATGCTTTTTTAAACAAATTACTGAACTGTTTTTCCAATACACCATAAGTGTATTTTACTTTTTGTTTCTCCATTAACTGGATAGCATATTCAGATTGTTTTCCTCTTCTTTTTGATGAGCCATGTTGCCCAGGAGGATAATTTTTTCTGTCTAACACTTTATCAGGACCGAAGATTGGTTCTCTGAATTTACGCGCGATTTTTGATTTTGGGCCTGTATATCTTGCCATTTTTTCTGTTTTTAAAGTATCATCCAACCTGTAGCTGGAGATTCTTAGCTTTAAAATTAATTAAACTCTTCTCTTTTTAGGAGGACGACAACCGTTGTGAGGAAGTGGAGTAATATCTTTGATAGATGTTACTTCGATACCTGCTACCTGTAAAGTTCTGATTGCAGACTCACGACCTGAACCCGGACCTTTTACAAATACTTCAACTTTACGTAAACCTAAATCAAACGCAACTTTACCGCAATCTGAAGCTGCTTGACCAGCTGCATAAGGGGTGTTCTTTTTAGAACCTTTAAAGCCCATTTTACCAGCAGAAGACCATGAGATAGTCTGTCCGTTGTTGTTTGTTAAGGTAACGATGATGTTGTTGAAAGTAGCATTGATATGCGCTTGACCAACAGGCTCAATTACAACGATACGTTTTTTTGTTACTTTTTTACTTTTAGCCATTTTATCTTTTAGATTTTAGATATGAGACTTGAGATATGAAACTTCATCTATCCCGATACTCAGTATCCTACTTTTTATCTTTTATTCCAGATCTGAGCAGATTTTAAAGA
>Ga0182008_10001771_pt1 | contig 14142 bp, 13 predicted proteins | sample Sormic07211129_1_FD_120482 | JGI IMG/M metagenome (GOLD analysis project Ga0182008, IMG submission 120482) | Rhizosphere microbial communities from Sorghum bicolor, Mead, Nebraska, USA - 072115-129_1 metaG | ecosystem: Host-associated > Plants > Roots > Rhizosphere | place: USA: Nebraska...
CGGAGTAGAAGTCGGGGCTGAGCTCGTGGAAGACGCGGAGGTGCCGGCGGGACTTCGGGACGCTGCGGATCAGCGTCGTCAGCTTCCGCTGCATCGCCCGCACGACCTTCGTCGCGCCGCCGGACTGACCGGTGGCGATGCCCAGCTGGCGAATCTGGTCGTACGCCTGCGCGATCGTGTCGGCGGCCGGCTCGAGGAGAACGGGGATGCCGAGCTTTTGCAGCTGCGCCACGATGCCGCCGTCGTTCGAGACGACGACGAGGTCCGGGTTGTAACCCGCGACCGCCTCCGCGTTCGGCGTGAAGCCGGAGAGCTTCGTGCGCGGCGCCTGCTTCGGATAGTCGGAATCCTCGTCGACGGCGATCACCTGCCTGCCTGCGCCGAGGGCGAACAGATCCTCCGTGGCGGTCGGCGAGAGCGAGATGACGCGGGTCGGCCGCTTCGTGATCGTGACGTCGCCGTTGGCGGCGTGGACCGTCACGGGGAACGCAGCGGCAGTGCGGTGCGACGAGGCGGCGCCGGCGGCGGCGAGCGCCACGACGGCGACGATGAGGGAACGACGAAGCAACGAATCCTCCTTCCGCGAGGGGTTCGATCGTCTGCGGCGGGCGGCAGGTCTTCTGACTCGGGGCTCCCTCCTCCACCGCCTTCCCGGGCCTTGCGGCCCAGTGGCGTCGTGGCAGAGGAGCGTCTCCCCTTACAGCGGCGGGACCGTCCCGGACTTGCACCGGAGTTCCCTCACCGCTCGCCGGTATCGATTGAGGGCGCGAGTCTAGCATCGGCCTGTGGCGTCGCTCGCGCTCGACCTGGACGGGGTGCTCGCGGACACGCGGCCGCTGTGGCGCGACTGGCTCGCGGATGCGGCGCGGCGCGCGCGCGTGGAGCTCGACGACGTGCCGGAAGATCGCGCCGCGGCGGCGCGCATCCTCGACGAACGGCTCGGGGACTGGCGGCCGCTGCTCGAGCGCTTCGCGGCCGACCGCGCGCCGCTGCACTTCCGCCCCCGCCCGGACGTCGGCGCCGCCCTGCGCCGCCTGCATGCGGCCGGCAACCGGATCGTCGTGGTCACCGACGCGCCGCGCGAGCTCGCCGAGCTCGCGCTCGCGCACCTCGGCGTCGCCCGCCGCGTCGAGCTCGGCGAGCCCCCGCCGGACGCGATCACGGTGCATTCCCGCGAAGAACTCTTGACCCTTTCGTAACGGGGCCTGGCCCTAACCTGGCCCGGGCCTGGCCCTGTTTCTAGAATTCGCCTGCATGGACCGGAACGATCTCTCCGATCGGCGATTCGACGTGCTGCTCGAGCGGCTCGACCGGATCGGCGACGAGCTCGCGAAGCTGAACCGCCGCGCCGAGGCGGACGAGCACATGCTCCGCCTGAGCCGCGAGGTGGCGAACCTCAACGAGGCGCTGCAGGCGATCGCCTACGCGGCGCTCGGCCAGCAGGGGCCGCAGGTTCGCCGCCGGCGCACGGGCTAGGGGACAGCCGACCGTCGGCGCGACGAAGGACGCCGCGATGCGCGCGGCACAGCGCGGCCGTGCGGCATGAGCTCTATCTCGCCAAACCCTCTAGCCGAGCTTGTACAGCCCGCCGTCGAGCGAGACGGCGTAGAGCGTGCCGTTCCCGTCGAGGCCGAACGACGAAAGGTTTGCGATGTGGCCGGCCTGCACCGGCGCGGACAGCCGCCCGTTGCCGGCGCGGAAGCTCCAGATCGTCCCGGAGCAGAAGTCGCCGTAGTAGTACCGGCCGCCGACGACGTAGCCGCCGGTGACGGAGCAGCCCTGGCCGTGCGAGTACGTCTGCACCGGCCGGACGAGCGGTGCCTTCGTCGTGAACGGCCGGCTCGCGTCGTACGTCGCCCGCCCTTCGAACTTCGGCCAGCCGTAGTTCGCGAGCGCGCCGATCGTCGCGGCCGGGCGGAAATCGATCTCCTCCCACGCGTTCTGCCCAACGTCGCCGATCCAGAGATTGCCGTTCCGCCGGTCGAACGAGAACCGCCACGGATTACGCAGCCCGTAGCCGACGATCTGCCAGCGCGCGCCGGCGCGGGCGGGATTGATCCTGAGCAGCTTGCCCAGCCGGCTCTTCAGGTTCTGCGCGCGGTTCTCCGGGTCGCCGCCCGAGCCGCCGTCGCCCATCCCGACGTAGAGATAGCCCTTCGCGTCGAACTGCAACTGGCCGCCGTTGTGGTTGTCGTACGGCTGGTCGACGAAGAGCAATTGCCGGGCGTGGCTCCGGTCGCCGGTGAACTCGACGACGCGCGTGTCGCCCTTCGTGTCCGTGTAGTTGACGTAGAACTTGCGATTCGTCGCGTACTTCGAGTCGAACGCGATGGAGAGCAGCCCCTGTTCGCCGCCGCTCCTCACACGATCGCGGATGTCGAGGAGCGTGCCGGCGACCTGGCCGTCGCGCACGATCTTGATCGTCCCGGGCTGCTCGACGACGTACAGCGTCGACGGATCGCCCGGCGCGCTCGTCACATAGACGGGAGCGTCGAAGCCGCCGGCGACCTGGGCGAAGTCGCGGCGTCCGCCGGCAGCGCCCGATGCCCACAGCGCCAGCGCGGCGGCGACGAGCGCGGCGATCCTCACCCGAGCCGCCAGATGTCGAGCACGCCTGTCGTCAGGTGGTCGTTCGCGTTCCCCTCGGGGAGCGCGATGCGCCGGTCGACGACGATCGGGCTGTTCCAGTGGCCGGCGCCGCAGTCGAGCGTCGCGACGCGGCGGCCGGTCAGGGTGTAGACGTTGAGGCCGCCGCCCGGGCTGTACACGTAGAGCAGCCCGCCGGCGACGATCGGGCTCGTCCCGCCGGTGCCGTTGCGCCAGACGACGGCGAGGTGGCCGTCGCGGAGCCGGTAGGCCGCGGTGCCGCCGTTGTCGGCCGCGTAGACCCGTGCGCCGGAGGCGGTGCGAACGACCGCAGGCGCCGTGAAGAGATCCGTCCCCGACGGCGTCGAGGTGACGGACACCTCGCCGCCCTTGTGCGCCTTCGCAACGGCCATCCGCTTGACGGAGAGCACGCGGATCTTGCCGTCCTTGCCGCCCTGCCCGACGTAGCCGGAGCCGAGCAGGAACGGCGACGTCGAGCCGAGATCGGCGTCAGTCGAGTCGAGCTCGTCGGTATTCGTCGGCGTGTAGTTGCCGACGATGCGCGTCGCGTTTGCATCGAGCCGGATGACCGCGTCGCCCCAGTTCGTCGTCCCGTTCCACGGACCGTTGCCGGTCGCCACGAGGAGCTGTCCGTTCGCCGGGTCGACGACCGCGCCGGCCCGCCCCCAGATCGCGCTGTCGCTCGCGTCGCAGCTCGACGGGACGATCAGCCCGCGGCGGTTCGAGCAGAGCGAGTTCCAGACGTGCAACACCTTCCCGGCCGCAGAGACGATCGCCACGTGCCCCTGGTACGGCGGCGCGTCGCCGATGTACCCGCCCGTCGTCGCGATGACGTGACCGTTCGCGTAGTTCAGGGATGCGGCGATCTTCTCGCGCGACGGCAGCTTCGTGATCGAGACACCCCACACCGCGCGGCCGTCGGCGACGGCGAGCTTGTAGATCGCACCGCCGGGCGACGCGGCGTAGACGAAGCGACGGCTCGGGTCGGCGACCGGCGTCGCGGTCGTGATCTGCGGCGAGCCGGCCCAGGACGCGTAGCCGGGCGGCGTGAACGTCCAGAGGATCCTGCCGCTCGCCGCGTCGACGGCGACCGTCTTGCCGTAGGTCGTCGTCACGAAGAAGGCGTCGTGCGTCGCCCCGCCGACCTGCACGGCGTGGAGGTAGATCGGCGACGAGTCGGCCGTGCCCGGCAGCTGCACCTGCTGGCGGTGCAGGAGCTCGAGATTGGAGCTCGTGATGCCGGTCGAGAACGTCGGCGCGCCGGTCCGCGCAGGCGACCAGTCGAAGCGCGTCCAGTCGTTGCCCGTGGCCGGCGCGCTGTGCGAGGAGCCGGCCCAGATGCCGAGGCCGAGGGCGAGAAGCGCGAGGGCGGCGAGATACGACCTGTTCATCTAGCGGCGCAGCAGGACGCGGCGCAGCTCGTCTTCCTTCCCCGGCTCGAGAATCGCAAGCACCTGGTCCCCGGCCTCGAGCGTCGTCGAGCCGACGGCGATCTCCGCCTTGCCCTCGCGCATCACCGAGATGAGCCGCGACCCCTCGGGCAGCTTCAGCCCTTCGACGCGCTTGCCCGCCGACGGCGAGTCGCGGTCGATCTGCACCTCGACGATCTCGAGATTCTCCCTGCGGAGCTCGAGCAGGTGGATGAGGTCGTGCTCGGGAACCTCGTGCTCGACGAGCGCCATGATGCTCGACGTCGCGCAGATGGTCGGCGAGATGCCGAGCAGGTCGAAGTGCGCCTGGTTGCGCGGGTCGTTGACGCGCGCGATCACCTTCGGGACGCCGTAGCGCTCCTTCGCGAGCTGGCAGATGACCATGTTGTCCTCGTCGTCGCCCGTCAGCGCGAGCACGATGTCCGGAGGCCGCGCCATGCCCGCGCGCTCGAGCACGAACAGCTCCGTTGCGTCCCCGCGCTGCACCTGGTGCTCGAACTCGTCCTCGAGCCGCTCGAAGCGGTCGCGGCGCTGCTCGATCAGCGTCACCTCGTGCCCGAGGCGCATGAGCGAGCGCGCGACGTTCGCGCCGACCTTGCCGCCGCCCGCGATGACGACGTACATCAGGCCGAGACCGTCCCCACGGGCCGCACTTCACACTCACGCACGGCCTCCATCAACGTGTCGATCGCCGTCTTCGTCGGCGAGACGGTCCGAAGCCCACGCGCCGCGTAGAAGTCGGCGCGCGCCGGATCGAGGATGCGCGCGACGACGCACTGCGTCCCGAAGCGCTTCTGCGCGACCTGGCCGATGACGATGTTCGTGTTGTCGCCGTCGGTGGAGGCGACGACGGCGTCCATCTCCTCGATGCCCGCCTCGCGCAGCACGTCGGTGTCCATGCCGTGGCCGACGAAGAACGCGCCCGGCCAGTTCTCGCCGAGGCGCGACAGCGCGTCCTCGTTCTCGTCGATGACCGTCACCTCCCAGCCCTCCTTGTGGAGCTGGAGCGCGATCGTCGAGCCGACGCGGCCGCAGCCGATGATCAGTGCCTTCACGGACTCAGCCTAGCCCTCGAGGACGCCCTGGGGGAACGCGACGATGAGGACCTCGGAGCTCGACTTGCGCAGGACGTAGTCGACGGTCGGGGAGAAGAAGCGCGCCTGCCGGCGCCAGCGCGGCGACGACCCGAGGACGATCAGGTCGGCGTCGATCTCGTCCGCCGCCTGGACGATCGCCTCCCCGATCGAGCGCGCGCGGATCGTCCGGCCGTCGACCTTGACGCCGTGCTCCGCACCGAGTGCATGCGCCTCGGCGAGCGAGGCGGCCGCCTGCTCCTCGAGGTCGTACAGCGGCGCGTCGAGCGGCTGGTCGAGCGGCACCTTCATGACGAACAGCGCGTCGACGGTCGCGCCGCGCTCGTGGGCGAGCCGCACTGCCGTGGCGACCATCTCCTCGCCGATCTCGCCGAGCTTCATCGGCACGAGGATCCGCTTGAACTCGGCGCCGGGGAGTTGCTGCTCGTCGGCGGACACGACGTGCTCGAGCAGCCCGGCGCCGCGGCTGCGACGGACCCCGACGTAGACAGCGACGCCGACGAGCAGCCAGACGGGGCCGCCGTAGCGCGCGCCGGCGTGCGTCTCCATCGCGACCACGAAGATCGCGCCGGTGCAGAGCGCGCCGAAGGCGGACGGGATCGGGATGCCGCGCACGGTCAGCGGGACTCGGAACGGCCGCCGCAGCGCCGGCTGCGTCCGCCGCAGGCTGATCACGGCGAGCTGCGCGGCCGTGAACGCGAGCAGCACGCCGAAGCTGAAGAGCGACGCGAGGAACGGAACGGCGCGCGTGAACGACGTCGCGATCAGGAGCGCAATCGCGACCGCCGCCGCCGACACGACGGAGATCGGCGCAACGAGCGTCCGCCGGTGGAGCCGCCCGAAGGCGGCGGGCAGCTGCCCGTGCTCCCCGAGCGAGTACGCGAGCCGGCCGAAGCCGGAGATCGACGTCGTCGCTGCGGCGATCAAGATCAGCGCGCCGGTGAGCCCGACGTAGACGCGCATGATGTCGTCGGCCCAGCCGGGCAGCGGCCCGCCCAGCGCGGAGACGATTCCCATCAGCGGCGCGCGGAGCCAGTCGACGCCGAGCTTCGTCGTGCCGGTCTCGGACGGGAAGGCGGAGAGCCCGACGGAGGCGATCAGCACATAGATGACGACGACGAGCCCGATCGCGCTGAACAGGCTGCGCGGCAGGTCGCGGCCGGGCCGCCGCACCTCCTCGGCGTAGTTCGCAACCGTCTCGAGGCCGGTGTAGGCGAGCATCGCGAGCGGAAGCGCGAACGCGAGCTCGTGCCACGTCGGCTGCGTTCCGAGCGAGAGCCCTCGCGTGAGCGCGTCGCCCGAGAAGAGAAACGCGAAGCCGAGCCCCACGAGCAGCAGCTGCGTCACGAGGTCGAGCAGCGGGACGACGAATCCGAACGTGTGCACCATCGGGCGCCGGAAGAGGCGCAGGACGGCGATTCCGGCGACGAGCACGCACGCGAAGATCCAGTCTCCCGGCGACCGGGCGATCGCATCGATGCCGAGCGCGATCCCGAGGTAGTGCGGGACGAACAGCGTCGAGAGCGCGATCACGATCAGGTAGTCGAGGAAGAGGACCCAGCCGGTCATGAAGCCGGCGAGGTCGTTGAAGGCGACGCGCACGAACGTCGCCGCGCCGCCGGTCTCGCGGATCGAGGCGGTGCCCTCCGCATACGAGAGCGCGACGATCACGAAGAGCAGCCCGACGATCCCGAGCACGAGCGGCGTGAAGCCGAGCGCGTGGAGCGCGATGATGCCGAGCGCGAAATAGATCGACGAGGCGATCTCGCCGTACGCGACGGACGCGAGCGCAGGAGCGTCGAGGACGCGCTGCAGCTGCGGCAGCTTTCTCGCCACTACGACGTCTTCCGAAGGACGTAGAGCCGCGCCGCCCCCAGCGCGACGAACAGCGCGCCGATTGCGTAGCCGACGGTGCCGCCGCCGGCGTACGCCGTGCGGATCAGGAGCGCGAAGCCGAGCGCGATCGCGACGATCCCGAAGATCAGCACCGACCGCCGGTACAGCGCCGTCATGCCACGGCCCGGCCCGCCGCGACCATGACCCGCGTCGGCGCGTGCTTGAGGACGAAGTCGACGGTGTCGCCGAAGATCGCACGCCGGCCGCGCTGCAGCCGGATCCGGCGCGGCCCGCCCATGACGATGATCTCCGCCCCACGCCGCACGGCCTCGTCGACGATCGCCCGCCCGGAGTTCCGTGCGCGGACGATTCGCGTCGTCACGGGAACGCCGTACGACTCGCCGATCGCGCGCGCCTCGTCGAGCTGCTCGTTCGCGATCGTCACCTGCTCGGGCAGATACGCGTCCAACGGCAGGTCGAGCGGCACCTCGACGACCGTGATCGCGACGATCCGCGAGCGGCGCTCGCGGGCGAGCCGGCATGCGACGTCCATCGCCTCGTCGGACGGATAGCCGGCCGCGACGGGCACGAGGATGTTGCTGTACTCGAGCGCGCCGACCGTGATCACGACGGGTGCACGCACCGTCCGGCGCAACGGCTCGCCCAGCCGGCGGCGGTACAGCGGATAGAACACGAAGCCGAGTGCGAGCCAGCCGATGCCCGCGTAGCGCGTCGGCGCATCCTGCTCGACGACGACGAGCCACGCGATGCCCGTCCCAAGCCCGCCGATGATCGCGAACAGGGGCCACCGCCCGAGGCTCGGCCGCGCGCGCCACTCCATCTCGTCGTCGGGCTTCTTGATCCGCAGGGTGATCACCGCGGCGTGCGCGATCGTGAACGACAGCATCGCGCCGAACGCGTACATCCGGCCGAGGAAGTCGACCTGTCCGGTGAGGAGGAACAACGACGGCGCGACGCCCGCGAAGACGATGAGCGACAGCCACGGCGTGCGCAGCCGCGGATGCAGTCGCCGGAACACCTCCGGCAGCTGCCGGTACGTCGCCATCGAGTAGGTGATGCGCGAGGCGCCGATGATCCCGGCGTTCGTCGCGATGAAGAGGATGGTCGCGGCGAGGACGCCGACGTAGTACTCCGCGATGCGCAGGAGGACGCCGTGCAGCCCGAGGTTCTTGACGAGCCCGAGTACAGGGTCGTTCTTGAAGCCGGTCGGCGGGTTCTGGCCGAGCTGCGTGACGTAGTGCGCGCCCTCGTGGACAACCGGCATCGCCGAGAGCGCGATCCACGGGAGCGTGAAGTAGATCGCGAACACTGCGATCGCGACGAGCGTGATCGAGCGGGGGATCGAGCGAACCGGGTCGCGCGCCTCTTCAGCAAGGTTCGACACGGTCTCGATGCCGGTGTACGCGATCATCGCCACCGGGATCGCGAGCGCGAACGACGACCACGTCGGCGCGACGCCGAAGTGGATGTTGCTCGACAGCGTGTGCGGCGAGAAGATCAGGAAGAAGCCGAGCAGCACGAGCAGCAGCTGCGTCGCGAAGTCGATGACGGCGAGGAAGACGTTGAGGCTCGCCGCCTCCTTGATCCCGACGATGTTGAGGCCGACGAGCACCCAGGTGAAGACGATCCCGACGATCACGTCCCACGGCGTCGTCTTCAGCGGCTCCCAGAAGATCGAGAGGTAGTGCGGGACGAAGATCACCGAGATCGCGACGGTGATGACGTAGTTGAGCATCTGCGCCCACGCGGCTCCGAACGAGACGAGCTCGTTGAACGCGTGCCGGGCGAAGCTCGACGAGCCGCCTGCCTCGGGATAGCGGACTGTCCCCTCGGCGTACGTCGCGGCCGTGCACGCGAAGATGATCCCGCTGATGATGAAGACGAGCGGCGTCAGGCCGAGCGCGATGCCGGCGGTCAGCCCGAGCGCGTAGTAGATCGACGAGCCGACGTTCCCGTAGGCGGTGGCGAACAGGGCGTTGGCGCCGAGGACCCGCTCCAGCCCTTGTTCCCGCCTCCGCCTGGGCACGGGAGGACTGTAGTGCGCGGGGTTACCGGAGCAGCTGGTACGGCACCGCGGCGAGCACGACGCCCGGCTCGAAGAGGAGCAGCCGCTTCACGTACAACGCCTTCTGGTTGTGCAGCAGCCTGCGCCACCCGCGCGTGACGAGCTCGGGCATGAGCACGAGCACCGCGGTGCCGGGCTCGGCGGTCAGCTCGCGCAGATAGGCGAGCAGCGGCCTGCCGAGATCGCGATACGGCGCCTCGTCGACCTCGAGCGGGATCCGCGGGCCTTGGCGTGCCCACTCGGAGCGGATCTCGGCCGCGTCCTCCGGTCCGAACGCGAAGTGGACCGCCCTGACGTCGTCGACGGCGAGCGTGCGCGCGTAGTTGACCGCACGCATGCTCGCCGCGTTGACCCCGGACACGAGGACGCGCGCGACGACGCGCGCCGGCTCGGCAGGGACGCGACCCTGCAGGACGGGCACGTCGGCGACGACGACGCCCGGCTCCGAAAGGAGCCGGAACTTCAGCGCGAGCGCGTGCGGGTGCCGCGCCTGCTCGAAGAGCGAGCGCCTCCGGAAGAGCTCCGGCACGTAGACGGTGACGAACTCCGACTCGCTCCGCGGCAGGCGCCAGACCTGCTCGAGCACGGCCTCGGTCACGCCCCGCGAGCCGTCGAGCCGCTCGAGGGGCGAATCAACACGCTTGAACCACCGCGGCCGGATGCCCGGATCGGTGCGCGCCGTCGGGACGTGCACGGCGCGGAGGTCGCCGCCGCCGATCCGGCGGGCGAACCGCCACGCGGCGTCGGCGGCCTCGTCGAGCGTCTCCACGACGACGAGCGTGCGGTTCGAGGCGGCCGGTGCCGCCAGGACGGCGGCCGCACCCGCACGCATGCGCCTCGACAGGCCGTCGTAGTGCCGGCGGATCCCGTACATGGCCAGCACGAGGACGGGGATCGCGACGGTGACGAGCCAGGCGCCTTCCGCGAACTTCGTATACACGACGATCAGCGTGACGGCTCCGGTCGCCGCCGCACCGACGCCGTTCACGCCGGCCTTCACCCGCCAGTGGGAGCCGCCGCGGCGGAACCAGTACCGAACCATTCCGGCCTGCGAGAGCGTGAACGCGGTGAACACGCCGATCACATAGAGATGGATGAGGCTGTTCGTGTTCGCGCCGTAGATCCAGAGCAGCAGTCCCGCGACGACGGCGAGCACGAGCATCCCGTTCGAGAAGACGAGACGGTCGCCGAGGTTCGTGAATTGCCGCGGCGCGAAGCGGTCGCGCGCGAGGAGCGCGGACAGGCGCGGAAAGCCTTGGAACGACGTGTTCGCCGCGAGGATGAGCACGACGAGCGTGAGGATCTGGATCGCGTAGTACATGAAGCCGCCGTGGAAGACGGCGCGCGCAATCTGCGACACGACGCTCGCGCTCGCACTCGGACGGGCATGCGTCTCCACCGCGAGGTACGACACGCCGACGAAGAGCGAGATCGCGATCGTGCCGAGCACGGCCAGCGTCACCGCCGCGTTGCGGCCGTGCGGACGGCGGAATGCATTGACGCCGTTGGCGATCGCCTCGACGCCGGTCAGCGCCGTCGATCCGGACGAGAACGCCTTGAGGAGGACGAAGAGGGTGATCGTGCCCGTGCCGACGGGAAGTGGATCCGGCGTCACGGCCTGTCCGTGACGAAACAGACCGACGACGACGAGAATCGCGATCGACGCGACGAAGAGATACGTCGGCGCGGCGAACGCGAGCCCCGACTCGCGAACGCCGCGCAGGTTCGCGAGCACGATCACGAGCAGGCAGGCGAGCGAGAGCCCGACCTTGTGCCCGTCGAGCGACGGTGCGAACGACGTGATCGCGAAGATCCCGGCGGAAATCGACACCGCGACCGTCAGGACGTAGTCGGTCAAGAGCGCGGCGGCACCGACGAGGCTCGGCAGAGTCCCGAGGTTCTCTCTGGCGACGACGTACGCGCCGCCGCTCGTCTCGTACGCGAGGACCGTCTGCATGTACGAAACGACGACGATTGCGAGGAGCAGGCCGATCGCGAGTGAGATCGGCAGGACGAGATGCGCCGCGGTCGCCGAGACCGCGAGCAGGACGACGAGCGCCGACTCCGTCGCGTAGGCGACCGAGGAGAGCGGGTCGGAGGCGAAGATCGGCAGCGCGAGGAACTTCGGGAGCAGCGTCTCCTCGAGCTCCTCCGTCTGCATCGGGCGGCCGACGACGAGCCGCCGGAACCGGCGCGTCGGTGCAGCGACCTCCGTCACGGCTCGAGCGCTCCGAGCACGCGCGCCAGCGCCCGCGGCAGAAGGAGCTCCGCGTCCTCGGCGTAGAGGGGGCTACCGCCTTCGCGGAGGAGCGAACGCACGAGCAGCACGCCGCGCGGCGCCACCGGGCGGCTCTGGCCGAGCCGGTCGGCGAGCGCCCGCAGCTGCGGCTCGCTCGCCCGTGCCGCCGGACGCCGCAGCGGCGACGCGGAGGGCAGCTTCGCGCGATCGAGGTCGCGGAGGACCCGCTCGACGTCCCGCTTCAGCGCGTCGAGCGACGCGCGCGACGTCAACTCCGTGCAGCGCCAGCGGACGAGCTCCGACGCGTCGCGCGAACGAAGCTCGTGGACGATCAGGCGGTCGGCGGCGCGGCGGACGTGCGCGACCTCGACGCGCGCACGCGTCGCTCGCACTGCGGCGGCGACGGCGAAGCACGACGCTGCGAACACGCCGGCGAGCCACGGGAGGCGTGGATCCAGGTCGAGCGCCGCCGCCACGAGCGCGAGGACGGCGAGTGGCACGGCAGAGCGAAACGGCCGCGGCAGATCGAGGGTGTCCACGCCTCGACGGTAGGACGTCGCGCGTCAAGCGCTCGTCAGGATCCGCGGCAGGCGCCTCAGCAACATCTCAAGACGCCGGATCGACCAGGCGGTAGCCCGCGCCGGGCTCGGTGAGGATGTAGCGCGGCCGCGCGGGATCCGGTTCGAGCTTCCGGCGCAGCTGCGAGACGTAGACGTGGAGGTAGTGCGACTCGTCGCCGTACGCCCTCCCCCACACCTCGCGCAGCAGCGCGGCGTGCGTCATCAGCTTGCCCGGGTTGCGCGCCAGCGCGCGCAACAGCTCGAACTCGTGCGGCGTCAGCTGCACGAGCTCCCCGTCGACGTGGACCGAACGCTTCTCGAGGTCGATGCGGAGCGCGCCGATCTCGACCACCGGCTCGCCCGACGGGTCGCCGCGCCGGAGCGCGGCGCGCAGGCGTGCGAGCAGCTCGTCGATCCCGAACGGCTTCGTGACGTAGTCGTCCGCGCCCGCGTCGAGCGCTGCGACCTTCTCGCTCTCGTCGCCGACGACCGAGAGGACGATCACCGGGACGTTGCTCCACGTGCGCAGCTCGCGTGCGATGTCGGTGCCTCGGCCGTCGGGCAGCACGAGATCGAGGATGACCGCGTCCGGTGGGCGGGCCGCGAGCTGCGTCAGCGCCTGCTCGGCAGTCTCGGCCGTGTCGACCTCGTAGCCGGCGCCGCGCAGGCTCGTGCGGAGCGCGCGCAGGATCTGCGGCTCGTCGTCGACGACGAGGACGCGCGTCACGTCGGCAGCGCGAGCACGAAGTGTCCGCCGGTCGGATCGTCCTGCGCCCAGACCGCACCGCCGTTGACCTCGGCGAAGCCACGCGCGATCGCGAGGCCGAGGCCCGTACCCTCGCCGCGAAACGGCTCGAACAGGCGGGCACGGTCCGCGCCGCGGACACCCGGGCCGTGGTCGACGACGTGGATGCGGAGCTCCGTCGCGCCGTGCTCGACGCGCACGAGCACGGGCGAGTCCGGCGGCGAGAACTTCAGCGCGTTGTCGATGAGATTCGACAGTGCCCGCTCGACCTGCGCACCGTCCACACGGACGGGCGGCGCGCTTTCGTCGAGCTCGACGTGGACGCGCACGCTCCCGTCGAGCGACTGAGCGACGAGCTCGTCCGCCGACCAGAGCTCGAGATGCGGCTCGACCGCGCCCGCCTCGAGCCGCGACAGGTCGAGCAGGTCGGCGACGACGTGGTCGAGCCGCTGGGCCTCTTCCCGGATCGCGACCGCCAGCTCGTTCCGGTCGTCCGCATCGAGCTGCAGGTTCGCGTTTGCAAGCGCGCCGGCGGAGGCGAGGATCGCCGTCAGCGGCGAGCGCAGGTCGTGCGACACCGAGCGCAGCAGCGCCGTCTTCAGGGCGTCGCTCCGGCGCAGCGCCTCGGTCTCGAGCGCGTCCGCCTGGAGCGCGAAGAGCGCGCCGAGCGCCGGCAGAAGCCGGGCCGCAGCCTGCCCGTCCACGTCGAGCCCGTCGTCGACGAGCAGCGTCGCCACGACCTTCCCTCCCGCTGTGACCGGCAGGGCACGCTCGTCGGCCTGCGCCGCCTGCTCGCCTGCGGCGAGGCGGAGCACGTCGACGCGCAACGCCGCAGCGAGCGGCTCCTGGAGGCGCTCGAGCGCCCGCTCCTCCGGCGTGCCGCGCAGGAGGTCGGCCGCCGCCTCGGCAAGGACGTGCGCCTCGCGGCGCCGCTGCTCCGCGTCGGCGCTCCGCCGGCGCGTCCGCGCTCCGAGGAGGCCGACGACGAGGGCCGTGACGCAGTAGACGGCGAGCGCCGCCCAGTTCGCGGCGTCCTGCAGCTGGAACGTGTGCTTCGGCGGCAGGAAGAACCAGTTGAACGCGAGCATGCTCGCGACGGAGACGGCGAGGGCGAGCGGCGTCCCCCACAGCACCGCCACGGGCAGCACCGCGAAGACGTAGAGCACGCCGAGCGAGAGCACCGGGACGTGCGGCTCGAGCGTCGCGATCAGCGCAGAGACGACGGCGACGGCGCCCGCAGCCGCCGGGATCCCGACGAAAAGGTCGCGACGCACGCGCTAAGCGTACGCCGCGACCTCGTCGTGAGCCTTACGTGTGGATCGAGACGACGAGCGGGATGATCAGGATCGCGACGATGTTCGCGATCTTGATCATCGGGTTGATCGCCGGCCCCGCCGTGTCCTTGTACGGGTCGCCGACGGTGTCGCCGGTGACCGCGGCGGCGTGCGCGTCGGACCCCTTGCCGCCGTAGAGACCGTCCTCGATCAGCTTCTTCGCGTTGTCCCACGCGCCGCCGCCGGACGTCATCGCGATCGCGAGGAAGAG
>Ga0182008_10001772_pt1 | contig 14134 bp, 18 predicted proteins | sample Sormic07211129_1_FD_120482 | JGI IMG/M metagenome (GOLD analysis project Ga0182008, IMG submission 120482) | Rhizosphere microbial communities from Sorghum bicolor, Mead, Nebraska, USA - 072115-129_1 metaG | ecosystem: Host-associated > Plants > Roots > Rhizosphere | place: USA: Nebraska...
CTTCAGGGAGCCGACCGGCTGGAACTTGGTGAAGGGCGCGACCAGCGGGTCGGGGCGCACCACCTGGGTCTTGATCCTGGCTGCCGCGCCGGCCGGCACGGCGACCACGATGGCGTCGGGGCGACCCAGTTTGACGGTGTTCTGATTGCCCTTCCAGACGGCAGGCGTCGCCACGGCCTGGTTGGCTTCGAACAGGCGGACCGCGTCGAAGGCGGTGTAGCCCCAGTTCAGCAGCTTCTGCGACTCGTTGGCGCGCGCGTTCTCGCTGGCCGTGCCCAGCACGATCGACAGCAGGCGGCGGCCGCCGGTCAGGTTCGGGAAGTCACGCTTGGCGGTCGCGACCATGCCGTAGCCGGCCGCCGGCGTATGGCCGGTCTTGAGGCCGTCGACCGTCGGGTCGCGGAACAGCAGCAGGTTGCGGTTGGTCTCGTTGGTCGAGGGCGTGCCCGGGAAGCGGTACTTCTTGATCGCGTAGTAATGCAGGTACTCGGGGAAGTCGCGCATCAGGCGGGTCGCCAGGATGCCCAGGTCGCGCGCGGTGGTGGTGTGGCCCGGCTCGGTCAGGCCTTCGGGGTTCTTGTAGGTCGTGTTCTTCATGCCGAGGGCCTTGGCCTGCTCGTTCATGAGTTCGACGAAGTGCTCGACCGTGCCGCCCACGCCTTCGGCCAGCGCCACCGTGGCGTCGTTGCCCGACTGCACGATCAGGCCCTTGAGCAGGTCCTCGACCGGGACCTGCATCTTCGGGTCGATGAACATCCGTGCGCCGGGCATCTTCCAGGCCCGCGCGCTGACCGGCAAGGTCTGTGTCAGGGTGATCTTCTGGGCGCGCAGCGCGTCGAAGACCAGGTAGGCCGTCATCAGCTTGGTCAGCGAGGCCGGCTCGACGGCGGCGTCGATGTCCTTCTGGGCCAGCGTCTGGTTGGCCGTGACATCCAGCAACAGGAAACTGCGGGCCGCCACCTCGGGCGGCGTCGGCACCTGGGCCCCGGCGGCAAGACACAAAAATGCGGCAGCAGCCACTGCGAAGGCGCGCAGCGCTTCAACGAAACGATTCATGGGGGAAAGACTAGCCCGCGCGCAGGTGGCGGACGACCAGATTCTTGAGCAGCGGCAATTGTCCGTGAAAGAAATGGCCGCCCCCGGGAACGACTGTGACAGGAAGTGACTGCGGCCGCGCCCAGTCCATGACGGCGGCCAGCGGCACCGTGTCGTCCTGCTCGCCGTGCACCACCAGCGCGCGCTCGTGGGCCGCGGGCGGCAAGCTCGCCACCGAGAAGCGGGAGGCCGCCGTCCCGACCAGCACCACCTGGCGGATGTCGCGCGCCGTCCAGAGCTTGTCGATGGCGCAGCTGGCGACGAAGGCGCCGAACGAAAAGCCGGCGATCGCCAGCGGCCCCTCGGGTGCCAGCTGCGCGACCACTTCGCGCATGTCGTCGCATTCGCCGCGGCCTTCGTCGTGCACGCCCTCGCTGGCGCCGACGCCGCGGAAATTGAAGCGGACCGCGGTCCAGCCGCAGCCGACGAAGGCCCGCGCCAGGGTCTGCACGACCTTGTTGTCCATGGTGCCGCCGAACAGCGGATGCGGATGGGCGATCACCGCGACGCCGAGCGCCGGCACAGCGTCGGCCGCACGGTCGCGCAACACCTCGATGGCGCCGGCGGCGCCCTGGATCCGAAGCTTCTCGGTCTGCGAATTCATGGCCGGCCGCCCCTCAGCGCCCGACGTCGGGCGCGAGCAGCAGCCGCTCGACCACTTCGCCGTTCTTCAGGTGCGACTCGACGATCTCGTCGATGTCGTCGGCATCGACGAAGGTGTACCAGACCGCCTCCGGATAGACCACCGCGACCGGGCCGCCCGCGCAGCGGTCCAGGCAGCCGGACTTGTTGACCCGGACCTTGCCCGGCCCGGCCAGGCCGGCCTCCCTGACGCGCGATTTGCAGCGGTCGAAGCCGGCCTGCGCCTGGTGCTTGGAGCAGGAGTCCTCGTCTCCCTTGCGCTCGTTCAGGCAGAAGAAGATGTGGCGGCCGTAATAACCCGTCGGCGGGGGCGTGCTGGAACTCGACATCGCCCGATTCTAGGGAGCCGGCGCCCCCGGCGCGCGGCGCGAGAGCACGGCCAGCACGTAAGCGAGGGTTGCAAACGGCCAGAGCCATCCCAGCCACTGCGCCAGCCCGTGGAAGCGGATGAACCGCCCCTGCTCCCAGGTCGCCAGCGTCTGGGCGAAATAGGCGCTCTCAGGCGCCTGGTTCAGCAGGCTCAGGTGCACCACCAGCGCGATCAGCAGCAGGGCCGCGCAAAGCCGCCGCGGCGCGCCGAGCAGCAGCACGCCGACGATCAGTGCCGCCGCGATCCCGACCTGGACCGGCAGGCTCAGCCAGGCCCAGGCGTGCGGGGGCCCGTAGCTGAGGGCCGCCGACAGCGCCGACGCCGCCACCCCGGCCAGCAGGACCGACGGCAGCAGGATCGCCCGGCGGGCGACCGAGCGCGTGATCAGGAAGCCGAGCAGGCAGGGCACCAGCGCCCCCAGCATGGCGCACAGCAGTTCGACCCCCGGCACCAGCGGCTCGAGCTCGAACTGGCGCACCGGCATCCAGTCGATGAAGGGCGTGTCGACCAGCCAGTCGGCGATGGCGGCTTCGAGCCGCTCGAACACCTGGCCCAGGCCGAAGCTGACCGCGGCCGGAAACAGCAGCGCGACCGGCCACAGGGCCAGCAGCACCAGGCCGCCGCGCGAATCCTCGAAGAACCAGTTGGATCGGGTCCGCTGCCAGTGCGCCACGGCGCCGAGCCGCTCGAGCGCCGCCGCCGTCACCGCGCCGGCCAGGACGCCAGCTATGTTGAGCCCGAGGTCGACGTTGGACGGAATGCGCGCCGGCAGGTAGCTCTGCAGCGTCTCCATGGCGAACGAGATCACCGCCCCGACCGCGGTGGCTCGCAGCACCGCGCCGACGGCGCCGGTGCCCGCCGGTTGCGAATGACCGCGATGGCGGCCAGGAAACCCAGCGGCATGTAGCCGACGACGTTGATGCCGAAGTCGAAGGCGGTCCAGTACTTGGGCCACGGCGCCGCCAGGTAGGCCCAGGGCGCGATGCCCTGGTCGCGCCAGTCGGCGAACGGGTAGAGGCTGGCGTAGACGATCAGCGCGGCATAGGCCAGCGCCAGGGGCAAGGCGACGGACTTGTGCTGCGTGGCCACCGCACTCAGAACGGCTTGACGACCACCAGGATCACGATCGCCAGCAGCAGCAGCACCGGCAGTTCGTTGAACCAGCGGTAGAAGCGGTGGCTACGACGATCGGTGCCGGCGACGAAGCGGCGCAGCAGCACGCCGCAGCCGTGGTGGTAGCCGAGCACCAAGACCACCAGGGCCAGCTTGGCATGCATCCATCCGTTGCCCGGTCCGCGCCCGATGCCGTAGCCAAGCCAGAGCCAGAGGCCGAAGGCGAGCGCGGGCAGCGCCAGCAAGGTGGTGAAGCGAAACAGCTTGCGCGCCATCAGCAGCAGGCGGCTGCGCTCGGCGACCGATTCGGGCGCCACCAGCGCCAGATTGACGAAGATGCGCGGCAGGTAGAACAGCCCGGCGAACCAGCTGGCGATGAAGACGATGTGCAGCGATTTGACCCAGAGCATGGCGGCAGTTTAGGTGGTCGCGTTTCGCCGCGCGGTCGCGGCCGTCCGCTGGCGGACGCGCAAAAAAAAGCCCGACGTCAAAACGTCGGGCTTGGGAAGCCCTTTTGCTGTCACACATCAAGGCACCCGCTCAGGGAGGAAAAGCGGGGGGCAGCAAGCCGCCCAAGACAGAATTTAACAAAGGCAAAACAACCTATCAAGCAAGGTTTGCCATTTTTTTGAACTTATGGCTGAAATCCTTAGTACAAACAGACTCGTTCTTGACTGGTTATAAACAGAAACAGACAGCAGCCCCCTCCAACGCGCCCTCATCCGGCAGCGGCACGCTCTTGGGGCACAATTTTCGCCATGACCCTCCTTGCCCCTTTCCCCGCTGGTCGCCCCCGCCGACTCCGCCGGGACGACTTCACGCGCAACCTGGTGCGTGAGCATTCGCTCTCTTCCCATGACCTGATCTATCCGGTCTTCGTCCAGGAGGGTGAGAAGCGGCGCGACCCGGTCGCCTCGATGCCGGGCGTCGAGCGCCTGAGCCTCGACCTGCTGCTGCCGGTCGCCGAGCAGTGCGTGGCACTCGGGATTCCGGTCATGGCCCTGTTCCCGGTGATCGACGCCCGGCTCAAGACACCGGCCGGCGACGAGGCCTTCAATCCCGATGGCCTGATCCCGCGCGTCGTCGCCGCGATCAAGTCGCGCTTTCCGGAACTGGGCGTGATGACCGACGTGGCGCTGGACCCCTACACCAGCCACGGCCAGGACGGGCTGCTCGACGACAGCGGCTACATCCTCAACGACCCGACCGTCGAAGTGCTGGTCAAGCAGGCGCTCGCGCAATCGCGCGCCGGCGTCGACATCGTGGCGCCGAGCGACATGATGGACGGCCGGATCGGCGCGATCCGAACCGCGCTCGAGGCGCGCGGCGACGTCCACACGCGGATCATGGCCTACAGCGCCAAGTTCGCGAGCGCCTTCTACGGCCCGTTCCGCGACGCCGTCGGCTCGGCCGCCAACCTCGGCAAGAGCAACAAGAAGGTCTACCAGATGGACCCTGGCAACAGCGACGAAGCGCTGCGCGAGGTCGCGATCGACATCGCCGAAGGCGCTGACATGGTGATGGTGAAGCCCGGCATGCCCTACCTGGACATTGTGCGCCGGGTGAAGGACGAGTTTCGCGTGCCGACCTTCGCCTACCAGGTCAGCGGCGAGTACGCGATGCTGAAGGCGGCGGCGCAGAATGGCTGGCTGGACCATGACGCGGTGATGCTCGAAAGCCTGCTGGCCTTCAAGCGCGCCGGCGCCGACGGCGTCCTCACTTATTTCGCGCTGGACGCTGCCAGGCTGCTCAAGCAGTCCTGAGACCGGCCGCTTTCATGCGCATCTTCAAGATCGACGGCACCCAGGTCACCGAGCACGACGCCCTGGCCCCGATGGCCGCGCCCGGCGCCTGCGAGCGGGGCTACCTGTGGCTGTCGCTGACGCGCGAGGAGTTCCAGGCCTCGCTGCCGCAGGTGCAGGAGGTGCTGCAGTCGCTGTGCGGCACCCTGCTGCTCGACCTGCACGTGAGTGACCTGCTGAACGACCAACTGCCCTCGCGCTTCGACTACACCTCGCAGTACGACTTGCTCGTGTTCCGCCGGCTGGCGGCCGCCAACGGCAAGGAGCCGGCACCTCAGGCCGCCCCCTCCCCGCGGGGCGGTCCGCCGGTGCTGCGCCGGGTCGACACGCGGCCGGTGGGCTTCGCGGTGTTCGACCGGGTGCTGCTGTCGGTGCACCCCGAGGACGGCTCCGTGCGCGACACCTTCGCCGCCAAGCTGCTGGCCGCGGCGGTACCGGACGGCCGCGGCGCGGTCCCGGCGCTCGATGTCCGCGCCGTCTCGGCGCGCCTCCCTTCGGGGCCGGCCGACCTGATGCTGCGGGTGATCAACCAGATCGTCGACGCCTACCTCGACCTGCGACGCGAACTGACCCGCCAGCTCGACCACTGGCAGGCCGAACTGATCGACCCGCACAGCCGCTTCACCAACTGGAGCGCGCTGATGGATTCACGCCAGTCGCTCTACCACCTGGACGAGATCTGCGAGGACCAGCGGGCGGCCATACAGGACTGGATCGACTCGCTCGAGACCCTGCCGGCGCCCGCCGGCGCCGGCGAGCAGCGCGAACGCGAGCTGATCATGGTGCGCAGCCGCGACGTGCTCGAGCACATCGAGCGCGTGGTCCACCACGTGCGGCGCCTGGAGCAGAACGCCGAGACCGCGGTCCAGATGCATTTCAGCGTCCAGGGCCATCGCGCCAACGACATCATGCGGGTCCTGACCGTGCTGACCGCCGTCTTCCTGCCGCTCAACCTGATCGCCGGCATCTTCGGCATGAACTTCGAGTTCATCCCCCTGGTGCACAAGGCCGACGGCTTCTGGATCGCGATGGGCTCGATGGGCGCCATCGCAATCGCGCTCGTCCTGATCTTCTGGCGCAAGCGCTACCTGGCAAGAACCCGATAAAAAAGAATCGACGCCAAAAGGCGAAAAAGCCCGGCGAAGCCCGGGCTTAGTTGGTGAAACACCGCGGAACCGGCTTCGCCGGGCCGCTGGTGTTGCCCCCGGCGAGGGGGTGGGCGGCTACACGCAGTGAGCCAACCTGGGGGAGTACTTACTTCCCCGCTTGAACGCGCGGCTCGGCCGTCTTGTTCATGGTCGAGATCACGCGGCTGTTGACGCGCGAGCCGGCGCTCACGTTCTGGTCGGGTGCGTTGGCGGTGGCAACGGCCTGGGCGCGCACGGCTTCCGGGTTGGCGACCGAGTTGAACGCTTCGGCGCCGCGCGAGCCGCGCACCACGTTCTGGTTCGGAGCGGCCGCGGTGCGGGCGGCTTCGGCGCTGACTTCGTCGCGGCTCTTGGCCGAAGCGCCGGTGTGGACGCCTTGGTAGGCTTCGGCGTGTGCGCCTGCGGCGGCGAGGAAGGACAGGGCGGCAGCGGCGAGGATGCGGGAGGTCTTCATTTCAAGTTCCTTGGAGTTCGTCGGATTTGTCTTCAAACCAGGCTCGCTGTCGCTGGCCTGTGCGGGCTAGTGTCCAGGCGAATCCCTAGGGGAAAACACCAGGAAAAGAGACACCGAGTTTCCTTATTCGAAACAATGACGCCTCCCACGACATCCAAGGAAAAAGCCGGCCCGCACTTTCGCGCGGCCGGCCCTTGGCAAGACAAGAATCGGATCAGAGGCCGGCTTGCTGCGTCACCGGGCGGGTGATGTTGTATTGCGACGGCACCACGCTGTTCACGAAGGCCTTGCGGTCCAGGTTCTGGTTCGGCTCGTGCGCGGTAGCGACGGCTTGCGAGCGGATCACGGCGCGGTCGGCCGATGCGGTCAGCGCCGGGGCGACGCGCGAGGACACGCCGTCGGCGTACGGGTTTTCGCTGCGGGCGGCGACCACGGCCTGGGCATTCACCTCGGCACGGCTGTTGGCCGACACCGGGGCTTGCACGCCTTGGTAGGTTTCGGCCTGGGCAGCGGCGGCGGCCAGGATCGACAGGGCGGCGGCGGCGATGATCTTCGAGGTCTTCATTTCGATGTCTTTCATGGAGTGAGGGGAGCCTTGGCTCAGTGGGATAGAGTTTGCCTCGGATTGATAGGTATAAACCCTATGAAATCGAATCAAGGTGTTCATCAAATCGAAACAATGGAGTGCCATGGACGGTCTCGAACTGCTCAAAACCTTTCGTGAGGTCGCCTTGCGCGGCAGCTTCTCGCGCGCCGCCACGTCGCTCGGGATGTCCAAGGCCAACGCCAGCAAGTACGTGGCGCAGCTGGAAACCCGCTTCGGTGTCCGGCTGCTGAATCGCTCGACGCGCTCGGTCAGCCTGACCGATGCCGGCCACCTGCTGCTGGAGCGCAGCAAGCCCCTGCTCGAAATGATCGAGCGCACCGAGTCCGAGCTGCAGGGCCACGCTGGCCACCCGCGCGGCCGGCTGCGGGTGACGGCGCCGCACGGGCTGGGCAGCAGCAGCTTTTCGGGACTGATCGGCGAGTTCATGGTCACCTACCCCGACGTGCACGTGAGCCTGCACCTGAGCAACCGGGTGATCGACCTGGTGGAGGAAGGCGTCGACATCGCCTTGCGGCTGGGCCGCATCCGCGACGAGAACGTGATCGTCCGCCGGCTGCGCCTGATGGACCTGGCGCTGTGTGCCACACCGGGCTACTGGGCCCGCCGCGGCATGCCGAAGAAGCCCGACGACATGCGCCGGCACGATGTCCTGACCTACTCGCTGGCCGCCGGCGGGCCGCAGCTGCCGTTCGAGGTCGACGGCCAGCCCTACAGCGTGCCGGTGACCAGCCGGATGGACGCCAACGACGCCGCGCCGCTGATCGGCGTCGCGCTCGCCGGCCTCGGCGCCATCTGCGTGCCGGTCATGATGGCGCAGTCGCACATCGAGCGTGGCGCGCTGGTGCCGGTGCTGAAGGATTTCATGCCGCGCGATCTCTGGCTGTACGCGGCCTATTCGCAGCGCCGCCACAACAGCGCCGCGCTGCGGGCGCTGCTGGATTTCCTCGAGGCCCGGGTGCGCGACCCCGAGCCGGTCACTTGATTCCGAACAGCCCCGCCGCATTGCCCCAGGCGATGCGCTGCGCGACTTCGGGCGGCAGGTCACCGAGCCAGGTGCGATAGCCGCGCATGATCTCGTCGTAGGCGCTCCAGCGCTGGTTGACCCAGGTGTCGGAACCGACCAGGAAGCGCTCCGGGTACTTCAGGATCAGCGCCCGCCATTCGGGGCACAGCGTGCCGCCGTCGCAGGTGAGGCCCGGCCGGTACGACAGCTCGCCCATCAGCAGCGGATAGCGCTCGAGCAGCGCCTGGACGCGCGCGATCGGCGGTCCGCCGATGCCGGTGTGGGCCCAGATCAGGCGCAGCGACCGGCCCCGGGACGGCGCGTTGGCCATCAGCAGGTCGATCGCCACGTCGTCGACGTGCGCCAGCACCGCCAACTGCCGCTGCTCGGCCAGCGCGATCAGCTTGCGGGCCACCGGCCCGTTGGCGTTGGCGCTGTCGTAGAGATGGAATTCGCCCAGCCCACGGTAGGGTCCGCTCGCCGTGCCGCGGGCCAGCTCGGCCTGCACCATCTCGTAGATGCTGTCGTCGCGGAACCAGTTGTCGTAGTCGTCGCGGTTGCGGTAGAGCCGCACGAAGGGGACCACCGTCACGCCGGCGGCGCGCGTCTCGCGGGCGGCCGCGAGCGTCTGGGTGCCGGCGTTGGGGCGTGAGTTGGCGACGATCGCCTTGACGCCGTTGCGCTGCATCCGGGCCAGCGCTTCGGCCGGCGGATAGGGCCCGGCGTGGCCGTCCCAGGCTTCCTGGTTGTAGTGCAGGTGGGTGTCGAACAGCGGGCCGGCGTAGTCGGCCGCCCCTGCGCAAGGTGCCAGCAGCGCCGCCGCCAGGGCGAGCGGTGCGAAGCGAAGGCGCCCGCCGGCCACGGCCCGCGCGCCGCTCAGCCGAGGTGCTTGGCGAAGAAGGCCAGCGTGCGCTCCCGGGCGAGCTTGGCGGCCCCCGCATCGTAGGAACCTCGCTGGTCGCAGTTGAAGCCGTGGCCGCATTCGTAGACATGCACCTCGACCTCCGGATGCGCCTTCTTGAAGGCGTCGATGGTGTCGAGCGGAATCCAGTGGTCGTTGTTGCCGAAGTGGGCCAGCACCGGCACCTTGGGCTTGCGCGCCGTTTCCTCCGGGCTGGTCATGCCGCCGCCGTAGTAGGGGGCCGCCGCCGACAGGCCCGACACCTCGGCCGCCGCGCGCCAGGTCAGCAGCCCGCCCCAGCAGTAGCCGACAATGCCGACCTTGCCGGCCTTCGACGCATAGTCGACCGCCGCCTGCAGGTCCTGCAGCACGCCCGGTGCCGGCAGCGCCTCGACCGCGGTCTTGAGGCCGAAGCCGTTCTTCATGTCGTCCTCGGTGTAGCCCAGCTCGACGCCCTGCTTCACGCGGTGGAAGGTGGCCGGCGCGACCGCCAGGTAGCCCTCGGCCGCGTAGCCGTCAGCCACCGAGCGGATGTGCGAATTGACGCCGAAGATCTCCTGGACGACCACCACCGCGCCCTTGGGCTTGCCCGCCGGCTCGGCGACGTAGGCGGGAAAGGTGAAGCCGTCTTTGGCGGTGAGATCGATGAATTGACCCATGGTCATGCTCCTTGAGAGGTTGGTTGTTGTTTCAATGCGCGTTCGACGAAATCGAGCCGGTCCTGGCCCCAGAAGATCTCGCCGTCGATGACGTAGCTGGGGGCGCCGAAGACCTTGCAGTCGATCGCTTCCTGCGTGTACTCCTCGTAGCGCTCCTGCACCGCCTGGCTCTGCGCCTGGTCGACCCGGCGGGCGTCGAGACCGCATTCTGCCGCCAGCGCCTCCAGCACCTTCGGATCGGCGATGTTGCGCTCCTGGACCCAGACCGCGGCGAACACCGCGCCGCACAGCGACATGGCCCGCTCGGTGCCGTCGTGCAGGTCGGTGGCGATGATGAGGCGGGCGGCGTCGTCGCTGGCCACCGGGAAGAACTTGGGCTTGGGGTTGAGCTCGATGTCGAGGTGCTTCGAGAAGCGCGCCAGGTCGACCAGCCGGTAGGCCTGCCGCTGCGGCGCCCGCTTGCCGAGCGGCAAGCCGCCCGAGACCGGGAACACGGAGCCGAAGTCGATCGGCCGGACGCGCACGGCGGCGCCGGCGGCCTTGACGATGGCGGCGAAGCGCGCGTGCCCGAGGTAGGTCCAGGGGCTGTGCGGCGTGAAGTAGTAGTCGATGGTGCGGCTCAAGAGCGTCTCCTCGATGATGTAATCCGACGCAGACGGTTTTAACTGACGCACGGCTTCCGTGCAGGAGGTGGGTTTTGGACCAGGTACTCCTGATCACCGGCGCCAGCCGGGGCATCGGCGCGGCGACCGCGCTGCAGGCCGCGCGCCGCGGCTGGGCCGTGGCGGTCAACTATGCCAGCAACTCGCTGGCCGCGGACGAGGTGGTGCGCAGCATTCGCGCCGCCGGCGGCACCGCGATCACGGTCCAGGCCGACGTCGGCGACGAGGCCCAGGTGATCGCCATGTTCGAGAAGGTCGACGCCAAGCTGGGCCGCCTGACGGCGCTGGTCAACAACGCCGGCGTGGTCGACATGCAGGCCCGGGTCGACCAGATGAGCGTGGCGCGGCTCGAGCGCATGCTGCGCATCAACGTGATCGGCAGCTTCGTCTGCGCCCGCGAGGCGGTGCGGCGCATGAGCACCCAGCACGGCGGCAGCGGCGGCGTGATCGTCAACCTCTCGAGCGCGGCCGCGCGGCTCGGCTCGCCGGGGCAGTACGTGGACTACGCCGCCAGCAAGGGGGCCATCGAGAGCTTCACGGTCGGGCTGGCCAAGGAGGTGGCCGGCGAGGGCATCCGGGTCAACGCGGTGCGCCCGGGCCTGATCGACACCGAGATCCACGCCTCGGGCGGCCTGCCCGACCGCGCCTTCCAGCTCGCCGCCACCGTGCCGATGAAGCGCACCGGCAGCGCCGACGAGGTGGCGAACGCCATCGTCTGGCTGCTGTCGCCCGAGGCCAGCTATGTGACGGGCACCGCCCTCGACGTCACGGGTGGTCGCTGATGGCCACGCCCGCGATGGACATGATCAAGCCGCTGATCACGCTGCTGGCCATCGTGAACCCGCTGGCGATCGTTCCTTTCTTCATCCACTACACCCAGGGCTGCACCGACCTCCAGCGCAAGCGCACCGCCTGGGTGTCGGCCTTCAGCGCCTTCGTCGTGATCGCGGTCAGCGCGCTGCTGGGGCTGCAGCTGCTGTCGTTCTTCGGCATCTCGATCGCGAGCTTCCAGGTCGGCGGCGGCATGCTGCTCCTGATCAGCTCGCTGTCGATGCTCAACGCCGAGCCGGCGGAGTCCAAGACCAACAAGGACGAGATCCGCGCCACCGAGGTCAAGGCCTCGCTCGGCGCCTCGATCGCGGTCGTGCCGCTGACCATCCCGCTCCTGACCGGCCCGGCCACGATGTCGACGGTGGTCATCTTCGCCGACCGCACGCAGCATGTCTGGGAGCTGGCGATCCTGGTCGGCTACGGCGTGGTGATCGGCCTGGCGACCGGCGTCACCTTCTCGCTGGCCGAGCCGATCGCGCGGGTGCTCGGCAAGACCGGCATCAACGTGATGACACGGCTGATGGGCCTGATCCTCGCGGCGCTGGCGGTCGAGGTGATGGCCGACGGACTGGGCACCCTCTTCCCGGTGCTGCACCGCGCGGCCTGAAGCGCTACAGCGAGACCAGCCGCGGCGTGATCGCGTCGCCCTCGATCCGCAGTTCGGCGACCGAGATCGGCAGCTTGAAGCGGCGCGGACCGGCGCTGCCCGGATTGAGGTAGAGCACCGGGCCGCGCTGCTCGGCCAGCGGGCGGTGCGAATGGCCGCTGACCACGACCTGGATGCCGTCGGCCACAGGATCGATGCGCAACAGCGCCAGATCATGGATCGCCAACAGCCGCAGGCCGCCCACTTCCAGCAGCGCCGTCTCCGGCACGCCATCGGCCCAGGCGGCGCCGTCGTTGTTGCCGCGCACCACGGTCAGCGGTGCGATCGCCGCCAGGACGTCGAGGATGCGCGGATCGCCGATGTCGCCGCCGTGCACGATCCGGTCGCTGCCCTGCAGGAAGGCCAGCGCCTCGGGCCGCAGCAGCCCGTGGGTGTCGGAGATCACGCCGATGCGCATGCGGCCGCCGACGGCTCGGATTTCAGCGGGCCTGGTCGACCCAGGCCACCAGCTCGGCCACCACCGCATCGCTGGCCGCGGCCAGCGCCTTGACGCCGCCGGGACCGTCGGCGGTCGGGGCCGGCTTGCGGGCGGTGAAGCTGCGCTGGGCCAGTACCCGGTCGCCGCCGGGCTGGCTGCGGGTCAGGGTGGCGCTCACGCGGACCAGCCCGACGCTGCGCTCGGGCGATGCGAAGTACTGGCTGAACTCCTCGAGCGTCACGCGCAGCGAATCGGGCAGACGGCCTTCGGTGCGGGCGATGGTGGCGCTCTCCTCGGGGCCGAGCACCGTGTGGCCGGCCGACAGCCCCTCGCGCAGCCGCTGGCGCAGCAGCTGCGCCGGCGGCTGGCTCCAGCGCGACTGGCCGTAGGGTCGCAGTTCGTTCGAGTCGGCGTAGCCCAGGCGGTACAGCAGCTGGGTGCCGTCGAGCCGCGAATTGGCATCGACCTCGGCCAGCGCGATCATCGGCAGGGCGCGCGGCGCCGAGCCGGTGGCGCTCGCCGGCGGCGCGGCCGGCGCCGCCAGGCCGGGTCCGAAGTCGTAGAGGGCGGCGCGCGCGGGCTTGTCGGGCAGCGCGCCGCAGCCGGCCAGGCAGATCGCCGCCACGAGGCCGGCCAGGGAGTTCTTCTTCAGGGTCATGGACGTCATGGAAGGGGCCTTCACGGACTGGCGGACGCCGCCGGCGCCGAAAAGCCGGGCTCGCCCGGGCCGGCGACCACGCCGCCGTTGCCGAACAGCAGCGATTGCGGGTTGTCGCTGATGCCGTCGGCGGCGCGGCCGAGGCGGCGCACCGCGCGCGAGGTGTCGTCGGCGACCCGGTTCACCCGCGGCAGGGTCGCGTTGTTGAACGAATCGACGGCCAGGGCCAGCGACTTGGTGCCGTCGCCGAGGCGCTCGATCGGGCCGTCCTTGGCATTCAGGCGGGTCGCGGTCGCGTTGAAGTTGTTGGCGACCCGCGAGATGTCGGTGGCCGCGCCCTTGACCGCGACCATGGTGTCGCGGGTACGGTCGACCAGTGGCGGCAACGCCTTGAGCGCCGGATTGAGCCCGGTCTTGACCGTGTTGTCGAGCGACTTCGTGAGCTGGTTGGCGCTGGTCGCGGCGGCCGCGATGTTCTCGAGCGCGTCGGCGATGCGGTGCTGGTTGTCGTCGCCGAGCAGCAGGTTGACCTTCTTGGTGACCTCCTCGACGCGGCCGAGGATGACCTCGCCACGGTCCTGCAACTGGGCCAGCAGCGAGGGCTTGAGCGGGATGCGCGGCGGATTGGCGTTGTCGGGCTGCAGCGAGACCTGCGATTCGCCCTTGTCGTCGAGCGCGATGAAGGCCAGCCCGGTGACGCCCTGGTAGCTCAGCGTCGCGAAGGTCGAGGTGGTGAGCGGCACCCGCTCGTCGACCGAGATGCGCACCCGCACGTTGCCCTTGACCTTGGGGTCGAAGTCGATCGAGCTGACCCGGCCGACCGCGATGCCGCGGTAGCGCACCATCGCCTGCGGCTGCAGGCCGCTCACCGCGTCGCGGGTGGACAGTTCATAGACGTTGCGCACCGTGTCGTCGCGCGTGAGCCAGACCACCAGCGCGACGAGCACGGCGACCAGGCCGAGCACGAAGGCCCCGGCGGCGATGGCATGGGACTTGTTTTCCATGGCGGCTACCTTTCAGACAGCGGGACCGGCCGGCTGGCCGCCCCTTCGTGCAGTGCTTCCATGGCGCGCTGGCCGCGGCCACCGAGGAAGTACTCGTGGA
>Ga0182008_10001776_pt1 | contig 14126 bp, 25 predicted proteins | sample Sormic07211129_1_FD_120482 | JGI IMG/M metagenome (GOLD analysis project Ga0182008, IMG submission 120482) | Rhizosphere microbial communities from Sorghum bicolor, Mead, Nebraska, USA - 072115-129_1 metaG | ecosystem: Host-associated > Plants > Roots > Rhizosphere | place: USA: Nebraska...
CCGGTCGCCAGTAGTGGCAGCGCGATTTTGTTCACCTGACTTCATCTCGCCCCACAGGTGTGGCCGGGGCTGACCTCCCAGCGTGAGCCGGGTAATCGTTTATGGCGCGGGTTGTTAAAGAGCATCGGGTCTCTTGAGGCCCTTCGCAGTGGCTGTGTGTCGCTGCGATGGGTAAAATATAGGTACTCCCATATTTTGTGTCAATGGGTATTCCCATAAAATTTGATTCTCCCGTATTTCTGGTCGCAAAAAAGCCCGCGCTTGGCGGGCTTCAGATGAAGCTCGTGCGATCTACACCGCCTGCTGTTCCAAGTCAGAGCCACAGTATCGACACTTCTTGGCGGCGGCCTTGATGGTCTCCGCGCAGAACGGGCATTCCTTGTTCGCGGCAGCGGCAGCAAGATCCTCGGCGTAAGTTGTGGTCTCGACCGGACGGGCAGTGTGGATGGCGGGCTTGTCGAGTGCCCAAATGAAAGCCGCAACCCAGCCGATAAAAGTCCAGCCGGCGAGGAGGTTTAGCGCGAAGATCGGCGTGGCCTTGGGGTGTTCACCAACAGCGCAAATTGTCGGGTAGAAATACAGCGCGATCGCGCTCGGAAAGAAAACGATACTTGCGACCATTGCAAAACCGTTGGTTCCGCTCCCAATCAGGTAACTGGCCAGGCAAACAATCCCGAGCAGTATCAGGCCTACGATCTTCATTGGATCCCTCCATCAATTGAGATGTGATTTTACCATTCGTGGCGGTGTGCCACCATCTGCTGCGCCGTCAGTCGCCGACATCGAACCGCCACGTAACGTGCGGCCTCTACCGACTCACAGACCATTAGGTGAATCGCCATGAGAGTTGAAGAGAAACAAAGAGCACTGTCTGCTTGGCGCAAGCTGCTGGAAGAGCCCGAGCTCAGGATGGATGCCGAAGAGCAGTACGATGAGTTGCTCAAAATGGCAGACGCCATGGAGCAAGATGGCTTGATCACAGCAGGTGAGTGGCGTCAGCTTGTAAGAGAGGCTGGTACGAGGTTCGCTCAAGCGACTGAAGGGCTCGAGGGCGGAACGTAGGAGGGCAGCACGGAATGAAAAAGCCCGGCGCTGGGCCGGGCACTTCATTTGCCGGATTTAGTAGCTGGCGGAGTAGCTGACTTCGACGCAGCCTCTTTTTGTTGAGCTTGAATCTGCTCAAGGAGTGCTTTTGTCTGCTGAGATTGCTGCTTGGCTGCTTCGACTAGTTGAGAGGTTTCCCGCCCTGTGTCAAAACTGGCGACGCCAAAGCTGAGCATCGCAGCCATGATGCCCCCCACACCCAAAATCGTCGCCCCTGCGGCCCCCCATACGGCACTTTTGACGTTTTTCAGGCTGCTCAGATCAGCATGCAGAGCTTTCAATTCGCCTTTCGATTCGACAGAATCTAGGCGAATTTCAGACATGGCATCTTTCACGGTCTGTTCGAAGCTTTTTAAGCGCGCGTCCACCTTGAGATCCTGGTTCTCAAGGTGTGCCTTCAGCTCTTCGCGATTCATGTCGGTCATGAGTTCAGTATGATCCTTGACTTCATTTTCGACTACCTGCTTTTCCGTAAGCTTTGGTAAGACTCTAGCAATAGAACTCGTTAGCGACCCAGAAATTGTCGAGGTAGTGGGGTACCCTGCCTGAGAAAGCACAAAATCGACCAGCGCTCTGTTCGTTTCGCTTTCTCGAGGTGTGATTACCGAAACCGTACTTTCCTGCATTTTGGGTCACTCGCTTTTTATTTGCTCAAGACCCTTCAGTGTCTGCTCCAAGCCAGCGGCAAGGTTTTTTGCGGTGGCTATCGAGAGAGTGAGATTTGCAAATTCCAATCGATAGGTTGAAAGCGCTTCTGTGGGCACCAACGGAATAAGGTTTTCGGGGTTTGCAGCGGAAGCAACCAAGACCTCGTGGGTGATATCCATCTCATCGCGTGAAAATGTCAAAGATATTTTGGCACCTCCGTCGCTGGAGTTCATCAGGCCTATATTCACACTCTCGACGGGTTCGCGAATAAAGTTAGGTGCCTTCTTGTGCTCTATCCTATGCCCCGCCACTGGAGGCTTCATTTCTGCCATCTTCTTACTCCTTGTCTGAAAGTGCCTTTTTATGAAAACGTTGCTGTGGCGTGCAGCTGGTGCGAAGGTACCTGAGTGCTATCTCGAATACATCGCCCACCAGAAGACATGCCCGAGAATCGATATCTGCTGCTCTTGGATCTGCTGGAACGTGTAGTCCTCGTCCGGATGCTCATCACGGTTGAAACTGCGTAGGCGTAGCCCGGTAGGGGTCCGATAAACCTGCTTCACGCGAAGCTGCCCGTTGTGGTTGATGGCGTACATTTCGCCGTCAACGATATCGCTCAGGGAGTTTTTTCCCACGTTCACGCCGACCGTGGCGCCGTCGCGCAGCACGGGCATCATGCTGTTCCCGCCGACCTTCACACACTTCGCGTTGCTGAACTGAACGCCGTTGTGGCGCAGGTCTTTCTTGAAGAAGCGCAGCCGCGAGCTGTCGCATTCCTCGATCGCAAACTTTCCGGATCCGGCTGCCAGCTCCACTTCATGGAGGAAAGGGACATAGACTTCGTCATCATCAAGTGGGGTTTCGTCATCCCAGGTTTCGATGGTGCCAAGTTTCACGCTGGGCTGGATGCGTTCAGCCTGATGATCAGGTACACCCTTGAGCATGTCGCCGACACCTTCAACCAGCCACATAGGGGACACGCCACATACAGAGGCGATCTGAGCTGCGAAGGCTGTAGCCTTCGATTTTCCCCTCTCCAAATCGGAGATCGAGGTCTGCGTGAGTCCGGCACGCTCAGCTAGCTCAGTCTGATTGAGCTTGGCGTGGCGGCGGGCGGTTTTAAGGCGGTCTTTGAATTCCATCCGTGGAGTATTACGGGCGCTCCCATACTCTTGCAAATCGGTATTCCCATAACCTACTATATGGGTATTCCCGTATGGAGGGGCATCATGAACGCAATTTACAAGGGCCTCGTTGACTACTTCGGCACCCAGGAGGCCACTGCCGAAAAGCTCAAGGTTGATCAAAGCACCGTTTCCGGCTGGGTTCGGGGGAAGCACGGCATGTCTCCGGTTATTGCCAAACGAGCGGAGGCGCTGACCGAAGGTGCTTTCAAAAAAGAAAACCTGTGCCCGTCGTTTCCTTGGGCCGAGATGGCCGCCTAAGCGACATCCCTGTCCGCCAATCCGTTGAAGCCAGATTAGAAGAGAGCATTCCCCATGGAAACGTCCAGTCCAAGACACACCGCACAAACTCGTGATCAGGTTCTGATCGCGCACGCTCAAAACCAGATCGCCCGCACTGCCTTGAGCCAAGACGATTTCGCCCAAGCGTTGAGCCGGGAGATCTGCCTACGAGTTCCGGCTGCGAAAGTTGTGCAGGCAAAGGTCCCGGACTTTGATGATCTGGCGCGCCTGAACGACGTTGGCGAATTCGTGAAGGCAACAGGCCGCTGGCTGAAGCGTGTGCAGCGCTGGCTGTCCGGTGATCAGGAAATGCCGTCGTGGTTGGAAGAGTCTTGGGTGAATGCCCTGGAGCCTGAGTATCGCGACCACTGCATCAACGAGCTGGCCGGTCGCCACGGGCTTACTGGTGCCCGCCAGATGCAGAGCGACCAATGCGCCAATAAAAGCTTCGGTGCGCTGATTCGCGCTCTGGGCGATGTGATCGATACCGGCAGCGAAGTCTTTGATGACCAGGTGATGTGCGAAGAGGACTTGCCGCACCTGCCGGCGTTCGCCCAGCAATGCCGTCAGGTCGAGGCCCGGGCGGGGGAATTGGGCCGGAAGGCTGAGACCTTGATGGAAAAACACAAACCGAATTTGAAGCTTGCCTGAATCGCAGGCACAAAAAAGCCGGGATTGCGCCCCGGCTAATTCATACAACTTGATGAGGCCGATTATGCATAGCCAACCTACTTCAAGCAATACCCCCAACAGTGTCGCGACACGTTTTTCGAGTTCTGAAAACGTGTCGCGTGAAAAAATGAGCAGCTTCGACTTGCTCGATTTGGTCAACGCCGCGCGCAAAGAGTTTGGCGAAAGCGAGGTTCGCCGCAATGATTTCACCGCGCGGTGCCGCGACGAACTGGACGGCGAATACTACGAAACTTTCGTAGTAAGGAATCAGCGCGGCCCAGCCTCTGAGGCATTGATGCTGACCAAGGATCAGTGCCTTCTGATCTCAATGCGGGAATCGAAAGCAGTTCGCCGCTCGGTCGTTTCCAAGATCAATTCCCTGTCTCAGCCCCGCGAACTCTCCCGCATGGACCTCATCCAGATCGCCTTCGAGGCTGAGCAGCAGCGCCTGCAACTGACGATTCAGGTCGAGGCCCAGGCCTCGAAAATCCACTTCATGGAGAACCTGTTCAAGGAGGGGATGACTCACACCCAATTCTGCAAGGGCCTCAATGGGGTCAACGTCATGCAGGTGGGCAAGTTCCTTGAAGGTCGCAGCTGGCTCTACAACGAGAGCAAGTCCGGCCTGCGCTTCCGTGTGGCCTCTTACGCCCGCGACAAGTACATGACCGAGCATCAGCACGAAGTCACTCCCCACGGCAAAGAGCCGTTCGTTTCCTTCACGCCGGTCCTGCTGAAGAAGGGCGCCGTGCGCCTCTACGACCTGTACCTGGCCGGCGAGCTGCCCATGAAGAAGAACTGGAACGGGCTGTTCACGCACGATAAAGCACTCAAGGGGGCCGCATGATGGCCAGATCCAGAAATATCAAACCGGGGTTCTTCTCGAACGAACACCTGGCTGAAGTAGATTTTGCAACGCGCCTCCTGTTTATCGGCATGTGGACCGAGGCTGATCGGGAAGGGCGCCTGGAAGATCGCCCGCGCCGTCTGAAAATGGCCCTGTTCCCGGCAGACAATGTCGACATCGAAAAGATGCTCGCCGACCTGGATCATTTGGGGTTCATCACGCGGTACACCGTCGGATCATTCAAGGCCATCCAGATCGTGAACTGGTCGAAGCACCAGAACCCACACGTCAAGGAAGCCAAGAGTGTCATCCCTGAAATGCCCGGTTTAGACGCTTCAGAGGAAGAGCATGGTGCAAGCCCGGTGCTAGCACCAGACAAGCACAGTTCTTTCCCTGCTGATTCCCTCTCTCTTGATTCCGGATTCCTGATTCCTGATTCCCTCACTCCGTCGCAGGCTCCGGTGGTGCCCGAGGGCCTGTTCGCTTCGTTCTGGAAGCTCTACCCGCGCAAGGTCGGGAAGGACAAGGCCGAGAAGGCGTGGGCGAAGCTCAAGGTGAATCAGGCGCTGTACGACCTGATGGTCGCCGCTCTGGCCAAGCAGGTGCTGACACCTGACTGGACCAAGGAGCGGGGACAGTTCATCCCGCACCCTGCGACGTGGCTCAACGGCAAGCGCTGGCAGGACGAGATCCCTGACGTGCCAACCAACGTGCACCCGTTCCCCCAATCACGTCACACCGGCTTCGCCGAACGCGACTACACCGCCGGCCTGATCCCAAGAGGAGATGGCAGCTATGCGCTCTGAGCCAGTACAAGCCACTCCAGAACTGCCGCCGGGAACGCGCATCCAGCCGGCCGAGTGTGAAACCCACGGTGCCTACGAGCAGCGGGTCTTTCCTGTGCTGGGTCGGGAGCTGAAAAGCAACTGCCCTGAGTGCACTCGTATCTCCCGGGAGAAATCCGAGGCTGCCGAGCAGGCCAACAAGGCGATGGAACTGCGCATGGCCCTTGCTCGCAAGCTGGGCGATTCACTGATCCCGAAGCGCTTCACGACTCGAACCCTGGGCAACTACCAGGCCGAGAACGAAGGCCAGCGCAAAGCCCTCAGGTTCTGCCAGCACTACGTCCAGATCTTTGACGAGATCCTGAAGACCGGTCGCTGCATGGTGCTGATCGGCAAGCCCGGCACCGGGAAGACCCACCTCGGCGCCGGCATGTGCAACGAGCTGCTGCACAACACGTCGCGCACGGCCGTGTACCGCACTGTCGGCGCAATCCTTCAGGCGATCCGCTCCACGTACGACAAGCACAGCGAACGCAGCGAGGCCGAGATTTTGTCGAGCCTGATCGATCCCGATCTGCTGGTGCTGGACGAGGTAGGGGTGAGCAAGGAGCAGCCGAGCGACTTCGAGCTGACGACCTTGTTCGCAATCATCAACGGCCGGTACGAGCAAGAGCGCCCCACGGTGGTGATCTCCAACCTCGACGCCCACCAGCTGCCGGGCGCCATGGGCGAGCGCTGCGTCGACCGCCTGCGCGAGGGCGGAATGATCGTCGTGCCATTTGAGTGGGAATCACAGCGCGGCAAGGAGGGCTTCTGATGTCCAGTCAAACAAGTTGGGAACCTGACTTCGCCGCAGAAAGTGCGAAGTTTCGCAAGGATGCCGCTGAGAAGGGGATGTGCCTCGACACATACCCTGGTGGTGGCGGGTTTTTTGTCGATCAGCGAACCCAGCATGCATGGGCTGAATGGATTCGCCGGGTGGTAGCGGAGCATTGGACATGACCATCGACAAACAAAAACTCCAGAAGCTGCTGTGGAGCGAGGTCGCCGCGTGGAAGGCCAACTGCGCGGAGTGGAAGCGCAACACCGAGGCACTGCAAGAATTCCTCGGGGAGAAGACCGTGGAGGAGGTGGCGCTCGAGCTACTGGCGGAGAACGAGGCCCTGCGTGACGGCGCCAACTTCAGGTCGATTCAGTCCCTGCGCCAGGATTGCGAAGCGCTGCGCAAGGACGCCGAGAGGTATCGCTGGTTGCGCGAAAATGCACAACAGGATGTTGATGGTTGGGGGAACGAACTCCCGGTTCTTGTACACGCGATGGGCCACACCCCTGAGTGGAAGTCGCGTATTGACCAATCTATCGATGCGGGCATGACAGCGGCGGTGCAGCCATGACCGACAAGATCAGCGTCAACTGCCCGGCCAAGCTCTCCGAGGCAATCACCAAGCTCAACGCGATGTTCCGCGACAAGAAGTTCGTCGTGGTGTCCCTGCGCCCGGGCAAGGACCGCACGCTCGACCAAAACCGGCTGTGGTTCGCTATGTACAAACGCATCGCGGAGATGACCCAGATCGGCGATGAGGCCGACGCCCGCCGGTACTGCAAGCTGCACGTCGGCGTGCAGATCCTGCTGAACGAGGATGCCGGGTTTCAGGCGGAGTGGTACCGAGTCATGCGTCACCTCCCGTACGAGACAAAGCTGGCCATGATGGGCGGCTGCCATCTGTTCGGGCCGGATGGTTTCCCGGTGACCAGCCTCTTCAACCGCGCCCAAGGCATCGCCTACACCGATCGCATCGTCGCGCGCTTCGCTCCAGAGGGCGTGTACTTCGATGATCTGCTGAGCCAGGAGGCCGCATGACGATTGAACGGAAGCTGCCCAAGCCGAAGAAATGCCGCGTTGCTACTTGCAGGACCTCATTCGTCCCATCGCGGATGGGGCAGGCGGTATGCAGCCCGGCATGCGCACTGATCGATGCGCCGAAGAATCAGGACAAGGCCCGCAAAGCCATCGCCCAGCGCGACCGCCGTGAGATCAAGGTCCGCAAGGAGAAGCTGAAGAGCAGGGCGGCTCATGCCAAGGATACTCAGCAAGCTTTCAACGAATGGGTGCGATTACGTGACGCCGCTCTGCCATGCGTGAGCTGTGGTCGCCACCACGACGGCCAGTATCACGCTGGGCATTACCGCACGGTTGCCGCCAACCCGGAACTGCGCTTCGAGCCGCTGAACGTCCACAAGCAATGCGCTCCATGCAACAACCACAAATCCGGCGACATCCTGAATTACCGCATTGAGCTCTTGAAGCGAATTGGCGCCGAGGCGGTCGAGTGGCTGGAAGGGCCGCATGAGCCGAAGAAGTACACCGTCGAACAACTCAAGGCGATGACCGCCGATTACCGGGCCAAGACCCGCGAACTGAAGAGGGCTGCAGCATGATCTACCCAAGCGTTCTGAACGCAGTTGTCTCCGCCCTCGCGGCCGAGGCCATCGACAACACCAGCAAACAGGCATGGCAGAAGCTGTACAACTCTGCCGACGAGGAAGAGGGCGGTGACATGGCAACGTTGGTCCGCTCCCGTGGCGCTGACACCATCGACCGCACGCAAGTGGATTGCTGGGTATCCGCCCGGTTGCACAGTGCACTTGAGCAGAAGCACTGGGACGCGCTGGTGGCGAAGTACAGCACCCAAAAAGGTCGCAAGGTGCAGGCCATCTCCGCGTTGCAGGCCCTCATTAGGACCCCGGCGCCGAAGCTGTTCCTGTTCAAGGCGACCACTGCCTGGGCTATCCCGCAGTTAAAGGGTGCGCGGCCGAAGGTGGCCACGTCCGTATCCGTCGAGATACCGCTCGATGCGCCCGAGTGGCGCCGCGAAGCAGTGGTGAAGGCTGCGCTGGCAGCAGGCCAAGCCAAGGCGAAGAGAGACGAATCACGATCTGCCGATATGATCGTCCTGAAGGACAGCTTCTACGACATGAACACCTGGGACAATGACGGCACTCCGGAGTCGACGCGGCGTCGGTGGCGGCAGGATATCGGCAAGGCTGCTGATGACCTGGTGAACGAAGCCCTGGCGCACGCCGCCGACATTCTGGAGGGTGAAGGATTGCTGATTGAACGGGCAGCGTGATTGCCTGTTGACATCAGTGAGCGGATGAGCGAAATTAATCCCATCCTGTCATTCCTGCGCGTATCGAGGAGTGGCAAACCTTCTCCCTGGAGCAGCGGCACCACTTGTTGTGGCTGGAGTCGTAGCGGGCACCTTAGGTTTTCTAGCGTTGGTAGCTGTAAACCTGATGTATCTCAAGGTGCAAGAGCCGACCGTAGCGGCCTCGACTACGAAGGAGGATAACGAGATGGTGAAAAAAACCGATTTGGCGTTTCTGAACACGATTCAAAACACCGGTGCCGGTCTCGTCTCCAGCCTCATCATTGCCGGTCTGATTCGAGCCTAACGGCTCACCAAGCCCCGCCTAGTGCGGGGTTGTTTTTAAACCCGCCTAGTGCGGGTTTTTTATTGCCTCTAATTCACCTGTAGCCAGGACAGCCTTCGGGAGGCCTGGACGCCGTTGGCCGGTAGTGCGGCGCATCTGAAAAACACCGGCAGCCCGAGCACCCTGACCTCACCATTTGCTTCAGGGTGGCGCGAGACTGGATCAGCGAGATCGATGCATAGGGGCGTCGACGTTGGGAAGGTCTGTGGCGGACAGCGCGGAAAGACGCGCGCACTTATTTTCGCATTGACCGCTTTATCCTCATCCAGTCTTGATAGGCGGCCGTGCGGCAAGCGTCAGCGCAGGCCTTGGCTTGGGTAAACCGCACCCAAGCATCTGCATTGTCTCGATCATTTTGGATGATGTTGTAGGCGGCTTCGTCAAGTTGATCTGCTTTACGAAACAGCTCCGTGTTTGCATCAATCTGGTCATCCCATGAGTGTTCATCGGGTGGCCCAACGATTGCGTCAATCATTTTCTCAAACCTCCTCCCACGTGACGGCGGTAGTTTCCCGCCACTTCACGTCGGTGATGCCGAATCGTTCCGCCATTGGTTTTGAAAACCGTTTGAGAGGAGGTCGTCCCGGCTTGGGAATTGGAGCGATGCCGGCGTCACAGCTCGCCCATTGCCAAGCTTCCGCGTTGTTCATCAGTTTTGTTCGGATGACAAACGACATGGGTCTTCCGTGGAGCTTGTACTCAATAACAAAAATATTTACCTGACTCACGAGTACTGCTCCTTCTTGGCTCATGAATAAGTGATTTTTGCTGTTATAGAAAATTCAAAGAATTGTCTGACAATTTCTAATTTACTGATTTTGCTGAAATTTATATGAGCTTTATCTATACAAGACCTCTGAATTTGTAGAGGTTTTTTGTTTCCATCATGCACACGGAGTCGAGCGCATGGAGTATTTGCAGCGCCTGCTCGACAAGATCGACAGGTTTGAATTGCTGATCGCAGGACTGGTCGGCGCTGTCGTCGCGAGCTGGTGGCACAAGGACGATCTGGCCGACTGGCGCGCCTGGATGATCTTCCTCATCACCGGCATCGCTTGCTCGCTGTATCTGACGAGCATGGTCAGCACTTATCTGGGAGTGACCGAGCCGAAGATCGTCGCGGGCATTGGTTTCCTGCTGGGCACCTTCGGCGGATCGCTGCTCGCGGCTATCAACCGAGCCATCAAAGCCGCTGACCTCTGGGCGCTCATTCGCCAGCGGTTCGGGGGAGGCAACCCATGAATCTTGAACTGATCAACTCCATCGCCTGCGGCTTGATTGCCTTCTGGGCGACCTGGTGTGTTCTGAGCGGTCGAGTGCGGGACGGCGTCATCGGCAAGCTGATCTATTCGGCGATCGCCATCAGCGGTTTCGTTGTGATGAGTCGGGAGCAGAACATCTTCATGATGGGGCCGACCACTGCCGGGATCACGCTGCATGTTTCGCTGGCTCTGGCCGGCATGCGCCACATCTTCATGGTCATCTGGTGGCAGCGGGTGAAGGCCTGGTTGTGCCGGACGCTCAACTGTGAACACTGCCTGAGCTGTGACAAGGCGCCGGGCGGGATCGAACGGCGGGCCAAGTAGGTCGCGACACGTTTCGCGAATCAGCAAATTGTGTCGCGACACGCGACGAGGAGAGCAGCATGGATAACCAGCATAAGAAGATCACCGGCTACCGCGACCTGTCCCAGTCCGAAATCGACGGCATGAACTCGATCAAGGCTCTGGAATCCTACGCCGGCGAACTGTTCAAGCAGATAGGCCAGATTGAAGGCGTTGACCCACGACTGCTGGCATTGGCCAAGACCAATCTCCAGCAGGGCTTCATGTGGCTCGTTCGCTCGATCGCCAAACCCGCTGACCCATTCAGTTGATGGCGAAGCATCCTGGTTCTATTACAGCCAGGCGTCTCGATAGGTTGATTGAAAAATCTTCTGACAAGTACCCAAATCAACTTCAAGCATGAGCCCATCTTTGTGGGGGATGAAGACCGGCTTCCCCAGCACCTTTACGTGATGTGGCGTTCCAGGTGGGTGCTCGCGAACTTCAACGTGTTTCGGCAGATATCCAGCCTTTTCGAGACTTTCATGACAGAAAGCCGAATATTGAGCAGCTAAGGTTTGAGCTTCAGTGGTAACGCGACGGGTACCACTCAGAACAAAATCCGCCGCTACAAGATGTGCTGCATGCTGCGCTATTTCAGATCCATCGGTTAGCTGGGGCATCCGAGTGCTCCTTGTCAAAATCGGACCACACCAATACCGGCAACGCGCCACTATTTCAAGCTCAAGGTGATCTATGGACAGGCCATACCCTCCATCGTCACTGCTTGAGCTGTCCGAACTATCCGGTCTCGGCATTCGCCTGACACCGGCTCCGGATGTGTGGGAATGGCTTCAAGCCGAGATTCTCGCCGACACCGGCAGCATCCACAATCCAGACCACGCCCATCTGATCGATGCGGACATTCGTGTGATGTGGGCGTCTGCTGCCTTCACGAAGAAGGGGCGCTCAGTGGTGGGCCAAGCCGAGCAGGTAGCGTTCCGCGCCGGCGGCTGGCAGAAGGCCCGGATGGAACAGCAGATGCTGGATTGGTTTGGCGATGTGCCGGCCTACATCATCACCCTGGCAGCCGACTACTGCGCCCAGTGTTCTGATGCTGAGTTCTGTGCGCTGGTCGAACATGAGTTGTTCCATATCGCCCAGGCGAAGGATCAGTACGGCGCACCCAAGTTCACCCAAGACGGATTACCCAAGCTTGAGATGCGCGGACACGACGTTGAAGAGTTCGTCGGCGTGGTCCGCCGCTACGGTGCAAGCCCGGCAGTTCAAGAGCTGGTGGACGCTGCAAACAATCCTGCCGAGGTGGGGAAAATGAACATATCGAGGGCCTGCGGAACCTGTCTGCTCAAGTCGGCCTGATTCTGGACAGGCTCTGGACGGATGAAAAATCTATGGCAGCCCTTCAAAACGACGTGAAGGCCTTTATCGTTCAGGCCTTGGCGTGCTTCGACACGCCTTCACAGGTTGTTGAAGCCGTCCAAAAGGAATACGGGATATCGGTGACTCGCCAGCAGGTGGAGACGCACGATCCCACAAAGACATCAGGGAAAGGCCTGGCCAAGCGCTGGGTGACGATGTTTGAAGATGCCCGCAAGCGTTTCCGCGAAGAAACCGCCGAAATCCCGATCGCCAACCGAGCTTATCGCCTCCGCGCCATGAACCGGTTCGTCGAGAGGGCCGAGTCGATGAAGAACATCGGTCTGGCCATGCAGATCTTGGAGCAGGCCGCGAAGGAAGTCGGCGACGTCTACGTCAATCGGCACCGGAAGGATGAGCCTGACGACGAACCGGCAATCCCGACGCGCATTCAGGTTGACGTAGTGGATGCGAGGAAGCGGAATGCCGAGCCTTAACGTTCCGCAGTCGCAGTTCCTACTGTTGCCTCACAAGTTTCGCGCATTCGTTGCTGGGTTTGGCTCCGGAAAGACCTGGGTCGGATGCTCAGCACTGAGCAAGCATTTCATGGAGTGGCCCGGCGTCAATGCTGGCTACTTCGCCCCGACTTACCCGCAGATCCGCGACATCTTCTATCCCACGATGGAGGAGGTGGCCTACGACTGGGGGCTGAAGACCAAGATCAACCAGGCGAACCATGAGGTTCACATCTACAGCGGCCGGCAATATCGCGGCACTGTGATTTGCCGGTCGATGGAGAAGCCACAAACCATCGTCGGCTTCAAGATCGGTCACGCGTTGGTCGACGAGCTGGACGTGCTGACGTCGATCAAGGCGCAGCAGGCTTGGCGCAAGATCATTGCCCGGATGCGTTACAACATCCCCGGGCTGAAGAACGGCGTGGACGTAACTACGACGCCGGAAGGCTTCAAGTTCGTATTCCTCCAGTTCGTGAAGCAGCTACGCGATAAGCCGGCGCTGAAGGAGATGTACGGCCTGATCCAGGCCAGCACGTTCGACAACGAGTTGAACCTGCCTGACGACTACATCGCCTCGCTGATGGAGTCGTACCCCGAGCAACTGATCCGCGCGTACCTGAATGGTCAGTTCGTCAACCTGACGTCCGGATCGATCTATCACGCCTATGACCGCAAGCTGAACCAGTGTTTCGACACTGTGCAGCCTGGTGAACCGCTGTTCATCGGTATGGACTTCAACGTCGGCAAGATGGCGGCGATCACACACGTCAAACGTGATCAGGGCCTGCCGCGCGCCGTGGACGAGTTGATGGATGGCTACGACACGCCGGACATGATCCGCCGCATCAAGGAACGCTACTGGGAGCACACCGGCAACGACTTCAGAAAAACCTGCGAGATCCGGATCTACCCGGACGCCTCCGGCGATTCGCGCAAGTCGGTCAATGCCAGCCTCACCGATATCGCCATGCTGAAACAGGCGGGCTTCACGGTCATCGCCCCAGCGGCCAACCCACCGGTGAAGGACCGGATCAACGCCATGAACGCCATGTTCTGCAATGCGCAGGGCGAGCGGCGTTATCTGGTCAATCCATTCACCTGCCCGACATACGCCGACGGCCTGGAGCAGCAGATCTGGGCGCCAAACGGCGAGCCGGACAAGAGCCAAGGCAACGACCACGCCAACGACGGCGGCGGTTACTTCATTCACCGCGAGTACCCGATCGTTAAACCGGTCACCGCTATCAAAATGGGATACGCCCGATGAGCAACGACGTCTCCTTCAAGCGAGCGGACTACATCGAAGCGCTGAGTCGCTGGGCCACCGTGCGCGACGTGTGCGCAGGACAGCACCGCGTTGTCGATCGGCTGCCGTACATCAACGCTCACGACACGTCGCCTGAGAATAAGGATCGCAACAAGGCCTATCGCGAGCGGGCGGTGTTCAAGAACGCCACAGGCCATACCCGTAACGGACTGCTCGGCCTGGCCTTCCACAAAGACCCCACGCTGGCTGTTGCGAAGAAACTGGAGTACTTGCAGGACAACGCCAATGGCTCCGGCGTGAGCATCTACCAGCACTCGCAAGGCACACTGGAAAAGGTGCTTGAGGCTGGGCGGCATGGTCTGTACGTCGACTATCACCAAGACGCCGGCGCCGGTGGGCACTC
>Ga0182008_10001778_pt1 | contig 14122 bp, 13 predicted proteins | sample Sormic07211129_1_FD_120482 | JGI IMG/M metagenome (GOLD analysis project Ga0182008, IMG submission 120482) | Rhizosphere microbial communities from Sorghum bicolor, Mead, Nebraska, USA - 072115-129_1 metaG | ecosystem: Host-associated > Plants > Roots > Rhizosphere | place: USA: Nebraska...
CCGATCGAGGACAGCGCCAAGGTCATCAGCCGCATGGTCGACATCGTGATGATCCGCACCTTCGGCCAGGACAAAATCGACGCCTTCGCCGCCAACTCGCGCGTGCCGGTCATCAACGGCCTGACCAACGAGTTCCATCCCTGCCAGATCCTGGCCGACATCTTCACCTTCATCGAGCACCGCGGCTCGATCCAGGGCAAGACGGTGGCCTGGGTGGGCGACGGCAACAACATGGCCAACAGCTGGCTGCAGGCCAGCGAGATCCTGGGCTTCAAGGTGCACCTGAGCACGCCCAGCGGCTACGAGGTCGACCAGTCGATCGCGGGCATCCGCTCGGCCGAGAGCTACAAGGTCTTCAAGGACCCGATGGAAGCCTGCCGCGGCGCCGACCTGGTCACCACCGACGTCTGGACCAGCATGGGCTACGAGGCCGAGAACGACGCGCGCCGCGCCGCCTTCGCCGACTGGTGCGTCGACGCCGAGATGATGCGCGTGGCCCAGCCCGACGCGCTGTTCATGCACTGCCTGCCCGCGCACCGCGGCGAGGAAGTCGAGGCCGAGGTGATCGACGGGCCGCAGTCGGTGGTCTGGGACGAGGCCGAGAACCGGCTGCACATGCAGAAGGCGCTGATGGAGTTCCTGCTGCTGGGGCGTCTCACGGCCTGACGGGAGCGCCGCGGCGCCCGCTCAGCGGCGCTGCAGCAGCAGACGCTCGATCGCCGGCGGCAGCCCGGCGTTGGGCTTGACCGGCGGCGGCGCGAAGCTGCCCCGGGTCGCCTTGCCGGGCGCCAGCGCCACCAGCGACTCGGCATGGCGCACCGCGCTCGACACGCCGTCCACCACCGGCACCGGCAGCTCGCCGCGCAGCGTGCGCGCCAGGCCCGCCAGCGGCGCGCCGGCCAGCACGACGACCTCGGCACCGTCCTCCTCCACCGCACGCAGGCACAGCGCGCGCAGCGCCTGCGCATGGTCGGTCTGCACGCTGCCGATGCCGGGCAACGGCTGGTCGAGCGCGCGGATGCTCGCGAGCCGGCCGACCAAGCCGTTGGCCTCGACCACCTCGCGGTACCAGGCGCTGATGCGCTGCGAGATCGCGACGATCGAGAAGCGATGGCCCAGCAGGCAGGCGCTGGCCAGTGCCGATTCGGTGAGCCCGAGCACCGGCATCGGCAGCACCTCGCGCAGGCCGCCCAGGCCCGGGTCGCCGAAGGCCGCGACGATCACCGCGTCGTGGCCCTCGGCCTGCTCGGCCGCCACCTGCGCCACCGCATAGGCGCCGATCAGCGCCTCGAAGCGGGTCTCGATGTAGGCCACGCCGAAGGGCGCGGTCTTCATCGTGAGCTGGGTGCCGCTCGCCATGCTGCGGCGCGCCTCGGCCTCGATCAGCGCGGTGACGCTCTCCGAAATGTTGGGGTTGATGATCAGCAGGCGCATTGCATTCACCCCGCGCGCCGCGCCGGCAGCAGCGAGGGCCTGCCGCAGGCCAGCAGCTCGCCGCGACCGCGCCGTGGATGGAAGTCCTGCCCGTCCCACACCACCTCGCCGCGGCTGATCGTGAGCCCCGGCCAGGCCTTCAGGCGCATGCCCTCGTAGGGCGTGTAGTCGACCTCGTGGTGCAGCTTCGCGTTCTCGATCACCACCTCGCGCTCGTCCCACACCACCAGGTCGGCATCGGCGCCGATCGCGATCGTGCCCTTGCGCGGGTGCAGGCCGTAGGCCTTGGCCGGCCCGGTCGCGGTGAGGTCGACGAAGCGGTTGGCCGTCATGCGGCCGGCCAGCACGCCCTCGGACCACAGCAGCGCCATGCGCGTCTCCAGGCCCGGGATGCCGTTGGGGATGTGGCGGAACGAAACCTCTTCGCCGCCGGGCTTCTTGCCCTCGGGCGCGTCGAACTTGAAAGGCGCGTGGTCGGACGAGAAGACGGTGAACAGCCCGTCGTTGAGCCCGTCCCAGATCACCTGCTGGTTGGCCTTGTCGCGCGGCGGCGGGCTGCAGACGCACTTGGCGCCCTTGTAGCTGTCGTCGATGCCCAGGTCCTCCGCCGTGAGGAACAGGTACTGCGGGCAGGTCTCGGCGAACACGTTCAAGCCATGCGCGCGGGCCCAGCGGATCTGCTCGACCGCCTCGCGGCCCGACACGTGCACAATCAGGATCGGCACATCGACCAGCTCGGCCAGCGCGATCGCGCGGTGCGTGGCCTCGCGCTCCACCAGCATCGGCCGCGCATGCGCATGGAAGCGCGGCGCGGTGCGGCCCGCGGCCTCGAGCCGGCGCGTGAGCCACTCGATGCAGTCCGAGTTCTCGGCATGCAGCATCGCCATCGCGCCTTCCTGGCGCGCGACGTCGAGCACGTCGAGGATCTGGCCGTCGTCGAGCTTCATGTCGTCGTAGGTCATGTAGATCTTGAAGGAGGTGAAGCCCTCGCGGATCAGCGCCGGCAGCTCCACCTTCAGCACCTCGGGCGTGGGGTCGCTCACGATCAGGTGGAAGGCGTAGTCCACATGCGCCTTGCCCTCGGCACGCGCGCGGTAGTCCTCGACCGCGGCGCGCAGCGACTGCCCCTTGTGCTGCGCCGCGAAGGGGATCACGGTGGTGGTGCCGCCGCAGGCCGCCGAGCGCGTGCCGGTGTCGAAGTCGTCGGCCATGCGCTGGGGCGGCGGCATCGGCTGGTCGAGGTGGCAGTGCGCGTCGACGCCGCCGGGCGTGACGGTGCGGCCGGCCGCATCGATCTCGCGCGCGCCCGGCCCAAGGCCCGCGCCCAGCTGCACGATGCGGCCGGCGTGGATGCCGATGTCGCAGTCGAAGGTGTCGGAAGCGGTCACGGCGCGCGCGTTGCGGATGACGAGGTCGAAGTCGGACATGGGAGGTGTGCGGGGTGAGGGAAATTCAGAGGGGATCGAAGGGCAGTCCGTGCCAGGGCACCCGCGGAACCGGCTTTGCCGGGCCGCCGGGTGCGCCCCGCTGAGGGGGGATGGGACGGCCACACGCAGTGAGGCCGGTCAAACGGGGGTGGGTCATGCCGCCATCCAGCCGCCGTCGACCATCAACTCGGTGCCGGTGATGAAGCGGGCATCGCTGCTGGCCAAAAAGAGCACCGCGCGCGCCACGTCGTCGGGCCGGCCCAGCCGGGGCCAGGGCGTGCGGCGCTCGGCGCGTTCCATCACCGCGGGGTCGATGGCCCGGCCACCGGCGCCGGTCTGGATCTTGCCGGGCGCGACCGCGTTGCAGACGATCTGCTGCGCCGCGTAGTCGGCCGCGACCTGGCGCGTGAGGTAGGCGGTGCCGGCCTTGCTGGTGCCGTAGGCCAGGTCGCCGGGCGCGGCGATGATGCCGTGCTGCGAGGACAGGTTCACGATGCGGCCGCGCACTTCGTCGACCGGCGCCTGCCGCACCATCTGGCGCACCGCCGCGCGGCAGCAGCGGTAGACGCCGCCCAGGTTCACGTCGAGCACGCGCAGCCAGTCGGCCTCCTCGAGTTCGAGCAGCGGCCGCGCATGGCGGATGCAGGCGTTGTTGACCAGCACGTCGAGCCGGCCGAAGCGCGCGACGGACTGGTCCACCAGCGCATCGACCTGCTCGGTGCGCGCCACGTCGGTCGCGATGAAGACGGCCTGGCCGCCTTCCGCCGAGATCACCTCGGCGGTCGGCGCGCCGCCTTCGATGACCTCGGTCGTGACGTCGGCCACCACCACCGTCGCGCCCTGCGCGGCCAGCGTGCGCGCGATCGCGCGGCCGATGCCCGAGGCGGCACCGGTGACGATGCAGACCTGGCCGGCCATGCGTTGGGAGGATGAGGAATCAGGCATGGGCAGGATGCGACAGGCGCCGCGTGCGAGGTGAAAGGCCTTGGCCGTCGCGCCAGGCCAGGAAGTCCTTGGCCGCGGCCGCGAGGTCGAAGCGCGGCGAGAAGCCGGTGTCGGCGCGCAGGTGGTCGATGGCCATGGGCGCACGGTCGTAAGGCGCGTAGTAGTCGATGTTGGCCGGCTCGCCCTCGCGCGCCAGCCGCCAGTCGAAGCCCGGATGGCGCGCGGCCACCGCGGCGCACCACTCGGTCATCGCGCCGCTGAAGCCCGCGGCCACGTTGTAGACGGCGCGGGGCAGGCGCGGTCGGTCGAGCAGCGCGCTGATCGCGGCCGCCACGTCGCGCACGTAGAGCCAGTCGCGCTGGCCCGCGCGCGGCAGCACAACCGGCTCGCCGCGCTCGGCCAGGCGCAGGATCTGCAGCGGCGCGCTGAGCGTGTCGCGCACGCCGGTGTCGGCCTCCCAGGGGCCGAAGCAGGTGCCCAGCCGGCCCACCACCAGGTCGAGGCCGTGCAGCGCCGCCAGCCGCAGTGCCGCGCCCTCGGCCGCCTGCTTGGAGATGCCGTAGAGGCCTTCGGGCCGCAGCGGTGTCGTGTCTTCGCACAGCGGCTCGGCGCACTCGCCGCTCGCGCCGTAGACCGAGCCCGAGCTCGCATGCAGCACCCGCGTCACGCCGCAGGCCGCGGCGGCCGTGAGCGCCGCGATCACGCCGCCCACGTTGACGTCGAAGATCGCGCCCGGCGTGGCGCGCTCGCGCTGCGCATCGGCGGTGATCGCGGCCAGCGTCACCAGCCGCCGCGGCCGGTGCGCGGCCATGGCCTGCTGCAGCGCATCGGCATCGCGCACGTCGCCCAGTTCCATCGCGAAGCGCCCCGGCAGGCCCTCGAAGGCCCGCAGCGCGGCGGGCGGCGGCGCGGCGCGGTCGAAGCCGACCACGTCCTCGCCGCGCCACAGCAGGTGCTCGGTCAGCGCCAGGCCAACGAAGCCGCAGGCACCGGTGACGAAGGTCGACACCTCAGGCCTCCGTGGTCACGGGCTCGGGGCGCAGCAGCGACAGGATGTGGCGCTTGGCGTCGTTGAACTCGGGGCTGGTCGGGTCGCGCGGGCGCGGCAGGTCGACGGTGATCATCTCGCGGATGCGGCCCGGCCGCGCCGACATCACGGCCACGTGTGTGCCCAGCGCCAGCGATTCGTCGATGCCGTGGGTCACGAAGACGATGGTGCTCTGGCTGTCGCGCCAGATGCGCACCAGCTCGGCATGCATCTCCATCTTGGTCTGCTCGTCGAGCGCGCCGAAGGGCTCGTCCATCAGGATCACCTCGGGGTTCATGAGCAGCGCGCGCGCGATGCCCACGCGCTGGTTCATGCCGCCCGAGAGCTCGCTCGGGAAATGGTTCTCGAAGCCCTTGAGGTTGACCATCTCAATGAAGTGCTGCGCCTTCTTGCGTCGCAGTTCCTTGCCCACGCCCTGCATCGTGAGGTGGAAGGCCACGTTCTCCCAGACGCTGAGCCAGGGCATCAGCGTGGGCTGCTGGAACACCACGCCGCGGTCGGCGCCGGGCGCGCTCACGATCTGGCCGCCCACGCGCACCGTGCCCGAACTGGGCTTGTCGAAGCCCGCGATCAGGTTCAGCAGCGTCGACTTGCCGCAGCCGCTCGGGCCCAGCAGGCACAGGAACTCGTTGCGCGCCACGTGCAGGCTCACGTTGTCGAGCGCCTTGACCGAGCCCTTGCGCTTGGGGTCGTCGAACAGGCGTGTCGCGTTGTTGATTTCGATCAGGCTCATCTCAGGCCTCCTTGGTGGTGCCGCGCTGCCAACGCAGCACGCGGGCGGCAATCAGCTTGATCGCCAGGTCGCTCAGGAAGCCGAGCAGGCCGATGCTGACCATCGCGGCGATCACGATGTCGTAGCGCAGGAAGTAGTACGAATCCCAGAGCACGTAACCCACGCCGCTCTTCACCGCCACCATCTCGGCGGTGACGGTCAGCATCCAGGCCGAGCCGATCGCGATGCGCAGGCCCGAGAAGATGCTCGGCAGCGCGGCCGGGAACACGATGTAGCGCAGCAGCTTGCCCGGCGTGCCGCCGGTCATGGCGCCGGCGCGCAGCAGGTTGCGGTCGCAACTCTTCACGCCGTGGATGGTGCTCAGCAGCACCGGGAAGAAGGAGCCCAGGAAGACCAGGAAGATGGCGGGCTTGTCGGCGATGCCGAACCAGATGATGGCCAGCGGAATCCACGACACCGGCGGCACCGGCCGCAGGATCTGCAGCACCGGCTCGATCAGCCGCTCCACCGTGCGCGACCATCCGATCGCCATGCCGATGCCCACGCCCAGCACGGTCGAGATCGCGAAGCCCGCGAACACCCGCAGCGCACTCGACGCCACGTCGTGGATCCAGTGCCCGCTGTAGGTCTGCGTGTTGCCGTCGGTCGCGAACACCCAGTCGGCCCAGGCCACCAGCACCTGCGAAGGCGCCGGCAGCAGCGCAGGCGGCAACACCCCCGAGCGCGAGAAGATCTCCCAGCCCACGAGCAGCAGGACCGGCACGATCGCACGCTCGATGCGGCCATAGAGCCGCTTCCAGAGCGGCACGGCAGCCACCGGGGCCTGCGCCGCGGGGAGTGAAGTGGATAGCTGTGTCATCTGCAAAACCTTTTCTCTTTCAATGCGCAGCGCACACCGCGCTGCGTCCCGTCCCCGCCCCTTCGCGGGCACCCGCGGAACCGGCTTAGCCGGGCCGCCGGGTGTGCCCCCTTGAGGGGGGGCGGCTACACGCAGTGAGCCGATCGGGGGTGGACCCTTCCCTTTCGTGGGCACCCATGAATCCGGCTTTGCCGGTTCATCGGGTGCGCCCCCTTGAGGGGGGACCGGCTACACGCAGTGAGCCGTTCGGGGGTGGGTCAATACCCCAGGGCGGACTTGGGCTTGCCCGTGACCGCCTCCAGGAAGCGGTAGTCCATGTTCTTCTCCACCGCCGCGCTCACGTCGGTGTTGATGTACTTGAGGTCGCGCATCATCTTCGCGATGGCCACGGCCGAGACGCGGTGCATCTCGTAGTCGGGGTAGAGGTTCGCGACCGCGCCGGTGGCGACGGCCTTGTCCAGGCCCGTGACCTTCTGGATGGTGTCGACGAACAGGGTCTTGTTGCTGCTCATCAGGTCGTTGACCTTGACGATGGAGCGCACCGTTTCTTCCACGCCCTTGGGACGCGAGGCGATCACGTCGGAGCGCGTCACGATCAGGTTGGTGAGCTTGCCCGCGGCCTGGTCGTAGGGGTAGGCGAAGAGCTTGGCGGCCTTGACTTCGCGGATCTGGGTGGCGAAGGGGTCGACCGAGCAGATCAGCTCGACCTCGCCGCGGCGCAGCGCCTGCACGTGGTCCGAGGGGTTCGGGATGTTGATGAACTGCACGTCCTTGTTGATGTCGATGCCCTGCTTGGCGAAGGCGCCGCGCATGTGGATGTCCTGCGCATTGCCGCGCGAGGCCGCCACGCGGAAGGGCTTGCCCTGGGCCTTGTAGTCGGCGATCAGCTTCTTCAGGCCGACCCAGTCGTTCTCGGCCAGCGGCAGGTCGTTGCCCACCAGGATCTGCGAGCCGCCGTTGATCTGGCCCGAGATCGCCACCACGTCGAAGCCCTTGTCGAGCGCGGTCGCGTAGTGCAGGTAGGTGACCTGGGCCACGTCGATGCTCTTGGACAGCAGCGCGGTCAGCACGTCGTTGCCGGTGTTGAAGGCGATGGCCTCGAGCTTCACGCCGGTGGCGTTCTCGGGCGTGAGCGCCAGCGGCGTGCAGTGCGCGCACTTGGCGTAGCCGAGCTTGATCGCGTCCTGGGCCTGGCTGGCCATCGGCAGCACCGCGGCCGCCAGGAAGAAGAGTTGGGCAATGAACTTGAACATGGGTTCCCCGGGATGGTGGATGGCACCGTGATGTCGGTGCCTGCCCCTTGTTCAGCAAATGACGTGCCAGCTTTGTATCCAATCCATCCGATCGACCTTCTCCTCTGGGAACGCAGGGAACAGCGTCATCTCCTTTGGCCGTCGAAGCCAATTCAGCGCACGGATTGGATACAAAATTCCCGCCGATGGTGCGCGATGCACCGCGGCTTCACTCCCAGTAGCGCCGCCCCTCGTCGCCCCACAGCGCGCGCGAGGCCGCCTCGGCCTCGGCGCAGACGGCCTCCATGTCGACCTTCGTCGGGCGCCCGTCCTCGACCAGCACCTCGCCCGCCACCACCACCATGCGCACGTCGCGGCCCTGGCCCGTGTGGACCAGGTTGCCCAGCGGGTTGACGTGCGGACGCAGGTGCGGCCGGTTGGCGTCGAACACCACCAGGTCGGCCGCCTTGCCCACGGCCAGGCTGCCCAGCGTGTCGGCCATGCCCAGCGCCTTGGCGCCGCCCATGGTGGCCATGTGGAACACATGGTGCGGCTGCCAGCTGTCGTCGACCTTGCCCTCCTGCACCCGCGCCGTGACCAGCGCCCAGCGCATCAGCTCGACCATGTCGCCGTGCTGCGTGTCGGTGGCCAGCGCCATGTTCACGCCCGCGCGCTGCAGCATCGGCGTGGGCGCGAGCCGGCCCGAGGTGGCGTTGCACTTCGGGATGTGCACCGCGTGCGCGCCGGCCGCGGCCATCTTCTGCGCGTCCGATGGCGTGACGTAGATGCAATGCCCGCCCATCAGCCGCTCGTTGAGCAGGCCCACCTCCTCCAGCACCTCGGTCGAGGTGCGCCCGCTGCGCGCGCGCACCCGGTCGACCTCGACCTGGCTCTGGCCCAGGTGGGTGCTGACCGTGAGGCCGTGCAGCGCCGAGGCGGCCGCCACCTCCTTGAGGAAGCCGTCGGAGCAGGTGTCGACCGCGTGCGCCGCCAGGTTGACGCGCACGCGCGGATGGCCCGCCCAGCGTGCGTGCAGCGCGAGGCCGGCTTCGAGCGTGCGCTGGCCGATGGCCGGGTCGTGGTGCCAGTCGCCATGCGCCACGCGCGCGAAGTCCACGTCGTGGATGCGCCAGCTCGGGCACAGCCGCACACCGAGTTCGACCACGGCCTCGGTGCTGACGTCGGCATGCACGAAGTTGTCGCCGATCACGGTCGAGCCGAACAGGAGCGCCTCCAGCGCGCCCAGCCGCGCGAGTGCGCGCGCCTGCGCGGGGTCGACGCGCGTGCCCTTGGGAATGCCCGGCGTGTACGAAGGCGCGAAGCCCAGGTCGGCCGCCACGCCGCGGACCATGGTCAGGATGCCGTGGGTGTGGACGTTGACGAAGCCGGGCGTGACGAAGTGGCCCGGCAGGCGCAGCGTGCGCGTGGCCTGGTAGTGCGCGGGCGGCTGCGCATCGAGCCAGGTGATGCAGCCGTCGCGGATGCCGATGGCGCTGCCCCGGATCTCGGGGCGGGCCGGGTCCGCGGTCAACGCGATGGCGTCGAGCAGCAGCAGGTCGAAGAAGTGGGGCGTGAGGGGTGGTGCGGCGTGTTCCATGCCGTTGCCGAAGCAATGGGCATGCCGCGTTGTGTATCCAATCCTTGTGGCGTTCGGCAGGCGCTAAGGATGGAACAGGCGGTCGTCGAACTGGAACGGGTTGCGCTCGACCGTCAGCACGATCGAGGCGAACCTTGCATGGTCCGGGTTGAGCACGAGGTTCGATTCCCCCGGCTCCACCGCCGAGGGAACCCACAAGCCGAGCGAAGCGCCCGAGGCCCGCCAACGAACGCCCGCATCCTGGGTCCAGGGTTCATCCTCGCGCCAGTGGGCCGGCAGGCTCTCGAGCGTTCGGACGTCGAGCAGCGCCGCATCGTCCGGCAAGTCCAGCCGAAGCAGCGCCTGGTTGCGCGGCTGCACGCCGTTGCAGTGAACGCGTTTCTCCAACTGGCACAGCGCTCGGCTGGCGCCCGCATAGACCACAGGCAGGCCGTCCGGCGGGGTGCGATGCCAGCGCCCGGATTCGAGCGTCGAACCGAAGGCCAGCATGGGCAGTGTCAGCCCTTTGCCGCTGCCAATGCGCCAAACAGACAGCATCAGACGACGCCGCCGTACTCGATCGCGTTGAGGATCTGGCGCACCTTCGCGCCGCCGAACTCGTTGGCCGCGTATTCGACCGGCGCCCTGCCGTCGAGCAGGTCGTGCGGCCTGGTCATCCAGATGGCGCCGTCCTCGCCGAACACTTCGGCCGCGCGCACGAACAGTTCGCTCTGGCGCAGCATGCGTTCGGTCACGGCGGCGTCGAGCGTCGTATGGGGCTTGGCGCGGGACAGCGTCGACGGCGTCACCTGCAGCGCGATGAACAGGTCCTTCTTCTTTTCCAGGCCGGTCGCCTCGAACCACTGCTGGAGCGCCGTCGCCGGCAGGCCCCTGGACGCCCAGTACGCGGCTGCGTCACGGTTGAGGGTGGGCGCCTCATGGTGAAGAAGGGTGGTGAAAAGGCGCTTCTTCCGGCCGCCGGGCGCCACTTTCGCGGCGCTGAACGAGCGCTCGAAGACGTTCTCGAATTTCTTCGCCATGACGACGGCCGCATCCTGCCGCTGTGCAGTCGGCGGAATCCGTGCGGCCTTGGCCGCTTTGACAGGCGCGGAGGGAAACTTCATCCGTTCACGGTAGCACGTTTGCAAATGCAATGCAAAGACATTGCATTTGCACCCTCAACCCAGCAGCGCCTCCGCCAGGTCGATCTCCGGCTCCTCCCGCTCGTGCAGGTTGAGCGAGCGCTCGATGTGGTGCAGGTGCTCGGTCATGAGCGAGACCGCGGCCTTCTTCTGGCCGGCCTCGATGGCGTCGATCAGCAGCGCGTGCTCGTCGTTGGGACAGGCGGCCACGGTGGGCGCCTCGAAGGTCAGGATCGCGAGGCAGGTCAGCGGCGTGAGCTCGCGCATCATGCGCGCCATGATGCTGCTGCCCGAGAGCTGCGCGAGCTGCACGTGGAACTCGCCCGACAGCCGCACCGCGGCACGACGGTCGCCGCTGGCGTGGGCCTGCTGCTCGCGCTTGAGCAGCGCGCGCAGCTGCTTGACGGCGGTGGGCGCCTTGCCCTCGGCGATGCGGTCGATGAGCCGCAGCACGATCGCCGGCTCGAGCGTGCGCCGCACCTCGAGCACGTCGTGCGCCTCGTCGACGCTGGGCGTGGTGACGAAGGCGCCGCGGTTGGGGATCAGCGTGACCAGCTGCTCGACCGCCAGCCGCTGCAGCACGCCGCGCACCTGCGTGCGGCTGACCGCGAACAGCTCGGCCACGCGTTCCTCCGACAGCTTGGTGCCGGGCAGCAGCCGGTGCTCGACCACGGCCTCGTAGATGCGCTCGTAGATGTCGGCCTTGGACGCGGCCTTCGCGGCCGGCTTGGCCGCGTGCCGGGGGGTGGAAGAGGCCATGGTGTGGGCTTGCGTGCGAAAGGAAAAGCGAGGAACGCTCGGATGGTACCCAGAGACGGTCCGCCCCGTGCAGGCTTCAGTGCAGGCCATGCAGTTCGGTGAACAGGCTGCCCCAGCCCTCGACCCGCCGCGTGTCGACGCCGCACAGCCGCAGCGCCTTCCACACCGCGGTGCTGACCGTGTCGTAGACCGGAATGCCGAGCTCGGCTTCGAGCGCAGGAACCAGCCGCGCCGCGCGCAGGTTGGTGCAGAAGGTGGAGATGCACTGCGGCGATGCGGCCGCGAGTTCGCGCACCATGGCGCGGATCTCCTCGGTCGTGACTTCGGCGAACTCGAAGTTCACATGGCGGCCCAGGTGGCGCTCGGCCACGCAGTCATGGCCACTGGCGCGGTAGTTGGCCACGATGCGTTCCTGCACGTCGGCCAGGTAGGGCGTGGCGAGCGCGAAGCGCCGGCGGCCCGACATCGCCATCGCCTCGTTGAAGGCCAGCACCGAGGTGCAGGCCGGGATGCCGGTCTCGGCGGTGATGCGCGCGCACAGCGCCTCGTCGGTCTCGAAGCCAAGCCAACCCGAGGAGGTGCCATTCCAGGCGATCACGTCGACGCGCGCATCGGCCAACAGCCGCGCGGCCTCGAGGATCGGCTCGATGTCGAACTGGCCCAGCGCCTGGCTGCGCAGCGAGATCTCGGTCACGCGGAAGCGCGCGAAATGCGCCGACACCTCGGGCAGGTCCGCGACCATGGCCGAAGTCAGCGGCTCGAGCGCGGTGTTGGACGAGGGCGTGAGCATCCCCAGCAGTACACGCTTCATGCTCAGACCTTGACTTCCCGGTTGAAGCGGTCGATGTACTCGGCGCGGCGCGGGTTGAGCTTGGCCCAGTCGACGCCATTCATCGCCTCGATGTCGGCGGTGTTCTTCGCATAGGCCTGCAGCCCTTCGCTGAACACGGCCTTGGAACTCACCGGCGCCACGAAGTACGGCGCGGCCGCCATGCGGGTCTGCACCTCGGGGCTCAGCGCGGCGTTGATGTACGCCGCGGCCAGGTCGGGGTTCTTGGTGTTCTTCACGATGTGCATCACGCTCTTGATGTGGATCCAGCCGGTGTCCGGTTTGGCCAGCGCCACCGGCACGCCCTTGCCCTGCAGATCGCCCACGTTGTTGTTGTAGTGGACCGAGATGTCGATCTGGCCCTGCTGGAACAGCGTGGCGAGCGAGCCCGGGTTGCTGGCCACCGCGCTCACGTTGGGCATCAGCTTCTTGACGAAGGCAAAGGCCGGCTCGAGGTTCTCCTCGCTGCCGCCGTTGAGGCGCGCGATCTCGACCATCCAGGCCGACATCAGCGTCGAGCCCATGCCCGCCAGGCCCACGCGGCCCTTGTACTCGGGCTTGAGCAGGTCGTTCCACGAGCGCGGCGGGTTCTTGATCTTCTCGGTGTTGTAGGCGATGCCGATGATCTGGCCCGACACGAACACGCCCAGGCCGCGCGGGTCGACCAGCTTGGAAGGCACGTCCTTCAGGTAGGGCATCTTGTCGACCGGCACCTTCTCGAAGATGTCCTGCGACAGCGCGGCCAGGTAGGGGCCCTCGTCCAGGATGATCACGTCGTAGGGCGGGTTGGCCTTGGAGGCCACGAGCTTCGACACCGTGTCGACCGCCAGCGAGGACACCAGGTTGGTCGAGGCACCCGTGGCCTTGGCAAAGGCCGGCAGCAGGATCGCGCGGTGCGCCGACTCCCAGGCGCCGGGATAGGTGGTGGCCGAGATCGAACGCGATTGCGCATGCACGAGGCCGGTGTGAGCGGCCAGGTGGGCGGCGCCGAGGCCGGCCGCGCCTTGCAGCAGCTGGCGGCGGGACAAGGGGGTGCTGGAGGTGCTCATGGTGCGAATTCCTTGGGGTGGTGCGGCAACGCCTGCGATCCAGGCTCGGCACTGCAGCGCAATCTTTGTGCCACGCCGTGCCCTCCCCGGCCCACGCCCTGCGTGGCATGCGCGACCCCCATGGCGGTGCGGCCGCATGCGCCAACATGGAACGACGCGCACCATCTGTGCACAAGTTTTTCCAAAATTGGCGCCAATCCTTAAGTTCTTTGTCGCCAGCACCGAGCACCGCTGCCCCCCGCACCGCATGGCACGCTTCTTGAGACGTGAACCGCATCGCGACGTCATTCCGACGTTGCACCAGCTGGCCTTCACACGCATGCAAAGTCCCGTTCGCGCGCCCGGCGTCGACGTCGTCCTCGACCAGATCCATCACCGCTATGCCGGTGCCACCGCGGTCGAGTCGGTGTCGCTGGCCATCCCCGCGGGCGAACTGGTGGCGCTGCTGGGCCCCAGCGGCTGCGGCAAGACCACGCTGCTGCGCGTGGTGGCGGGGTTGCTTCGCCAGACCGGCGGCACGGTGCGCATCGGCACCGAGATCGTCGATGCGCTGCCGACCAACGAACGCGGCGCGGGCATCGTGTTCCAGAACTACGCGCTGTTCCCTCACATGACGGTCGAGGCCAATGTGGCGTACGGCCTGCGCGCACGCGGTGTCGACGCCGCGGCCGCGCACGCCACGGCGCTCGAGATGCTGGCGATGGTGCGCATGGCCGACTACGGCAAGCGCTACCCGCGCGAACTCTCGGGCGGCCAGCAGCAGCGCGTGGCATTGGCCCGCACGCTGGCCGTGCGGCCGCGGGTGCTGCTGCTCGACGAGCCCTTCGCCGCGCTCGACAAGAACCTGCGGCTGGACATGCAGATCGAGATCAAGCGCATCCAGCGCGAGCTCGGCATCACCACCCTGCTGGTCACGCACGACCAGGACGAAGCGATGTCCATGGCCGACCGCATCGCGGTGATGCATGCCGGGCGCGTCGAGCAGTTCGACACGCCCGAGGCCATCTACGACCGGCCCGCCACGCTCTTCGTCGCGACCTTCATCGGCACCGCCAACCTGCTGGCCGGCCGCCTGGCCGCGGGCGAACA
>Ga0182008_10001781_pt1 | contig 14099 bp, 7 predicted proteins | sample Sormic07211129_1_FD_120482 | JGI IMG/M metagenome (GOLD analysis project Ga0182008, IMG submission 120482) | Rhizosphere microbial communities from Sorghum bicolor, Mead, Nebraska, USA - 072115-129_1 metaG | ecosystem: Host-associated > Plants > Roots > Rhizosphere | place: USA: Nebraska...
CAAATAATAGGATCTTTTTTTCTGTCATTACGGTTCAATTATGGTAAAAATGCATCAAGGGCCACAGTTGGTTTACCTGTGTCGTCAAATGCACCTAGTTTATAGCCATTCCAACTGTTATAAGACTCAGGTTCCCAGTAAAATACACCAAGCCCTTTTTGATTAGGAAGCGATTTCGTTTTAGCCAGCAGGTCAGCAATAAAAGATTTAGCTGCTGCTGCCTCGGCCACAGGCATACCAATCTCACAGATCATAATCTCCGAACCATAACGGGAAATCATATCGGTCATGTTCGCCAGGCATTGCGTATTTTTTGTTGCCCAATCTGTTGCCGAAGGATATAAAGACATACCGATCACATCCCATTTGGCCCCATTACTTTTCAACCCGTCAAACATCCATCTGAATAAAGAATTATCATACCCGTTAGACAAATGCACAATCACTTTTGAACTGGGGTTCACAAATTTCACCGCGTTGTATCCCGAAAGCACCAGGTCTGCGAAATTTTTCATACTTAGCGAGGCTTTCCCTTCATCCCAAAGCATGCCGTTATTGGTTTCATTACCTACCTGCACCCATTCTGGTATAATCTTGTTGTTTTTTAAAGTCGTTAGCACATCCACGGTATGATTGTATACCGATGTTTTCAAAGCGGTAATGTCTTGTGACATCCATGCAGCCGGCTTAGTCTGCTGACCAGGATCTGCCCAGCTATCGCTATAATGAAAATCGATAAGTATGCGCATATTCATAGCCTTGGCACGTTTGGCTTTGGCCAGTACATCGGCTGTATTACACCAGCCTGAGGATGGGTTAACCCATACCCTCAGTCTGATAGAATTAATGCCTTTATCACTTAAGATCTTAAACAGGTCCTGCTGCACACCAGCACTGTTATAAAATTTCTTACCCCCCGCTTCCATTTCACTTACCCAGCTCACATCTGCCCCTTTCGCATAGGTGCCCGGAGGATCTGGCAGGGGATAAATCTGTGTATCTCCTTTAGGAGTTTTCTTGCAGCCTGCTGCAAAAATAATAGCCATGAACAAGATGCTTAGATTCTTAGCGCCGTATATACGATTGATTTTCATCTTTTTCTTATTTAATTGAATAGGTATAATTTCCATCACCGGCACTTAAATCTAAAGTTACCGTAAACACACCAGTTTTAGGAACAGGAATATTGATGCCACCCCAGGTTGGTGCACCAGCAAAAACCAATGTTCCTTTATCGTCTACCTTATAGCTGATGTCGTAGCCCCCATTAGAGGTAAAGGCAAATCCTTTTCCTTCGGTAAGGCTAACATTGGCAGCTGTCCATTTCTTGGTAGCCGCATTATATATCATTGGTGTTGCAGAAGTACTCCAGCCATTATCATCTCCGGAAATGAAGAATTTTACCGCAGTGTATTGGATCGTCAGGGCATCCAGGTCTACATTAACTTTGGTATAGGCAGGTGATGGAGTTAGCCACAAATTGCCGCCCCCAAGGCTTAAAGTATTCGCGTCCGTACCCCATCCATAGGTCTTTGCATCTTTACTGGATACCAGCTGAAAGGCATCTCCTCCCCATCCATCCGCATTTGGCAGATCTATATACCCCTCATACTTAGCGTTAAACTTAGCCGAGGTTAAAATAAAACCATTTGTTCTTTCGGCTGGGGTTTTCCATGAATTTCCACCTTTAACCAGTAAGGCCGGATATTCCACCATAGACTTATACGGGGTTACATTCATTTTCAACACAGAATAGCTCGGTTTAACCGTAGATGGCACCCCTGTATTTTGGTTCAGTTCTGTTTTTAAACGAACAACAATAGTGCTGCTTACATCAACAGGCAACATCATCTGTACCGCCAGTAAAGCATTGAAATCTGCACCAAGGTAGGTCTTTTTAAGACTGTCTGCAGCGAGTTTAACATTGATTGCATTCGCCCAGGCATTCGCTCCGCTCGTATCTGAGGGCACATCAAATTGCAAGGTATAGGTGGGTACCACTTTAATACCATAATCAGCAGCCTTAAAACTAAAAGTAACCACCTTTGAAGCATCTGTAGCTCCTGAAAGGACCACACTGCTGGCCGAACTGCTGAAGGCTTGCGTGCCTGCAGCTGGCGGAACGACAATATTTTGGCTTTGCTCCTTTTTACAAGCAGTAAAAAGAAGAGGTAAAAAGATCATCAGTAAAAACCGATTCGTTAAATTCTTCATGATTGCGGAACTAGATTAATAACCTGTGTTTTGAGTTAAATTAGGATTGGCAGAAAGGTCCGTTGGCGGCAAAGGAAAAAGATTGAACTTAGCAGCCACAGAAGTACCGGCTCTTACACCGCCTTTCCAGGCCCATAAGTATGCATTAGTGGTGAACTTATTGTAACGGATTAGATCTGTTCTTCTAAAAGCCTCGTAATACAATTCACGCCCTCTTTCGTCCAGGATAAAATCTGTGGTCAGCGCTGTGGAACTGATATTCCCCGTAGTACTGCCATTATAAGCTCTTGTACGAAGTTTGTTGATATAATCCAGTGCAGTACTTAAACTTCCGCCAGATCCGCCCCTTAATACAGCCTCTGCGTAAATCAGATAAGTTTCGCCAAGCCTGAACAAAGGGAAATCAATATCAGAAAAATCTTTAGCAGCATCCTGATGAGGTGCAGGTCCTCCTGACCGCGTTTTGTTCCTGAACTTTGTGCTCGAATATCCATCTGTAGAAACATACAATTCCGTCATCTCCAGGTTCTGGCCAGTCCTATAAAACTGTGCCCTGGAATCTGTATTACCCGTTTTATCTGCAAAAAGGTTTACAAAATTCTCCGTAAAACGCAATCCGCCCCAATCTCCGTTAGAGCCCGAAACTTCCGCTGGTACGTGCGCCGGCCCATGCATCAGGTAAGTCGTACCACCATAATTCTGTGTACTCGTTCCATCATAATTGATGGTCAGAATAAATTCGTCTGTATTCAGGTTATTGTCTGCAATGGTCAGCTCGCGGTAATTGTTGTGCAAAGTATAGCCGGCCTGTGTTATTTTATTGCAATAGGTAATAGCCTCTGTATACTTCGGGCTACCAGTATAAACTTCAGCATTGAGGTACATTCTCGACAATAAAGCCCAGGCAGCAGCCCGGTCTGCCCTGCCGTATTCATTTGTTTTAGGTGCAGCAAGGTCATTTTCAATAGCCTTTAATTCTGATTCTATATAAGTAAATAAATCTTTGCGCTGAATCTGTTTAGGAAAATCTTTTCCTCCAACCTCTATTGCCTCCGTAACCATAGGCGGATTGCCGTAGATATCCATCAATACCCAATACTGATAGGCCCTTAGAAAACGAGATTCGGCCCTGTATTTTCTGATATCATCCGCATCAGTCCCACTAATTCCTCTTTTGGCGATATTATCGTCTGAAGATTGCCTGATGAAATCATTACATAAGGTAATCTGGAAAAAAGATCTGTAATACAAACCATTAATAATAGAATTGATGGAAGACCAGCTGAGCTCATGAAGTCCCTGGATACCCGCATCACTCTGCCAGGACCATGCAGCTTCATCAGTAGTCAGTTCCTGCAAGTTCCAGTACAGCCTCAAAAAGTCAGAATTCCCTTCATCTTTAATGATTTCTACCGGAATATCCTGCTGCCCTGTAGTGGCATTGCCCGTGAGTGCAAAAGCACCATACACCTTCGCAAGCGCTTGTTTGTAACCTGCAGGGCTGGCATAAACCTTATCTGCAGTAAGGTCATTAGTAGGCACAAGGTCTAATTTTTTACAAGCGCCCAGCACAGTGATGGCGAGACAGGCAAGTGAAACCATTCTTAAAAAGTTAACACGGCCATATTTTTTATGTAAAGTATTCATCATCTGATTCTTTGAAAAGTTAAAAATTAACATTTACGCCTAAGGACATTACTCTTGGTCTTGGATACAGATTGTTATCCACCCCAAAAGGTACTTCAGGATCCAAACCACTGTATTTGGTAATGGTAAATACATTCTGAACAGTAGCACTTAACTGAAGACTGGCCTTGCTTTGAAAGATTTTACCAAACCTGTAACCCAGATTAATGTTGTCCATTTTTAAGAAAGAAGCATTTTCAATGTAATAATCACTTAACACCTGCTGGGTTTTAAAATTCGTGACCAGGTAATTGGGCGATGCATTGGCCAAAATAGCTGAGCCTGTGATCTGAGCCAGGTTACCAGTTTGACTCCTAATGTTATTGTAAACATAATTACCCAGATTGGCCCTTAGGGTAAAACTCAAGCTCCATTGTTTATAGCTCATGTTGTTACTAAAGCCAAGAAAAACTTTAGGATCTGCAGGTTTGCCTTTATGAAAATCATTCTCATTCACCTGACCATCTCCATTTTGATCTATATAAAGCCCTTCAATGGGTTTTCCAGATTGGTCATAGGCCTGTTCAAACAGGTAAAAGGTATTTTTACTCCCTCCAACCGCATTGATCAATGCATATTGTCCGCTTACACCTCCGGCAATACTGCCAGCTGGGAACCCCTTATAATTTGGATCATTGGGCACCACGGTAAGATTGGTAATGGTATTCTTATTATAGGTAGCATTAAAGCTAAAGTCCCAGTTGAGATCTGTTGTTCTAACAGGCACAAAACCAAGGGTCAACTCCAGGCCTTTGTTGTTCATATTACCTACGTTCACTACTGCAGTTGCCGAAAAATTGGTCCCTGCAGGTTGCGGTACTCTGTTGAGCAAATCACTTGTTTTTTTATAATACCAATCCAGACTCCCGGTAATGCGGTTGTCTAAAAAACCTGCATCTACACCAATATTAGTAGTCGCTGTTTGCTCCCATTTAATGTTAGAGATATAAGCGCTGGGTCTGTACATTTGATAAAAAGCATTTCCAAACTGGTAAGAAGCATTGGGCGTACTCAGATTATAGGTAGATAGATAACCATAATTATCAATACCATCCTGCTGCCCCGTAATACCATAGCTTGCGCGAAGTTTAAGCGCAGACAAGTCTTTGCTGTTTTTTAAAAAATCTTCATTCTTTAAAGTCCAGGCCAGGGCAATTGACGGGAACAAAGCATATTTATATTTCGGTGCAAAACGCGAAGAACCATCCCTGCGAAGCGTTGCAGTCAACAGATAACGTTCGTCGTAATTGTAATTTAAACGCCCGAAATAGGAAATAAGCCTGTTTTGTGGTTTGTTAAAGGGAAATGTTGGATCAGAGTTGGCAATTTTATTGCCATTGGCATCAAAGTCTGCAAAGTTATAGACTTTAGTCAGGTAGTCGTTATAAGAATATCCTGCGGTAGCATCCACCCTGCTTTTGATCGACTTAAACTCTTTAACATAATTCAGGTAAAAGTCAAGCACTGTATTCATCCGTGTCTGTTTGTATTGAGTGTTAATTCCTGCACGATTGATGGTTTCTGCCGCATTCTGATCTACAAAGACAGTTCCTTTTCCTGTAGCCACATCATAGCCTGCATTTAAATTGGCGTGCAAATCTGGCAAGAAGTGGAATTTATAGTCCAATTGCAAATTACCAATGCTCCGGTACGGATTAGACCTGTCCTGGCGCTGTTCCAGCAAACCAACGGGATTTCTCCCAACCAGGTTCACCAATCCACTAGGTGTACTTGGATCAAGCCATTCCCAATAGCCATTATAATCTGTTCTATTCGTATACACTGCCTGAGTTGGATCAAAGCTCACAGCCCCACCTATAGCTGCTGTGTTCGCAAACCGGGTTTTCAATGCACTTCCTTTCAAATTAAGATCCACCTTTAAATGGTTATCAAAAAAAGTAGGGTTTAATACAAAAGCAAGAGATGTCTTTTGCAATTCGTCTGTCCGTAGAATTCCCCTTTGGTTCTGATAACCTACAGAAAGTCTGTAAGGCAGATTTTTAATACCACCGCTAATGTTCAGGTTATTGTCTGTAGCCAGGCCATCCTGGTAAATCAAATCCTGCCAGTTGGTATTGAAGGCACCCAGCATATCTTTCTGTTTCTGTGTCCCGTTAGCATTAACAATGCTCCGAATCTGATCAGCACTAAGCACGTCTACTTTTTTAATAATCTTAGACAAAGAATTTACCGAATTGAAACCCAGCTTTAATTCCCCTCCCAACCCCTTCTTGGTGGTGATGATAATAACACCGTTCGCTGCTCTTGCACCATAAATAGCAGATGCCGAGGCATCTTTCAGAACCGTAAAAGACTCAATATCATTTGGATTGATAAAACTCAGAGGATTGGACGCTCCAGACACACCGCCATTTTCAAGTGGAACACCATCAATAACAATCAAGGGATCATTACTGGCGTTTAAAGAAGATCCTCCGCGGATGCGAATCGTACTTCCACTTCCAGGCTGTCCACTATTGGAAGTGATCGATACACCAGCCACCTTACCCGCAAGCATCTGTTCCGGCGTAGTAATATTTCCCTTTTGAAAGTCCTTTGAACTCACCACTGCAACAGAGCCCGTCAGATCCTGCTTCCGGGTGGTACCATACCCTACCACCACAACTTCACTTAAAGAAGCATTGTCCTCCTGCAGGGTAACGTTCAAAATTGAGGAGGAAGCAATAACTTCCTGTTTTAGAAAGCCAATAGAGGTAAATTCCAGCACGCCCTGCCTGGAGGGGACACTGATAGAAAATTTACCTTCCGGCCCCGTCACCGTTGCCTTAGCAGTTCCCTTTAAACGTACACTTACGCCGGGAAGCCCAAGCCCATCAGCAGCCGACCTTACAGTCCCGGTTACCGTAACCGTTTGCTGGGCATAAAGATTTATACTAGAGATAAAGAGCAGTAAAAGAAGCCAGCTGCCCTTCAGATAAAAAGTAGAATTGTGCATACAATATTTGGTTAGGTTTACAGCTACAAATGAAGGTCTTCTGCCCCATTTCGGCTTGTTCTATTGTTCATATTTTTTGTCCTATCCGACATATTAATTGTATACTCAACAAATATAAGCGCCATTTAGACGTTTAAACGCCTAATTCTTCTATCTTTATAAAATATAAACCTGTTTGTTTCTTTTACCATTTCATGATTTCTTTTTTAAAAGGCCTGATTTTCATTCTATGTTGCTCTGTGGTTTCAGTTGTTTCTGGACAGACATTAAAATTCAGGCATATTGGTATAGAAAACGGTTTGTCCAATAGTACAATTGAATGCATTTTTCAAGACCACCGTGGCTTTATGTGGTTTGGTACACGCGACGGGCTGAATAAATATGATGGCAACCAGATCACCGTGTACCAGCACAGTAAAGAAGAGGGCAGCATCAGCGACAATTACATCAGATGCATTTACGAAGACCAGAAGAAAACTTTATGGGTCGGCACATCAAATGGTCTGAACAGGTTTGATCCTGAAAAAAACAAATTCATCAGATATCCTTCTTATCCAAATAAGGCAACAGGAAACAACAATACGATTACCTCTATTACTGAAACAGCTAAAGGACTGTGGGTAGGTACATACGGCGGAGATCTGAACTTATTAAATTCATCCAAAAGTATCCCGACGCTAACCGGTCATCCGATAAATAACATATCCCCAGACCAATCCGGTAATTTATGGCTGGCTACCGACCAAGGACTCAAACATTTCAATCCAAAGAACGGGGAACTCATGACAATACAAGCCTTGGAAAAGTATGTAATCCGTAGCATTACAGCATCTCCCGAAGGAAATCTGTGGCTGGCCACAGAAGAGAGAGGACTGTTTTGCTATACTCCCGCCACAGGTGCTTCAAAACAATATCGCCACGAAGATAAAAACGTCAACAGTCTGGGCAGTGACCTGGTAAGGGCTGTTGTTTTCCGGAACAAAAAAGAAATCTGGATTGGAGGAATCAATGGCGGACTCGATCTTTTTAACCCCCAGACCAATACTTTCCGCCATTATCAAAATGAACCTGGAGATCCATCCAGTCTGTCGCAAAGGACTGTTTCTGCCATTTATGAAGACAAACAAGGAAATCTATGGGTAGGTACACACCGAGGTGGGATCAACTTATATTGCCCCGGTTCTGAAAAGTTCAACCTGGTGCAAAAGGAGTTGAATAAAAACAGCTTAAGTTACAACGACGTGAAAGCCTTTTATGCAGATCCCGAAGGCCACATATGGATTGGAACAGATGGCGGAGGTTTAAACAGGTTCGATCCCAAAAACAAAACATTCATTCATTATAAAAACAATCCCTTCGATCCTGCAAGCATTGGCTCAGATGCAGTTCTGGATGTAATGACAGACCGGAACAAGACCTTATACGTTGGCACCTGGGGTGGCGGACTAAATCTGATGAACCGCAATACCGGAACTTTTAGCAGATACACTTACCACAACAATTTACCAGGCTCCATCTCTTCAGATTATGTTCAGAAATCGTATGAAGACACAGAAGGTAACCTTTGGGTTGGGACTTATTACGGTGGATTAAACCTCCTGGACAGAAAAACCGGCAAGTTCAGCCGTTTGATAAATGGCAGCCAGGGTACCAGATTAACGGGTAACAACATTATCTCCCTGCTCGAGGACAACAGAAAAAACCTTTGGATCGGCACAGATGACGGCGGATTGAACTGCTACAACTTGCTAACCAAACGCATCTCACATTATTTTTTAAACGAGGAAAAGAAACCCGATCTCAGAGTGCTGTTTATGGACCATAAAAACAGACTCTGGCTAGGTCAAAAAGGACTATACCTGTTCAATCCTGTCAAAAACACTTTTTCTATGTATACCGAAAAAGCCGGTCTGGGCAACCTTTTCATTAAAGGTATTGCAGAAGACAAACAGGGAAATTTCTGGATCTCTACATCCAAAGGATTGATTAAATTTAATCCGGAAAGCCAGGCTTTTAAAAAATATAATACAGCCGATGGCCTGCAGGGCCTGGAGTTTGAAGCCAATGCGGTAATGAAAACCGCCAATGGAGAAATGTTCTTTGGCGGTGTTAATGGTTTTAACTCCTTTTTTCCCGAAGAGATCCGTATCAATAAATATGTACCCCCAGTTTACCTTACAGAATTCCAGATCTTTAACAATAAAATCTTTCCTGGAGTAAAGGGCTCTCCCCTCAATAAAGACATCAGTTTCACTAAAGAACTGCATCTTCATTACGATCAGAATACCTTTTCTTTTAGTTTTGCAGGCCTCAATTACACCGTACCGGAAAACAATAAATATGCCTATCAATTAGAAGGCTTTGACAAAGGGTGGAATGAAAACCGCCCCACAGGTAAAGCTTCCTATACCAATCTGGATCCTGGAACCTATACCTTCAGGGTTCGGGCTTCCAACAATGATAACGTATGGAATACAACAGGAACCGCTGTTAAAATAGTGATTACTCCACCCTACTGGGCAACCTGGTGGTTCCGTCTGATCGCTGTCTGTTTGATCCTGTATCTGGCTTATTTTTTACTGAGTTTTAAACGGAAACTGGAACTTCGTGCCCTGGAAGAGAAAAAAAGAGAAGAGATGCATCAGGTTCAGCTCCAGTTTTTCACCAACATCTCCCACGAATTCCGTACGCCGCTTTCGCTGATCCTCGGACCAATAGACCGTTTATTAAAAGAAGATTCACAAACCGCTTTTCAAAACTACTATAAAACAATTCACCGGAATGCCAATCGGCTGTTGTATCTGATCAATGAGTTAATGGATTTCAGAAAGATAGAAACAGGAGCTTTAAAGCTGAAAGTCATACCAGGTAACCTGAGCCTGTTTATTGATGAAGTAGCTGAGGAATTCTCTGAAATGGCTTTGGAAAAACAGATTATATTTAAAGTCGGAAAAACACATGATTTTACAGAAGTCTGGTTTGACAGACAGATCCTGGAGAAAATCATCCTCAACCTGATCAACAACTCCTTGAAATATACCAAGTCAGGTGGCGAAATTACACTTGACATTCTGGATACACTGGAGGGCACACCACCCTATTATGGAAACCAGCTGCTGATTAAAAGCGATTTTGAAGCAAAACAATATCTGTACATCAGAGTTGCAGATACCGGAATAGGCATCTCCGGCGATTCCATTCACCATCTGTTTGAACGTTATTACAGGATTACAGAATCGCATATGGGGTCAGGTGTAGGGCTCGCTTTTGTAAAAAGCTTAACCCTACTGCATAAAGGCATCATCCGGGTATCCAGCGAAAAGCATCAGGGTACCGAGATCATTATTGGCATTCCTTTAACAAAGACAGATTACAGCAAGGAAGAACTATGGGGACAAGGCGAGGATAAAGGCGGAACACGATTAGAAAGCATTAATTATACCTCAGAAGAGCAGCTTCCGGCAACAGTCAAAAGCCCTTTACCTAAAACAGGAATCTCATCAACAACTGTCCGGCACATCTTAATTGTAGACGACAACCAGGAACTTCGGTCTTTTCTTAAAGGCGCACTGGAAAATGAATATCATATTTCCGAAGCAGAAGACGGACATGCCGGCCTGCTTATGGCCAGGGAAGTCTTTCCCGACCTGGTCATTAGTGATGTGATGATGCCCGGCATGAACGGTACAGAATTCTGCAGGTTACTAAAGAACGATTTAGAAACCAGCCACATTCCATTTTTAATGCTAACCGCAAAAGACAGTGTAGATGCAGAAATAGAAGGTGTTGAATCAGGCGCAGATCTATACTTTACAAAACCAATAAATATCAATCTTTTACAGATCACCATCCGGAACATCTTCGATCAGCGGCAAAAACTTAAAGAGCATTATTCCAGAGATCATCAAACTGAATTAAGAGAACTGGTACATTCTTCAAAAGACCGTGAATTCATGGATAAACTTCTATCGATCATTGACCAGCAACTCATCAACCCTGATCTGGATATCGAATACCTGTGCAATGAGATCGGAATGAGCAGAACCAAACTCTATCAAAAAATCAAAACCATTACCGGACAGTCTATCGGCGAATTTGTACGGTCCATCCGCATGAGAAAAGCGGTTGAAATTATGACAAAAGAAGATGTATTGATGACAGAAGTGATGTATAGAGTAGGCATTCAAACCCAATCTTATTTTACCAAAGCATTTAAAAAGGAGTTTGGAAAAACACCAACACAATTTCTACAGGATTTTAATTCGCCCGGAAGCTGACGCAAAACTAAAAAGCATATTATTTTTTGACGTAAACAATCGCATTGCGCGATTTAAAGAACCCCAATAGCCTTATTTAACAACGCCAAATTTCTTATTCTTAAAATCAATTACAATAATATCATTAAAAAAATAAGCATTCCCCGTTGTACCAGTGGTACCTTCATCTCTATAAAAGTCCAGTAACCGTTTATTCTCTGTAAACCATGCTTTAGCTTTATGTAACTTATGGTCACCCAGATAAACATCTGAAACAATTGTTGCACCATAGCAAACTACTTTTTCACCCCATGAATTTACCTGTAATGTATCAGGTTTCTCTTTAAGATCAACCATTGTATCCCAAAGCGCCTTATTAGTAAAAAGAGGAAATATACTTGCACCGGTGTCAAACATGATCCATTCTGTTTTTCCATTTATCTTTAGAGGCAACTGTATCCGGTTTTTCATCACCCTGCAATCAACAAATGATGCTCTTGATGCCCAGTAATTATCCATCGTATCCAAAATACATATTTTATGGTTTGGCAAATCCATAATTAAAACTTTGTCCGTGGTGAAGTTAGCACCAATTGTACCCATATGCTTTTCTGATGGGCTTAGTAAAGAGTCTTTGGGAATTTCATCTCCATAATTTTCTAAAAAATAAAACTTCTTTTCAGGATATACTCCAACACTAAGATTCATTCCTTTTGAAGGATAACTAACAATTCCAGCATCAGATATCCCCTTTTGGGTAGTGTCCAGCAGCGTATACAAATATTCCTGGCTCGGGAAATAATTTTTAAGTGCATTGCCATATAGAACACTTTCGTTCGCCCCTAAGTCAAATTGCGCTACAAAGTTCCCTTTCAAGTCATTTATTTTAACAGGCAGCATGATAGCCAATTTATCAAAATACCTTCCGCTAACACGGTCCCCATGCCATTTAAAAGAAAGCCACTGGTATTTGTCTTTCTTTATTCCTATCCTTTTCTGACCAAAAACATGAGTACAAACCGCTAAAAAACATACTATGAAGATCAATCTCCTGCTACTATTCAACTGCAAACACTTAAAATACTTTTCTCTTGTCATTTCTATAAATTATCTATGCAGTTAGAGTAGAATCTGATTCATTTGTTAAGGTAAATAAATTATTTTTCACATATCCTTCTCAATTTACGTGATTGACGGCCGCCGGTAGTTTTCAAACCCTCGCCTAGCACCATAATTACAAGTTTAACATTGACATAATATTAAAATTGCATATTTGTAAACATCATTTACCCAATTACTTAAATATTAGTAACATTAAACCTCTCTATCTATGAAACATTATTTTGCACTCTTTTTATTGTTCTCCACCGTATTTATGGCCTGTAAAAAAGGAGACAAACTAGAACCAACACCCCCACCTCCAACCACTCCTCCCCCGGTTAAACCAGTTGCCAGCACCAAAACATTTAAAATTGATTCCATCAGATCTATTGTACAAAAGAATGGATCTTATACCGCACTCTCCGACAGTATCTGGGCAGACAGTGCCGGCATCTCTTTTAAGGTCCAAATGCGCGACGAAGCAGCAGAAGCAGCATTATCTTTTCCAGCAACAGAAAACACCGCTATATTTCCCGGTGCTTTACTCCAGGGCAACAGTATTGGAACCTCAAGCTATAAATCATTCGTATTGAGTAGCTACAAACAAAATCCTTTGGTGATTTACAGTTCCTCTCCCAGTTTCGATCCATTAATGACGAAACTCATCCCCTCGCTGTCTGGTACAACCGATTTTATCAAGACATCCTTAAAGACCGATGGGAAACAGATCAACAGCTTAACCTATACCAATGGTACCGAATTCAGGAACTATAGTGAAATCACCATGTCGACCAGGAAAAACTGGGATTTTTCAAGTTTGGTTATCCGGAAAGCTGGCGATAAAGGACATATTAAAAAGAAAACCGGGTTCTATGTAAACTTTGAATTGGCCTTGTTTGACATAGCCGTTGACTTTCCCGCCAGCGACTATAAAATTTTTGAAGCCGGTGTTGATCCTGCCTCCATCTCCGGAGATCCTGTATACGTAAATGATGTCGTTTATGGACGCACAGCCATCATTGCCATAGAGTCCGATGCGGCTTTCCAGGAAATTAAAGCAGCTTTCCAAGCCGCACAAACAGGCAAGGAAAGCGCAGAAGATAAAAAAATACTACAGGAGGCTGTCATCACAATCTATATGCGCGGCTTTAAAACCGATGAAGTTAGCCGGATCCAAACCGCTCAGGGTTATGACCGCGTAAGTTTGTTTACCAAAGCCTTACTAGCAGCAGGCACCTATTCCAATACAGATTATGGTGTGCCTATAAGTTTCTATGTAAGCAAAATCACAGATTACACTAATATTAGGTATAAATTCAAGTACTGTCTGGATTTCAGCATTTAAAAGGACGAGACAAGGTACCACCTGGCTTCGTCCTGGTTCGTTGCTTCTCCGCCCTTTCTGCGCCGTAACATAGACAAACAGGTACTTTTGCCGAACAATCGACGCTAAAAGGCCGGATCATCGAACAACCAACACCGAAGGAAGTAGTACGGAAAGTTGAACTGCCTCAGACTTGAACGGCCCTGAGAAATGAATGCCAGAACACCAGTTTTTGATTCTAATGTACAATAATCATTGAAACCGGTCGGTTAGATTTGTACGTCTACAATTTAGGAGTGTTTAGAGGTTTTACCACAGATACTTGCGTAAAACCAACTAGAGAGTAAAAGTTAAATTTGGTTAAGTCAGTAATGTTCCTTGGATGAGGAACATTGCTCAAAAATTTGGTTACCACTGTATCAAAAAAATATTTAAATTCACATCGAGAGATTTCTATGGATAAAGCAATGTTTTTTTATAATTTTTCTCATACTTTCTTTCATTCATCACACAACTATAAATTCGGTGTATTATTTTGTTTCTGACCGCATTTAAAACAGAC
>Ga0182008_10001783_pt1 | contig 14086 bp, 10 predicted proteins | sample Sormic07211129_1_FD_120482 | JGI IMG/M metagenome (GOLD analysis project Ga0182008, IMG submission 120482) | Rhizosphere microbial communities from Sorghum bicolor, Mead, Nebraska, USA - 072115-129_1 metaG | ecosystem: Host-associated > Plants > Roots > Rhizosphere | place: USA: Nebraska...
CGACGAACTCGTCGCCCTCATGCAACTCGAGCCGCTGGGCGACGACCGCTTCCGGGCGCAGAGCGAGGACATCGGCACGCCGGCGGTCTTCGGCGGCCAGGTGCTGGGCCAGGCGCTGATGGCGGCCAGCCGCACCGTCGAGGCCGATCGGCCGGTGCATTCGATGCACGCCTACTTCCTGCTGCCCGGCGAGCATGCGCCCATCGAGTACACGGTCGACCGGGTGCGCGACGGCCGCAGCTTCACCACCCGCCATGTGGTGGCGCGCCAGCAGGAGCGGATCATCTTCGAGATGTCGGCCTCGTTCCAGACCGTCGATGCGGGCGTGGAGCACCAGTTCGCCATGCCGCCGACCGCCGCGCCCGAACAGGTCGCCGACGACCTGCAGCGCCGCATCGCGCTGGGCGACCGGCTGCCCGAGCGCGCGCGCATCAAGGGCCTGATGCCGCACGGCATCGAGTTCCGCACCGTCGAGCCCGACGACCTGATCGCGCCGGTGCCGCGCGAAGGCACGCGCGCGATCTGGATGCGCGCCGTGGCGCCGCTGCCCGACGATCCGCTGATGCACCGCGCGCTGCTGGCCTATGCCTCCGACCACGGCCTGCTCGGCGCCGCGTTGATCCCGCACGGCCTGACCTACCTGCAGGGCAACGTGCGCATGGCCAGCCTGGACCATGCGATGTGGTTCCACCGCGACTTCCGCTTCGACGACTGGCTGCTGTACGTGCTCGATTCGCCCAGCGCCAGCGGTGCGCGCGGCCTGTCGCGCGGCAGCGTGTTCACGCGCGACGGCGTGCTGGTGGCCTCGGCCGCGCAGGAAGGAATGATGCGCGTGCGCCAAACGGAATCCCAAGGAAAACCATGAGCCAGCTTTTCTCGCCCCTGCAGCTCGACGCCCTCACGCTGCCCAACCGCATCGTGATCGCGCCCATGTGCCAGTACTCGGCCGACGGCGCCGGCAACATGACCGACTGGCACCTGATCCACCTGGGCCAGCTCGCACTGTCGGGCGCGGGCCTGCTGATCATCGAGGCCACGGCGGTCGAGGCCATCGGCCGCATCACGCCCGCCGACGTGGGCCTCTACGACGACGACAACCAGGCCGCGATCGCGCGCGTGCTGAAGGCGGTGCGCCAGCACTCGCGCATGCCGATCGCGATCCAGCTCGCGCACGCGGGCCGCAAGGCCTCGAGCCATGTGCCTTGGGACGGCGGCCAGTGCCTGGCGCCCGGCGAGGGCGCCTGGCAGACGGTGTCGTCCTCCGCGTTGCCGCATGCGGCCGGCGAACCCGCGCCCGTGGTGCTCGACGACGCCGGCCTGGCCCGCGTGAAGGCCGCCTTCGTGCAGGCCGCGCAACGCGCGCATGCGCTGGGCATCGACGCCATCGAACTGCATGGCGCGCACGGCTACCTGCTGCACCAGTTCCTGTCGCCCATCGCCAACCAGCGCAGCGACCGCTGCGGCGGCTCGCTCGAGAACCGCATGCGCTTCCCGCTCGAGGTCTTCGAGGCGGTGCGCGCCGCGGTGCCGGCCGGCATGCCGGTGGGCGTGCGCATCTCGGCCACCGACTGGGTCGAGGGCGGCTGGGACATCGACTCGAGCATCGCCTTCGCCAAGGCCCTGGCCGCGCGCGGCTGCAGCTTCGTGCATGCCTCCTCGGGCGGTGTGTCGCCGCAGCAGAAGATCCCGCTGTCGCCGGGCTACCAGGTGCCGCTGGCCGAGCGTTTGAAGGCCGCGCTCGACGTGCCGGTGTTCGCGGTCGGCCTGATCACCGAAGCGCAGCAGGCCGAGGCCGTGATCGCCGCCGGCCAGGCCGATGCGGTGGCCATCGCGCGCGCCGCCTTGTTCGAGCCGCACTGGCCCTGGCGTGCCGCGGCCGAGCTGGGCGCGCAGGTCGAGGCGCCGCCGCAGTACTGGCGCTCGCAGCCGCGCGACCAGAAGGCGCTGTTCGGCGAGGCCCGCATCGGCGCGCGCTGAGTCTTTTTTCTTTCGTCCGGAGGTTTTGCCCATGTCCCGTTTCGACAAGTACCGCATCGGTTCCAAGGTCCGCCTGGCCGACATCGATCCCGGGAACAAGGGCTTCCTCAAGGGCGACGAGGCCGCGCATGGCGCGCAGCTCGATGCGCTGGCGATCACGCTCGACGAACTGCAGAACCTCATGCATGCCGAGGGCCGGCGCAAGCTGCTGCTGGTGCTGCAGGGCACCGACACCAGCGGCAAGGACGGCACGGTGCGCTGGGTCTTCTCGCGCACCTCGCCGCTGGGCGTGCGGGTGGCGGCCTTCAAGGCGCCCAGCCTGGAAGAACAGGCGCACGACTTCCTCTGGCGCTGCCATGCGGTGGTGCCGCGCACCGGCGAGCTCGCGGTGTGGAACCGCAGCCACTACGAAGACGTGCTGGTGCCGGTGGTCGAAGGCTGGATCGACAAGGCCGCGACGCAGCGCCGCTATGCGCAGATCAACGACTTCGAGCGGCTGCTGACAGAAACCGGCACGGTGGTGCTCAAGTGCATGCTGCACATCGACAAGGACGAGCAGCGCCAACGCCTGCAGGCCCGCATCGACGACCCGGCCAAGAACTGGAAGTTCAGCCTGGGCGACCTCGAGGCGCGCAAGAAGTGGAGCGACTACCAGCGCGCGTATGCGAAGGCGCTGGACGCCACCTCGACCGACGTGGCGCCTTGGTACGTGGTGCCGGCCAACAGCAAGACGCACCGCAACCTGATGATCGCGCAGCTGCTGGTCAAGACGCTCAAGGACATGAAGCTCAGCGTGCCGCCGCCGGACCCGGCGCTCAAGGGGCTGGTGGTGCGCTGAAGGGCGCGCCCTCAGCGCGCCAGCAGCCGGCGCAGGTCCGCGCGGGCGCGCCGCAGCACGCGGCGCGGCAGGCCGAGGCGCGCAGGCGACGCCACCACGGCGGCGATCGCTTCGGTCGCGGGCGGCACCGCGGCTTCCGCTGCGGGCGTGGGCGCGGGCACGTGCGGTGGCAAGGCGGCCAGGGTGCCGCGCAGCGTCGCAGCCACTTCCGCCGGCACGATGCGGCCCTGGATGTGGGCCGCCAGTTGCGCACCGCGCCTTGCCGCCTCGGGCCGGTCGGCCGCGATGAAGCGCAAGGCGGCCACGGCCGACGCGAGATCGGGTTCGGCCCAGTGCTGGTCGGGCGTGTAGCTGCCGTTGGCCTCGCCGGGGCGCACCGGCGCGAGCGTCCAGTCGACGAAGCAGGCGGCTTCCGGATCGAGGAAGGCCGTCGGGCCGCCCCAGCCCGTGATCACCACCGGCTTGGCCGCGAGCGCGGCCTCGAAGGCGCCCAGTCCCCAGCCTTCGGCCCGGCACAGCGAGACGAAGCAGTCGCCGGCCTCGTGCAGCGCCTGCAGCGCGCCGTCGGAGAGCTCGTCGGTCACGAGCCGGATCGGCGGCGGCACCCGGCCGTGGCGCAGCACCGCGCGGCCGATCATGGCTTCGAACTGGGGCTGCACCGGCACGCTCTGGCCTTCGTGGCCGGGGTCGCGGCGCACACGCTCCAGGTCGTGCGCCGTGGTCTTGATGACCAGCGCCACCGGGTCGTCCGGGCCGAAGGCTTCGGCAAAGGCCGCGACCAGCGGGTCGATGGACTTGCGCTCCAGCCAGGTCGAGACCGTGTAGAAGAGCTGCCGGCCTTCCAGGCCCGCCAGCAGCGGCCTCAGGCCGGCACGGTCGGCGTCGCTCACCGGCCGCTGCGGCCGCGGCAGGTGGGGCACCACCCAGATCGGGATGTGGACGCCGCTGGCGCGGAAGACCTCGCGGTTCCATTCGGTCGGCACGATCACCGCGTCGAGGCCGTTGATCAGCGCCGGCCAGTGGGCGGGCAGGCGGTCGGTCTCCCACACGGTGTGGCCCACGATGCGGCGCGCGCCCCGCGCACGTTCGCGTGCGATGAAGTGCGGGTAGTACTCGGGCACGAAATGGACGATGACGTTCTCGCAGGCGCGCGCATCGTCCCGCAGCGGCCACAGGTCCTCGGGGCCCGCCTCGGGCGAAGGCGCCGGCGCGTAGCCCAGGCCCAGCGCGCCGCCGGGCAGCATCGGCTCCCAAGCGATCTCGGTGCCCGCATCGCGCAGCGCGCGCACCAGCGCGGCGGCCGCCACCGCATAGCCGCTGGTGTCGCCCAGGCCCACGTAACGCAAGCTCAGGCCGTCCAGGAAATGATTGAGAGACATTAGTAACAAATAGTGTACATTTGATCGACAGTGCCCCGTCGAGGGGCAGGAAGAGGGCCGGATCCAGCCCTGCCCCAGGGGCGAGAGGCGCCGCGCGGCCGCTTCGAAGCCTCCCTTCGCGGTGCCTGCTGTCGGACAGCGCTTCTGATCCTTGGCCGTATTTCCGTGACAGCACCCTCCGCTTTCCGCATCCCGAACACGTACCACTTCGTCTTCGGGCTGCGTCCGCAGACCGAGCCCTTTCACCTGATGCACTACCTGTGCCTGGCCTCGTGCCTGGGGGTGAACCGGCCCGACCGCGTGGTCGTGCACCTGCACAACGAACCCTTCGGCGAACTGTGGGACCTGATCCGCCCCCGGATCGAGGTGGTGCCGATCCCCGAGCGCGAGTTGCGCATCGACCTTTCCTACGACGACGACTACATCCGGCGTTTCGCCTATGCGCATGTGGCGGACTTCATCCGCCTGCGCATCCTGCACGAGCAGGGCGGCATCTATGCCGACATGGACTCGCTGTTCGTCGCGCCACCGCCCGCGCACCTGTTCGAGGCCTCCTGCGTGATGGGCCACGAGCGCGTGGATGCGGGCGCGCCGTCCTCGCCCGAAGGCTCGCTGTGCAATGCGCTCATCATGGCCGAGCCCGGTTCGCCCTTCATCGCCACCTGGATCGAGCGCATGCCCGGCGCCTTCGACGGCAGCTGGAGCAACCACTCGACCTTCCTGCCCTACCGCCTGAGCCGCGAATTCCCGCAGCAGATCCGCGTCGAGCCCGAGAGCCGCTTCTTCTCGCTGGACTGGTCGCGCGACGGCATCGCCGCGCTGTTCGAGCAGGACCGCCAGCTGCCGCCCGATGCGACCAGCCTGCACCTGTGGGCCCATCTGTGGTGGGACGTGGAGCGGCGCGACATGTCCGACTTCAACCACACGCTGCTGACCCCGGCCTACGTCGCGCATGCGCGCAGCACCTATGCCCGGATCGCGCGGCCCTTCCTGCCACCGGGCATGGCGCCGTCGGCGTTGGGGCACTGGCTGCGACAGCAGGTCGCGCCCGAGGGCTGGCTCGGGCGTCTGCGTGGCGGGCGTGCGGCGTCATGAGCGAGCCGGCCCCTCCGCGCAGCCGGGCGCTGCTGCTGACCCACGTCTTTCCTGATCCGCAGGGCGTGGGCCTGGCGCGGCGCGGCTGGCGCTGGGCCTGCGAACTCGCGGCCCAGCACGACCTGGAGATCGTGCTCATCACACGCAACGAAGGCCAGCCCGTGCCGCCGTCGCCCCTGCCCGGCAGGCTGCGCGTCGTGCACTGCACGGGCGCGCCCATCGCCTCGCGGGGGCTGGCGGACTGGTTCGATCCCGACGCTGGCGCGGCCCGGGCGCTCGCCGCGCTCGAGGGGCCGCGCCCCGCGCGCATCGTGGTGTTCCGCTTCTACCTGCACGACATGGCGGCGCAACTGCCCCCCGACTGGCGCGCGATCGCCGAGATGGACTGCGACGACCTCGAGTCCGCCACGCGCTGGAGCCTGGCCGCGCTGGCCCTGCGCCGCGGCCGCTGGTCCGCGGCGCGCGCCTGCATGGCGCAGGCGAGGGGCTATGCAAAGCTCGAACGCCGCCTGTTGCCCGCCTATGCCACGGTCCATGTCTCGGCCTTCGAGGATGCGGCACGGCTGCGCCGGCTGCCAGGGATGAAGGCGGTGCAGGCCAGCCCCAACAAGCTCGTGCCCGAACCCGATCTCGTGCCCGCACCGATGCCTGTCGGCGGCCGCACGCTGCTGTTCGTCGGTGCGCTGTTCTACCCGCCCAACGAGGATGCGCTGCTGTGGTTCGCCCGGGCCGTGCTGCCCGCGCTGCGGCGGCGGGTGCCGGATGTGCGCATCGTGGCCGCGGGCCGCGCCGAAGAGGCGCTGGTGCAGCAGCTCGCGCGGCACGGCATCGTCTACGTCCATTCGCCCGCGGACCTGCGCCCGCTCTATGCCGAGGCCACGGCCGTGATCGCGCCGGTGCGTGGCGGCGGCGGCACCAAGCTCAAGGTGCTCGAGGCCTGGCAGCACGAGCGGCCGCTGGTCGCGACCTCGCATGCCGCGCGCGGGCTCGCGGTCGAATCGGGGCGGCATCTGCTGGTGGCCGACCGGCCGCTGGAGTTCGCGCGCCATTGCGCGGCCCTGCTCGCCGACCCGGTGCTGGCGGCTGCGCTGGTGCGCGACGCCGCGGTGCTGCTGAAGGCGCGTTACTGCCTCGACGCGCCGACGCGCTGAGGGGAGGGGACATGCACCTGTCACCGCACGCCACGGCGCCGTCGTCGCCGCTGTTCATCCTCTCGGTCGCCACCGGCTACGGCGGTGCCGAGCGCGACATCGAGATCCTGCTGCCGCACCTGGCCGCCCAGCGCCAGGTCGTGGTCTTCGCCTGCAGCCCCTACCACCTCGAGCGGCTGCGACGCATCGAACGGCCGGGCCTGGAGGTGCATCGCATCGATGCCTCGCGCGAGGGCTTCGTCGAGGCCGGCGCGCGCCTGTTCGTGCAGCGCTACTTCGCACTGCGGCCCTCGGCCATCCTGGCCAACACGCTCGACTCGCTGCGCATCCTCGCGCAGGCCGCCGACTGGCTGCCCGGGATCGATGTGCAGTCCTGCTTCTACGTGCGCGATTTCCAGTGGTTCGACCATGCACCGCTGCTGCAGGCCATGGCCCGCGCCACGCTGCTCGTGCCCGACCGCTCGGTGCTCGAGAAGCCCGGCTACCTGAATCCCCATGTCTGGCCGCACGGCCCGCTGCGCGCGCTGGCGATGCCCACGCCGGTGGACATCCCGCCGGCTGCGGCGACCGAGCGGCCCGCCGACGCCTCCTTCCTACACCTGGCCACGGTGAACGGCTTCAAGGGCCATCGACCGCTGGCCGATGCGGCCGCGCTGCTGCGTCGCCGCTGTCCCGGCCTGCGCATCGACTCGTACGGCCACCGGCCGCTCCCTGGGTTGTATGAGCAGCTGCGCGCGCACATCGAGGCGGCCGGTGCCGCGCCGACGCTGGCGCTGCACGAACACGTGGCCGACCCGTCCGCCCTGATCGGCCGGGCGCGTGCCGTGCTCGTGACCTCGGTCTCGGCGCACGGCGGACCCGAGACCTTCGGCCGCACGCTGATCGAGGCCTGGGCCCATGGCCGTCCGGTGATCGCCTTCGCCTGCGGCACGCCGGCCCGGCTGGTGCGCCACGAGGTCGACGGCCTGCTGGTGGACGAGGGGGACGTCGAAGGGCTCGCCGCCGCCATCGCCCGGCTGCACCAGGACCCGGCGCTGGCCGATCGGCTGGGCCGCAACGGCCGCGCACGGGCCGAGCGCGAATTCGCCACCGAGGTGGTGCTGCGGCAACTGCTGCCGGTGCTCGAGGGGCAATGGCACCGGGGGCCTGCGGCACCCGTGGCACCCGTGGCAGCGCCCGCCGAAGAGGGGCCGAACACGCTGTTCGACGTCTCGCTCTCGCTGATGCTGGGCTGGCATTCGCCCGTGGGTATGCTGCGCGTGGAGAAGGACATGGGCGACCTGCTGGCCCGGCAGCGCGGGCCCGTCCAACTCGTGCGGCACGGCGCCGACGACGGCGGCTACCGGCGCCTGAGCGCACGCGAGCTGGAGTTCCTCGCCAACCGGCTCGACGGCCGCGACGGCATCGGCAGGCTGGCCGCGCGCGAACTCGCGGCCACCCCGTTGCCGCCGCCGCGGCTGCCGCTGTCGATCGGCCGCTCGATGCGCCTGCTGGGCCGCCTGCACGGAGCAGGCGGCGGGCAGGTGAACCGCAACGCCGCAGGCCGGCGCCTGCGCCGCTGGCTGCATGCGCGTGCCGAGTCGGCCGTGCGGGCCGCCCCCGTCGACGCGGCGCGCTACGCGCCGGAGGCGGGCGATGCCTTCCTCAGCGTCTCCAATCCCTGGGACTACGTCGGCCTGCCGGTGTTCCAGGCACTGCGGGCCCGCGGCGTGCGCACCGTGCTCGCGGTGCACGACCTCATGGTCTGGGAGACGCCGCAGTGGACGGCCGGGCGTGATCCGCGCGAGCACGCAGCCAACATGCTGCCGGTGCTGGCCGAAGCGGACCGGCTGGTGGCCGTTTCGCAGCACACCGCTCACGTGCTCGCGCAGGCCTTCGCCGCGATCGCCCGGCCGTTGCCGCCGTTGCGCGTCGCACACCCCGCCGGCTTGCCCGGCACGCTGTTCCCCTTCGGCGGACCGCCCCCGGGCCTCGATGCCACGCGTCCCTTCGTCGTCTACTGCTCGACCATCGAGGTGCGCAAGAACCACCTGCTGCTGCTGCACCTGTGGGAGCGCCTGCGCCAGACCCTGCCGCCCGAGCGGCTGCCGACGCTGGTCCTCGCGGGCCGCTGGGGCTGGGGCGTGGAGCCGGTGCGGCTGGCGGTCGAGCGCAACTGGCGCCTCGCGTCGCATGTGCTCGTCGCACCCGAACTGCGCGACGAGCAGCTGCTGTGGCTCTACCGCCATGCGCGCTTCGCCGTCTTCCCGTCCTTCAACGAAGGCTTCGGGCTGCCGGTGGCGGAGGCGCTGGCCGTGGGCACGCCGGTGGTGGTGTCGGACCATCCGGCGCTGGTCGAGGCCTCGATGGGGCTGATGCCCGCAATCGACCCGGGCGACCTGCCGGCCTGGCAGCAAGAGATCGCCGCGCTGTGCCTGGACGATGCGCGACTGGCGCAACTGCGCGCGAAAGCCCGGCACTGCCGGGTCGCGCCTCCCGATGGACTGCCCCGCGCGCTGGCCGATGCCGCGGGACTTTCGGCCTGAGACCATGGAACACCCCACCCTCGAACCGGGCTCGGTGCGCGACGAGCGCCCGACCGCCGCACGCTCGCTGCGCGCGTCCCTGCATTACTTCTCCGGCACGCTGCAGTCCCAGCATGCCCTGATCGACGCGCGACGGCGCACGCTGGGTGAGCTCGGCGGCGAACTGGCGCGCCAGCAGGCCGAGATCGATGGCCTGCGGCAGACGCTGGTGCAGCGCGAGGCGGAGATCGACCGGCTCGCGCAGGCGCTGGCCCGGCCTTCGCGGCTTCGGCTGGCGTTGCGGCATCCGGTGCGCGCCGTGCGCTATGTGCTGCGCCGCATCGTCCAGCGGCTGCGCCCGGTGCCGACGCCCGAGGCCGTGGCCGTGGCATTGCCGGCGCCCGCGGTCGACTGGATGAGCACGCCCGTGGCCGCGCGCGTCCAGCCCTCCGACTACCGCGAGCGCATGCGGGCCTTGCTGGACACAGGCCTGTTCCAGGGGCTGGGCACGCTCACCCTCGTCGTGCCGCCCGCGCTGCGCGAGGCCGGTGCCACGATCGAACGCAGCCTGGCCCAGACCGGCCTGAGATGCAGCCTCGTGTCCGCGATGCCCGCGCAGTTCACCGATGCGCTCTACCTCGTCGTGAGTCCCTGCGCCTTCACCCGGCTGCCGCCGGCCGACCGGCGCATCGTGTGGCTGGTCGAGCCGGCCGAGCAGGCGACGGTATTGGCGGAGGCCGTGCTCGCGCCGCTGGCCGAGTCGCTGGCCATCTTCGATGCATCGCTCGCGCACATCGCGGCCCTGCAGGCGCGCGGGATCGCGCTGCACCAGACCTTCTATGTGCCGATCGATCCGGCGGGCGCCGTCGATGACTCCGCGCTGGGCCTGGCCCATCTGCTGCCGCGCGCACTGCATGGCTGCGGCGCGATCGACGACGAGGCCTTCGAGCGCGCCACGCGCGGCACGCGCCTGGACGCGGACCATCTCGTGCTCTGCCTGCCGGAGTCGCTGGCCCGCTTCGAAAGCGCACGGGCCCACCTGCGGCCCGGCGCCCTGCTTGTCCCCGGCCTGCGCCACCTCGACGGATGGAAGGGCACGGCGCTGGGCTACCGCTTCATCGCACGCCGCGCGCTGGCCGCGGGACGCACGCGGCTGATCGTGTCGGAGGACGATGCCGAGTTCGGCGAGGACTTCGAGGCGCGGCTGGCAAAGACGCTCGAGCACCTCGACCTGCATGCCGGCCGCTGGGACCTGTTCTCGGGCCTGCTGACCGACTTGTCGGAGCACGCCGAGGTCAAGGCGGTCGAGGCCAGCGGGAGCGACCTGTTCCTGCGGCTGGACTCGGTCATCGGCATGGTCTTCGGCATCTACGGACCGCCCGCGCTGGCGGCGCTGGCGACCTACCGGGTGGCGGGCAACGATCCCATGAAGGACACCATCGACCGCTATCTCGAAGCGCTGCGGCTGCGCTGCGTGACGATCTTTCCGCCACTGGTGCGGCACGGCGAGGACTTCGCCTCCACGCTGTGGATGCCCGAGGGCTGGCGCTTCTCCAGCAACGAATCGATGAACCCGATGATCCATCGCAGCCAGCTGCGGCTGGTCGCGAAGATCGGCGACTGCCTCGAGCGGGCCTAGACCCCCAGGTAGCGCGCCCACAGCCCCCGGTCCGCATCCAGCGCGGCCGAGTCCCCGCGCCACACCACGCGGCCGCGTTCGAGGATCAGGTGGCGGTCGGCGAGCGGCAGCAGGCGCTGCACGTACTTGTCGACCACCAGGATCGCTTCGCCCTCGGCCTTGAGCGTGGCCAGGCAGCGCCAGATCTCCTCGCGGATCACCGGGGCCAGGCCTTCGGTGGCCTCGTCGAGGATCAGCAGGCGCGGGTGCGTCGACAGCGCGCGCGCGATGGCCAGCATCTGCTGCTCGCCGCCCGAGAGCTGGTTGCCGGCGTTGGCCTTGCGCTCGCCCAGCCGCGGGAACAGGCCGTAGAGCGCCTCGACGGTCCAGCGCGGTGCGCTGTGCTTCGCATCGGCGCGCGGCCGCGCGAAGGCGCGCAGGTGCTCGTCGACGCTCAGGTTCGGGAACACATGCCGGCCCTCGGGCACGATCGCCACGCCGCGGCGCGCGATCACGTCGGGCTTGGCACCGCCGATGTCGGTACCGTCGAAGCGCACGCTGCCGCGCAGCGGCTTGAGCGTGCCGGTCAGCACCTTGAGCAGCGTGCTCTTGCCCATGCCGTTGCGGCCCAGCAGCGCCAGCACCTCGCCGGGGCGCACGTCGATGTCGATGCCGAACAGCACCTGGCTTGCACCGTAGCCGGCTTCGATGGCCTTGCCTTCGATAAGCATCAGGTTTTCCTCCCACTGCACAGAGGGTCACGTCGGTAGAAACCGGCGCAGCGCCAGCCCAGGAACGCCGTGGAGCCGGCTTTGCCGGGCCACGGGTGTTGCCCCCGGAAGGGGGTTGGCGCTGCCACACGAAGTGGGCAAGCTTGGGGGAGAGTCATGTGTGCCCTTCCGCTTCGGTGCCGAGGTAGACGGCCTGCACGTCGGGATGGCCGCGCACTTCGTCGGCGGTGCCGGTCATCAGCACCTTGCCCTGCACCAGCACCGTGAGGCGGTTCGCGAGCTTGAACACCGCATCCATGTCGTGCTCGATCAGAAGAATGGCCATCTCGCTGCGCAGCGACTCGATCAGCGTCACCATGCGCGCCGATTCGTCGGGGCCCATGCCGGCCATCGGCTCGTCGAGCAGCAGCAGCTTGGGCCGGGCGGCGAGGGCGAGCGCCACGTCGAGCGCGCGCTGCGCGCCGTGCGGCAGGGTGCCGGCGATGCGCTGGCGTTCGCTGGCCAGGCCCACGCGCTCGGCCAATGCCTCGGCCTGCGCGACCAGGTCGGCCTCGTGGGCGCGCGGCGCCATGAAGCGCATGCTGCTGCCCGCGTGCGCCTGCACCGCCAGCATCAGGTTGTCGTGCACCGTCTCGTTGGCGAACACGCGCGTGACCTGGAAGCAGCGCGACAGGCCCGCGCCCACGCGCTGGTGGTCCTTCAGGCCGGTGATGTCGCGCTCGCCCAGCCAGATGCGGCCGGCGTCGGCCTTGAGCAGGCCCGAGATCAGGTTGATCAGCGTGGTCTTGCCGGCGCCGTTGGGGCCGATCAGCGCATGCACCTCGCCGGCATCCACCGTGAGGTTCACATGGTCGGTCGCGAGCAGGCCGCCGAAGCGCTTGACCAGGCCTTCGATTCTGAACAGGCTCATGCGGCCACCGCCTTCTTCCTGCGCGACAGCGCCGCCAGCCCCTTGGGTGCCCACAGCGCCACCGCGATCAACAGCAGGCCCAGCGGCATGTGCCAGTGCTCGGTGTGCTGCTTGAGCACCTCCTCCAGCAGCAGCCACACGGCCGCGCCGACGGGGCCGCCCCAGCTGCGGCCCAGGCCGCCGATCACCACCATCACCAGCAGCGTGGCCGACTGGGTCCAGTGCATCGCGCCGGGGCTGATGAAGCCGTTGCCGCCCGCCAGCAGCGCGCCCGCGAGGCCGGCGATCGCGCCCGCGATGGCGAAGGCCGCCAACTGGATGCGGAACACCGGGTAGCCCAGCGCGCGCATGCGCGTCTCGTTGTCGCGGATGCCGCGCAGCGCATGGCCGAAGCGCGCGCCAGTGGCGCGGTGCATCCAGGCCAGCAGCAGCGTGACCAGCGCCAGCACCACCCAATAGAAGTTCGATTCATTGCCCAGGTCGACCCCCAGGCCCAGCACCGGGCGCGCCGGCAGCGTGTAGCCGTCGTCGCCGCCGTAGGCCCGCAGCGACACCGCGATGAAGTACAGCATCTGCGCGAAGGCCAGCGTGGTCATGATGAAGTAGACGCCGCGCGTGCGCAGCGCCACCGTGCCGATCAGCGCGGCGACCAGGCCCGCGAAGAGCATCGCGGCGGGCCAGAGCACCCAGGCCGAGACCACGCCCGCATCGGACAGGGCCACCACCGTGTACGCGCCGACGCCGATGAAGCCCGCATGGCCCAGCGCCACCATGCCGCCGAAGCCCAGGATGAAGTTGAGGCTGGCCGCGGCCAGCGCGATGATGAGCACGCGCCGCATGAAGCCGACGTAGAACTCCATGCCGAACAGCGGCGCCACGAGCGGGAAGGCCGCCAACGCGAGCAGCAGCGCGACGAGAAGAAGGGTACGGGGCTTCATGCGCGTGCCGAGAAGAGGCCGGAAGGCCGGAAGATCAGGACGACGACCATCAGCGCGTACATCGCCACTTCGGCGAACAGCGGGCCGAGGTCGGCGGCGGTGGCCGGGGGCAGCGTGGCGCGCAGCAGCATCGGCAAAAAGGCGCGGCCGATGGTGTCGACCAGGCCCACCAGCAGTGCGGCGACGAAGGCGCCACGCACCGAACCGATGCCGCCGATCACCAGCACCACCAGCGCGGGGATCAGGATCTGCTCGCCCATGCCGACCTGCACCGCGACGATGGGCCCCATCAGCGCGCCGGCCAGCGCGGCCAATGCCGCGCCCAGCAGGAACACGCCGTTGAAGATGCGGCCCACGCGCACGCCCATGAGCTCGGCCATCGGCCGGTCGGAGGCGCCGGCGCGCACCCGCATGCCGACGCGCGTGTGGTTCACGAGCACATAGAGCGCCAGGGCCACGGCCACGCCGGCGCCGAGGATCACCAGCCGGTAGGCCGGGTAGGGCAGGCCCTCCATCAGCTGCACCGGGCCGCTCAGGGCCGCCGGCGTGGGCGCCATCACCGGCGAGGGGCCCCAGATCATCTTGACGATGTCGTCGGCCACCAGGATCACGCCGAAGGTCGCGAGCACCTGCGCGAGGTGGTCGCGCTTGTAGAGCCGGCGCATCAGCAGCACCTCGAGCAGCGCGGCGACCACGACGGTGACCACCACGGCCAGCACGATGGCCGCCACGAAGGAGCCGCTCTGCTGGTGGGCCTGCGCCGCGACATAGGCGCCCGACATGAACAGCGAGCCGTGCGCGAGGTTCAGCACGTCCATGATGCCGAACACCAGCGTGAGCCCCGCGGCCAGCAGGAACAGCATCAGGCCGAAGCCGAGTCCGTTGAGCAGTTGCTCGAGAAAGAGAATGCCGGTCATTGGAAGAAGAAGGATGCGGGCAGCCGGA
>Ga0182008_10001784_pt1 | contig 14086 bp, 14 predicted proteins | sample Sormic07211129_1_FD_120482 | JGI IMG/M metagenome (GOLD analysis project Ga0182008, IMG submission 120482) | Rhizosphere microbial communities from Sorghum bicolor, Mead, Nebraska, USA - 072115-129_1 metaG | ecosystem: Host-associated > Plants > Roots > Rhizosphere | place: USA: Nebraska...
ATGCGCAGGCCCAGCGCCTGCAGGATCTCGTTGGCGATCACCACCTCCTGCGTGCGCGCCTCGCCCGGCTGCGGCGTGAGCGACACGCGGATGGTGTCGCCGATGCCCTCCTGCAGCAGCACCGACAGCGCCGTGGCCGAGGCCACCGTGCCCTTGGTGCCCATGCCGGCCTCGGTCAGGCCCAGGTGCAGCGGGTAGCTGCAGCGCTTCGCCAGCTCGCGGTAGACCGAGATCAGGTCCTGCACGCCGCTCACCTTGCAGCTCAGGATGATCTGGTCGCCGTTCATGCCCATCGACTCGGCGAGCCGAGCCGAATCGATGGCCGAGGTGATCAGCGCCTCGTACATCACCGACTTGGCTTCCCAGGGGGTGGCGCGCTGGCTGTTGACGTCCATCAGGTGGGCCAGCAGTTCCTGGTCAAGGCTGCCCCAGTTCACGCCGATGCGCACCGGCTTGTTCCAGCGCATCGCGGCTTCGATCATCTGGCCGAACTGCTTGTCCTTCTTGTCGCCCTTGCCCACGTTGCCGGGGTTGATGCGGTACTTGGACAGCGCCTCGGCGCAAGCCGGATAGTCGGTCAGCAGCCGGTGGCCGTTGTAGTGGAAGTCGCCGATCAGCGGCACGTCGATGCCCATTCGGTCGAGCTGCTCGCGGATGTAGGGCACCTGCGCCGCGGCCTCGGGCGTGTTGACCGTGATGCGGACCATCTCGGAACCGGCGATCGCCAACTCCTTGACCTGGATCGCGGTGCCGATCGCGTCGACGGTGTCGGTGTTGGTCATCGACTGCACGCGCACCGGGGCGTCGCCCCCCACGGTGACGGTGCGCGCACCCCAGACCACGCTGGCCTGGCGCGAGCGCCGCGCCGCGGGCGCGGCCGGTGCGACGGGCTGGCTGCCGAAGGCAGCCGGGTCGAAAGTCGACGACGTATCGTTCATGGTTTGACCTCGAATCGTGCGACGCCGCCCGAGCGCGCCAGGGGTGTCAGATCGAAAGGCTTGCCGCGCACCTGGACTTCAACGCCGGCGGCGCGGCCCACCACCACCGACAGGGGCAGCGTGCCGCTGGCACCGACGGTTTCGCCCGCGCGCACGGTACGGCGCAGCAGTTGCTTGCCGGCGGCGTCGTTCACGGTGATCCACGATTCTTCGCGGACCACGAACACCAGTGTGTCGTCGCCGGCCGCCGCGGGCTGCGCGGCCGCGGGCGCCACGGGCTCGGCCACGGGCGCCACGACCGGCGCGGTCGGCTCGACCGCCGCCACGGGCGCCGCGGCCGGCGGCTCGAGCACGGTGCCGCCCGGCGCGGCCTCGACCGAGGCGGTGCGCTGTCCGGCGGTGAAGCCCGAGACCCATTGGCCCAGCCGCTCGAAAGCGCCCGAGGGCAGCCAGAACAGCGCCGCGGCGCCGGCCAGCAACAGCCCGACGACCACCAGCACGGCGCGCGACGGCAGGCCGCCGACCGCGCGCGAGCGGCTGCGCGGCGCGCTCGAGCGGAAGCTGGTGCTGATGCTGCGATCGGCTTCGGCCAGGCCCGGGCGCACCGCGCCCGGCAGCTTGGCGAGCACCGGCGCCGGGTCGATGTGCAAGGCACGGCAGACGCTGGCGGCCAGCGCGCGCGCGAACACCGGATCGGGCAGCGCGGCGATGTCGTCGTTCTCCAGCGCCTGCAGCTTCTGCGACGACACCTTGAGCGCCGCCGCCACCACGTCGAGGTGCAGGTTGTGCGCCTCGCGCGCCTCGCGCAGCAGGTCGCCGGCGGTCTTGTTGGCGCTGTCGCCGGGGATCAGCGGCGGGGTCTGGGTGGTACCGAATTCGCTCGCCCGTTCAATCATCGAAATTCCCACGTTCGTACGCAACCGCCTCCCGCGACTGGGGGAAGCGCCGTTGCAGCTGTCCGCCGAGCTGCGCCATGGCCTCGCGGTTCCCGAGCCTGCGCTCGATCTTCACGCCGAGCCACAAGGTCTCCGCATTGGCCGACGGCCCGTTGTTGACACGGCGCACGTAGAACTGCGCGCGCGTCCAGTCCTGGCGCTGGGCCAGCAAGGACGCGAGGTTGAAGCCGATCATGGGGTTGCCGGCGTCGATTTCGTAGGCCTGCGAGAGCGAACGCTCGGCCTCGGCCGACTGGCCCGCGCGCATCTGGCACAGGCCCAGCGTCATCAGCGTCTTGGCACGCTCGGTGTAGGCGGGCACGGCCAGGGCCGCATTGAACTGTTGGGCGGCATCGCCGAAGCGGCTCTGCTGGCACAGCAGCCAGCCATAGTTGTGCAAGGTGTTGGGCTCGCGCGGATTGAGCGCGATGGCGCGCCTGAAGCTGTCCTCGGCCAGCCCGGCATCGTCGAGCCGCATGTAGACCAGGCCGCGCAGGTTGTAGGCATCGGCGAAGTTCGGGTCGGCCGACAGCGACTGCTTGATCTCGTCGAGCGCGACCGTGGTCTGGCCGGCCTCGAAGTAGCCGATGGCCAGTTCGAGCCGCAGGCGCGCGCGCCGGCGCGCCTGCGGCTCGTCCGAGGCGGTCACGATGTCGGTGCCGTTGCCCGCGGTGCTCGCGGTGTTCGCGACCGAAGTCGCCCCTCCCTTGCCGGTGCCGGCGCAGCCGGCGAGCAGCACGGCCAGCAAGGCGCCGAAGGCCCCCTGCATGACGTGCCATGGCGAAATCGGGAAGGCCATGCGCATGGGTTCAGTGCCCTTGTGTAACCGGCGGCGCCGGTGAAACCTTGGAAGCAGTCGCGCGGACCGGGTGCAGCACGACCGTGCGCCGCTGCGCCATGCGTTCGGCCGCATGGGTGCGGTCCTTGACGTCGCCGGCCAGCTGGCCGCACGCCGCGTCGATGTCGTCGCCGCGCGTCTTGCGCACGGTGGTCACGATGCCCGCGTCGCTCAGCGCCTTGGCGAAGGCCAGCACACGCGGCTGCGGCGAACGCAGCAGCCCGGACGCGGGGAAGGGGTTGAAGGGGATCAGGTTGAACTTGCAGGAGATGCCGGTGCTGCGCACCAGTTCCACCAGCTGCTGCGCGTGCTCGGGCTGGTCGTTCACGCCGTCGAGCATGCAGTACTCGAAGGTGATGAAGTCGCGCGGCGCATGCGCCAGGTAGCGCTGGCAGGCCTCGAGCAATTCGGCGATCGGGTACTTGCGGTTGAGCGGCACCAGGTCGTCGCGCAGCGGATCGTTCGGGGCGTGCAGCGACACCGCCAGCGCCACCGGGCAATCGGCACCCAGCCGGTCGATCATCGGGACCACGCCCGAGGTCGAGACCGTGACACGCCGGCGCGACAGGCCGTAGGCGTTGTCGTCGAGCATGGTGCGCAGCGAGGGCACCAGCGCCGAGTAGTTCTGCAGCGGCTCGCCCATGCCCATCATCACGACGTTCGAGATCACCCGGTCGTCGCGCTTGAGGTGCTGGCGCAGGAAATGTTCGGCAAACCACAGCTGCGCCGTGATCTCGCCGGTGCGCAGGTTGCGGCTGAAGCCCTGGTGGCCGGTCGAGCAGAAACGGCAGCCGACGGCGCACCCGGCCTGGGACGACACGCACAAGGTGCCGCGGTCGCCCTCGGGAATGAAGACAGCTTCGACGGCATTGCCGTCACCCACGTCGAACAGCCACTTGATCGTGCCGTCGGTGGATTCATGCTGCGTGATGACCGGCAGCGCCTCGACGCGGGCCGTCGTCGCGAGCTTCTCGCGCAGCGACTTGGCCAGGTCGGTCATCTGCGCGAAATCGCTCGCGCCCCGCTGGTGGATCCAGCGGAACAGCTGCGTCGCGCGAAAACGTTTTTCGCCCAGTTTTTCGCAGAACGCGGCCAACCCGTCCAGATCGAACTCGAGCAGATTGACCGTGGTCATGCGAACACCCCCGTGCCGAAGCCAGGCGAGGCGCATGCGCGGGCACCCGCGGAACCGGCTTGGCCGGGCCGCAGGGTGCGCCCCCTCGAGAGGGAGGCGCCGCAGGCGCATCGGGGGTGGGTCATATCAGCGTGCGTAGACGTTGAGGCCGGCGAAGAAGAAGGCGATTTCGGCGGCAGCGGTTTCCGGTGCGTCCGAGCCGTGCACGGCGTTGGCATCGATGCTGTCGGCGAAGTCGGCGCGGATGGTGCCGGCGTCGGCCTTCTTCGGGTCCGTCGCGCCCATCAGGTCGCGGTTCTTGGCGATGGCGTTCTCGCCTTCGAGCACTTGCACGAACACCGGGCCGGAGATCATGAACTCGACCAGGTCCTTGAAGAAGGGACGTGCGCTGTGCACGGCGTAGAACTGCTCGGCTTCGGCGCGCGACAGATGCACCAGCTTGCCGGCGGCGATCTTGAGGCCGGCGGCTTCAAAGCGGGAGACGATCTTGCCGATGACGTTCTTGGCGACAGCGTCGGGCTTGATGATGGAGAGGGTGCGTTCGATGGCCATGGAGAAGTTGCTTCCTGAGCAGTTGATGTCGAAAAAGAACGGTCCGCGGCGCCGATTGCACGGCCCGCGGACTTGAAAAAGCCTCTGATTTTAACCGGCCGGCCACCCCGGGCCGGCCTCGGCGCGCTGAAAAACCGCAGCCCGGGCCTGTGATCAGCGCCCGCTGCGCCGGCGCGAGCCGGCCGGACCGCCGAAGCCGCCACCGCCGCCGCGCCGTGGCGCGTTCTGGCGTTGCTCCTTGCGCTGGCGCGAGAAACTGTCGGCGCCGATGTAGCCCACCGAGGTCTTCATCGGGTCGGGCTGCGCGCCGCCGGGGGCGCGGTCTTCGCCGGGCGCACGGCCGTTGCCGCCGCCACCGCCGGGCGCGTTGCCGCGCCGCTTCTGCTGCGGGCCGCCCGGGTTGCCGCCGCGCCCGCGATCGCCGCCGCGCGCGCCCTGCGGGCCGTTGCCGTTGGGCATCGGGGGCCCGCCGGCATTGCGGCCGCCGCGGCGCTTCTTGTTGTCGCCGCGTCCGTTGTTGTTGTTGCGTCCGCCGCCCTCGGCCCCCTGCTCGCGCGGACCCGCCGGTGCGCGTGCCGCCCCGCCGCCGGCGGCCTGGAACAGCGAGCGGATGTCGCGCTCGTCGAGCTCCATCCAGGCGCCGCGCTTGAGCCCGCGCGGCAGCAGCATCGCGCCGTAGCGGATGCGGATCAGCCGGCTGACCGCATGGCCCACCGACTCGAACAGCCGGCGCACCTCGCGGTTGCGGCCCTCGGAGATGGTCACGCGGTACCAGTGGTTGGCACCTTCGCCGCCGCCCTCCTCGATGCTGCCGAACTGGGCCACGCCATCGTCCAGGCGCACGCCTTCGAGCAGCTTCTTCTTCTCTTCGGCATTGACGGCGCCCAGCACGCGCACCGCGTACTCGCGCTCCAGGCCGAAGCGCGGATGCATCAGCTGGTTGGCCAGCTCGCCCGAGCTGGTGAACAGCAGCAGGCCTTCGGTGTTCAGGTCGAGCCGCCCCACCGACTGCCACTTGCCCTGCTGCAGGCGGGGCAGCTTGCGGAACACGGTCGGACGGTTCTGCGGATCGTCGTGCGTGACGACCTCGCCCACGGGCTTGTGGTAGGCGATGACGCGCGCCGGCGGGGGGTCGATGCGGAAGCGGATCGGCTTGCCGTTGATCTTGACCTGGTCGCCGTACTGGATGCGCTGGCCGATGTGGGCCGGCTCGCTGTTGACCGAGATCCGGCCCTGCAGGATCAGCGCCTCCATCTCCAGGCGCGAGCCCAGGCCGGCCTGGGCCAGCACCTTGTGCAGCTTGGGCGAATCGGCCTCGGGCAGCAGCACGCGCTTGAGCGGCGGCACCTCGGCGCTCTCTTCGTCGGCGTCGAACTGGCCGGAGATCACGTCGGCGAAGCGGATCGGCTCGGTGGGCGGCGCGTTGCGGCGCTCGCGGTCGGCGATGCGGCGGGCGCGGTCGAGTTCGTCTTCTTCCTCGTCCGGCTCGTCTTCCTCGTCCTGCTCGTCCTGCGCGTCGTCGGCCGGGGCCGGCTCGGCGCGCACGGGCTGCGGGGCGGCGACGGGCGCTGGTGCGGCCGGCTCGACGCTCGCGGCCGGCTCGACGGCCTCCTCTTCAGGCGCCGCCACGGCTTCCGCCACCGGCTTGCGCGCACGCGGCTTGCGGGGCTTGCGCACCGGCGCGGCCTCCGGCGCCGAGGCGTCCGCGCCCTCGCCCGCCGGCGCGCTCAGCGCGGCGGGTGCGGCCTTTTCTTCGGCGGAGGGGTGGGCCGGCGGCAGCACCGCGTCATCGGATTCGGAGGAGCTCATGGATTTTTTCCGGAAGGCACCGGGGGTGCATCGGGGCCGTCTGTGGCGGCAACGTCAGGGTCGGGAACGACCGGGGATTCGGCGAGGGTCTCGCCTTCGGCGAACAGGTCGCCAGCGGGTACTGCGGGGGATGCGGGGTCGGGTGGCGCGCCGATCGCGTCGGCCGGCGGCACGACGGCATCGTCTTCTTCGTCCAGCGCGTCGATCGGCAGCGCGGCCTGCTCGGGGTCCGAGGCATCGGTCAGCGCGTCGATCAGCGCATTGTGCTGGGCCGGGCTGTCGATCACCGGCAGCTGGTCGAGCGAGGCCAGGCCCAGGTCGTCGAGGAACTGGCGGGTGGTGGCGAACAGCGCCGGTCGGCCTACCGTCTCGCGGTGACCGATGACCTCGACCCAGTTGCGGTCTTCGAGCTGCTTGAGGATCAGCGAATTGATCGTGACGCCGCGGATGTCTTCCATGTCGCCGCGCGTGACCGGCTGCCGGTAGGCAATGATCGCCAGCGTCTCGAGCGCGGCGCGGGTGTAGCGCGGCGGCTTCTCGGGGTGCAGGCGGTCGAGGTGGTCGCGCATCTCCGGCCGGCTCTGGAAGCGCCAGCCGCTGCCGACGCTCACGAGCTCGAGGCCGCGCTGAGCCCAGTCTTCCTGAAGCTCGATCAGCAACGACTTGATGGTGTCCGCGCCCAGTTCGTCTTCGAACAGCACACGCAGCTCGCGCACTGGCAGGGGCTGCGTCGAACAGATCAAGGCGGTTTCAAGAATGCGCTTGGCATCCGCCGTATTCATGGTTCGCGTTATCCGGGAAAAGGCGCCAGCGGCGCACGTTCAGGTGGATGGAAATCTCGGAATGGAGAAGCGGCGTTGCCGCCGGCACGCGGCGGGCAGAACGCAAGGCCGGCACGGAAGGCCGGCGCGGCACTCGGGCCGTCAGGCGCGATTGTAATCCAGCCCCCAGTTCTGGAAGGCTTCGTGCAGATCGGCGGGCGGCGGCGCGAGAAAGGTCATGGGTTCTTTGGTCTGCGGATGCACGAAGGCCAGCCGGAACGCATGCAGCCCCTGGCGGCTCAGGCCGGCCGCCGGCGCGCCACCGTAGAGCGCATCGCCGACCAGCGGATGGCCGATCGACGCCATGTGCACGCGGATCTGGTGCGTGCGTCCGGTCTCCAGGGTGCAGCGCACCGCGCAGCCGTCGTTCGTGCCGTCGAGCCGCTCGATCAGCGTGCGGGCGGTCTTGCCCGGATGGCGTTCGAGGTCGACCACCGCCATGCGCAGCCGGTTGCGCGGATCGCGCCCGATCGGCGCATCGACCTGGCGCGCCGCGGCGCCCTGCCAGGGCTTGTGCGCCAGCGCGAGGTACTGGCGCGAGACCTCCCGCGCGGCGATCAGCTGCACCAGCGCGTCCATCGTGGCGCGCGTGCGTGCCACCACCATCAGCCCGCTGGTGTCGCGGTCGAGCCGGTGCACGATGCCCGCGCGCGGCAGCAGCGCGGCCTGCGGGTCGAGCGCCAGCAGGCCGTTGAGCAGCGTGCCGCTCCAGTGGCCCGGGGCCGGATGCACCACCAGGCCGGCCGGCTTGTCGATCACCCGCAGGTGGGCATCCTCATGCACCACGCGGATCTCCATCGACTCGGCCTTGAAGGCCTGGCTCTGCGGCGTGGGCCGCAGTTCGATCTGCCCGGCCTCGCCCACGTGCACCGTGGCCGAGGGCTTGGTGACCACGCGGCCCTTGAGCTGCACGGCACCGGCATCGATCAGCTGCTGCAGGTAGTTGCGGGAAAACTCGGGAACCAGCGCGGCCAGCGCGCGGTCCAAGCGCTGGCCGTGCTGCGCCACGCCGATGGCGAAGGCGCGCAGCTCGCTGGCCTCGCCGGGGTCGGCCCCCTCTTCGACTTCGGTCGCATCGGCCGGGGGGAAAGTGCCGCCCGAAGGGGCGGTCGATATAATCGAGGGCAGTTGTTTCAAGAAAGCTTCATGTGATGTTTCGCGTCAAATTATCGGTTGTCCCGAGCTGGATGGTGCTTTGCGCCACGGCATGGCTGGTGGCCGGCTGCTCGACCACCAAGGTCGACCAGACCGCGAACTGGAGCCCCAACAAGATCTACGCCGAGGCCAAGGACGAAGCCGGCTCCGGCGCCTTCGACAAGGCGATCCCGCTGTACGAGAAGCTCGAAGGCCGGGCCGCCGGCACGCCGCTCGCCCAGCAGGCCCAGCTCGAGAAAGCCTATTCGCAGTACAAGTCGGGCGAGAAGCCGGCCGCCATTGCGACCCTCGATCGCTTCATGAAGCTGCACCCGGCCAGCCCGGCGCTCGACTACGCGCTCTACCTCAAGGGCGTGATCAACTTCAACGACGACCTGGGCATGTTCGCGTTCATGACGCGCCAGGACCTGTCGGAACGCGACCAGAAGGCGGCCAAGGAATCGTTCCAGGCCTTCAAGGAACTGGTCACGCGCTTCCCCGAATCGCGCTACACGCCCGACGCCCGCCAGCGCATGAACTACGTGGTCAACTCGCTGGCCCAGTACGAAGTGCACGTGGCGCGCTACTACTACCAGCGCGGCGCCTACCTGGCGGCCATCAACCGCTCGCAGCTGGCGCTGGCCGACTACCGCGAGGTGCCGGCCCTCGAGGAAGCGCTCTACATCATGGTGCAGTCGTACGCGGCCCTGGGCCTGGACGACCTGCGCGACGATGCCAAGCGCGTGCTGACCACCAACTACCCCCAGAGCGAGTACCTGTCGCGCGGCTTCCGCACCAAGGACGATCCGTGGTGGAAGCTCTGGTGATCGCCACCCGGGCTTGAGACGCCTTCAGGCCCCGTCGCCGGCCCGGAGCTCGGCCACGGCGGCATCGAAATCCGCCTCCCCTTCGAGCCGGCGCATGGGCGGCAGCGCCGCCACCAGCCGGCGGCCATAGCCCATCACGGCCAGGCGGGTGTCGCAGATGGCCAGCACCCCCCGGTCGGACTCGCGCCGGATCAGTCGCCCGGCCCCCTGCTTGAGCGCCACCGCCGCCTCGGGCAGCGAATAGTCGCCGAAGGCATTGCGCCCCTGCGCTTCCAGGCGCTGCGAGCGCGCCTCCACCAGCGGATCGTTGGGCGGCGGAAAGGGCAGCTTGTCGATCACCACCAGCTGCAGCGCATCGCCGGGCGCATCGAAACCTTCCCAGAACGAGGCCGAGGCCACCAGCACGCAGCCCGGGCGGCCACCGCCCGCGCCTTCGCGGAAACGGTCCATCAGCACGCGCTTGGGCAGCTCGCCCTGCACCAGCACCTCGGGCCGCCGCTCGGGCGGCTCGCCCTCGAGCCGGCGGCGCATCTCGTCGCCCACGGTGCGCAGCGCGCGCAAGGTGGTCGTGAGGACCAGCGTGCGCCCGCCCAGCACGGCGGCGCCGCGCGCGGCCAGCGCCGCCACGCGCGCGCCGTGCGCCGGATCGTTGGGCTTGGGAAAGTCGCGCGGCACGTAGAGCGCGGCCTGGCGTGCGTAATCGAAGGGGCTCTGGACCCGCAGCACCTCGGCATCGGTCAGGCCGCAGGGTTCGGTGAACCAGCGCAGCTGCGGGTCGTCGCCCAGCGTGGCCGAGGTGAAGACCCAGGCACGCCCGCGGTCCTCGGCATCCTCCGAGTCCTTCTTCAGCACGCGCTTGCGCACCGCCTCCGCGATGTCCAGCGGCGACTCGACCAGCCGCAGCTGCGAACCCACGTCGACCCAGCGCACCGAGCCCAGCGCGCAGGGCTGCGCGAAGCGGTCGACACGGGCGGCCAGCTGCTGGGCGCGCTCGTGCAGGCGCACGAAGTCGGGCGAGATCTCGCTCACGGTCGCCAGCCCTTCGGCGGCGTCCTCGAAGGCCTGCTGCAGTTCGTCGAGCGCCTCCTGCCACGGCGCCTGGGCCACGCCCTCGGGGGCCGGGCCGGCCCAGCGCAGCTTGGCGCCCGGCCATTGCTGGCCGACCGACATCCGCAGCTCGCGCGCGCCGCGCTCGACCGCCGCCACCAGCGAGGTCCAGTCGACCAGGCCCCGGGCATGCTGCAGGCCGGCCGCGAGCACGTCGCGCGCGAAGTCGAGCGCCTGGCCGCTGCCCATCTGCACGCCGAGGAACTGCACGCCCGTCTCGTTGAGCTGGTGGGCCTCGTCGAAGACCACCACGCGCACCGAGGGCAGCAGCTCGGCCATGCCCGACTCGCGCACCGCGAGGTCGGCGAAGAACAGGTGATGGTTGATGACCACCACGTCGGCCGCCAGCGCCTCGCGCCGCGCGGCGTTGACGTGGCAGGGCTTGAACTGCGGGCACTGGGCGCCCAGGCAGTTCTCGCGCGTGGAGGTGATCAGGGGCAGCAGCGGCGAGCGCTCGTCCAGGCCCGGCAGCTCGGCCAGGTCGCCGGTGCGAGTGGCGGTGGCCCACTGCTCGATCTTGGCCAGCGTGCGCAGGCTGCCGCGCTCGGGCAGCGAGGCATCGTGGCGCGCCTGCCCCAGGCGGTGCTGGCACAGGTAGCTGCCGCGCCCCTTGAGCAGGGCCATGCGCACCGGCAGTTTCAGCGCATCGACCAGCCGCGGCAGATCGCGGCCGAAAAGCTGGTCCTGCAAGGTCTTGGTGGCGGTCGAGAGCAGCACGCGCTCGCCGCTCAGCAGCGCGGGCACCAGGTAGGAGAAGGTCTTGCCCACGCCGGTGCCGGCCTCGACCACCAGCACGCCGCCCTCGTCGATGGTGCGCGCGACAGCCAACGCCATCTGGGTCTGGCCGTGGCGTTCGCGGAACTCGTCGGCCGCATGCGAGAGCGCCCCGCCTTCGGCGAACACCTCGGCCACCATCTCGGACAGGCCACCCGCGGCGGCCCGCGGCCGGTCGCGCGTGGGCGCGCCGCCCATCAGCGCGGCATCGTCCTCGTCGTCGTCCCACGCCGAGCCGGCATCGGTGTCGGTCACCATCAGGCGGGTTCTTTCGGATCCATCGTCCGCTCGAGGCGCGCGATCTGGTCGCGCAGCGCCAGGCGGCGCTTCTTGAGCCGGCGCAGCAGCAGTTCGTCCTGCGGCATCAGGCCGTCCAGCCGATCGACCGTGGCGTCGAGATCGGCATGCTCCATGCGCAATGCGATCAGTTGGCGGGAAGGGGAATGAAGATTGGAGTCCAAGGAACGCAATAAGTCGGGCATCGGCGCCGGCCGACGCCTTGGCGCGGTCGGCGACGGCGCAGCTTCACTCGATAATACGTCCTCGCATCGCCCCCCGCGATGCCCGCCCCTACCAGCGCGCCATCGGCGCATCAGCGTCATGACACGAGGTTTCAGACTTTCCGCCGCGACCGCCCTGCACCAGGGCGACCGCCCCTATCAGCAGGACCAGGTCGCCGTGCTCAGCCACCCCCGCGCCGTCGGCTGCGTGCTGGGCGTGATCGCCGACGGCATGGGCGGGCGCAGCGGCGGCCGCAAGGCCTCCGACCAGGTGCTCATGACCGCGCAGCAGCTGTTCGCGCGCTACCGGCCGGTGCACGACGACCCCTCGGCGCTGCTGCGCCAGTTGCTGGACGAGGCGCACACCGTCATCAAGCTCACGGCCCTGTCGAGCGAGCAGGAACCGCACAGCACGCTGGCCGCCTTCCTGGTGAACCCCAAGGGCGACTGCACCTGGATCCACGCCGGCGATTCACGCATCTACCATTTCCGCCACGGCCGGCTGGTGCAGCGCACGCGCGACCATTCCTATGTCCAGACGCTGATCGACCGCGGCGAGATCACCGAGGCACAGGCCAACGCACATCCGCAGGCCAACATCCTGCTCGGCTGCCTCGGCATGACCAGCACCCCGCCGCCGGTGGAGCTTCACTTCATCCACCAGCTGGTGCCGGGCGACCTGCTGCTGGCCTGCAGCGACGGCCTCTGGCACTACTTCGACAACGAGGAAATGGGCGCGGTGCTGGCCGAGCAGGCGCCGCGCGCGGCGGCCGAACTGCTGGTGGCCGAGGTACGGCGCCGCGCACGCGGAGGCGGCGACAACATCTCGCTGGCCGTGCTCAAGGTCGAAGCGCTGCCTGAAGAGCCGGCGCACTAGGGTCCGTTCAACGCCGCGTGCGCTGGCCGTCGCGGTTCGGCAGGCCCATGTTGGCGCGCTGGCGGTCGATGCGCACCTGCTTGCGCCGCGCCTCGCGCTCCATCACCTTGCGCTTGGTGTAGCCCGACGAATCGGCCCAGGCCCACCACGCCAGCGCCAGGGCGAAGGGCGACAGCACGAGCCACCAGCTCCAGCCGGCCACCGCACCCACTTCGAAGTACTTGAGGCCGACGCCCAGCAGGCCCAACAACAGAAACCACATCGCGAATCCCTTCGGGGTTTGCAGGCAACGCGGACCGGGGCCTCGGCATGGCTACCTACAATCGCGTTGCATCGAATGTAACCCAGCCCTCGAGAAGAACACCCCATGAAAAAAGTCCTGTCGGCCGCCCTCCTGAGCCTCGGCCTGGCGGCGCCGGCCTTCGCCGACCTGGCCCTGGCCACTTCGAAGAACTGCATGAGCTGCCATGCGGTCGAACGCAAGGTGCTCGGCCCCTCGTTCAAGGACGTGGCCGCGAAGTACAAGGACGACAAGGGCGCGGTCGACACCCTGGCCAACAAGATCCGCAAGGGCGGTTCGGGCGTCTGGGGCCCGGTGCCGATGCCGGCCAACAACCAGGTCAGCGAAGCCGACGCCAAGAAGCTGGCGGGCTGGATCCTCTCGACCAAATAGGCGTCATCAGAAGCGCGGCTCGGTCCCGCCCGCGCGACGCTCCAGCCGGTCTTCCAGCTGGCCCATGTGGGCCGCCATCGTGTTGTCGGTCTGGTCGACCCGCAGGCGCAGCGAGGCTTCCAGCTGCTCGACCCGCGCCAGCAGCGCGGCGTGGCGTTCGGCGTTGCGGCTCATGTGGGTGTTCTCCTGCGCCTCGAGGAAGTTGCGCAGCTCGGTGAAGCGCGAGGCCTCGGCCTTGTCGGCGAGGTCGCGCTGCGTCTGCATCTCGCGCGTGTGGCGGCGCGTCTCGAGCAGCACCGAACTCTGCAGGTAGACCACGTAGGCCACGAAGAGGATGCCCAGCAGCACCGTCAGGCCCAGCATGATCAGCCCCAGCGGCGCCGTGACTTGCATGAAGCCCAGCGACATCAGCACCGGACTCGCGATCCAGCCCCAGTTGAGCGCGGCCAGCGCCGCGATCACCAGCACCACCAACAACAAGATGCCTGTTCTCAGACCCATGCGGTCCTCCCTTTCGCCAAAGCCAATGAAGACCGCGTTTTAACGCATGGGCCGCAAGGCCCGTGTGGGACAGCGGCGCGAGGGCCGCCGCCGCGGGCTCAGTAGGCCTTGCCCAGCTGCTCGAGGATGGCCGGGTTCTCCAGCGTCGAGGTGTCCTGCGTGATCGCCTCGCCCTTGGCCAGCGAGCGCAGCAGGCGCCGCATGATCTTGCCGCTGCGCGTCTTGGGCAGGTTCTCGCCGAAGCGGATGTCCTTGGGCTTGGCGATCGGGCCGATCTCCTTGGCCACCCAGTTGCGCAGCTCGGTCGCCAGCTTCTTGGCCTCCTCGTCGCTGGTCGGGCGGCCGCGCTTGAGCACCACGAAGGCGCAGACCGCCTCGCCCGTCACGTCGTCGGGCCGGCCCACCACCGCGGCTTCGGCCACCAGGTCGGTCTTGGCCACCAGCGCCGATTCGATCTCCATCGTGCCCAGGCGGTGGCCCGAGACGTTGAGCACGTCGTCGATGCGGCCGGTGATGCGGAAGTAGCCGCGGTCCGCGCTGCGCACCGCGCCGTCGCCGGCCAGGTAGATCGTGCCGCCCATCTCCTCGGGGAAGTAGCTCTTCTTGAAGCGCTCGGGGTCGTTCCAGATGGTGCGGATCATCGAGGGCCAGGGCCGCTTGATCAC
>Ga0182008_10001785_pt1 | contig 14081 bp, 7 predicted proteins | sample Sormic07211129_1_FD_120482 | JGI IMG/M metagenome (GOLD analysis project Ga0182008, IMG submission 120482) | Rhizosphere microbial communities from Sorghum bicolor, Mead, Nebraska, USA - 072115-129_1 metaG | ecosystem: Host-associated > Plants > Roots > Rhizosphere | place: USA: Nebraska...
GCACAAAATAGAATAAGTTATCTTCCTGGTCGGTGAGACACCGACCATTAGAATAAATAGGCTAAATTGAAAATTATCTAACTGATTACCACAATACCCTTTACTTATCGGTTGGTGTCACACCGACCGAAACCCAATGCATCTGCACAAAATAGAATAAGTTATCTTCCTGGTCGGTGAGACACCGACCATCAGCATAAATAGGATACATTGAAAGTTACCTTACTGATTATTTATCCCACCATACCCTCGCAGTCAGCACATCGCCTCCTGCTATCCTGGCTACTGCATCTTTATAGTTTTGAGGGTTATTAAGTATCTCTGTTGAGAGATAGATCATCCGGCGGGGAATAGTCCCGTTCGTCACGTTACCCTTATAATTTACCGGAACGAGCTTAGGATAATCGCTTCTCTTCCAGTTTAACCAGGCTTCTATAAAATTAAAATTGGTTCCAGTGGCCACCCAATACTGTGTATTGATTAGCCCCAGTGCATTTTGTGTGCTGGTTTCATCAAGTGGGTTCTGACTAACAAACGCGTTGATTTTATCGGCATCAACCGCAGCTGAAGGATCCAACTGGGCAAGAGACTGTATGGCTCCGGTTAATCCGTTGGCATAATGCAGCTTAGCTGTACCATTGATATTCCAACCCCGCAACTTCGCTTCCGCAAGTAAAAATTCAGTTTCGGCGTAACTTAAAACAAAAATCGGACCACCCAGTTTCAGATACAATGCAGTACGCGGCCTGGAGTATTTCCCCAGCGGAGCAAAATCACTTCCACTCCCCGTTCCGCCCGGATAATTTGGCGACTGACTGATATCAGTTGCACCACCCTGCAGATCATATCCATTTGGCATACCCAGTTGAGCTGCTGCATCTGTATTTCCATTTAGATTCTGATCGGCACTTTTGGCCAGCCCGTCTTCTGGCACTTCACCGATCACACCCAACCTGGGGTCATTGGTACGCTTTAACTCATCAATTAAGCTTTTGCTCCAACGTACTTCCAGATAATCAGAAAAAGTCCTCAAAGCAAGGGAGGTTCCATTCTGGCTGTTAAATGAAGATGCATCAGTCACTAAAATCGCATTATCGTTGATGCTGTCGAAGGTTTTGCCTGCAGCCTGCTCCGTCCAAATTCTGGCCTGCTCCGGATTTACCTTTGTTAAACGCATAGCCACTCTAAGCATTAACGAATAGCCAAATTTCTTCCATTTTGCAATATCGCCCTTGTAGAAAAGATCGGCAGTTGGTATTGGTTTGTCTGGATCCAGTTGTGCAATAGCGGTATCAAGATCCTTGAGCATCTGGTTATAAATAACTTCCTGACGATCGTAAACAGGGTATTTAATACCCTGCATTGCTTTTACAGCTTGTATATAGGGCACATCGCCATAGGTATCGGTAATTCTTTGTAATATCAGTACGAACATGATATCCCCAATGGCAATCAGATTTTGATAGGCTATCGGATCTTTCAGTCGGGCCAGTCTTTGCATCTCTCTGATGTAAGAAGCATCCATATATCCTTCGTCAAAAATACGCCCCTGGTAGTCGGTAAAACTTCCTACATTAATGTATTTATCTCCGTTATTGTAATAATAATAGGTTGAAGCCAGCAATTGCATCATGGTACTTTGATACAAAAGCTGATAATATCCCAAATTAGCATATTTTAACTGCGCCTGGCCAAGCAGGCTATTTGGATCGTAATTATTTTCTGTCAGTTTAGATGGATCGGTATTGATCTGATCTAACTTTGCCTTAGAACAGCTAACCAATAAAGCAAGAAAAAAAACACCCAACACACACACCTTTCTCATGCTTGTCTTATTTAAATTTAAAATTGAAATTAATTCCGAACATTCGTGTTGCAGGTAAGGAAGCCCCCTCTATTCCCGCATAACCCAGTATTGGCGAAAACTGCGATTCAGGATCAACATTCTCACTGTATTTAAGTAGTGTAAATAGGTTTCGGGCCACTAAATCTATTCCGATACTGCTAAAAGGCGTTTTTTTTAAATCGTTTGGTTGAAAAGAATAACTTAAAGTAACCTGTCTCAATTTAATAAAACTGCCATTAAGAACAGCTAAAGCAGAAATATTGGCGGCCAGTTCGGGATAATAAGTAAATGCCGGCACGTTAATGGTATTTTTTTGTCCGTTCTCCAACACCCCGTTGGCTACAATACCTGTTTCTCTACCCACCAACGTGGCCTGATTTAAACCCTGTACGTAACTATAATACGTTGTTGCTGAAAGAGTTTTATTGCCAAAGCGGTAATCGATCAAAAAGGAAAAACTAAATTGCCTGTAATTAAAACTATTGGTTATGCCACCATACAAATTGGGCATTGTACTGCCCATTGGGATAAAATTGCCTCGTTTGGGTATACCATCCGATCCGATAATGATGTTGCCACTGGCATCGCGCAGGTAATCGTAAGCCATGACCTGTGTAATCGGCTTACCAACCACCAATGCAGTGTTGGCATTTAACGGTCTATAAGTACCTGTAAGGGTATAATTGCTATTGCCGTCAATGGAAAGCAACGTATTTTTCACCTTGGTGAGATTAAAATTAATCTGCCATTTGCTGTTGGTGGTAAGAATTGGTGTATACCCTGCCGCCAGTTCTATTCCCGCATTACTTGTTTCACCAAGATTGACGTATGCTGAGGTAAAACCCGTGGTAACCGACTGTTTTGCATTGATGATTTCATTATGGGTAATGCGATTGAAATAGGTAAAATCAATCGTCAACAAGCTGTTAAAAAACTTAAGGTCGAGGCCTGCTTCTATTTCATTTAAGGTGAAAGGTTTTAAATTATAGTTGGGTAAATCGCCGGAAAAACTGCCAATAGGTGTACCGTTCACCCGGGTATCAACCGTATAATAAATTTGTGTAGTGTAAGGTACGATAGGTTCGCCACTGGTTTTGGCAAAATCAAGACGTAGTTTACCGAAATTCATGCCTTTTAACTTCAACAGATCTGAAAAGATAAAACTGCCCGATATCCCAGGCACAAAAATCCCTCGGTTATTGGCAGGTAAAGTTGAATAAATATCATATCGGCCGGTAACGGAGAAATTAAGAAACCGTTGATAACTTAGATCGGCCGTATAATAGGCTGATTCTGTTACAATCTTAGAGCCGGCGACTGTTTTGGTACTGGTTATCAGATTTTCGGGCGTATATAAGTAAGGTACAATAAATTGCGAGCCTTTCAGCTTTTCGCTATTGCCTTTTCGCTCACGATAATTCGCGCCTAAAGAAAGTTCCAGATTTAGTTTATCGCCAAGATTCTGGGCGGCACTGAACAGGATATCGCTGTTAAGCTCAGTTGTGTGGTTCTGATCGTAGGCATTTATACCGCCCTGTCGGTTAATGGAAAAAGCAATTCCGGTAGGCAAAATACTAACCATTTTGTCTTTACTTGAGTCGTAGCCAATTCTACCCTGGATAGCTGCCCAGCTGGCCAGTTGATACTTCAATACAGCGGATGAGATGTAGCGGTTCCTGCTGGCATGATCGGCTTGCTTATTCATCAAAAAATACGGATTGGTTTTATATTCATCGGCATTCCAGCGGGTTTCGAAACCTGTTTCTGCATCAAAACCTGGTGCCAGAATGGCCTGGTCCAGGCTGGTAGCCAAGCCAGAAATTCCATAATTAGCATTTAAGGGACCATCGCTCAGGTAACTCTTGTTTTTATTCCATTCGTAAATATAATTGCCTGTTAAACTCAGCGATAGTTTGGGACTTAAAGCCAGTGTGCCATAAAAATTCAGCGTTTTACGATTCAAGGCCCCATTCCTTAAAATAGAATTGTAATCTACATTGGAAACCGATACCCGATAATTATTCTCTGTATTTCCACCTACAATTGAAAGGGTATTGGTAAATGCCGGGGCTATACGATAAAAAGAACGGATGTTATCTTTTACAGGGGTATATGGCCGCATAGAACCATCCACTTGGGGGCTTAGCTTGCCGTCCATCATTTCTCCCCAACTCAACAAACCAGTAGAAATGGCATTGTACAGATCAGCAGGGCGTTTATTCTGAGTACCTTGCCCATAGATATATTGAAAATTGGTTGAATTAACAGGAACATCGAAGGCCAGGTTGGTGTTGTATTCAAATTTAGCTTTGGTATTTTCTCCGCCAGCTTTTAAGTTAATCAGGATTACGCCATTTGCCGCCCTGGCCCCATATAAGGCCGAAGCCGCAGAACCTTTTAAGATGGTTATGGTTTCAATATCATCGGGATTAATGTTGCTGATCCCATCGCCATAGTCGGCACCGCCATACTCGTTGGCACTCCCCCTAATGCTATTATCAATGGGCACACCATTTACGATAAATAATGGTGAGGCAGCAGTCATACTCGATACCCCTCTGATGAGCACACGTGCCGAAGCACCCGGACCACCATTTACCCCTGTAATATTTAATCCCGCAACCCTACCCTGCAGCGCCATAATCAGGTTGCTTTCCCTTGCTTTGGTAATGGTTGAGCCCTTGATGGTGGTAATGGCATAACCCACCTTATAATTATCTTTTTCGATACCCAGCGCCGTAACAACCACTTCTTTTAAAACACGGGCACTATCCAAATCTGTTTTTATACCGGAGCTTTTCCTGATCACGATGAGATGATTGGGCAGCACGGAATAAGTATAGCCACTATTAAGCAGGAGCTGCTCAATCACCTTTACGGCTTCCTCTTCTTTTACCTTGATGGTAACCTCATGTTTAGGAATTTTAGATTCGCTATAGGCAAAGTGATAAAGGGTTTGTTGTTGTATTGCCTCTACAACTTGCTCAAAATTGACCCCGGTAAAATTTAAGGTAACTTTAGTTTGCGCATGGGTGCATAGCGAAAAAAAAATCGATCCGATACACCATATGATCCACTGCACACACTTCATGGCTACAAATATACAGCGCTTAATGGTTTGTGTTAGCGGTAGATATACACATTTTTACCATTTATCACATAATTAAAGTTTTCGATCAGATTTAGCACATCTAAAGCTTCTGAAAGCGTTTCTTTGTCTACATGTCCCGTAAATCGCACAGCTTTAAGTTCAGGTTCTTTAAAGGCTATTTTTACATCATACCAGCGCTCAAAAAGTTTAGCAACTTCTTCAAAGCTATTATTTTTGTAAATGAGCTCGTGATTTGTCCATGCGGTTTCCACGATACGGTCGGTGCCGTTGAAATGGCTCAGCTCACTCATGCTTGCTTTACCACCATGAAGTATAAATTTGTCGTTCGGCTTTAAGACAAATGTTTGCGCATGATTATTTTTTATCGAAATAGATACTTTACCCCTGATTAAGGTAGTTTCGGTAAAGTTATCGTTTGGATAAGCTTTGACATCAAATGCAGTACCCAATACTCTTACAGCTAATTGTTCGGTTTGCACGATAAAAGGGTGTTGAGGGTCTTTTTTAACATCAAAAAATGCTTCACCAGCTAAATAAACAGTTCTCGTATCAGCTGTGAAATGATCGGGATATTTTAACCTGCTGCTCGAATTCATTTTTACGGTAGAGCCATCGGCCAACACAATGGTTTTTACCTCTGTTGCTTTGGTTAAAACCTGTGTTAAAACCAACTCATCTGTTTTGTTGAAGAAAATGGCTTTTCTATTGTATAACAGTGCGAGAGCAATTACAACAGTTACAACTGCTGCAATTTTTAGCCAGATGCCGTAAGATTTATTTTTGTTAACCTTTAAACCTGGTTCACCCGGAACGTTAATCCGGGCTTTGATCCGGCCGAAAACCTGGTCAATATTCTCATCCTCAACCGTTTCTGCATCAAAATAAGTTTGCAGGCGTTCATACTCCTTTTTAAGCGAAGCACTACCAGCTAGCATAGATTTCAGTTCAATAGATTCATCCGGCGAAATTTCGCCAGCCAATTGTTTTCCAAGCAATTCTGTAAATCTTTGATCTGTCATTTGTTCTCCGTCCTTTATGTGATGTTCCTTTTGTTGTTAAAATTGCCTACACAAAATATAAAAAAGATAATTACTGGCTAAGATAATGAGGGAGATCAGATTTCCCGGTCTTTTTTCATCGGTTCCGCCATTATTATTTAAAGGCTGTAATACGGTACGAAGCTTCGAAATTGCCCTGAATAATTGAGTTTGAACGGTCCTTGGGGATATATCTAACAATTCTGCAACTTCTTTATACTTCATTCCACTTTCTTTTATTAACCTGAAAACAGTAGCGGCCTGAGGAGCCAAACCTGCAATGGCACGGTCGAGCTGTTGGTGCAGTTCTTTAGTTTCGAGGATGTATTCTGGTGTATGAGTAGACACCGAAAGATTATCATTTTCGTTAACTAAATCGATAAACGTATTGGAAGAATTTTTTTTAAGGTACTTAAGCGATTGATTTTTTATCGCGATAAAAAAGTAACTTTCGGGGTTTAAAACATGGGTACTGGCTGCCCGGTTCTCCCAACACTTCACAAATACCTCTGCTACAATATCTTCAGCAACCTGTTTGTCATTGACATAATAAGTAGAGAATTTGATTAACCTGCTGTACAGAAAGCGGTAAAGTTGCTCAAAAGATTTTATATCATCCTCGAGGCAAATCTTACTCCATAAAACGACTAGGTCTGGCTTAGCTGCTTTCAACTTGGTTAGTTTGGTGAATCAAATGTAAGTTATTAAAAACATTTCATAAAAAAATCTTCCTGCCCAAGCGACCAACAAAATAACGCTTCATATGAGCAATACAACTAACTACAAGCCATTCAGTACGTTAATGAAACAGGAAAAATATTTTAAAAATATTTCAATTGGCTGTAGGCAATTTGTGGAAGCAAAATACTCTTATCTAAAATAGCCCGGACGGAAATCCGAGAGCGGAAAAACAATTAACCAAATACTTATTTCAATTTTATTCATAATGAATATGAAAAAATCTTTACAGCTCACGTGTTTATTGCTTTATGCATCCACAGGTCTGTATGCAGCAACACCAAAAAATCATTTTAACCGTGCGGTTTCTTTCCATGCTGTTTATCAGGAGGTAATCAAAGGAACAGTAAAAGACGAAACCGGTGCCACCTTACCGGGTGTAACCATTACCATAAAAGGGGCACAGGGCGGAACTCAAAGTAATACTTCAGGGCAATACAGTATCGCAGCCAAAACAGGTGATGTATTGGTTTTCTCCTTTATCGGCTACCAGCGCAAAGAAGTTACCGTGGGTACACAGGGCACAATTGATGTTACGTTAACCTCTGACTCAAAAAATCTTGAAACCGTAGTGGTAACAGCCTTGGGGGTAAAAAGATCAGAAAAATCATTAACCTATACTACACAACAGGTATCGGGCGAGGAGTTGAACAAAGTTAAAAGTCCAAACCTGGTAAATTCATTAAATGGTAAAGTTGCCGGTATGACCATTAGTCCAAGTTCTTCGGGAGTTGGTGGTTCGGCCAAGGTAATCTTAAGAGGTAGCCGTTCAGTAAGCGGCAATAATCAGCCTTTATATGTAATTGATGGGGTTCCCATTAGCAATAATGGTAATGCCAATGCTCAGCAAAACAGCGTTTTTGGTGGTGGCCAGGATGGTGGTGATGGTATATCAAACTTAAATCCTGATGATATTGAGAGCTTAACCGTATTGGAAGGCGCATCCGCTGCTGCTCTTTACGGTAGCCAGGCACAGAATGGCGTGATTTTAATTACCACTAAACAAGGTAAAGCCGGTAAAACACAAATTGGTTTTTCATCGAGTTTAACTTTTGATAAAATTGCTTACAAACCCGAATTCCAAAACAGTTATGGCCCTGCATCTGCTACAACAAGAGACAGTTGGGGACCAGCAATTAGCAACACTACTGATAACCTCGATCAGTTTTTTCAAACCGGAACAAACGCCACCAATTCGATCAATTTTTCTGGCGGTTCCGAAATCGCCCAAACTTACTTTTCTTATGCCAATACTTATGCAAGCGGCATACAGGAAGGCAATAAGTTGAACAGACATAATATTAATCTGCGCGAAACAGCCAAGTTTTTGAACAACAAATTAACAGTTGATGGTAATGTAAGTTACATCAATCAACGCATAAACAACAGCCCGTCAATTGGATTGTATAATAACCCTTTGGTTGGACTTTATCTTTTCCCAAGGGGAGTTGATATCATGCCTTACAAAGACAACTACCTGCTAGCTGGCAATGTGGGTACCGCCCGCCAGAACTGGCTGGGTGGCTCTGCTGATGTGAGTCAGAATCCATGGTTTTTAACCAACCTTAATCCGAATACAGCCATCAGAAACCGCTATTTATTCAGTGGAAATGTGAAATATGAATTTACGCCGTGGTTAAACCTACAGATTAGGGGAAATATAGACCGTACCACAGATGATTTTGAAAACAGACGTTATTCTGGTATAAACGGAAACTTTAACTCAAACGGTAGAGGATATCTATCTCAGAATACCCAAACTTTTATTCAGAAATATGCTGATGCAATTTTAAATGTTACCGTACCATTGAAAGGATCTGATTTTAAGATTAACGGATTAATTGGTAGTAGCATTAATGATCAGAAAACTACAGGATTATCTTTGGCAGGTGATTTAAGTGCGGTTGATTTGTTTACCCCAAACAATACCATTGTGGCCAATGCAGGTACCTATACCTCAGATGTTTTGAATACCACTAAAGCGAGCGATGCTTACCACAGCCAATTACAGGCGGTATTTGCAAATGCTAACTTATCCTATAAAGATTGGGCATTTTTAACTTTAACAGGCAGAAACGACTGGTCTTCGAATCTGGCATTTACCCCGAACATTTCCTATTTCTATCCATCGGTAGGTTTATCATTTATTGTATCGCAAATGGTTAAATTGCCAGAGGCGATTACCTATGCCAAAATTAGAGGTACTTATGCTGAAGTGGGTAATACAGTGCCGGCTTATTTAACTTTTATCCAGAATACTTTGGGTAACGGTGGTGCGCTTACCATCAACACCAACAGGGCATTTGCTGAGTTAAAACCAGAAAGAACAAAATCATTCGAAATTGGTACAGATATGCGTTTCCTGGCCAACCGCTTAAACTTTAGCTTTACGTATTACAAAACCAACACTAAAAACCAATATATTCCGGTTAAACCAGCACCATCAGGACTTGTTGGAACAGGCTACTTAAATGCAGGTGATGTTCAAAATCAGGGTTTACAGTTTACTTTAGGTGCTGATGTATTAAAAGGCGACGGCCTTAACTGGAATACAGCCATCAACGGATCGATGAACAGAAACAAAATCATTGATGTTGCTGCTTCGCAAGGTTTAAATTCGATTGATTTAACAGGTGGTGGTAACAATGCTTATATTTCACGTATTGCCACAGGCGGATCATATGGTGATATTTACGGTTATACCTTACAGAGAGACGCCAATGGCCGCATCATTTTAAACGGTGATGGAACAGCTGCAAACCCTTATTTTCCGGTTAAAAGTGCAGATTATAGTTTAATTGCAAATGCAAATCCTAAATTTCAGCTCGGCTGGAACAACAGTTTCAATTATAAAGATTTAAGCTTAAGCTTTCTGGTAGATGGTAAGTTTGGAGGCAAGGTACTTTCACTTACAGAAGCATTAATGGATCAGGCTGGTGCTTCTAAAGCATCTGGTGATGCAAGGGCACAGGGCGGTGTTAAAATTGACGGTGTTGATGCCAGCGGAAAAGCAGTTTCGGCTACCATCAACCCACAAAGCTATTATTCTTTCTTAGGTGATAGAAATGGTGTAACCGGCGAATACGTGTATAGTGCTACAGTTGTGCGTTTGCGCGAAGCTTCAATTGGTTATAATTTACCTTTAAAAGGAACATTTAAAAGTATGCGCCTTTCGCTAATAGGCAGAAACCTGTTTTACTTCTATAAAAAAGCGCCTTACGATCCGGAGGTTACCATGTCTACCGGTAATGGTTTATCTGGTATAGATGTTTTTAACCAACCGGTTACCAGAAGTTTTGGTTTTAACCTTAATGTTTTATTTTAATCCGAACAAAAATGAAATCGATATATCATTCATCTCAACATAAAATTAAAGGTTTATCTTTAGTTTTACTTTTAGCCGCTGCCGGCCTGAATCAGGGCTGTAAAAAGAACTTTGAAAGTTTTAACACCAACGATAACTTACCTACAACGGAGCAGAGTTTAGCGCTATTAAAATCAGCAATCGGTCCCATTCAGCAAAATATATTTTCTAACTATCAGATTGCTCAGAATTTAAGTTCCGATGCCTTTAGTGGCTACATGATGCCGCCAACTCCATTCGGTGGTGGTATAAACAACATGAATTATTCGCTTAATAATGGCTGGAACGAAGCTGGTTTTAACGATCAGTACATCAATGTAATGGCACCAATTTCTAAAATTGCCATATCTCCATTAAAAGCAACAGCGCCTGAATCATGGGGTATATCACTTTTAGTACAGGTAATTGCGATGGATAGAGTAACCGATAAATTTGGTCCGATTCCGTATACACAAGCTGGTAAATCGTTGATTTCGCAAGCTTATGATGACCAGAAAACTGTTTACAGTGAATTTTTTAAACAGATTGATACAGCCGCAAATAACTTACAGGCGTTTATCACGGCTAATCCCGGTAAGAAAGCCTATTACGATACCGGCGACCTCGTTTATGGTGGGGATGTTGCAAAATGGCTTAAATTGGCCAATTCTTTAAGGTTACGTTTGGCCATGCGCATTGTTAAAGTTGATCCGGCAACAGCAAAGCTGCAGGCAGAAAAAGCAATGGCTGCAACAGGTGGATTGATGACCATACCAAGTGATAATGCGGCGGTTGCACAGTCGGGTAACAGAAACAACGATCTTTGGAATGTAACTGTAAATTACGATGGTGACAATGCCATGGGCGCAGCATTACAATCTTACATGGTTGGTTATTCAGATCCACGTTTATCGATATATTGTACACCGGCTACCGATCCTTTGTTTGCAGGACAGTATGTAGGAATCAGATCAGGCGCCAATACTTCATTTAATGGATTGGGCAAAGCTGGTTACAAAACCTATTCAAGTTTAAATTCTTCTGTACCTGACAATTCAAGGTCACCTATCGGACAAAAAGCACCACAGCTATTGATGACAGCTGCTGAAGTTTGGTTTCTAAAAGCTGAAGCTGCTTTACGTGGCTGGGCAGGTGCCGGAGATGCACAGACCAATTACGAAACTGGTATCAAGACGTCGATGCAACAATGGAATGCGAATATTGGGAATTATTTAGCTGATGCAACAAGTAAACCAACTGATTATGTAGATCCGAAAAACCCGGCAAACAATGCGGCTGCAGTGAGTACTATTACTGTTAAATGGGATGGAACTGCATCTAATGAAGTAAAGTTAGAACGAATTATTACACAAAAGTGGTTAGCTATCTTTCCTGACGGAGCTGAGGCTTGGGCCGATTTCCGCAGAACAGGTTATCCAAAACTGTTTACAGTAGCTAACAATAATAGTGGTGGTACAATTAACACACAATTACAGATCCGCAGATTGCCATATCCGACAGCAGAATATGGCAACGGAAACAAAGATGAGGTACGCAAAGCGGTAACCTTGCTTGGCGGACCAGACAATGGCGGCACCAGATTGTGGTGGGACGTGAACAAAGCCAATTTTTAACACACCAATACCCGGGTAGGATGACGAAAGTGATCCTACCTTTTTTATATCAAACCAATTTCTAACCAAAATTTTAAACCTATGAGAAAACTAAATTTTTCGGCACACCCTCCGTTAACAACTATCCTTTTACGCTTATAATACCGTGTTAAACACTTTTGTTTATAAAAAATCGTTTGTAGCGGTTGCGAGTGCAAAATCAATTTCTAACCAATTTATTTAAAAGATTATGACAACTACCAAATTGTTAACAGTCAACAAAATCGCCGTGGCACTGGCCATGTTTTTAACCCTTTCCATCAGCGGCTGTAAGAAAAAAGACATTGCCCGGGATGAAGCCCTTATTGATCCTGTTAAAAAAGAATCTACAGCATCAACCGAGGCAATCGGAGTAAATGGTCCAAAAGGCGTATGTTATGTAGAAGTAAACAACGCTGATATCCGTAATGTAGGCAAATACAAGCTCTCTACCGGACAACAACTATTCGATATTGCGATTATTTTCGCTGCAAATATCAATTACAATACCTCAACACAAAAAGCAGAATTATTCTTCAACAATAACGTATCAAACATTTTGAACAATAAAACTACTTATATCAAACCATTGCAGGATAAAGGTATTAAGGTTTTACTTTCCATTCTAGGTAATCACCAGGGCGCCGGTTTTTGCAATTTCCCATCACAGGCAGCTGCGCAGGCATTTGCACAACAGTTGGCCAATGCAGTGAATACATATGGCCTTGATGGGATTGATTTTGATGATGAATACGCTGAATATGGCAATAACGGTACAGGGCAGCCAAATGCAAGTTCCTTTGTATACCTCGTAACCGCATTGAGAGAACTTCTGCCTAACAAAATTATTTCCTTCTATTATTATGGTCCTGCTGCTTCAAGATTATCATATAACGGGGTAACAGTAGGTTCAAAAATCAACTACAGCTGGAATGCCATTTATGGAAGTTATTCTGTACCAAATGTACCAGGCCTGGCCAAAGCAAACCTCGGTCCTGCGGCAATTGACATTCAGGCTACCAGTTCCTCAACAGCTGCATCATTAGCTACGCAAACCGTCAATAATGGCTATGGCATTTACCTGTACTACAACTTACCAAATAGCGATGTGCATACCTATTTATCAGGCATATCAAGTAATTTGTACGGTGGTAAAACTACAGTATATGTACCGTAATTTATAATCAGATAATTTTTACCGCTACAAACATTTGAGCAGGATGACCTCGGTTATCTTGCTTTTTTTATGTTAATTAAATACAACATCGAGTCATTACCTGATTATATCGATTTAGCCATTTGCTTACTAGCATACCATTTCTATCTTTGTAACCGTTATCTTTGCACGGATACAGCTTTAAATTAACGAACTGTGATTTTTTCATGATTAAAATAATAAAAACTGTAGCCGTTTTTGTCCCCTTTTGGAATAGGATGTATAATAGCACCCGTAGACACTATTTGAAGGTAGAATATAATTTTTAATTTTAAACGCTTAATTTTACCCGAATGGATATCTTATCATATTTGTTGGCACTCTTGCAGCAACGCAAAGAAGTTGGTATTACCGGCTTGGGCACTTTTTATAAGAAAAAATACCCTGGAAGATACGATAAGGAAAAACAAACGTTTTTACCTCCCGGATACACGCTGCAGTTTTCTACCGAAGTAACCGAGGAAGAAGCTTTAGTCAACTTTATTTCAACGAAAAAAGACATCGCAAATGAAAATGCCCGTAATCAAATTGCCCGGTTTGTTGAAGAAGTAAATCAAAAACTGGAATTAGACCATGAGGCCGAACTTCAAAACATTGGCCGCTTATTCTTTACTGAACAGGGAGTTGATTTCGAACCGGTTAAAGACATGAATTATGGTTCCGAATTTTATGGACTTCCGTCGTTGGCAGAAACTGTAGTAACGGAAACAAAAACGGTTTTACCTCAGGATGAGGAAGAAGTTTATGATGAAATTGCCGAAGCACCAATCGCATCTTCTCCTTTTGAGAATAAATCATATCAGGCACCGATAATTGAGAATATTGAACTGGATGAGGTTAAGGATGACCTGAAAAACACCTTAAAACATACAGAGACAGATGCTGTAGAAATTACTGAAGCGCCTGAGTTTATTAAAGAACAGCACGAAGAACATCCAAACCGTTTTGGCCATACACCAGAATCGGAGGTAGAAGATATTGTTGCTGATACACATGCCGGTAAAACACAAGAATCTGCTGAAACAGATGAAAAGTTAAATTCTACTCAAGAAGTCGAAGTACCAGAATCCGTTATTGCGCAGCATGAGGAACATCCAAAACGTTTCGGTCATATGCCAGAATCAGAGGTAGAAAATA